>Ga0207710_10000656_pt1 | contig 19566 bp, 17 predicted proteins | sample KBSS24metaG_FD_184400 | JGI IMG/M metagenome (GOLD analysis project Ga0207710, IMG submission 184400) | Switchgrass rhizosphere microbial communities from Kellogg Biological Station, Michigan, USA - KBS S2-4 metaG (SPAdes) (version 2) | ecosystem: Host-associated > Plants > Roots > Rhizosphere...
CACCCAAATGTCATAAATCGTCTCGGACACGGCACCGCGATCGATCTCGACGGCACAACTTTTCATTACATCGTGCTCGAGTATTTGCCTGGCGGCGATCTGTTCGTGCTTACTAAGACACGGCCGTTGTCGCTCTCTAAAGCGCTCTTTTATCTCGAACAGGTCTGCTCCGGACTCGCACACGCGCACAAGTGTGGCGTGATTCATCGCGACATCAAGCCGCAGAATCTCTTGCTGACTGCCGACCAGCAGCTCGTGAAGATTGCGGACTTCGGCGTCGCGCGCATCGATGCGATGGACGGCGCGATCACGCGCGTCGGCACAAACATCTACTCAGCACCCGAACACAATCCGCTGATGCAGACTGGCCAGCTCGATACCACTGGGTTGCGAGTGCCGCACGTTAATCTGACACCGGCCGCTGACATCTACTCGCTCGCGAAGACCATGTACACGTTGCTCGCCGGCGAGTCACCACGTCGCTTTGCGCAACATTCGTTGACGGAGTTGCCGCCGCACCTAAGTGAGACGCCCTGGGCCAGATCAGTGCTCCGTGTGCTGGAGAAAGCGACGCAGAACCGGCCCGAAGCGCGTTATCAAACGGTCGAAGAATTCTGGGACGACATTGCCGATGCGAGCCTGCCGCCGACACGCCCGCTACAGATGGTTCCCGCAAACGCGAACGTGCTGCCGATGCGACGCAAGCCAAGCGAGGAGTTGGCCGTCGAGCCCGAAGACGAGTTCACTGAAGCCGCGCCGCCACGGCCGCACTTCGAAGTGCCGGCCCAGCGCGAAGAGATACCGGGTATCAAACGACCACGCATCGTGGTTCCGATCAGTCTTGAAGCGCGACGCCAGATGCACGCGCGCCAGGAATTTGAAACTCAACAAGAACGACGGCTGGAAAGGGCCAGGCCGGCGGTTGATTCGGTTTTGCCGGCGAGCCGGAAACGACGCGCGCTGGTGGCAGTGGGTCTGATTCTGGCGTTTTCGGGAATGCTGCTCGCGACGCACAAGTACGTCACGACGCGTTGGAACCCGCTTGCGCCTATTTCGCAGAACGTCGAGCCGATCGGTAAGCAGGGCGTGACGACGACTGACGTGAACCTGCGACCGGATGCGAGTGCCGCGAACGGGCCGATTGGTTTGGCCGAGTCGGGATCGAGAGTCAAAGTTCTGAGCGCTGATAACAACTGGTACGAAGTGCAGATAGTGGAACACGCACGGCCCAAGACGGAGCCGTATTCATCGGATCGTGGGTGGGTAAACAAGAGATACGTGAAGTTTGATTGATGTGTGCGGAGAAAGAAGGAGCGACAGTTGGGCCTGCTGGAATCGATTCGAAAATGGATAGACGGTGAGACAGGCGAGGATCTGCTCGAAGCCGCCGACGAGCACGCGAAACCACGTCGCGTTTGGGAAGAGTTTCTCGTGAAGATCGCGCGTGAGGTCGAAGCGGCGATGCAGCGCGAGATGTTCACGCCGCCGGGTGGTCCAACCTACATTCCGCGCGAGTACATTGTTTACCTGAGCGCTGACGATGATAAAGAGTGGCAGGGCGACAAGCGTCGCGGGCTCGAACAGGGATTGTTTCATGTTCTTTCGGAGCGCGCGCGCGAGTTGAGCGGCACGACGCAACTGGCGGTCAAGTCGTTTGCCGTCGAACTGCGCGTTGATGGCACGCTGAACAAAGGCGAGTTTCGGGTGCAGGCTGTTTGGGATGAGACGGAGAGCGGGCACACGATGGTGACGCCTCGTGTCGACCTCTCGCGCACGGCGCCGGCGTTCAGTCCAAACGATACAGTCGTCGAGTATGCTTCGGAGACTAGCGAGAGTGAACAGACTGTCGTGCGGCCGAAAGCGACACCGCTTTATCAGGTTGAGATCTGGAACAGCGGTTTACGCCAGGCCGTGGTTCCGATCATGAAGAACGAGATCACGATCGGGCGTGGCTCGCGGAGCATCTCAGTCGACCTGCCGATCAAGGGCGATCCGGAAGTCAGTCGCGTGCATGCGATATTGTCGCGTGATAACGAGGGCCGCTACTGGCTCGTGGCGAAGGGCCGAAACCCGACGCTCGTGAATGGGAAAGAGTTAATTCGAGAAGAAGCAACCGAGGTCACTGCGGATCAAAAGATCGCGATCTGTAATTTCACACTCAGGATCCAACCTAAATAGCACAGAACCGAGCGCGGTAGCGCCGGCTCAACCTCGTCAAGCAGTCGTTGACGGTGGAGTGTACCCGGCGCTACCGCGCTCGGTTCTGTTGAATCCTGTCTTAATTTCTGTCTAAAACTTTCTCTGAATATGTCAGGATGGTCGCTGTTGTGTCTAGTATTTTAAATCACGAAAAGTTGGATTGACTTTCATATCCGCTGATCATATCGTCCGTCGCACCCCCTTTCTTTCACAACTCGCGTAACAATCTTACGTCCTGCCGCACGCTCACGCAGAGGCAGGGCTTTACTCATCACTCATAACTTTGTCCGCGACAATCACCGCGGCAGGAGGAATCAAATGCAAAGCGAGAACACTATCGGCGCGACTGAGTTCGCCAGGTGGGATGCTGTCATGGAGCTTCAGCTTGCTCCGTATGATCTTGATGTGGTGGCCAGCACGATCACGCACGGGCCTGAAGAGACAAGGTGCGAGTCTGGCTACTGCCCCAAGGAATATTGCGGGGGTGGCTATCAATCTTAATCGGTCTAGCTGGAGAGACAGAAGGAGGAATCGATATGCAAAACGAGAACACGATCGGGGCGGTTGAGGAATTTGCCCGTTGGGATAACGTCACGGAGCTTCAGCTCCATCCGTACGACCTTGATGTGGTGGCCAGCACCATCACGCATGGACCTGAAGAGGTAAGGTGCGACCAGACTTACTGCCCTGAGAGGTACTGTGCGCAAGGGTATTCTTCGAAGTGAACAACGTTAGGAGGATCAAACATGCAAAGCGAGAACATGATGGGGGCTGAAGGGTTCGCCCGGAGAGATTCTGTCACGGAGCTTCAGCTCGGTCCCGACGACCTTGATGTGGTCGCCAGCAGCATTACGCACGGACCTGAAGAGACAAGGTGTGAGCAGACCTACTGTCCGAAGGAGTACTGCTCTCAAGGGTATTCTTCAGACTGATGGCAGGAGGAATCGAACATGCAAAGCGAGAACACGATTGGGGCGGCTGAAGAATTCGCCAGGTTGGATGCCATCAAGGAGCTGCAGCTCCCTGCGGACGATCTTGACGTGGTCGCGAGCGGGCTCACCGACCAGGATGAAGAGTGTCCTAAGGATTACTGCCCTAAAAATTATTGTGCGAAAGCATATCAATCATAAAGCAGTCTAGCCTGGAGAGACTGTGAAGAACGCGCTGAGGGTTGCCGCTACCGGCTTCCCTCCGCTGCGTGACGGGGTAAAGCAAATGCCGATAAATGACCTGCAGGAATTGGAGCGTATCGAGAAGGTATTGGCCCACAGCGTCCCGTTCGGCGATAGCGATTACATACTTCAATGTACGTGGCAGCGCTATGAGCGAAGACTGGAAATGCTCATCGAGCACATGCCGTCGAGTGAAACCTTGCTCGCCGCGATCCGTGATGCCAGCTCAGAGCGCAAATACCGCGTAATAGGTGACCCGGTATTGCGCGGCACGATCAACGAAGCCCTCGGCCACTACAAGCTGGGGCTGAGCCACCCGCACGCCGATGATCTCGACGCGGTAATGCTCGACGCAGTTGCATTCCTTGCCGAAGATCGATCCGACACGCCTGTTACGGCGAGTTTTCGAACCAGTAGACGCCTCGGGGATGCGCCTCATCATGGTTGGCTTTACTCCCAGGATAATTCGGAAGGTGTCTTCTCTCGAAGTTTTGTGTCGCTCTGGGGCAGGGTTACTCCTCTACGTATACAGGAGCCCACCGAGCATCATCACCGCACTCTGATGAACGCTGCTCGGCTTCTCGATGCGCTCCTCCCGGCTCTCTCTCGAAGTGCGCTCTCTCACACGCAGATGATCGTTATGGTAGAGCCGCCCCCGAGTCGTCTTCCGCCGCCAAGCAAGGGCTTCACATCGGTTACTTTTCCTGAACTCTTCGGGACCATTGTGCTTGCCCCGACCGTCATGGAAACCACCTGGTTGGCAGCGGAATATCTCCTTCACGAGTCGATGCACCTCAAGTTCACCGACCTGGAGCACACGCACTCGCTGCTGCGGACGGGATATCGAACATCCACCTCTCCAATCGTCCGACCTCCGTGGCACCGGCCAGAGCCGTCACGCAACTGGCCCGTGAATCGCTGTCTTACAGTCATGCATGTTTATGTAACTTTGGCGCTCTTTTTCAGCACCATCGAGCGACGTGCCGCCGAGCTCGAGAACGACTTTGGCCCGCTCGGTGATCTTGACCCGGCCCTCGAAGCGCGACGATCCTTTGATCGATCTCACTTCTTAGGTCGCGCATTGCGCCAGCATGAAGCAGAGCTCGGTTTAGCAGGCGTGCAGTTTGTCAGGTGGTTGACCGAGACAATAAATGCGTTCGATCCCTGCCCGCCACCAGCCGACGCTGAGGTCCATCTTCTGTTGGATATGTATGGACGAGAGGCGGATGAGCTGCAGGCACATCTCGACGCTCGTGTGCCCGCGCCATCGGTGATTCAGTTGGTCGAAGAGATTACGACGAAGGAATTGAACAAAGCGCACGACGTTCTTTTGACACTCGGTAAGCCCTCGGATGCCCAAGTTACGTTTTCAGAGAAGGTCCCGGTTGCTGCGAAGTTCAGGGCCGCACGCGCATGGGTGAAGGAGTCTTTGGGATGCGTACCTATAGAGACATATAGCCAAACATACGAAGGGAAGAAAACGCCTGCGGAGCTCGTGCAGGAGTTGATCGATGGATCCGGTGATGATGTGCAGGCTCTCTACACGCAGCTAGCATCGGCGTAAAAACGTCCAACGTTATAAGCTTTGCGCCTTTGCGCCTTTGCGTGAGAAGTCCCCTTCGAGATCCGCGATCAAATCCATCAATAACATCTCAACCTGATCGCCTTCGAGATAATTCTTGCCGAGCATCTTCGTGATGCGACGCTCGCGTGTCTCGCCTTTGACTTCCTTCAGTATCGCGCGTGCAAATGCGGCCACGACTTTTCCGTCGAACTGTTTGCCGCTGTTCTCGCGCAGATCAACCACCACATCTTCAAACGAGCGACGCCGTTTATACGGGCGGTCCGTCGTCATCGCATCGAACGAGTCGGCAAGCGAGACGATCTTGGCGCCGATCGGGATTTGCTGGTCCGTCAATCCATCCGGATAGCCGCGCCCGTCGAGACGCTCGTGATGGTGTTTCGCCATGAACGGAATATCGGCGTAAGGATGACGAATCGGCGCGAGGATCTCGTAGCCGGCGTTGGGATGTCGATTCAGCTCGATCGAGTTCTTCGCATCGATTTTGTAAGGCGCGTTGATGATGTCGCGGTCAACGATCAACTTACCGATATCGTGGAGGTAACCCGCGATCTGGATCCCTTCAACCTCTTCTTCACTCCAACCCATCTCGCGCGCGATGATCTCGCTGTAGCGGCCCACGCGTTCCGAGTGGCCCTGCGTGTACTTGTCTTTGATATCGATCGCCGCCGCGAAAGCTCGCACCGTGTCGCGATAGATCGTGCGCAGCTCGTCATACAACCGGCGGTTCTCTTCCGCGCGCTGGGCCAACTGCTCCAGTAAACGATGCGTGTGAATGCCGACACCGATGTGACGGACCATCGCGCGAATCGTCTCGAAGTCGTCGTTGGAAAACTCTTCGCCACTGGCTTTTCCGCCGAGCAGGACCAGGCCGGTGACTTCGCCCCGCACGATCATCGGCACAACGAGCTCGATTCCCTCATTCGCGAGCTTGTCGCGGTACTTGCTCAACGACTCGCGGATCTCACCACCGAGAAACGACTCCATCTCCGCCGCATCGATGTCTAACCCATTCAACGCCTGGTCAGACACTCCCCAGACCGCCACGCAACGCAACGGTCCAGGACCGGAACACTCGACCACCGCGCCGCGTCTGAGCGCGAGCGTTCCCAGCAGCAGGTGCATCGACGTCCGCACCATCTCGGTAAAGTCGCCGGTGCCTGCAATCTCCTGGCCTAAATCGGCCAGCGCTCCGAAGGTGTGAATTAGCTTCTGGGTCGAAGGCTCCATGTTCAGTGGACTACGGGAGTAGTAGTCTCAAAATGCGAAAGATTCAACAGTGCTTCTCGTTCGTCCTTCGCGAGTACAACATGGCGGGTCAGTCCAAGCATTTCGAAGAGCTCGACTGTTTGATTGTTGACATCGGAGAAGACGATTTGCGCGCCGCTCTTTTCAGCGACGTCGATGATGCCGAGGAGAATTGAGATTCCAATGCTGTTGACGAGTTGCGTGTCGCTGAAATCAATAACCAGCGCGCGACAACCACAGCTCAGTTGCCGGCGACACTCGCGCTCGATTTTTTCCCCGGAAAGCTTGTTCAGGTAGTCGCTGGCGTAAACCACAGCGGTGGTGCCAACACAGTGCGAGCGTACCAGCCCTCCACTCGATGTATCCACTTGATCGCTCCCCTCCCTTGGGCCGCAAACGGACACAAAACCCTCGGATTAAATTGTTGTACTTACTGAGGTGCCGCTAATGCTTTAAGTGCCTTTTTGCGGTCTGAGATACTTGGTCATGCGCAAACTCGTACCGTCATCGACCCGTTCAAACTCGACCTCATCCATGAGTGTTCGGATGAGCTTGAGTCCCCAACCGCGTCTTTCTTCAGCCGCTTGTTTGACTTCTGTACTGCTATTCGTGCCGTTTAGATTGGCCGGCACGACCCCTCGACTCGATATAGTGATGACTAATCTATCACTTTCGACGCGAAAACGCTGATAAATTTTTCGATCGGGGCTGAAACTGTGCTCAGATGCGTTTATGCAGGCCTCGACGATGGCCGTTTTTATCTGATTGATGGCTTCGGGCCGAAACGTCAGGCGCTTTGCGATCTGCTCGGCGGTGTTGGCCGCGATCAGCTCGTTGTCCTCACCCATCGGGACCACCATCAGAAACTCATCGGGTTCTGAGGATTGTACAACCTCGCTCGGTACGGTATCGCGCACACGCGATGCAAGCAGCTCTAACTGCTGGCGACTCGAGCCAAACGCTTTGTGACGTTCCAGCAACTTGCTCGCGTCTTCAGAGAAACCCTCATTTGAAATTAACCAGATCTGAAAACGGCTGAAACCGATTCGTTCGGCCATACTCTCGAAACGTTCACACCACGCACGCGCAACTGCAACGTCTACTTCCAGCTTCGACTCGATGTCAGCGGCCAGCCAGATGACTTCGCGCGCGTCTGAGTAACTTCCCTCTTCAAACGTGTGCGCGACGAGGCAGTGCTCCTCTTCGCAGAGCTGTCGCATGTCGCTCATGAAAGCCGAGCAGCTTGCGAGGTGGATCGTCTGCGGAAGTTTGAAGAAGTCCGTCTCTGCCTGTAGTCCGGAAATGATCGTCTCGCTTTCAGCGCCCTTGTACTTCGTGCTGAAGTTCTGATAGTCAAACAGAACTGCCGGCACTGGCTGGCAATTGAAGCGCGAGATCAGATCGCGCAGGCCCGCGTTGGCGACCTGCTTGTAGTGACGGGCCATCGTGTGTGGCGCGCGTTTGAGAGAGTCGGCGAGCATGTCTGCGACGACGAGAGCGCGCGGCTCGTTCATCACGTCGAGACGATAGCGGATCTTCAGATAGTCTTTCCACGCTTGTGGTCCAGCGCCGGCCTCGACTGTTGTTTCGTCCCAGTTAATGAACTCCTGTACGTGCAGGCGGTGCAGAACGTCTTCGAGCTCTGCTGCGCCCATGTGCAGGCGTTTGCGCCAGATCTCAAACGTCGAAATCTGCTCTTCTCCGGCTGCGGCTTCCCACAATAAACGGATCAGGAGATGTCGCGTGTCGAGTCTTGGAGAGATCTCTTCGAGTAGATCGGCAAAGTGACGATGAATGTGACCGCCAAACAGCTCGTTAACGTAGAGACGCTCGCAGTCGAGATAGGTAAGCAGCGCGGCGCGTTTCTCACGGGCTGCCTGCAGATAAATATTGATGAAGAATGGGCTGCCGGCGAACTGCTGCACGATCAGATCGCGCGCGGCTTCGCTCGTTGCGACCTGCTGTCTGCGAGCAACGTGTTCCACCAGTTTTGCTGCTTCGGTTGCAGCGAGTTGTTCGAGACGCAGGATGTCGAGTCGTTCGAAATTACACTCAGCATCGTGAGCCGCTTCGAGGATCTGGCGGCGCAATCCCGCGAGCACAAATGAGAAACTGCCGCGTGCAAAGACGCGGAGTATCTCGGTTCCCAGTACGACAACGCCGTTGAGATACTCGGCGAGCTGTGAGCCGTCGAGCATCACGAAGGCGCGGCCACGGCCGGCCGGAATTCGTTGCGGCGCGCCCAGGCAGAAGCGCACGAGCGCTTTGTCGTCGTTGCTGAAGCGGAGGCGTTTGTACGATTCGACCAGTTGCTCGATCCATTCGAGATCCGCGGCAGGCGCGAGCTCGACGAGCTCTTGCAACGTCAGTGGCGCTTCTGAGACGACGGGCTCGTCGCGACGGTAAGCGATGTATTGCTGGACGAAGGTGTTGAGAAACTCGATCGCGGCGCTGACGGCAGTGGTTTCGTTACGCGTGAAGGCGAAATAGATTGGGATGACGTCCGAACGTCGATTGAAGATTTGATCGTATGCCTGGCGCAGAAGCTCTGAGACCCCGGCCGACGGTTCCATGAGCAGGAGCAGACCGCGGCCCGCATTGGCGCGTTCCGATTGCGCCATGATGCGTCCGAGCTCCGCCGCGCGACCGACGAAGTCCTGCTGGACCACGCGGCCTAGAACACGGCGGAAGTTTTCACTGCGGCTACTCATTCAACACAGTCGTTAGACAGGATTTACAAGATGTTTCAAGATTTACAAGCTTGATTCTGTTAATCCTGTAATATCTTGTAAATCCTGTTAACGACTACCTCACCTTTCCAGCTCACCATAGAACTCAACCCGATCTTTCCCCATACTCTTCGCCTGGTACAGCGCGCGATCTGCCGCCGCGATGATGTTCTCGGACGTGTCTACGTTCTTCGTGAACGTCGAAACACCGACGCTGATCGTCACCTGACCGAGCGGCTGTGCTTTCCCATGCGGAAACTCCGTCGTCGAGACCCGATGCCGGATACGATCGGCTATCACGCCAGCCTCGCTTATTCCAGTCTGCGGCAACAAAATACAAAACTCTTCACCACCGTAACGCGACGCGATGTCGACCGCTCGCAGCGCGCCCTTCAAACAATGTGCCGTGATCTGAAGCGCCACGTCACCCGCCTGGTGACCGTTCTTGTCGTTGTAAGCCTTGAAATCGTCGATGTCGATCATCAGAAAACTCATCGGATAGTCGTAACGCTTAGAACGATTCAACTCTTCCGCGAGACGCTCTTCAAGGTAACGACGATTCGGCAGTCCCGTCAGCGAATCCGTGATCGACATGAGCTGAAACTCAGTGGCGCGCTCCTGCCATTCAGCACGCTCCAGCGCAAGCGCGACTTGTGGTCCAATGATCTCGAGCAGACTCAGATCAACTTCGTCGTAAACGCCGCCGCCGGATTTGTCAGTCACATTCAAGACACCGACTTTTCGCCCACCGATCATGATCGGATAACTGATGAATGAATTTGTTTTGTAGCGTCGTTCTGGTGGCGCGGCTTTGCGACCTGCGATGCGCAGGTCAGTGACCATCACTGGCTTGCCCGTGTCGATGACTTCTCCCGAAACTCCTTCGCCAACACGAACTGCCGAAACTGATGCGGGATCTGTGGGGAGTCCGTTGGCTGCCTTGAGGACCAGCTCGTTCGCGGTCTCGTCAAAGATCATGAGCGAGGCGCGCTCTGCTTGCAGCAGTTCCTGCGAGTTGCTGACGATCGAGTTGTAAGTCTTGGCTGGATCGGTGCAGCTTATTCGTTCGAGGAAGTGTTGTAGCGAGTTAGTGAAACGGGCGCGATATTCGAGCTCGCGTCGCAGGCGTTGGATTTCGCCCTCGAGATCTGGTTGCGTTTCGGGTGGGGAGGTTGACCCGGCGCTACCGCGCTCGGTTCTGGGCGTGGTTCGTGTTTCCACATGGCCGGAGCCGTTTGATGAGGCGGCGCGCACTCGTTGCGCAGCACGATCGATCCGTTCAGACAATTCTTCGAGACGTTGTGAATCAGAGAAAATGATATTTGAGAAGACCTCGTCGGCAGCGAGGTCCTGTAGATCGCCTTTGTGGAAGCGCTCCATCAGTCGTTGATAGTCAGCGCTCGTGACGAAAGCGCGTCCACCAATCACCGCGAGTTTTCGCTTACCTGCGATGTCAACGGGCTTGGCAAAACACGAGAGTCCGGCGTGACATTTGTATTCCACCGCGCCGCCTGCTTCCATCGCTCGCGCGTGCGCCATCCCGCAGTAAGGGTCACAAAGCCGGACATGCTCCGGCGAGCTCTGAAAGGTGTGGCAGATCGAGTTGTTGTTTGAGACCGCCAAAGCTGGAGGCTGGTACCCATCGACCAGCAATAAGGCGAGCGACGAAGCCTCCGCCAGCGAATCCTGCATCTCCGGCCACGCGGGCGGGGCGTCTTCGCGGCGTTCCTGAGTATTCAGGGCAATCGGGGGCTTCTTAACCATCGGGGCTCTGGGTAAGGAAAATCTTCCCTTACTCTTAAACGGTTAATAGCCACAATAAGGCACAAAATGCACAAAATATTCCGTGCTTAGCGGCCAAAAAACACTTCCAGAATTCTTCTTTTTGTGACTTTCGTGCCTTTTTGTGGCTCACTCGAGGCCTGGCGCCGCTCCAGGAGCAACGTCCTCGATATGAGGTTGCGCCGGACTGATTCTAATACAAGCAGCAAAATGTGCCGGTTTGATTTCAACCAATTGAGGAACCACCTCCTTGCATACGTCGATAGCGTAGGGGCAGCGTGTGTGAAAAGGGCAACCGGAAGGGGGATTGATGGGCGAAGGAACATCGCCTTCCAGCATTATACGCTGTCTGGTGGCTTCGACCTGAGGATCGGGCACCGGCACCGCCGAGATGAGCGCCTTCGTGTAAGGCATCAACGGTTCTTTGTAGATCGTCTTCGCCTCGGCAATCTCGACGAGCCTGCCCAGGTACATCACCGCCACCCGATCCGAGACGTGCCTGATCGCGCGCAGGTCGTGTGAGATGAAGAGATAAGTAAGGTTCTTTTCGCGACGAAGTCTCTCCAGCAGGTTCATGATCTGCGCCTGGATCGAAACGTCAAGCGCTGAGATCGGTTCATCGGCAACAATGAAATCTGGATCGACCGCGAGCGCGCGTGCTATGCCGATGCGTTGGCGTTGACCACCGGAAAACTCGTGCGGGTATCGTTTGATGAAACGCTTGCTGAGACCGACCGTCTCGAGCAGCTCCTGCACGCGTTGGTCTGCTTCCCTTCCGCGCGCGAGACGAAACGTCTCGAGTGGCTCGCCGACGATTTGGCCGATCGTCATGCGCGGGTTGAGTGATGCGTAAGGATCCTGAAAGATGATCTGTAGATGTCGCCGCTGTTCGCGCAACTGTCTTTGCGACAAGTGTGCGAGGTCTCTATCGCGATAGAACACCTGTCCTCCGGTCGGTTCGGTAAGACGAAGAATCGCGCGACCGAGCGTTGACTTGCCGCAACCTGATTCGCCGACGAGCCCGAGTGTTTCCTGTTCGAAGATGTCGAGCGACACGCCGTCGACAGCCTTCACGACGCGTTTCTCCGGTTTCGTGCCGAATAGCTTGTCGAGTGGTCCACCACCGCCGAGATCAAAATGTACTTTGAGATCTCTGATCGAGAGCAGGGTTGTAGGGTTGGCACTCATATTAGATTGGTTTTCTCACGCAGCGGCGCAACGACGCAGCGAAAGAGGTTTCCGTTGCGCCGTGGCGCCGCTGCGTGAGAAATTCTTCATTCGTACTCATGAAACACCGCCCGATTCGCTATAGACTTCGCGTGCGAAATGGCAGAGCGAATAGTGATCTGCGTTGAGCTGGACGAACGGTGGAAACTCACGACGGCAGATGTCCTGCGTGTAGTCGCAACGCTCCGCAAAAGGACAGCCGGGTTTCAGGTGTGCGACGTCAGGCGGCAGTCCGGGTATCTGGTAGAGCTTGCCCTGTTCGTCGGTTGGATCGGGTACTGAACGAAGCAGTCCCTTCGTGTAGGGATTGCCAGGAACAGAAAACAATTCCGTCGTCGGCGCTTGCTCGAAGATCTTTCCGGCATACATCACGATCACGTGATCGGTCATGCCGGCTACGACGCCGAGATCGTGAGTGATCAGGATCACGCTGGTGCCGGTTTCGCGTTTGAGTTTCTTGATGAGCTCGAGTATCTGCGCCTGAATGGTGACGTCGAGCGCTGTGGTTGGCTCGTCGGCGATCAGCAATTCCGGTTCGCATGAGAGCGCCATTGCGATCATCACGCGCTGGCGCATGCCGCCGGAAAACTCGTGTGGGTAGCTGTCGGCGCGCTCGCGTGCGTCCGGAATGCCGACTGTTTCCAACATGCGGATCGCGTGTGCGTGCGCCTGTGCCTTGGTGTGGCCCAGGTGCAGCTCGGTCATCTCCATCAGTTGTTTGGAGATCTTCATGAACGGGTTGAGTGAGGTCATCGGATCCTGAAAGATCATCGCGATGCGGCGGCCTCGAATTTTGCGAATCGCGTCGTTTGAGAGTGGTAGCAGATCGCTACCGTTGAAGATAACCTGACCTGAGACGATCTTTCCCGGAGGATTCGGAACGAGACGAATGATCGAGAGATTCGTGACTGACTTGCCTGAGCCCGACTCGCCCACGATGCCGAGCGTCTCACCACGCTTGAGCTGGAACGAGATGTCGTCGACAGCTTTGACGATTCCGTCGTCCGTTTCGAAGTAAGTGCGAAGATTTTTTACTTCGAGAAGATTGCCGTTAGCACTCATACCGTCCTCATCTGCGGGTCGAGCGCGTCGCGCAGGCCGTCGCCAAGGAAGTTCAACGAGAAGAGCGTCAATGCCATTGTTACGCCCGGAAAGATCAGTTGCCACGGAAAGACGGCGATGTTCTGAATGCCATCCGCCGCCAGACTGCCCCACGAAGCGAGCGGCGCCTGCACACCAAAACCGAGAAACGAGAGGAATGCCTCCGTCAACATGATCTGCGGAATCTCGAGCGTGGCGTAGACGATTACCGGACCCAACGTGTTCGGCACGATGTGTCGAAAGATGATGCGCGAATTCGAAACGCCCGTCGCTCGCGCCGCCAGCACAAATTCCTGGTTCTTCAACGACAGCACTTGCCCGCGAACGATCCGCGCCATCGTCAGCCACGACACAGTTCCAATTGCGACAAAGAGCAGGATCAACTGGCCGCGCGGCGTCTGGCTGCGAAACATCGACAACAGCACAATGACAACGATGACGTATGGAAGTGAATAAAGCACGTCAACGAGGCGCATCATCACGTTGTCGACACGCCCTCCAACATAACCAGCAATCGCTCCATAACTGACGCCGATCAGCAACGACACGAGCGTGGAAAGAATGCCGACAAACAGCGAGATCTGCCCGCCTTGTAACACGCGTGCCAGTTGATCGCGTCCGGCATTGTCAGTTCCCATCGGATGCGCCCAAGAGAACTCACCATTCGGGCCCGTAAAAGGCGGAAACGATTGCGTCAGTCGCGGATCGTTCGAAGGAATGTAATCAGGCGTGAAACCGAAGACGCGCTGGATCACTGTCGGCCCGATGATCGAAGAGATCGTAACGATGACTACGACGACGAGACCAAAAACCGCGAGCTTGTTTTTGAGCAGACGACGCCACGCATCGCGCCACAGCGACGTGCCGGGCACAAACCGGCCCACTTCCCCGGGCGTCAGATCGGCCTCAGCCACAGCCATCTCCGGCCCGATGTGAATCAGCTCGTCGTGTTCTGGTTTCTTTTCAGTAGCCATCGCAATCGCAACGAGTTTCTTCTCTGTGCAACCTCTGTGTTCTCTGTGTCTCTGTGGTTTTCTCGTCTGAGAAGTCTCTAACCACAGAGGCACAGAGAGCACAGAGGTTGCACAGAGAAATCCAATTCTCCTTTACTGGTAGCGCACGCGCGGATCGAGATAGGCGTACGCGATATCAACCAGCAGATTCATCAACAAGAGTGTGATCGCAATGAACGCGACGATGCCGATTATCAACGGCTCATCGCGATTCAGTGACGCCTGGATGAAGTAGTTTCCCAAGCCCGGTAACGCGAAGATTCTCTCGACTACGACTGTCCCCGTTAACAAAAACGCGAGCGCCGGTCCGGTGTACGAAACCACCGGCATGAGACCACCGCGCAACGCATGACGAAGCACCACATCACGCTCGCTCAATCCTTTCGCGCGCGCCGTGCGGATGTAATCCGAGCGCAGCACTTCGAGCATTCCCGCGCGTGTGAGTCTCGCGATGTAAGCCATGTAAAGCGCAGACAGAGTCAATACGGGCAAGACCAGGTTTCGACTCGGAAAGCCGCCCCACCGCGACGGCGGCAGCCAATACAGTCCGAGAGAAAAGATCAGGACCAGGATTGGACCAAGCACAAAGTTCGGCACTGAGATACCAAGCATCGCGAGCGCCATCGAGCCGTAGTCCCACTTCGAATTTTGTTTCAGCGCCGCAATGGAGCCGACAGTCACGCCGACGATTAGCGCCAGCAGGTAAGCGAGGATGCCGATTGAAGCTGAAACCGGTAACGAGCGTTTGATGATTGTATTGACTGACTGGCCTTCGTATCGCAGCGACGTACCGAAGTCGAGATGACGAACGATGCCCCAGATCGTCTTCCCGTATTGCTGGTACCAGGGTTTATCGAGGCCGTATTTTTCGCGAATGATTTTCTCGACGGCGGGAGACAGCGGTTTCTCACCCGAATAGAAGTTTCCGGGGGCGAGTTTGATCAAGACCCAGGTGATCGAGATCACGACGAGGATCGTCGGAATCGTTACCAGGAGACGTCTGACAATGAACCGAAACATTCGTTAGTCGCGTTCACCGCGCTATTCCGCGGTCAAACTTGGTGTGCCGTAATCCCACTTGGCCCGATCGCGTTCGATGTAAACGTATTTCCACGGGAACAAATTGGCTGGATTCGGATACATGCCTTTCACGTAAGGTTTTTTCAGCCAGTTCACCGACGGTGTATCGAGCGGAATGATCGGCTGATGGTCGAGCATGTAAGCTTCCGCCTTGGCAAGCAGCTCATAACGCTTTTTGTGATCGAGAGTGCGATTAGCTTCATCGAGCATCACGACGTATTTCGGATCGAGCCAGCCTGTGCCGCTCTCATCTGCCGAGTAGAAAACACTCAGAAACGTGAATGGGTCCATGTAATCGGCGCCGTATGCACCGCGCGCGAATCCTTTATACTCGAGCTTGGCGCGGGCATCCAGAAAAGTCTTCCACTCCATGTTTCGCAGGCCGACCGTGATGCCGAGGTTTTGTTTCCACTGCGCTTGCATCCATTCGGCGACGGATTTGTTTGCTGCCTGGCTGTTGTAGATAAATTCGACCTGGTCCACCGGAAACTTCGGACACGAGAAACTGCCATCCGAGTTCTGTATTACCGGATAACCTGCGTCGCCGAGTAGCCTGCGCGCTTCCGCCGGATTGAACGGCGCGCCTTTGGGTTGTGGATATCCGGCAAACATTCCTTCCGGCGTGAATGCGGTGAGCGGCTTCACGATTCGCCGCCAGTCGGCATATGCCTTTTTATCGATCGACAGATTGAACGCCTTTCTAACCTTCACATTATCCAACGGAGGTTTTGTGGTGTTCATGATCAGGTAATCGATCGCGGCCTCGGCGGCGTCCATGTAGTCTTTCTTTTGTCTAATTATGTGAAGCCACGGATTCGGCACCGCATGGTTGTACAGCGCATCGAGCTCGCCGACCTTGTAGAGATTCATAGCGGTGGCGTTGTCGAGAATCGGGAAGAAATTCAGCTCGTCGAGCCTGACTGACTTTGCGTCCCAATACATTGGATCACGTTCAAGCACGAGCTTGTCGTAAGGCACCCAGGTCTTCATCTTGAATGGACCACAAGTGACGATGTGTTCAGGCTGCGTCCATTGCTCGCCCCATTGCTCAACCACCTTGCGGGGGACCAGCCGGAAGAGCTGGTGCGCGAGTAAACCTAAGAAGAACGGCGCTTGTTGCGTCAGGTAGATCCGCACTGTGTACTTGTCGACAGCCTCAACACCGAGATCTTCGGCCTTCACTGGCACGAACACTTTGCCGGCCACCGCGGCCTTGAGTTTTGGATCTGCGTCGACTAGTTTTGCGCGGGCGTTTGCATTGCCGGGCAGCGTCAGTCGCAACGGCGAATGCATTTGATGGTGAAAGGCAGTATCCGGATCCGGTGTCGACTCATTTGGATCGGGAAGATACTCGCTCTTCGCCGGATCGATCGGGCTGTTGCCAAGCGATTCTGCCGGCGGGTTTTCCTGAAAATCTCGCTCTAAAAGAAACTGCTGCGTCTGCGGATCCTGAACAAAAACGCGCTGCTCGTTCCAGGCTTGCGCGTATTTTAGATATGAAGCGAGGTAGGCGTTGCGCGAAGCAGTTTTCTTATCAAGCGCACGTCTGAAACTGTAGACAAAGTCGTTCGCGTCGATCGGATCGCCGTTGGACCAGCGACCGTTAGTGCGCAAGTGAAATGTAAACTCAGATGAGTCGTTATTGATGTGCCAGCGTTCTGCCAGGGCTGGATCAGGCTCGAGAGTCTTCGGGTTATATTCGACGAGACCTTCGTAAAGGGCGAGGTAGATTCGTGCTTCGGGTTGGCCATTACCGATGGCCGGATCGAGCGACGCGGGTTCGTCGCCGGTGACGTAACGAAAGATGTCGCGCGCGGGAGGAGTGGTCGTTCCGAAGAACTCTTCTTTACTCGCAGCAACTGTGCATGAATAGGTCGAGTAAGCTAGCGATGCCAGCAAGACGAGTCCAACAAACTGTCTAAACTTGCCACTACTCATCGGTGCACCCTCCGACTCAAATGCCAGTCACTTGTGTTCAAGCGCGAGTTAGAGGACACCCGCAAGAAGAGACGATTGGGAAGTTAGCACGCGATGAAAGCTTTAATCAAGGTAGAGATAGACTTTGGCAGGATTTACGAGATTTGCAGGATTTACAAGATAATCTTGTTCGTCCTGCAAATCTTGTAAATCCTGTCTACAACTTAACCGCGTAGCCGAGCCCGTCGCCCACTGGTAAGACTTCGGCAATCAGTTCCGGATGATTGGTGAAGTATGGATTGAATTCTCGCAGCGCGACTGTCGAGTTTTCCATATCTCCAGTCGCGACTTTTCCGCCCCACAGCAGATTATCAACGATGACGACGCCGCCACTTCGCAAACGCGGCAATCCGAGATCGAGGTATTGTGAGTATTCTTCTTTCATCGCGTCGATGAACAATAGATCGAAAGTCTCTTCGAGATTCGGCATCACTTCGAGAGCCTTGCCACGCTCTATCTCGACACGATCCAGCAAACCCGCGCGTTTGAGATAACCGGTCGCTGCGCTAATCATCTCGTCGTTTGGCTCGATCGTGACGACGACACTATTCTCACCCATGCCGCGCGCGAGATGGACCACCGAATATCCGATCGCCATTCCGATCTCGAGCGCCTTCCGAGCACCCGAGATGCGCGCCGTGATCTCGATGAACTTCGCGACTTCACGATCGGCGATCGGCACGCGATGTTCGGCGGCATAAGCCTCCATCTCGACGAGCAAAGGATCGCTCTGGGTTAGTAGTTGATCGAGGTACTCAGCCTGTTCTCGTTGAATGATTGCGTCTACTCTTGCCTTCATAATATTCCGTCAACTGTCAGGATTATCCTGCGCGTCGCCCGAGACCGAGACATAGCGGCGGCCGAGGCCGAGCTGTCTCAGTTTATGTTGCAGCGACTGCCGGTGCATGTCCAAAATTTCCGCCGCGCGGGTCACGTTTCCCTGAGTGTACTCGAGACAGCGACTGATGTAACGTCGCTCAAACTCGCGCCGGTCTTCCCGAAAATCGGCCGTAAACGGCACTCGCAAGCCGTCAGTTTCAGCCTCGCTCGACTCGACAATGCCGTCCCTGGAAACGCCTGGAATTATCTCATCAGGCAGATCTTTCGGGGCGACCTCGTCGCCGTCAGCCATAATCACAGCGCGATCGATAGTGTTTTTCAGCTCGCGCACATTGCCCGGCCAGTTGTACTCCATCAGGCGTCGTAATGCACCCTGGCTCAACGAACGCTGCGGCAATTCATAACGCTCGGCGGCGAGACGCATAAAAGTTTCGGCCAGCAGCGGAATGTCTTCGCGACGGTCGCGCAGCGGGGCAATCTCGACTGTCACGACCCGCAAACGATAAAAGAGATCCGCGCGGAAGTTGCCGTTGGTGATCTCCTGCTCGAGTGGTCGATGCGTGGCGCTGACGATTCTGACGTCAACCGGAATTGAATCGTTTGCGCCGAGACGTTCGATGCGACGCTCCTCCAACGCGCGGAGCAGTTTTGCCTGCACGTTTGAGCTCATATCGCCGATCTCGTCGAGGAATAGTGTGCCGCCGTCTGCCTGTTCAAACTTCCCTTCGCGGCGTGCTGCGGCTCCTGTAAACGCGCCCTTTTCGTGGCCAAAGAGCTCCGATTCAATCAACTCGGAAGGCAGTGCGGCGCAATTGACGGCCACGAACGAAGCATTGCGGCGTACGCTGTTGCGCTCGTGCAGCTCACGCGCGACCAGTTCCTTGCCGGTGCCTGATTCGCCACGCACAAGTACGGTCGCGTCAGTCTCCGCGACCTTGTCGATCATCGCGCGGACTTTCTGCATCGCATCGGAGTTGCCGATGAGTGCGCCACGTTGTGAGCGCTCGACTTCGATCCGGCGTCGCAGTGAATAATTCTCGCGGCGAAGTTGGAGAGTCTCGGCGGCGTTTTTGATTACGAGTCGTAGATCGTCGAGCTCGAATGGCTTGGAAAGATAATCGTAAGCTCCGGCTTTGACGGCTTCAACGGCCATACGTTCGGAGCCGTGCGCGGTGACGATGATCACGAGCGGTGCATTGCCGTTTGCGCTCTTGAGCTCGCGGAGAAAATCGAGTCCGCTGAGGCCGGGAAGATTTACGTCGAGGAGGAGCAGGTCGGGTTCGTTTTGTTTGAGTAAGGCCCGGGCGGCCTCGGCGGAACCTGCTTCAGTGATGTTATAGCCAAAGGTTGAGAGGGCGCGCCGCATGCCGTAGCGGGCGGCTTCCTCGTCGTCAACAATCATCAATCGCAACGCGTCTTTTCTCACTTCCTGAGTAGTTTAGGGCCGTGTGGCCCTAAACTCCTAGCGCGTTGCGTGCCACAGATTATCGTGGTGTTCTCTTCGCGGAGACGACGAGGATGATCGCGTCGCCTGATGGACCAATGTTGAGTGTGCCGACGATCACCGGCTCGGATTCGCGCATGCTGATGTCGGTCGAGACTCCCGTGTTCTCGTA
>Ga0207710_10000658_pt1 | contig 19546 bp, 12 predicted proteins | sample KBSS24metaG_FD_184400 | JGI IMG/M metagenome (GOLD analysis project Ga0207710, IMG submission 184400) | Switchgrass rhizosphere microbial communities from Kellogg Biological Station, Michigan, USA - KBS S2-4 metaG (SPAdes) (version 2) | ecosystem: Host-associated > Plants > Roots > Rhizosphere...
TCGCGACGCGGTGCTCGCGGTGGCCCACGAGGCGTCGGCGCTCGCGCGCTCGCTCGCGCGGAGCGGCCGCCTCGGCCACGCCAGCGCGGTGCTCGCCGAGGGGCTGCGCGCGATCCGGCGCCTCGATCCGCCGCCCGAGGTCGAGATCTTCGATCTGCTCTCGCAGTGGGTCGTCCTCTCGGTGGTGGAGCGGCGCACCGAGTCGCTCGACCGCGTCCTCTACGAGATCTCGCGGACGCCGCCGCGCACGCCGAGGATCGAGCAGCTCGAGCGCCTCGCGCGCGCCGCCCTCGCGACGCCGGTGTGGACGGAGCGCGCGCTGTCGGAGGTGTGCGCGATCGCGCCGTTCCACGATCCCGAGCTCGAGCGCGCGCGGCGATCGGTGTGCGTCCGCGCGGCGCACCGGTCGGTGCTCGAGGTCGAGGAGCGGACGATCGGCGAGATCGCGACGTGGGCCGAAGACCACCACGATCCCTACGTCCGCGCCGCGTACGACGGCTGGCTCGGGCAGCTCCGCTACCGCCAGGGGCGCTTCGCCGAGGCCGCGGAGCTGCACGCGCGCTCCGCCGAGGTCGAGTGGTGGACGTCGCTCCGCGCCGCCGCGCTCCTGAACGCCGCGTCGGCCGCGATGGAGGGGTTCGACATCGAAGAGGCGGAGAGGTGGGGTCGCGACGCGCTCTCGCTCGCGCGCGAGTGCCGGCACCTGGTCACCGAGGCGCGCGCCGAGTGGCTCCTCCGGAGCGTGCGCTACCGGCTCGGCGAGGCGCGCGCGCCGGACCTCGAGCTGGTCCAGGCGATCGTGTACGTCGGAGCGAAGGAGCTCGAGCCGCTCATCTACTTGAACGAAGCGGCGGTCGCCTGGCGCGTCGAAGAGCACGCCGTCGCGCTCGATCTGGCGAAGCGCGCGCGCCGCGCCTGGGCGGAGCTGCGCGAGCCGCTGGGCGCGCTCCTCGCCGGCGCGTTCGCGTTCGCGCTCGGCGATCGCGACGACGCGCGCCGCATCCCGGACCTGGTCGGCCACGCCGTCGAGTGCCGCGCGCCGGGCGTGGGCATCCAGGCGCTCGCGCTCCTCGCGATGGGCGGCGGCGACATCCCGCGCAAGGAGGCGACGCTCTCGCGCCTCTCCGGCGAGGTGCCGCGCGAGCGCTGGGAGGCGCGCCTCGACATCCTCTCCATCCACGAGTCGCTCCGCGCGCTCGGCGTGGATCCGGGGACGCTCTCGCCGCCGTCGGAGTCGGGGATCCGCGCGGTGAAGGGGCGGCGCGGGGACGCGGCGCTCCGCCGCAAGGCCGCCCGCCGGTAGCGTCAGCGCGCCTTCGCGCGCGTTCGGATCTCCACCTGTCCGACGGTCCACTCGTGGCTCGCCGCGGCGGGCGCGATCGCGTGGCGCGTGGTCGCGCCGGTCTCCGCGACGGCCTCGAGCAGCGAGCTCAGCGCCGAGCGGGGCCCGCGCGTCGCGCTCCTCTCGATCCGCGCGTCGAGCGAGGTGTCGAGCCGCGGGAGCTCGAGGATCCGGAGGTCGATCGCGTCGATCGTCGCGATCACCTTCAAGACGTCGATCCCGTCGTCGTACCCCGCCGGCAGGTACGTCTGGAGCGGGATGATCCGCTCTCGCCCCGGATCGAGCGTCTCGAAGCTCGCGCCGGTGGACGGGACGATCTGCGCGATCGACCACCCCGGCGTGAGATCCAGCACGACGAAATTGAGCGGACACGACCGGTGCGCGTTCTTCACGCGGAGGAAGATCCACGCGCCGGCAGCGATCTCGGCGCCGGCGGCGAGCGGCGTGGGCCGCGGCCGGTCACCGACCTCGTACTCGTCCTGCGCCCCGACGATCTCGACCACCAGCGCGTCGCGGAGCGGCGACTCGCCGTCGTGGTTCTGGAGCGATTGCACGTTCTGGTACCTCGCGAGGTGGACGAGCCGCCGCGCGATCCGCGCCGCGGCGCCGGGTGTGGACGCGAGCACCGGGGGCCTTAGGTGCGGCATCGGCGCGCCGCCCCGATCCCAGATCTCGTACGCCGAGGTCGCCGGGCTGAGAGACACCTGGAGGTCGACCTCGTCGTCCGGCCGCGTCGCGACGTGGACGAACCGCGCCTCGCCGCGGCCGCCGCCCCTCGGGCGAACCACGTTCCCCGGATCGTGCTCGATCGCGTGCGCGATCTCGTCGCGGTGGGCGCCGAGCTCGTCGCGCAGGTGGACGCCGCGGAGGATCGTCGCGTGGCCCGGGCGGAGGAGGAGCGCCGGACTGCCGGGCTCGACGCGTCCGTCCGCGAACCGCTCTTCGATCCTCGCCACGGACGACGCCGCCCCCCGATCCACGACGCGCACGATCGCCGCGCGCGTCGACGCGTCGGTGAAGTCGGTCGTCCCGAGGCGATGCACCGCGAGCAGCGCGCCGCTCTGGATGCCGGCGGCCTGGCCCACCTGGACGCGGACGCGGTCCGCGTCGAGGACCTCGAGGACCGGGACGGTCGCGGCCGCGGGCGGGAGCCGGCCGCCGAAGACCGCGCGGTCCGTCTCCCCCTCGATCACCGGCGTCTGCTGGTGGAACTCGCTGTGCACGCGCGCGAGGACGCGGTCGTACAGCGTGCGGTAGCTCGTGGTCGGGCCGCTCGTCTCGAGCGCGTCGAGGAGCCAGCGCGTGAGGACGCCCCGCGGCGCCCCGTCGAACGTCGCCTCGAACGCCTTCTCGTGGGCGCGGCACGCGGCGATGAGGACGTACCCCTCCGGCTTCGCGAGCCACCCGCTCGCCGACGCGACGCCGCGCGTCCCCGCGCCGGCGCGCGCCGCCAGCCGCTCGATCGGCGCGACCAGGCTCGTCTTCGGCCGGGGCGTCCTATCGGGCTTGGAGATGCCGCGCTTGCGAGCGTCCACGCCGCGCGTCGCGCCGCCCGAATGACAGCTATCGAGGACCAGCGTGACGACGAGCCCTCTTTGGCTCATCGCCTCGAGCACGAAGGCGATCTCGAGATCGCGGAGATAACGCGCCCCGGGGTCTCCGATGTCCGTGGGCACGAGCGACTCGTCGAGGCCGCCGTCGCCTTTGACGCCGGGGAACATCGTGGGCGTCCGCCCGCCGTGCCCCGAGTAGTGGACGTAGACCTGGTCGCCGCGCCGCGCGATCTCCGTCAGGCGCTGGAGCGCGCGGACCATGTTCTCGTACGTCGGCCACTCCTCCTTCGGCTCCACCGGCGCCGCGCCCGCGCCGCTCGCCGTCAGCATGAAGATCCGCTCGTCCGGGACCGCCATCTTCGTCCGGAGGAACGCCGCGACGCTCTGGACGTCGCGCACGCACCCGCGGAGGCTCGGGTAGGTCTCCCCGTCGGGCGTCCGGTTCGGCATGTAGCAATCGACGCCGATCAAGACGGCGAAGAGTCGGGACTGGGAGGCGGTCGATTCGGTCATGGCGTCGCGAATGAGCAAGCGGCGAGCCGGCGCCGCCCGACGGCCGCGCACACTGGTCGACGTCGCCAAAGGCGACGGCGCGTCGTCGCGCGACGCCGACGCGTCACCCGCGACGGCGTATGGATGTGCGCGCACACATGAATGAGGGCCCCGATGATCGGCACGCGCGATGCTCGACGCCCGCACATGACCAGACGAGCTCTCGTGATCGGATGTCAAACAGGTGTTCTGAACGGAGTCCTGAACGACGTGGCGCGCATGACCGCGATGCTCAGCAGCCATGGCTTCGACGTGCACTCCATTACGCAACGCGACGCGACCCGCGAGGGGATCCTCGCGGCGTTCGACTCGTTGATCGCACACACGCGACCGGACGACGCGGTCGTCGTCTACTACTCGGGGCACGGCGCCAGCGTGCGCAACCCCGATTATCTCCGGGCAGCCCGAGAGGGGCGCGTCGTGCCGGCCAACATTCGGATGATCGTCCCCTTCGACAAACCCGAGGGCAGCGACAAGGACTTCCGCGCCGTCCTCTCGTATGAGCTCTCCGCGTTCTTCTGGCAGCTCACTGGAGTGACGCGCAACGTGACGGCGATCTTCGACTGTTGCTACTCGGGAAAGATGGCACGGGGCCACGAGACACGGGGCGGTGGGACGCCGAAGTGCCTCTTGAACCCGAGCACGCACGGTCTCGAGGCGACCCTTCGGCACCTCGACGGGACAGGACGGCTGCTCGATGCCGCGAACCCGGAGGGCAACCCCGACACGGTCCGTCTCGTCGCGAGCCGCCCCGACGAGATCGCGATCGAGTACAAAAACGCAGCGGGCGAAGACGCAGGCGTATTCACCGATGCGCTCCTCGCTGTTCTGGCAGAGACCGGAGACCGGGACGACGTGACGTGGAAGGATGTCGGCGCGCTCGCGCGGAAGCGCGTGCTCGAAGCGCCCTCGGATCAGCATCCCGACGTCGAGGGGGCCGCGGACCGGCTCCTTTTCCGCATCGAGACGCGTTAGGTCTCCGCGTTCGCAAACCGCCGACCGCGCCGTGCGGCCGGCGGTCGAACGCGAACGGCGACGCGGAGAAGTGCGCGGGACTCGGCGGCCATCGCCCTCTCGCCGCGGCACGTCGAGCCGGCGCGTTCGTCTCTGCCACAAACGACGATCGCCGGCGCGACATCGATGTGTCGCGCCGGCGCTCTACTCGCCCTCGACCGGGCTACTGCGCGGCGGCGCAGTTCGCGACCACGTGTCGCGGGGGCGACGCGGACCGGGTCTCCATCTTCTTGGTGAAGGTGAGCGTCGTGTCGCGGTTGTTCGGCCCAGGCATCTTGTAGCCGATCGAGTTGTTGACGTCGTTGTAGAGATACCAATGCTCGACCGTGACCGTCGCCACGCCGGGGGTCGACGCCGACGCGCCATCGACCGGCACCGACTCCACGTCGGCGACGTGGAAGCCCCCCTGCGTGACGAAGTAGAAGCCCGGATCGATCTGCTTTCCGTGGGTGCCCGGCTTCGCCTTCGTGCCGCTCCCCGGCGCGCGCGCGGCGCTCGACGTCGCGCAGTCGACGCAGATGTAAAAGCCGTCCTGCGCGATCGAGCTGCAGTACGCGACCGGGTCGTCGCCGGCGGCCATCGCGCCGGTGTACTTGAAGCGCAGCGTCTCGGTGCGCGTGAACGCGCCGATCGCGCTGAACCCCTTCGCGAGATACCAGTGCTGCTCGGTGTCGGTGATCACGAGCGACCCGATCGCCTCCCCGTTCTTCTCGAGGTCGTACACGCCGGGCTCCGCGATGTTCTGGTTGGAGGTGCTTCCGCTGATCGACGTAGTAGCCATGATTCGATCTCCTGCCATGGACGGTTGTGCGGTAGCGCGGGGGCCGATCATCGGTCGCTCCGCGCCATCGCGATGCACTCTTCGAATTGCACGCGGCGTACCGCCGTCACCCGCGCCACGGCGTTCGCTCCGTCCACCTCACCGCCCCGTCCTCGTCGCGGAGCTCTTCGATCAGCGCGTCGTCCGCGAAGCGCAGCACCGCGAACCCGTTGCGCGCGCGGCGCGGCTCGTCGGGATCGCCCGCGAGCGCGTCCTCGGCCCACGCGAGCGCGGGGCCGCGCGCGATCGGCGCGTACGGGACCCCGCCGTGGCCGATGCAGCGGCCGCGCACCACGGCGCCCCCGCTCCGCCGCGGCGCGAACGCCGCGCCGGCGTGCACGTGGCCCCAATACCAGATATCCGGACCCCCCTCGAGCGCGTCGGCGATCTGCGACCACAGCGGCTCGACCGGCGTGCCGTCGAGCTCGAGGCCGTGGTGGTGCGAGAGGAGGATCACCTTGCGCCCCGCGCTCCGCGCCGCGCGGCCGACGGCCCGGAGCCAGGGCATCTGCGCGTCCGCGTCCAGCGCGCCGCGGTGGTAGAGCGACGCCCACTGCGCGTGGTACGCGCTGTCGACGCCGATGATCGTCGCGTGCCGGTTCTCCATCGCGAAATAGCTGAAGCCGCCCTGCGCGGCGAACGCCGGCGCGCGGAGCGCGACATCGAAATAGCCGTGCCCGCCCGAGTACATCTCGTGGTTGGCGTTCAGCGTGAACGAGCTGACCGACCCCGCGGGCCACGCCGACACCAGCTTGTCACGCACCTCCGCCTCGGTGCCGGCGTAGTACACGTCCCCGAGGTGGATCGCGTGGGGCGCGTCGAGCGCGCGGATCGCCTCGGCGATCCGGGCCGACGACGCGCACCCCGTCCCCCAGTCGGCGGCGAGCGCGACCACCGCGTCGTCCGCGAACGAGATCGCGCCGCTCGCGCTGCGCGGACGGCTCCGAAACGGCGCGCGGGGCCGCGTGAGCCAGCTCCACAGGACGCCGAACCACCCCGGATCGGCGTCCTCGTACGGCGCGGTGCCGAGGAGGCCGCGCGTGGCGAGGCGCTCGCGCGAAGGCGCCGTTTCGCGCGCGCTCAGGACGAGCGACAGACACCGCTCGTCGTCGTCACGGCCCGCCGGCCCCGGCTCCGCGGCGTCGCGGTTTCGCAGATAGCGGGCCGCGCTCTCGAGCGTGGCGATCGCGCGCTCACGCTCGGGGGAAGCCGGGGCGCGCTCGACGGTCTCGAGCCCGCGTTTCAGATCGCGCTCGAGCGTGGCGAGCGCGGCGGCCCGGTCCGCGCCGCGCGAGAAGAGGGGGAGCAATGACATGGTTCTCCTTCGGTCGAGCCCGGTATTTGGATATACGAGGCGTACATCGGTACCGTGAGGAGGAGAAAGCACATCGCGGTCCACGCGGGCCGCTCGCCGGTCGGCCCACGTCGCGTCGATCCGCGCGCGTTCACGCGTACGTCTTGCTCATCCAGGTGACGCGCGCCCGTCGCCGCGACGACGGACCGTCGTCACGGCGCGAGCGACCCCGGAGGCGCCGGGCCGGCGGCCGCATGACATCGCGGCGCGATCCGACGAGCCCCGAAAAGGAGCCCCGCTCTTTTCAGAACCGGCGCAGGATCCCTTCTTTTTCGTGGCACGCGGCGAGCGCGAGGAGCGTCCCGTCGGCGAACTCCGCGTCGAGGCTCGCCTGGAACTTCACGTACGCCGCGGAGACGTCGCCGTCCTGAACGAGCTTTCGCGCTTGCTGAAACAGGTCCTCCGCGCTCGTGGCGGGCGCGGCGCTCGCCGGCGCGCTCGCGAGCATGAGCACGAGCGCGGCGCCCGTGGCGGCCGCACCGGTCCGAATCGAAGGAAGAACGCGCCCCGCCGTCGCTCGCCCCATCGGCGCATCCTCGCACGCGAGCCGGGCCGTCGGTCGGACGATAACGGTGATTCGCGCAAATCCGCCGCGCGCCGGGGCGGCTCATGCTCTAGCATGTGAGCCCAACAATGGGTGCGCACTCCTCTGTTGGCTCGGCTGCAGCGCTGTCCCCGTTCGCCCGCCTCGAGCCGTCGCATAAGCTGTTCGTCTACCTGTGCTGCGTATTCGTCGCATGTCTCCTATTGGGCGACATCATCGGCGGTAAGACGATCACGACGCCGCTGGGCCCGATCTCGGTCGGGATGATCCCGTTTCCGATCACGTTCCTCTTGACGGACGTGGTGAATGACTTTTACGGGCGGCGCGGCGCGCAGTTCATCACCATCCTCGGCTTCTGGATGGCTGTGCTCGCGTGGGTCATCCTCCAGATATCCACCGGGCTCGCTCCGCACGAGTCGACGTATTTCACACAAGCGGAGTTCGCGAAGGTGTTCGGCGGGAGCGCGCGCCTCTTCGTCGCGTCGATCGTGGCATATCTCCTCGGGCAGATCCTGGACATCCGCGTTTTTCAGTACTGGAAGGCGCTCACCAAGTCGCGCCACCTCTGGGTCCGCGCCACCGGCTCGACCGTCCTCAGCCAGATCATCGACACGGTGACGATCAACGTCATCTTTTGGCGAACCACCGCGTTGCAGCCGTGGGACTGGGTCTGGGCTAAGATAGGGCGTGAGTACTCGATCAAGCTCGTGGTCGCGATCTCGTTGACCCCCGCCATCTACGCGCTCCATGGCGTGATCGTGCGCGGCCTCGGGATCGAGCCGGAAGCGCACGAGAGCCGGTGATGAACGTGAGAGCCTCGACAGCCGCCACCCTCCTCCAAGCTGCCGCGTCGCAGCTCTCGCCGAGAGGCCTCCTCCGCACCCCGCCGATCTGGCGAGAGAGCCGGATGTTCCGCGAGCTCGCGCGCCTGCGCGCCCAGCCGATCGGAAAAGGCGTCGGCTTCCCCGCGGGGCGCGGCAGGCCGGTCTTCTTGATCCCGGGGTACCTGGCCGGCGACCGGTCGCTCGCGCCGCTCGCGATCGCGCTGCGCGCCGCGGGCTTCCGCCCGAAGAACGCCGGGATCACGGTGAACGTCGGCTGCGCCACCGGCATGGCCGGGCCGCTCGAAGCGCGCCTCGAGGCGCACGTCACGATGAACGGCGGCAAGAAGGCGATCGTCATCGGTCAGAGCCGCGGCGGCGGGTTCGCGCGCATCCTCGCGGTGCGCCGCCCCGATCTCGTCTCCGGCATCCTCACGCTGGGCACGCCGTTCCTCGACATGCTCGCCGTGAACGTGCTCGTCCTCATGAACCTCGGCATCGTCGGCGCGGTCGGATCGCTCGGCGTCCCCGGCGTCTTCTCGATGGCGTGCCTGCGCGCGGGCGAGTGCTGCGACCCCGCCCGCCGCGACCTCACCGGGCACCTCGCCCCGGGCACGCCGTTCCTCTCGATCTACTCGCGCTCGGACGGGATCATCGACTGGCGCACCTGCCTCGATCCGCTGGCGCGCCACATCCAGGTCGACTCGAGCCACTGCGGGATGGCGCTCAACGCCGACGTGTGGCGCGTCATCGCCGGCGAGCTCGAGCGATACACGTAGCCGCGCCGTCGCCGGCGCGCCGCCCGCCCGCGTCAGCTCCGCGCGAGCGACGACAGCTCGGCGAGCGAGCGCCCGATCGCGCCGGCGAGCAGGGGCAGATCGCGCATGTGCTCGGCGTCGCCCAGGAGGCCGATGCCGATCTTGCCGTCGTAGCTGAGGAGGGCGATCCCGAGCGTCTGGTTCGCGGCGAGCGGGACGCACGGATAGCAGCCGTCGAGCTTGCAGCCGAGGAGGTAGAGCGGGATCTGCGGGCCGGGGACGTTCGTGACGACGAGGTTCAAGAAGCGCGTCATCACCTCGAGGCGAGACGCCTGGGCGATGAGCGTGGGGGGCGCGAAATCGCCCAGGCGCGAGAGCGCGAGCGCGCCGACCGCCTGCCGGCTCTCCTTGAGCCCGCGCATCTCGTCGCTCACCTTGCGGAGGCGCGCCCGCGCGTCCGGCTCGGCGACCGGGAGCTGGCAGAAGATCGCCGTCACCTGGTTGCCGAATTTGCCGCGCCCGTCCTCGGTGCGGACGCTCACCGGCACCATGACGCGCAGGTCGATCCGGGGCTCGCTCCGCGCGGCGAAGAGCTCGCGCAGCGCGCCGGCGACGACCGCGAGGATCACGTCGTTCACCGTGCCGCCGAGCGCGGCGCGCACGCGCTTCACCTCGCCGAGATCGAGCGTCAGCATCTCCCACCGCCGGTGCGGCGAGATCGGCTGGTTGAGCGACGAGTCGGGCGCCGGCCCCATCTGCGCCATGCCGAGGAGCGGCTTCACGCTGCCTATGAGCTCGAGGAGGAGCTTGCGCCCCTCGGTCTTCGGCTCGAGCGCCTCGCGCGCGACGTCGAGCGGGTGGAGCACCTGATCGCGCAGCGCCGCGGCCACGAGCTCGCTGCGCGACGGCGCCGGGCGCGGCGTCCACGGCGTCGCGCGCGTGCGCTCCGCGTCGGGCGCCGCGTCGAGGAGGACCGTCGCGAGATCGACGCCCGACACCCCGTCGATCATGCAGTGGTGCGTCTTGCTCAGGACCGCGAAGCGGTTCCCGGCGAGCCCGTCGATGAGCCACAGCTCCCAGAGCGGCTTGCCGCGATCGAGCCGCTGCGCGAACAGGCGCCCCGCGAGGCGCTTCAACTGCTCCTCGTCGCCGGGCGCGGGGAGCGCGGTGTGGCGCACGTGGTACTCGAGATCGAGGTTCGACTCGTCGACCCACACCGGCCGGCCCACGCCGAACGGCACGAACGCGAGGCGCTGGCGGTAGCGCGGGACGTGCTCGAGGCGCGCCTCGATGAGCGCGACGACGTCGGCGTACGACGGGGCCGGCCCGTCGAAGATCGCGACCGCGCCGACGTGCATGTGGGCGGTCCGATCCTCGAGGTAGAGGAACGTGGCGTCGAGGTTCGTGAGTCGTTCGGACCAGGTCATTGGAGACATCCCCTTACGCTGCTTACCCCTGATTGTCGCTCCGCGCGCCGTTCGTCGCGCTCGCGTCGTGCCGAGTGGTCACCGCGCGTACGTCGCGTCGGTCCCCGCGAACGCGCGCTGGAGCGCCGCGATCGCCTCGCGCGACTCGGGCGAGAGCGCCCGGGCCGTCGCGTCGAGGGCGAAATCGAGCTGCGCGACGTCGGCCGGACCGACCAGCACCGAGTCGATCCCGGCCCGATGGGCGAGCCACGCGTACGCGAGCCCCGCGAGGTCCGTCCCTTCGCGCTCGGCGATCTCCCGGAGCGCCTTGGTGAACGCGAAGAAGTGCGTCGACCAGTAGCGCCGCTGGTACATCGCGTTCTTGTCGAAGCGCGATCCGGCGGGGACGTTCTCGATGATGTGCGGCCGCGCCAGAAGCCCCCCGGCGAGCGCGTTGTACGCCGTGGTGTGCAGCGGGTGCTTGCGCGTGAATTTGAAATATTCGACGTCGAGCTGCGTGATGAGCAGGTTGTACATCTGCTGCGCGATCACCGGGCGCGGCATCCTGGCCGCGTCGCACAGGTGCATGATCTCGAGGATCTGCCACGACGCGAAGTTCGATACGCCGAAGGCGGACACTTTGCCCCGATCGAGCAGCGTCTTCACCGCGTCGAGCGTCTCCTCGATCGGCGTCGCGTAGTCGGGCGCGTGCAGGTAGTAGATGTCGACGTGGTCGACGCCGAGCCGCGACAGCGACCCGTCGCACTGCGCGAGGACGACGTCGCGCCCGAGCCCCTCGGCCTTGCCGGCGGCGCGCCCCAGCCCCACCTTCGACGCGATGACGCACGCGTCGCGGCGCCCGCGGATCCCTTTGCCGAGGATCCGCTCCGACGCCCCGGACTCGTACGTGTTCGCCGTGTCGAACAGCGAAACGCCGCGCTCGAACGCGCGATCGATCACGCGGAGCGCGTCGCGCTCGCTGGTGCGCCGGCCGAAGTTCATGGTGCCGAGCGCGACGAGCGGCGGCCCCTCGGCGCTCGCGTCGCGCGGCCTGGTCCACGGATCGAGAAGAGAGGTCATGGCCCGCTCCGTTCTGGCACAATCGAGGTCCTCCCATGCCCCAAAAACGACTCGCGATCCTCGTCGGCGGCGGCCCCGCGCCGGGGATCAATAGTGTCATCGGCGCCGCCACCATCCGCGCGTGCCTCTCCGGCTACGAGGTGCTCGGCGTCCAGGACGGCTTCCGCTGGCTCATGGAGGGCGACACGACGCACGCCCACCCGCTCACCATCTCCGAGACGAGCCGGATCCATTTCCGCGGCGGCTCGCACGTCGGGATCTCGCGGGCGAACCCGACGCGCGATCCGAAGTATCTCCAGAACGCGCTCGGCGCGCTCCAGGCGCTCGGCGCGGGCAAGCTGATCACCATCGGCGGCGACGACACGGCGTTCAGCGCGTACCGCCTCGCCGAGGCGTCGAAGAAGGCGCTCGACGTGGTGCACGTCCCGAAGACGATCGACAACGACCTCGGCCTCCCCAGCGACATCGTCACGTTCGGGTTCCAGACCGCGCGTCACATCGGCGTCGAGATGGTGAAGAACCTGATGGTCGACGCGAAGACGACGTCGCGCTGGTATTTCGTCGTCGCGATGGGGCGCAAGGCCGGGCACCTCGCGCTCGGGATCGGCAAGGCCGCCGGCGCGACCTTGTCGCTCATCCCCGAGGAGTTCGGCCCCGGCGTGCGCCTCGCCGCGATCGTCGACACGCTGGTCGGCGCGATCGTGAAGCGCCTCGCCTACGGCCGCACCGACGGCGTGGCGCTCCTCGCCGAGGGGCTCGTCGAGCTCTTGACCGAGGACGACCTCAAGGAGCTCTCCGGGATCGAGCGCGACGCGCACGGCCACATCCGGATCTCCGAGATCAACTTCGCCGACATCGTGAAGCGCGAGGTGCAGAGGCGCCTCGATGGCTACGGCGTCCACGCGACGATCGTCGGGAAGAACATCGGCTACGAGCTGCGCTGCGCCGACCCGATCCCGTTCGACATGGAGTACACGCGGGACCTCGGCTACTGCGCGGCGCGCTTCATCCTGGACGGCGGATCGAACGCGCTCATCAGCATGCAAGAGGGGCGCTTCAAGCCGATCCCGTTCGGCCAGATCATGGATCCGAGCACCGGGCGCATGAAGGTGCGGATGGTCGACATCGAGAGCGATCGCTACAAGATCGCGCGGAGCTACATGCTCCGCCTCAAGAAGGAGGACTTCGAGGACACGGTGACGCTCGCGCGCCTCGCCGCGATCGTCCACCGCTCGCCCGAGGAGTTCCGGCGCGACTTCTACGCCCTCGTCGAGTCCGAGCCGCTCCCGATGGCCCTCCGCGGCTCGCGGGCCCCGAGCGCCTCGACGTAGCCCGCCCGAGGCTCGAGGCGCCCGCGCGAGCCGTCCCCCGTCACGCCTTCGAGAGGCGGAGGCGGCGGGATCGGCGCGGGCTCGCGCGCCGTCGAGAGGCGAGAGGCGCGAGGCGCGCCGGCGCTCATTTCTTGAATAGCTTCTGCAGAAATCCCGGCTTCATCGGCGGGCTCGGGGCCTTCGACTCGCGCGGCGGGGGCATTCGGCTCTCGCCCGATCCGGTGTCTTTGAGGTTGTCGCGGACCGCGTCGCGCTGGACGCCGTCGCGCGGCGGCTCGCCCCCCTTCTTCGCCTGGCGCATCTGATACAGGCGGACCTCGCGCTGGGCGTCGACGTTGCGCGGGTTCATCTCGGCGACGGCGCGGAAATCGCGGTGCGCGAGGCCGATCGCCCCCTGCTTTTTATGCAACATCCCGCGATAGAAATAGGCCTTTTCGCATTTGGCGTGGAGCTCGATGGCGCGGCCGAGCGCCGCGATCGACGAGGTGACCTGGTCGGCCGTCGAGTCGAGGCCGGTCGCCTCGATCCACGCGAGGAGCGCCAGGTAGTCGGCCTGCTCGGGATCGAGGCGCACGGCGCGGCGGCACTCCGACTCGGCGCGCGCGCGGTCGCCGCGCTTGTAGAACACCTCGGCCCGCTGGAACGCGCCGAGCGCCTCGACCACCTCGCCGACCTTCTTCTGCTCCTCGGCGCTCGAGCCGCCCTCGGCGAGCGCCTTCACGTACCGCTCGCGGCGCTCCGGATCGGAGAGGGTCGCGTGCGCGTCGCTCATGTGCGCGAAGACGCGGCCGCACACGTCGCGGAGATCGCCGAGCTCGGGCGCCAGGCGATCGGGGTGCCACGTCTTCGCCAGGTGGAGGAACGCTCCGCGGATCTCCGCGGTGCCCGACGTGCGCGCGACCCCGAGCGCCTGGAAAAAGTCTTCGCTCCCGATCGACTCGGCGCGCGCGACGATCTCCTGCCGGAGGATCGCCTGCCGCGGCGCCGCGATCGGCGTCGAGAACGCGAGCGCCGCCGACGCGCCGGACGGCGCCGGGCTCGACGCGGGCCGGGGGGTCGAGGTCGCGCCCGGCGGCGGCACCGACGCGCGGCGATCGCGCGCCGACGTCTGGGCGCGCTCCTCCGTCGCCATGGCGCTCGGCACGGCCATCGGCTTCAAAGGCAGGCGCGCGAGCGTGCGCCCCGAAGACGGCGGCTCGCGATCGCCGCGCGGCGACGACGGCGGGCGCGACGTCGCGGGCCGGGGGGGCGGAGCGTCGGCGGCCCCGAGCACGATCTCGGCGCGCCTCGTGATGAGGAGGCAATAGAGCAGGAGCCCGGCGCGGCCCTCGGGGATCACCTTCGCGTCGACGATGTCGCGGAGCCGGCGCGGCGCGCTCGCGAACAGCTCGGCGGCGCGCGTCTCGTCGGAGTTGAGCTGGAGGCGGCCGAGCTCCGGGCTCGCGGCGAGGCGCACCGCCTGCGCGCCGACGCGCTCGAGCACGGCGCGCACGTGCGGCCACGGCGGCTTGCGGCGGAGGCCGCGCCACACGATGGACAGCGGATCGAGCGCCGTGACCCCGACGTGCGGGAGCGCGTCGAGCCCGTCGTAGTAGGCGAACGCGGTCTCGTCCGGCGCGTCGAAGAGCTCGTCGAGCTGCTCGCGCAGCCCCGGGGCCGCCGCGCTCGTGCGCGCCTTCTGCGGGATGCCGTCGCGGAAGACGATGACCTCCTCGCCGCGCGGCCCGGTGAGCTCCATCGAGCCGGTCAGGCGCCGCTCGAGCGCGTACACCAGGAGGTGCGCGAGCGGCCTCTTCTCGAGGTCACCACGGGCGTTCGGCGCGGGACGTTCCACGGGGCTCACCCAGGGCCACCTTTATCACGCGCGCGCGCCCGCGTGGGGCGGCTACAATGACGGGAGCGCTCGCAGGCATGCCCAAGTCGATCAACGCCGTCCCCAACCAGCTCGCGCAGTTCGAGATCGTGCGACGCCTCGGTGCCGGCGGGATGGCGGAGGTGTTCCTCGCGAAGAAGCGCGGCGCCGAGGGGACGTTCAAGCTCCTCGTCGTGAAGCGCATTCACCCGACGCACGGCGCGTCGCGCCGCTTCCGCGCCATGTTCGTCGAGGAGGCGCAGGTCGCGACGCGCCTCAATCACCCGAACGTCGTTCAGGTCTACGAGTTCTACGACGGGGGCGACGAGGGGCAGCTCCTCGCGATGGAGTACGTCGAGGGGCCCGACCTCGGCATGCTCATCGCCTCGGCGAAGGCGAAGGGGACGCGCGTCCCGCCGTGGGTCGCGGCGTGGATCATCGCCGAGGCGGCGAAGGGGCTCCACTACGCGCACGAGAAGAAGGACGAGGGGGGCGCGCCGCTCGAGATCGTCCACCGCGACGTGTCGCCGCAGAACGTGCTCCTGTCGTTCGAGGGGGCGGTGAAGATCGCCGACTTCGGGATCGCGAGCGCGAAGCTGTTCGTCGAGGAGCACGGCGTCCTCAAGGGAAAGTTCGGGTACATGTCGCCCGAGCAGGCCCGCGGCGAGCGGGTCGACAGGAAGAGCGATCTCTACGCGCTCGGCGTCATCTTCTGGGAGATCCTCACGGGCCGGCCGATCCACGGCGGCCTCGGCGGCGAGGCGCTCCTCGACATCGTGCGATCGGGGTACGTCGAGCCGCCGAGCACGTACGTCCGCGACCTCCCGCAGGAGCTCGAGACGATCGTCATGAGGGCGCTCGAGGCCCGCCCCGACGATCGGTACCAGACCGGCCGCGAGCTCGCGGGCGCGGTGGCGCGCGCGCTCCTCGTGAAGCAGGAGCTCGTCGACGCGGCGACGCTCGAGGGGACGATCGCGCAGCTCGTCACGCGCGAGGTGACCCGCCCCGGGGTGAGCGAGCCCCCGTCGAAGGAGGCGCGGATCGGCGCGTCGTCGCCGCCCGCTCCGGCGCTCGACGAGGCGCAGCTCCGGCCGCCGGCGATCCCCGCGGGGCTCGGCGTCGAGGGGCTGGGTGAGGCGTCGGGATCGGGGCGCTTCCCCTACGAGGAGGTGCCCGCGTCGTCGCCCGAGCTCGGCTTCGGCGTCGGCCCGCGCGAGGTCCGCCACGTCGCCCTCGTCACGCTGCGCCTCCACGGCGTCGACGAGCTCTTGAAGGGAGAGCAGGCGCTGGCCGAGCGCGCGCTCGATCGGATCCGGACGATGCTCGGCGACATCGCCTACAAGCGCGGGATGCGTTGCTGGATCTGGTCCAGCGACTCCGAGGCGCGCGCGGTCGCCGGCCTCACGTCGAACCCGGGGCGCGCGGCGTCCGACGCGGCGTGGCTCGCGCTCGACACGCACGAGGCGATCGCCGGGATCAACGACGATTTGCCGATCGCGCTCGGCGCGTCGATCGGGATCGTCCGCGGGATCGCGTCGGGCGCGCGCGATCCGCAGGGGAACCTCGTGCGCTACCGCCTGCACGATCCGGTGACGTTCCTCGCCGACGTGGTCGGGCAGAAGACGCCGCTCCATCGGACGTGGGTGGCGGGCGGCGTGTATCGGCTGGTGCGGCGCGACTTCCGCTGGGGCGATGCGCCGACGCTGCAGCTCGAGCCGCCGGGCGGGCAGGCGACCGTGCCGCCGACGATGCGGATCTACGCGCTCGAGCGGAGCCTCTCGCGCGAGGAGCGGCTCGTCGAGCTGTCGACGCTCCCGAACAACCTGGTGGGCCGCGACGCGGAGAAGGCGTACCTCCACGCCGCGTACCACCAGGCGGTGAGCATGGGCACCGGGCGGCTCACGACGCGCGCGGTCGTGGGCGAGATGGGGATCGGCAAATCGGCGCTGGTCGCCGCGTTCCTCGCCGAGCTCCCGCCGAACGCGCGGCTCGTGCGCGTCGAGTCGTCGCCGGCGCGGATGGAGGTGCCGCTCTCGTGCGTCGGCGAGATCGTGCGCGACGCCATCGGCGTCGTGGGGGACGAGCCGTTCGAGGACATCGTGAGCCTCGTCGCGCGCGCGGGCGGCGGCGCGGCGCAGGGCGACGGGACGCACCCGATGGTCGCGCGGCTCGCCGAGCTCGCCACGAACCGCCCCCTGGGCGGCGGCGACGACGAGGACGCGAGCTACCGAAAGCGCCTCGTCAGCGCCGGGCTCCGGACGCTCCTCGCCGCGATCGCGCTCCAGCAGCCGGTCGTCCTGATGGTCGAGGGGCTCCACTGGGCCGACAAGCAGTCGCAGGAGATCCTCGGCGAGGTGATGCGCGCGGCCGACCCGCTGCCCATCCTGATCCTGCTCGTCTCGCGCGAAGGCGAAAGGAGCGCGGCGCTGCTCGACGGCGTGGTCCGGATCGAGCTCCAGGGGCTCGCGTCGGAGGAGCAGGTCCGCCTGGTCGAGAACCGCCTCGGCGTGCGCGAAGGGGTGCACCAGGTGTGCGCCGATCTCCTGCCGAAGGTCGGAGGGAACCCGTTCTTCCTGCTCGAGATGGTGGACGCGCTCCTCGAGCGGGGCAACCTCGAGATCCGCGAGCAGCCGGGGTCGACCGCCGACGGGGTGGACTCGGGCGAGCCGCACCACGTCCTCGTGCGGACCGAGCGCGCGGAGAGCGGCTTCGCGGCGCTGCCCTCCACCCTCGAGCAGCTCCTGGGCGACCGGCTCCGCGAGCTCCCGGCCGAGGAGCACTCGATCGTCGACTGGCTCGCGATCGCCGGCGGCCCGCTCTCGCTGGCCGATCTGCTCAAGCTGACGCGCGCCGCGAGCGACGAGCCGGTGATGCGCCTCTGCGCGCGCGGCCTCTGCGATCGCAAGGGCGAGACGCTCGACTTCCGCCACCCGCTCACGCGCGACGTCGCGTACATGGTGCTCGATCCGCGCGATCGCGTCCTCATGCACCGCGCGCTCGGGCAGCACCTCGGCGAGACGAGCCTCGGGCGCGGCCTCTCCGCGGCGATCGTCGCGCGCCACCTCGCGCGCGGCGAGGCCGGGCCCGAGGCGAGCGCGTTCTACCTCGAGGCGGCGAACGCGGCGCGGAACGGGAACCAGGCGCAGCTCGCCGTGCGGTACTACAACCGCGCGCTCGCGAACCTCCCGCCGAGCGACGCGCGGCGGATCTCGGTGCACGAGGCGCTCGAGCAGATCCTGCGCGTCCAGGGGCGCAGGCGCGAGCGGATCCGGCACCTCGAGGCGCTCCGGCGGCTCGCGCGCGAGGCGGCGACGCCGCGCGTCACCTGCCTCGCGCTCCTCCGATCGGCGCGCTTCGATCTCGACGAGGGGCGGCTCCCGCACGGCCTGCCGGTCGCGCGCCGCGCCGCCGAGGTCGCGCACGGCGCGCAGCTCGCCAACTACGAGATCGAGGCCGAGGCGCTGGTGAGCGATTTTCTCCGCGACCTCGGCGACGTCCAGGGGGCGCTCGCGGCGTGCGATCGCGCGCTCGCGGCGTGCAACCCGAACGTGAACCCGAAGGTCCCGCCCCGCGCGCGCGCCGAGGTGCTGCGATCGCGCGGCATCCTCCTCCGCCGCGTCGGGCGCGTGCGCGAGTCGGTCGACGCGTACGTCGACTCGATCGCCATCTTCCGCCGCGCCGGCGTGCGCCGGCAGGAGGCGCGGGTGAAGCACGCGCTCGCCTTCGCGATGCTCTGCCAGGGGCGGTACGAGGACGCGATCGCCCTCGCCCTCGAGTCGATCCAGATCGACCTGTCCATGGGCGGCCGCTTCCAGCTCGCGCAGACGTTGACCAACGTGGGGAACGCGTACGCGAAGCTCGGCGACGTGGCGCGGGGCAAGGCGTACTTGAAGCGCGCGCGCGAGGCGCACGAGCGGTACGCCGATCAGGACGGGCGCGCCGACACGCTCATCGTGAGCGCGGAGGTGGTGCTCGAGAGCGGCGACATCGAGGGGGCGGCGACGTTCCTCGACGACGCCTCGGCGCTCAACGCCGCCACCCACAACGCGTACGACAAGACGCACGAGACGGCGATACGGTCGCAGCTCGCGCGCACGCGGCGCGACACCGGCGCGGCGCTCATCCACGCGCTCGCGGCGCGGCGCGCGGCCGAGAGCCAGGCCCTCGTGAGCTTCCATTTCTACGGCCTCGCGATCGAGGCGTCGGCGCGCGTCGACTCGGGCGAGATGCACGCCGCCACGCTCCTCGCGACCACCGCGCTCGGCGCGGTCGAGACGCTGCAGGGGTGCGAGTACGGCCTCGAGATCCGCGTCCTCTGCGCCGACGCGCTGAAGCGGGCCGGCTCGCCGCAGGCGCCGCTCGCGCGGCAGCGCGCCGTCGACTACGCGGGCGCGCTCCTCTCGTCGATCCGCGACGCGAGGTTCCGCGCGCTCTTCGTGAAGCGGCCCATCCTCGCGGCCCTCTTCGACGCCACGCCGATCCCCGAGCGCCTCCGCCGCGCCGCCGCCGCGTCGTCGGCCGCCGCGCCGCCGCCTCCCCGCGATCTGGAGTCGGCCGCGAAGGCGCTCCTCCTCGAGCCGATCGCGCCCGGCGACGACGATCCCGAGGAGCACGAATGACGATCCGGACCCCCGCCCCCGCGCCCCCCCGCCGGCGCACCCTCGCGATGATCCTCTCCGGCGGCGGCGCGCGCGGCGCGTACGAGGTCGGAGCGCTGTCGTACATCTTCGACGACCTCACGCGGATGCGCGGCGCGCCGCCGCGCCTCGACATCCTGTGCGGGACGAGCGTCGGCGCGGTGAACGCGTGCTACCTCGCCGCGCACCTCACCGACCCCGTGCTCGGCATGCGCCGGCTGGTCGATCTGTGGAGCGAGCTGCAGCTCACGCGCGTCCTCGGCTTCGGCATGCGCCAGGTGATGACGCTGCCCCGGCTCGTCCTCGGCGGCGGCGAGGGGCACGGCCTCTTCGACGTCCGCCCGATGGCGGACCTCGTGCAGCGCGAGATCAGCTGGCGCGCCGTGTCGCGCGCGCTCCGGAAGAACCAGCTCCGCGCGCTGAGCGTCTCGTGCACCGAGGTGGCGACGGGGCGCACCGTCGTCTTCATGCAGACCGCACCC
>Ga0207710_10000661_pt1 | contig 19478 bp, 9 predicted proteins | sample KBSS24metaG_FD_184400 | JGI IMG/M metagenome (GOLD analysis project Ga0207710, IMG submission 184400) | Switchgrass rhizosphere microbial communities from Kellogg Biological Station, Michigan, USA - KBS S2-4 metaG (SPAdes) (version 2) | ecosystem: Host-associated > Plants > Roots > Rhizosphere >...
CTTCTTCATAAACACGCTAGTGATGCGAACGGAGCTTAACGGCGAAGAGAGTTTCCGCGACTTACTAAGACGTGTGCGGGAAGGCGCCCTCGCAGCTTTCGCACATCAGGATCTGCCGTTCGAGAAACTCGTCGAGGAATTGCAGCCGGCGCGCGACGCCAGCCGGGCGCCGCTCGCGCAGGTTTTCTTCACCATGGAGAACCCTGTGTTTGAGCCCTTGAAATTAACCGGTCTCACCTTAACGACGTTGGCGCCCGATGATAGCGCCGTCAAGTACGACCTTAACCTGAACATAATTGATACTGGCGATCGATTGGTCGGCTCACTCGAGTACAAGGTGGACCTCTTCAACGGCGAAACCATCGCGCGGATGATAGAGAATTTCCAGACGCTCCTGAATGGTATTGGAGAAAATCCGGACGCGACGATTTCCACGTTGCCCCTCCTCGCTGACACCGAGCAGCAACTACTCGCCGAGTGGAATGACACTAAAACTGACTACGGTCCAGAGAAAACTATTTATCAACTGTTCGAGGAACAGGTTGAGCGATCACCCAACGCGGTTGCCGTGGCCTACGAAACGGAGCAGATGACATACGCGCAGTTGAACCGGCGCGCAAATCAATTCGCGCATTACCTGCGCTCGCTCGGCATCAGGGCTGACTGGAGAGTCGGCGTGATGCTCGAGCGCTCATTCGAGCTGGTCGTCTCTTTGATGGGGATTCTCAAAGCCGGCGCAGCCTATGTGCCGCTCGACCCCGGCTATCCGCAAGAGCGACTCTCCTTCATGCTCAAAGATGCGGATGTGCAGGTGTTGCTCACCGAGACACACTTGGTAGAAGGCTTCGCAGCCGACCAGGGATCGGTCATTTGTTTGGACCAGGAATGGAAAACAATAAGCGGCCACAGCACAGAAAATCCTGTGTGCGATGTGACCGGCGACAATCTGGCATACGTCATCTACACGTCTGGCTCAACCGGGAAACCGAAGGGAGCGATGAACACGCATGCCGCGATTTTCAATCGCCTCTGCTGGAAGCAGGAAACCTACCGCCTAACGCCTGCCGACCGCATTTTGCAGAAGACGGCTTTCAGCTTTGATGTTTCGGTTTGGGAGTTCTTTTGGCCGTTGATGACGGGAGCAAGTCTGGTGCTGGCGCGTCCCGGTGGCCACCGTGACACGGCCTATATGATTGATTTGATCAAGCGGAAGAAAATCACAACGGTGCATTTCGTTCCGGCAATGTTACAGATGTTCCTGGCAGAGAAAGGTGTCGAAGAGTGTACCAGTCTGCGGCGCGTATTCTGTGGCGGCGAGGTGTTGTCGCGTGAATTGCACGATCGGTTCTTTGCACTTCTGAGTAATGTGCCTTTGTACAACTTGTATGGACCAACGGAAGCGGCCATCGATGTTACATCGTGGGTCTGCGATCCCCTCAGCCACCATTACATTGTCCCAATCGGGCGAGCGATCGCCAATACCCAGATCCATCTATTGGACGATTACCAGCACCCCGTTCCGGTTGGCGTGCCCGGCGAGTTGTATATCGGCGGGATACAGTTAGCACGCGGTTACCACAAACGTGCTGAGCTCACGGCCGAGCGCTTTGTTCCTAACCCTTTCAGCGATGTGCCGGGAGCGCGGCTCTATCGCACCGGCGATCTGGCGCGGTATCTGTCTGACGGTAGCATCGAATATCTCGGGCGTCTCGATTATCAAATCAAGATCCGCGGCTTTCGCATTGAGCTGGGAGAGATCGAAGCAGTGCTGTCGGCGCATCCGGCGGTCAGCGAAGCGGTGGTTGTGGCGCGTGATGAGGCGGGGGAAGAAAAGCGGCTGGTGGCTTACCTGTTGTTGCAGGGCGAGGAAAGGCCGAGCAACACCGAGCTGTGCGACGCTTTGAAGGAACAGTTACCCGACTACATGATTCCAGCGCAGTTTGTGATGGTTGACGAGTGGCCACTGACGCCGAGCGGGAAAGTTGATCGTAAAGCGCTGCCTGCGCCACCGGACACCACGCGTGAAGCGGGTCTTGATTTCATCGTCCCGTCCACCGGCAGTGAGAAAGAGATTGTCGCTATCTGGGAGGAAGTGCTGCAAGTAGAGAGGGTCGGCGTCTATGACAATTTCTTTGAGCTGGGCGGTCACTCGTTGCTCCTGATCCAGGTGCGAGTCAAGTTGGAAGAGAAGTTTCAGCGCCACATCGCGATAGCCGATCTGTTTAAGTATCCGACAGTCAGTGCCCTCGCTAAGCTCCTCGATCAGCACGAAGAGAAAAACATTACTCCCACTCCAGCGAAGCGCCGCACGCGTCGCACAGACACCCGGCAGAGACAATCAAGACTGGATCGGCGTGCCGCAAAGACGATCCAGGAGGTAAATCATGAGTGACGAGCCGCGTGAAATCCTCGATTCCGATATCGCAATTGTCGGCTACGCCGCGCGCCTTCCCGGCGCAAAGAGTATCGACGAGTTCTGGCAAAACCTGCGCGACGGCGTTGAGTCGATCACTGTATTTGACGATGAAGTCCTGATAGAGCATGGCTTTCCGCGTTCTCTGCTGGCTCATCCAGCTTGCGTGAAGGCGGGAGCAGTGTTGGACGACATCGAATCATTTGACGCCTCGTTCTTTGGTTACAGTCCCAGGGACGCTGCTCTCATCGATCCGCAACAACGCCTTTTGCTGGAGTGTGCCTGGGAAGCGCTCGAGCATGCCGGCTACGATGCCGAAGTCTACAAAGGTTCGATTGGCGTATTTGGCGGGGTCGGACGCAACGCATACTTGCTGAATATCTATTCCAATCCAGCGCTGGCAATGTCTGCGAGGGTGCAGATCGGATTGGGCAACAGCGCTGACTACTCAACTACGCGCGTCTCGTACAAGCTGAACCTGAGAGGGCCTAGTGTGAATTTACAAACGGCCTGCTCGACTTCGCTTGTGGCTGTTCATTTCGCTTGTCAGAGCATTATCAATGGTGAGTGTGACATGGCGCTGGCCGGCGCCATCTCACTAAATATTCCACAACAATCGGCTCACCTCTATGAAGAAGGAGGCATCAATTCTCCCGACGGTCATTGTCGCTCGTATGACGCGCAGGCGAAGGGAACAACTGGCGGCAACGGCGGGGGCGTCATCGTTTTGAAACGCCTGGTCGACGCCCTCGCCGACGGGGATATGATCCACGCCGTAATCAAGGGCTCGGCGATCAATAACGACGGGGCTGCCAAAGTAGGGTTCACGGCTCCAAGCGTGGATGGTCAAGCCGAAGTGATCGCCGATGCTCTGGCGGTCGCGGGAGTTGAGGCTGAAACGATCAGCTACGTTGAAGGACACGGCACGGCGACGACGCTGGGCGATCCGATCGAGATCGCTGCGCTCACGCAGGCGTACCGCACGAGTACGAAAAAGAAAGGCTTCTGTGCTCTCGGTTCAGTCAAGTCAAATCTGGGGCATCTCGATACGGGCGCGGGTATCGCGGGATTGCTCAAGACAACTCTGGCGCTGAAGCACGGAGCTTTGCCACCCAGCGTGAACTTCACCAAACCCAACCCGGAGATTGATTTCGACAACAGCCCGTTTTTCGTTAATACAAAGCTCACCAAATGGGAAGCAAACGGAACCCCGCGGCGCGCCGGTGTTAGTTCATTCGGCCTGGGCGGAACGAACGCGCACATCATCATGGAGGAAGCGCCGCCGGTTGAAGAGCAAGAGCGAGAGTTGAAAGAGTGGCAGTTGCTTGTCCTTTCTGCAAAAACGAGTTCCGCGCTGGAGACTGCGACAACGAATTTACGCACACACCTCGAACAGCATCCAGATCTTGAGCTCGAGGATGTAGCTTACACGCTCCAGGTTGGCAGACACGCCTTCGATCACCGGCGCATCGTGGTTGCGCGCGACATCCCTGATGCCATTCGGGTAATTACTTCACGCGACCCGCAATATTTTTCTTCGCACGTTCATGATGCGCGTGAGCCAAAAGTGGTTTTCATGTTCTCAGGACAAGGCTCGCAGTACGTTAACGCTGGAAAAGGAGTCTACGAAACCGAAGACGTCTTTCGTGAACACTTTGATCGATGTGCGGAACTGCTCGAACCGCAGCTCAAGGTTGACCTTCATGAATTGCTTTATCCAGCGGATGACAATGAGCAAGCCGCGGAAAAGTTGACTCGCACTGAGATCACGCAGCCGTTGCTGTTCGTCCTCGAATATTCACTGGCCCGGCTATGGCAGCATTGGGGCGTGCGGCCGCAGGCGATGATTGGACACAGCATTGGAGAATATGTGGCCGCGTGTCTGGCCGGAGTTTTCTCATTGGAAGATGCGTTGTCGCTTGTGACTGCGCGCGGGCGTCTGATGCAAACAGTGGCCGGTGGCGCGATGTTGAGCGTGCCTTTGTCGGCGGCGGAAGTGAAACCTCTGCTCGGAGAAAAGCTCTCCCTCGCGGCTGTTAACGGAGAATCACAGTGCGTAGTTTCCGGTGATACGGATGCGATCGAGGAGCTACAAAAGACTTTGCTGGAGAAGGGAATTACCAGCAGGCGTTTGCACACCTCTCATGCTTTTCATTCAGAGATGATGACGCCGATCATGGAGCCGTTCAGGCAGTTGGTCAGCAAAGTTAAGTTGAGCAAGCCGAAAATTCCTTACGTTTCAAACGTGACGGGAACGTGGATCACCGAGCAGGAGTCAACTGATCCGGAGTACTGGGTGAAGCACCTGCGGCAGACAGTACTTTTCGCTGACGGGCTGCGACATTTCCTTGCCGATACGCAATGGATTCTGCTCGAAGTCGGGCCCGGGAACACTCTCAGCAGTCTTGCACAACGCGCGAAAAGCCGTGGCCAGACGCTTTCATCTTTGCGCCATCCGCAGCAATCAATGTCCGACGAGGCTTTCATGCTGGCCAGTCTCGGGCGTCTTTGGATGGCGGGTGTGCGACCGGATTGGTCCACGTTCAATTCTGCCTCGGATCATTACCGTGTGCCGCTTCCGACATATCCATTTGAACGCCAGCGCTACTGGATAGATCGTCGTAAGGAAGTGATCGCTTCTTCAGGTGATGAGGTTCAGTCTTTAGTTGAGGAAGAGATGCCGTTTGTTGCGCCCCGGCGCGCCGGAGAGCAGGCGTCAGAAGAATTTGTTGCTCCGCGGAGCAGTCTCGAGGAATCTGTCGCCGCTGTTTGGCAGGAGCGTCTCGGAATCGATCGAATCAGTGTTAACGAAAATTTCTATCAACTGGGCGGCGACTCGCTCCTTGCGACACAGATCGTAGCCGAGCTACGCGAGATGTTTTCGATTGACTTGAGCCTTAAACAGTTCTTCGACAAACAGACCATCAGTGGTGTCGCCGAATGTATTGAAGAGCTGGTCATCGCTGAAGTCTCCAGCCTCAGCGACGCACAGGCACAAGAGATGTTGGAGTAGGCTTTGCCTCAACCAGTGGAGTCAAAATCGCCACGAAATACCTCTGCGTAACCTCTGCGTTCTTTGCGTCTCTGCGGTGATGAAGCTTTTAACCGCGGAGGCGCAGAGATCGCAGAGGTTGCGCAGAGAAACCTTCTGATGTTGGTTGGAGTAAGAGAATGTCCACGGATCATTTAGGCAGCAAGACCGTCGGGTTATCGGCCGCACAATTGGCGTTGCTGGAACAACGCTTGAAGGGCAAGACCGCGCGCCCGCCGGCTACGCGAAGAATTCCACGCCGTACGTCCACGGAATTCGCGCCGTTGTCTTTCACTCAGGAAGAGACGATGCGTCTGACGCAGACGCACGAGATGCCGCCCAGCTACGTTGGCACAGTGCTCTCTTATTCCGGTCCGTTGGACTCTCGTGCGCTGCAATTAAGCGTTGATGAAATGAGCCGGCGACACGAATCATTACGGACCAGCATTGTCACGATCGACGGTGAGACCCGCCAGCGCATACATCCTTCTGCAGCAGCGAAGGTAACGACCGAGGATTTATCAGACGAGCTGCCGGACAAAAAAATTGCCCGGGTTCAGCAACTCGCCGCACAGGCAATGGCCCAGCCATTCGATCTCGAGCAGGCGCCACTCTGGCGATTAAAAGTATTTCGCCTGAGCGACGAGGAGTACGTCCTGGCGATCGCTCTGCATCATCTCATGGCCGATTTTCTATCGTTGGGGATACTGATACAGGAATTGGGAACACTCTATGCTGCCTTTGCTCAGCAGCAGGCGTCGCCTCTGCCTGAGTTGCCGATCTCTTATGGTGATTGGGCGGCGTGGCAGCGCGAGCAAGTGCGCAACGGTGAATTGGAACCTCAGTTCTCATACTGGCTGGATCGCCTGAAAGATTTTCCACCGGCACTCGAGCTTCCGTTTACTCGCACACCGCCCGACGGCCCAACGTTGAGAGGCGCAATCCGGTTGGCAGAATTTCCGATCGCTCTATCTGATGCGCTGCGGGAGTTGAGCCGGACGCACCACGTCAGTCTGTATACAACGTTGCTGGCTGGCTTTGGATTGCTCATCAAGTCTTATACAGGCCGGGATGATTTTGTGTTAGGCAGAGGTGTCACGGGACGCACGCGGATCGAAACCGAAAGACTGATCGGTTGTTTCGTCAACATGGTATCGATGCGTCTCGACCTGAGCGGCAATCCAAACTTTGTCGAACTGTTGAAACGCGTTCAGGGAGTGGTCGACGGCGCCTACGCCAATCAGGACGTGCCTTCGTCAAAATTGGCGGAACGATTGCACGGGGATAAGGCCACGCCGCTGGCTCGACTTTTCTTCAACCTCTACACCGCGCCATCCGGGTCCGGGTCTGAGCCCGCGGGCGCGAGTATTAAAGCTTTCGACCTGGGTGACGAACGGCGTAAAGATGACGTTACCCTTTTCCAGCAGATGTTATTCGGAATGCAGGACGTGGGCGGCAGGCTGGTGGCCGAGTTGAAGTTCAATCGCGACGTGTTTGACGTGCCCGCGATGGACCAGATGCTCGAGCAGTATCAGGTTCTTTTGCAAACCATCGTGGCCGCTCCCACGCAGCAAATCGAAGATTTAATCCGTCAAGGCTCTCCCAAAAAAGCACAAGACGCATAACGATTCCGGTACTGCCTCAGTTTGAAATTTAGAATGAATACGCCGAAGGCGTTCGCTAATTTGAGCCCAGGGTTGAAGCGCCAGCGACAACCCTGGGAGTAGGTCATTAAATAGCACTGAACCCTGAAAGGGTTCGGCGATTGGCGAACCCTTTCAGGGTAAGAGCGCCTTTTAGATAATAATTCCCAGGGTTCTCGCAAGCTCGAACCCTGGGCTCGAATTAGCGAACGCCTTCGGCGTAATTTGTCAAGATTTCAAACTGAGGCACTACTCGATTTCCCGGGTTCTTCAACGTAAACACGTTCGAAGTCTCATTCCACAAACACACACAGATCTAGCAGGAGGCTCTTTATGAAGCTAATCAAATTTCTCTTTAAAAGCTCGCCCTTGATGGTGATCATGGCCATCGTGGCCGGGGTTATCAGCGGCGTCAGCAGCACGATTCTTCTCGCACTCATCGGCAAAGCTTTGACTTCGCTGAGCTCGATCACGCCCTTCCAATTAAAGAGCTTCATCGCGCTGTGTGTCCTCGTGCCGATTATGAGATTTATTTCAGAGGCGCTGTTAATGCGCATTGGCCAGGTGGCAGTCTACAAGCAGCGGATTCAACTTAGCCGGCGGATTCTCGCGGCGCCCTTGCGCCAATTGGAAAAAGTCGGCGCTCATCGTCTGCTGGCGGCGTTGACTGATGACGTGGTCGCGATCTCCACCGCGGTACTGGTAATTCCGATGGCCGCTATCAATATTGCGGTAGTGCTCGGCTGTCTCATTTATCTCGGGTTGCTTTCCGGTAGCATGCTGCTGGTGGTTCTCGGTTTCATGGTGATCGGAATTATCAGTTACCAGCTTCCGCTGAACCGGGCCGTGCAATGGATCAGGCGCGCGCGTGAGACTGAGGACGCCCTCTACAAAGACTTCCGCTCCCTGACCGAAGGAGCGAAGGAACTAAAATCGCATCGTCCGCGACGCGAGGCCTTTATCACAACCAGCCTGTCGCATAACGCTGAGCAGTTCAAAGGCCAGAACATCACCGGTCAGTCAATCTTCATCGCGGCCGCGAGTTGGGGGCAGAGTCTCTTCTTCGTCGTTATCGGACTGCTTCTTTTTGTTATCACTGGCCTCAGAGAGACAACGGTGCTGGAGTTGACCGGTTATGTGATTGTTCTGCTTTACATGATGACGCCGTTACAGGTCACACTTAATAGTTTTCCTGCTTTCGGGCGTGCCGCAGTATCACTCAATAAATTGAAGAATCTCGGATTGTCGCTGGAAACTGAGCCCTCCGGCGGCCATTTGGACACTCGTGTCAAAGAAGCTTCTACCTGGCACAGGCTCGAGTTAGTCGACATTACCCTCACCTACCGGCGCGAAGGTGAAGACGGTACCTTCACACTTGGACCACTTAACTTCGAGCTGCATCCCGGTGAGATGGTCTTCGTAATCGGAGGCAATGGTAGCGGCAAGACGACTCTCGCCAAATTGCTGCTCGGGCTTTATGGTCCGGACAGTGGCGCGATACGACTTGACGGGCAGGAGATCACCGAAGAAATGCGAGACGATTACCGGCAACTGTTTTCGGCGGTCCATGCAGACTTCTATCTTTTTAAGCGAATGTTAGGGCTCGAGTCCGCGGAGCTGGACGGGCATGCTCGCGAATTCCTGGAGCGGCTCCAGCTTACCGACAAAGTGAACATGAAGGACAACGTTCTCTCCACGACGGATTTATCACAGGGACAACGCAAGAGACTGGCTTTGCTGACCGCGTATCTCGAAGATCGACCGATTTACGTGTTTGACGAGTGGGCGGCCGATCAGGATCCGTTGTTCAAGGAAGTCTTCTATCATCAACTTCTTCCTGACCTGAAGGCGCGCGGCAAAACGGTCATCGTCATCAGTCACGACGATCGCTTCTATCACGTCGGGGATCGCGTAATTAAACTGGAAAACGGCCAGACGGTGTCCGATTCGGGGAGCAATGGAGTGTCGTCCAATGGGTTTCCTTTACGCGAAATCGGAATCGGAGTTGCAAAGGCGGCACAGGGCACAAACGTAAACTAACGCCGCGATAGTCAGTCACCTCCGGCTGACTTGTTCATCTCCCGCCAAATAAACACACGAACATTTTTGTCCAGCACTGCATCGCGCAGACGTCTGACTGCGCGAGTGTGCTCTACAAGGAGGATTATTACTGTGAGCGAGAAAGTTTTTCTGAAACCCAACCTTCTTTTCGAGCCTCTCTTCAATCAGTGGTACGCGTGGTCCTACCTGATATCTCCAGGCACGGCGGCCATGTTCGTGGCGAATCTGCACCTGAAGATAATGCAGTCGTTCGTCAACGCGCCTCAATTACATATCTCGGCGCTCAAGAATCCGGCGATGCTTGGCGGTCCTTTTATAAACTACGACGCCAGTAAGGTCGGCGCGATTAAAGCCTTAATCGATAAGACGACCAAAGAACAGCAACACCTGCTGGAGTTTGCCGAAGGCGTGAAGCAACTCGATGAAATCCTCACCAACGAGGCGAACGGTTACGCTTTGACGCCGCTGTACGAGAAAATACCCGAACCACTCAAAGGCTACGTCGAGCTGGTCTACGACGCCAACAATCATCCTTCGATTCGCTTTATTGAAGGACTCCTCTACAAGAGCCGTTTTTACTGCCCGGAATTTCAAAGCGTGGCCATGTCGCTTTTAGACAACGACAACCGCCGCTTCATTCTCAGCACCCCTTTGCTGGAGGATGAAAATCGGCTCCACTTGAATGTGCCCTTCAAAGATGAACGAATCAACGAGCTCTTCAAGATGAAACGCACTCCGCAGCCTTACGAATACATTAAAGACCTTTTCGAGATCACTGCGGACCAGGACAAGTTGTTCTCAACCTTCTTCACGCCGTCCAACGGGCACAAATCCGGAAATTACGAAGGTGAGGGGGTGCGCATACGTTATTTCGGCCACGCCTGCATCCTCATCGAGACGAAGAACGTCAACATCCTGAGTGACCCGGTGATTGGTTACGAATTCGACAGCAGTCTCAATCGTTTTACCTACGACGATCTGCCGGACCGCCTTGACTACGTCGTAATTACGCACGCTCATCAGGATCACGTCATCTTTGAAACGTTGCTACAACTGAGGCATCGAATACGAAATATCATCGTGCCTCGTAGCTCAGGCGGTGAGCTGATCGATCCTTCCATGAAACTGGCGCTCACCACTATCGGTTTCAAGAACGTTATCGAGATTGGCGAGATGGAAACTATCGACATCGAAGATGGCTCCATCACTGGTATTCCGTTCATCGGTGAACACGCGGATCTCAACATCAAGACCAAGATTGCCTATCTCGTGAAGCTCGCCGGGAAGACAATCATGTGCGCGGCCGATTCAAACAACATCGAGCCGAAACTTTATGAACACATAAGCGAATTCGTGAAAGAAGTCGATGCGCTATTCCTGGGCATGGAATGCGATGGTGCGCCACTCACGTGGCTCTATGGCCCATTGCTCACCAAGCCGCTCGCAAGAAAGATGGACCAGTCGCGAAGGTTTGACGGTTCAGATTTCGCGCGGGGATTCAAGATCGTTGAGCAGTTGAATGCCAAGCGAGCTTATGTGTATGCGATGGGACAGGAACCATGGCTGACCTTCCTCACTTCACTCCAGTACACCCCGGAGTCGCGCCCGATCGTCGAGTCAGACAAGCTGGTGGCTGAATGCCAGCAGCGGAACATCGATGCGAAGCGATTATTCGGCTGCGAAGCAATCAACCTTAACTAACTATCCACCCAAGTGCTCCCCCGAAGCGGTAAGGAGGCCTCCATGCATGATGATATTTTGTTGAAAATCGGAAAGACCCCGCTGGTTAAGCTGTCGCGAGTCTTCAAAGAGTACGACTTCGACCTTTACGCAAAATTAGAGGGGTTCAATCCGGGCGGCAGCATCAAGGACAGAGCCGCGCTAAGCATTATCAGGAACGCGCTCAAAACGGGAGAAGTTGGACCAGGCACGACAGTGGTCGAGTCGAGTTCCGGCAACATGGGAATCGGTCTGGCCCAGGTGTGTTCCTACTACGGGCTCACCTTCGTCTGCGTGATCGATCCCAAGACGACAGCCAGCAACATTGAGATCCTCAAAGCTTACGGAGCGGAGATCGACTACGTTTCGGAGCCGGATCCGGAAACTGGTGAATACCTGCCCGCGCGCATTGCTCGTGTGCAGGAACTGTTAAAGACGATTCCTAATAGCTATTGGCCCGACCAGTATTCCAATCACTATAACTACAAAGCCCACTACGAGACGATGAGCGAGATCGTGACCCAACTGGGACAGGCGCCTGATTATCTTTTCTGCGCAGTCAGCACCTGCGGCACGGTTAGAGGTTGTGGCGAATTCGTGCGCAATAACGAGTTGCCAACAACGATAGTGGGCGTCGATGCAGTGGGCAGCGTGATCTTTGGCGGGAGTTCCACGAAGCGCCTGATTCCGGGACACGGAGCTTCCGTGGTTCCCAGTCTTTCCCGGCCCGAGCTGGTCGATAAGGTCGTACAGGTTACCGATCTCGACTGCGTCATTGGCTGCAGGCGCATGGTCCGTAACGAGGCGATCTTGATTGGTGGCTCATCCGGAGCGGTCCTGATGGCCGTTGATCGCCTGAAAGAAACAATCGAACCAGGGGCCAAATGCGTCGCCATCTTCGCGGATCGCGGCGAAAGATATCTCGACACGATTTATTCCGATAGCTGGGTTTCAAAACACTTCCAGGGGATGACACACTTATGGCAGAAACAACCGCAAGAAAAAGAACTGGTGATGGCGATCTAGTAATTCTCAATGGGAACGAGACGCTGTCACTGCTTGATAACCAGGAGTTGAAGATCGTCGAGGTCGTGCAAAAGGCTTATGAAACACATGCCGGCGGCGACACCATGTTACCTCATTCGACGTTTCTTCGATTTCCCGGGAACGATACAAACAGAATCATCGCCTTGCCGGCTTACCTCGGGGATGGCCTTGAGATGGCAGGCCTGAAATGGATTGCGTCGTTTCCCGGCAACCTGCAAAAGGGGATGGAACGGGCTTCAGCAGTCGTAGTCCTCAACTCCACTGACACGGGTCGTCCGCGGGCCATCATCGAAGGCTCGCTGATTAGCGCCAAGAGAACGGCGGCGAGTGCGGCGCTCGCGGCTCGGATTCTTCATGATGGACCAGTGGCCCGTGTCGGCGTCATCGGGTGCGGGCTAATTAGCTACGAAACCGTGCGTTTTCTACGCGCTACTATGCCGGGGATACAGTCGTATCTGATCTTTGATAAGAACTTGGAGCAGTCGCAATTATTCAAGTCCCGTCTTGGCGAAGTAGACATCGCTCCCGATGCGGAAACAGTGCTTCGAGAGTGTCCGATCACGGTCCTTGCGACCACCGCCGGCGTGCCGCATATTTTTAATCTTCCGGCCGCGCCTTACCGCCGCACGATACTCCACGTTTCGCTCCGTGACTTTGCACCTGAATTAATACTCGCCTGCGATAACGTCGTCGACGACATCGATCATGTTTGCCGGGCGCAGACATCATTGCACCTCGCGGAACAGTTGGCCGGCCACAGAGATTTCATCAGGTGCGGCATCGGAGATTTGCTGCTGGGACGAGCAGCCGCCCGCAGCAATACACACGACACAACGATCTTCAGTCCCTTTGGACTGGGTATCCTCGACATCGCTGTTGCCTCTTATGTTCTCGAACAGGGACTTCAAAAAGGCCTCGGCACAGTAGTGGAGTCTTTCTACCCGTCAGGATGGACCGAGAGAACTGAAACCCGCCTTTCTCTTTCGAGTTAGTGAGAACCGACGTGATGAACGAAAACACAGCGACAATCTTCGAGCCGGCTGACACTGGTTATGCCACCCAGGCGGCTCGTGCCGTCACACTTGATCTACCAGATCACCAGGTTGCTCTAACACCCGACATGCCATGGGCCGTTTGGCGTTGGGTATGTTTACGTGGCGCTGGTTTTCCGGCCACCGACCTGCTGCAACTGGCGAGTGAGGAGTGCGGCGCCGCAGCGGATTCGATGATTGAGGCCGGCGCAGATAAGGACCAGGCGCGCGAGCACCTGATGACTGCGTTGGATTCTGAACTCGCCAACGCCGCGCCTGACGAATACGAACACTTACGCGAACAGACCCGAGCCATCAGGCAGCGGTTAAAGAAAAACAAATTGCCGGAGCCGTTGAGCGTTGGACCACGCGCGACTGAAGCGATCGGTGTTTGGAGTAAAGCTAATTCAGGTTTGGCCCAGGCCGAAACTGACTTCGCGCAAACATACGAAAGGGAAGTCGAGCGCATTTCCGGCACCATCTGTGAAATAGCCGGCGATGAACCTTTCCGCGAAGCGGTTCTCTGGCAATCACGGCACGCGCTTCACACGGCTCTTGACTCGCTTTTGAAGACTTCGCCGGATGGCACGCGGAAGAGAAACACCCAACGCCGCCAGCATGAAGAGTTAGTGGCGAGCTATTTTCAACGCTACTGCGCAAAGAACGATACCGTCGGATTTTTTGGTCCGGTGGGTTGGGCCCGCGTAGTTGATGATGGTCCGGCCATCGTTTCCAAACCGGGATCGAGCCTGCTCGCAACTCGTAACGTCTATTTTGAAAGTTGGACCATCGACGCGCTTGTCGATGAAATAGTGGCCAGCGACAAAACGATATTGCGTTGGGCCTCACCTCGTCTTTTGCCGCTGTTTTATATCGACGGCCAAACACTCAATCGTCCACTCGATCATCCGGTGCCTTTGTCGCCTGGTCAGGCGGCTCTGCTTCGAGCTTGTGATGGTAGACAGACAGCGCAGGAGATTGCCCGGAGTCTGATTCCGCAACATGGAAAAGAGTTTCGCAGCGAAACCGACGTTTACCGCGTAATCGAATTTCTGCGAACCAAGGGAGTCGTTCACTGGAGTTTTGAAGTTCCGTATACACCGCATCCCGAGCGGAAGCTCAAAGATTTGTTGAGTGTTGTCGAAGACGTTGAGCTGCGTGATTCTGCCCTCGCCAAGCTGGCGACGCTGGAAGAGGCGCGCGCGGGCATCGCAAGAGCGACGGGAAGTTCAGTTAAGCTCGACCAGGCAATGGAAGATCTGCAATCAACGTTTATTCAGGTCACCGGTAAAGCTCCTGCCAGATCAGCGGGAAGGATGTATGCCGGACGCACCCTCGTCTACGAAGACTGCCGGAGAGATGTCGATGTCGAGCTCGGTCCTGAATTCATGCAGGCGCTTGGTCCACCGATGTCATTGCTGCTTACCAGTGCTCGATGGCTTACTTACCAAACGGCAGCTCAGTGCCGGACCATGCTCAAAGGTATCTTTGCTGAGCTCAGTCGACAGACGCAGTCAAAGCAACTGGACGCCTCAACGGCCTGGTTAAGAATCTATCGTGAGATCCTGACTTCAGAGCCGAGTCCGATTGCGAGTTTGGTATCCGAGTTCTATGACCGCTGGTCGGCAGTACTCGAGATACCGGCGGATGCCAGTCAGGTTTACCGCTCGTCCGAGTCGCTGAAGGAGCGGGTCCTGGAAACGTTCGATTCTCCTGGTCCAGGCTGGTACGCAGCGCGCTATCAGAGTCCTGACGTGATGGTTATGGCTTCTAGTGCTGAGGCTATTCGGCAGGGCGACTACGATCTGGTGATGGGTGAGCTGCACACCGGACTCAACACCCTGGGCCTGGCGCTGTTTCTCGAGCAGCATCCTGCAAAACACGAATTGTATGAGGCTGCAGCGTTGGACATACCGGAACCGCGCATCATTGTTTCACCACTCAAACATGTGGCTGGACTGTCAGGGCGTAATCACATGGCGCTCGTGCTCCCCAAGGATTTCCGCCTCGAGTTTGGTGCGGCCTCGGATAAGGTAGAGGTTGGACAGCGTTTAGCACTGGGCTCGCTGGTGGTCGAGCAGGTAAATGGAGAGCTCGTAGCGAAGACGCGCGACGGGGCGCATCAATTTTCATTGATGGAGCTTTTGGCTGATGCGCTCACCGGTCAGGTGTTTAATGGCTTTAAGGTCCTGCGTCCTAACACTCACTTGCCGAGAGTAAAAATTGATCGGCTGATCGTTTCGCGTGAATCATGGACCATGCCTGTATCTGCGATGGAGTTTGCTTACGAAAAATCAGGCGCCACGCGATTCTTGAACGCCCGCCGCTGGGCACGCGCCCACGGTATGCCGCGATTCGTGTTTATGAAATCGCCGGTGGAAGTAAAGCCGGTATACGTTGATTTCGACAGTCCTATTTATGTCGACTTGTTTGCGAAGATCATCAGGCGAACGAGTGAAAGGGGAGAAACGATGACGATCTCGATCTCAGAAATGCTGCCACGTCTCGACCAAACCTGGTTGCGGGATATCGAAGGACGTCGTTACACGAGCGAGTTTCGCATCGTAGCAGTTGATCGTAGTCCGATGCCGGCGCAGTAATTTGGTTTCTCTGTGCAACCTCTGTGTTCTCTGTGTCTCTGTGGTTGATTTTCCCACACAATAGTTAACCACAGAGACACAGAGAACACAGAGGTTGCACAGAGAAGAAGTTGAATTAAGATACTTCGACAGATGGGTTTATTGACGACCCTTGCCGATCAAGTTATACTCAAGCTCTCAAAGTTTCCCTCCCGCCCACAAAACTTTTCATGTGATGAATGAACTGTTTTAAATGAACGCCATTGTTCAACTGCTGCTCATCTTTGTGCTCTTCTCGCAGGGTTTTAACATGAAACAAGAACAAAAAGTAAAAACGATCGAGGGTGCAGACTTGCAGACTAAATGGAATGCTGCACTCAAAGATGCACAGTCAAACTATCCCCAGTCGATGATCTGGGTTGGATATTCCTTCAAAGTCAGACACGGTGTCGGCGTCGAGATTGTGCTGGAACCCGGGCAGGAGAACCAAAATCTCGGCCTCTTCTTTCTTTACAATCCAAAGACTGATTCGATCCGGAAATTCGACATCTTGAATATGGATCGCGAACACGAATTCCAGTATCCGGCCTACTGGCTTGGCCCGGCACAGGCGAACGAAAACCTCAATTTCTTGAGACTAATGGTCGTGGCCATGAACGGCGATCCGATCACGCCTCATCTTATCGAAGCCATCGCGATGCAGGATGATCCGCAGGCAGACGTGACTTTGAAGACATTGGAACAAGAGTTTCGCGGAAAGGTAGAAGGAACCATGTCCACTTACTGGTTGAGAGAGCGTCTGCAGGCGCGCCAACCGGTCAGGGGACTTGCCGATAACGTGGCCGGCCTGAGCGAAACCCTTCGCAACGATCAGGAAAGTCTCGGAATACGTGCGAGGGCGGCGTACGCGCTGGGAGTTTGTGCAGATCCAGCGGGCTTGAAAGCGCTGGCAGCTTACTATCTCGCGGCCCCCAATCGCGCAGTGAAGAAAATGATTCTCGATGGCGCAGCCAACAAGGTCAATCAAACATCGGTGGCGCTCTACCTCGACGCCTCTACGGACACAGATCCCTATTTAAGAACAGAGGCTTTCAGTTGGCTGGCAGAAAAGGCAGCGAAACGCATTGCCTGGGATCTCAAGCCGGGCATCAAGGTGTATCCCAGAGATGAGATCAGCGACGATGAGAACGCATACCTACGAAAGATCAGCCGTGGAGACAATGCCTCCGAGATGCTGATCGAAGCTGCGGAAACGCATCCGAATATAGCAGTCCGAAAAGCGGCTGTGGCTCGACTCGGAAAAATTGGAGGAACGAAAGTGCGCGAGTTTTTCCGAAAGGTACTATCGCAAGACGCCAAAGCTCTTCCGGCTTCGGCGGCCGTAATTAGATTCTAACGGCGCGTGCGCTGTTTAACTGAAGATCGATCCTAGGGTCGTTCACTTCTCCCCAGAGAGAGAGTCGATAAATGTTCAGATACCTTATCCCAGATTTGAAATTGGCCTTCCGCATGCTGTTGAAGAAACCCGTATTCACGCTGGCGGCGTTAGTAAATCTCGCCATCGGCATCGGGGTTAATACCGCGATCTTCAGCGTCGTTAATGCGGTGCTGCTTCAGCCTCTGCCCTACACGAATCCTAATGAACTTGTGTTCATCTGGGACACGCAACGTGATAAGGCCGAGAAGATGACTTACCCCGTTTCAGCGCCCAACTTTCGCGACTGGCAGGAACACAATACAACTCTCGCCAGCATGTCTGCCTATTCGTTCGATTATCTTAATCTGATCGGGCGCGACAAGCCGGAGCGATTATTTATTGCCTACACCTCATCGAATTTCCTGTCGACGTTCGGAGTGACGCCGGCGCTGGGACGTGGATTCACAGCAGGGCAGGGTGACAACTCGCCATACGATGAGCTGATCATCAGTAACGCTTTCTGGCAACGAAGCTTCGGCGGTGACCCAAATATAATCGGACAGCGGATCACCTTAAACGGAAACTCGTTTGTGGTCATCGGCGTCTTGCCGCACAAGTTCCAGATCCCAAGACAAGTATCTCTGGGCACCGTCTCAGTAGACGATATCGACGCTCTTATTCCTCTTTCATTTGTCGCGCACAATGAACCCGACACCATGACTCAACGCGGCAGGCATTTCCTGCACGCGGTGGCGCGCTTAAAACCGGGAGTCAACGTTCAGCAAGCCAGCTCGGATATGACGACACTCGCGAGTAGTTTGGAACAGCAGTTCCCGGCTGAGAATACGAACTTCACGGTCCACCTCGTACCCGTTCACGAGCAGATAACCGGACGCGTTCGCCCGGCCTTGCTACTGCTGCTGGCCGCGGTTGGGTTGGTATTGCTGATTGCGTGTTCGAACGTCGCCAACCTGTTGCTGGCGAGATACGCGGGCCGGCAGAGAGAGTTTGCCATTCGCATGGCGCTCGGCGCCGGATCCTTCCGTCTGTTTCAACAATTGGTTACAGAGAGTCTGGTGCTCGGATTGATAGGTGGAGGTTTGGGCCTGCTGTTGGCCTTTGGCGCCATACAGGTTTTAGCAGCGTCAGATTTTTCCGGGATCCCTCGTCTCATGCAGCTTGGAGTCGATGGCTGGGTTCTTGGTTTTACCCTCCTGCTCTCACTCGCAACAACGATCCTCTTCGCGCTGGCGCCGGCGTTTCAATACATTCGGCCTGACACAAACAAAGCGTTGCGAAATGACGAGAGATCTTCTGCGGCTCCAATCAGCAGGAAGCTGCGCAATGCATTAGTGGTAACCGAAATGGCTTTAGCGCTGATGCTCCTGATCGGCGCCGGTCTGTTGATAAAGAGCTTCAACCGGATTCTCTCCATGAACATGGGATTCAACCCTCAAAATGTCTTGACTGCAGAAATCTTTCTCCCCCGCGATAAGTATCCGAAGCCAGATACGTTCGTCGAGTTTAATCGCAATCTGTTTGAGAAACTCCGGAATGAGCCCGGAGTTGAATCAGTGGCGGCAGTAAATGTATTGCCGTTGAAAGGAAGCAGATCGGTGGACATCTCGGTGCAGGGCCGGCCGGCTCCGCCTCCAGGTCAGGAAATAATAGTCAGTCAGCGCGTAGTGACTCCTGATTATTTCAAGACGATGGAAATTCCCCTGCGCCAGGGACGTCTGTTCACTGAGTACGACACCAGCAAGTCGCCTCGCGTCGCGCTGGTTAGCGAAGCGCTCGCGCACAAACTTTGGGCCGATCAGAGTCCGGTGGGCCAGTTTATAACAACTACTCCGGATGTTCCGGCGAGCCAGGTGGTCGGCGTGGTTGGTGATGTGAACCAATCGGGTTTGGGCGCAGAGGGTATTGAGCCTGAATTTTACTTGCCCTACCAGCAAGTGCCCTGGCGCGTCTTTACTGTGCTGGTGCGTTCGGCGAATGCCGGTCAGATGGCCGGAACGATCCAGCGCAACGTGATCTCGATCGACAAAGATCAGCCCATTTCACAACCAGCGCTGATGGAAACAGTTTTGGCGGATAAATTATCGCAAAGGCGTCTGAACATGTGGCTCCTGGGTGTCTTCGGTGGGGTGGCCCTCGTGCTGGCACTGGTTGGCATTTACGGCGTGATCTCATACACCGTGACGCAACGCACTCATGAGCTGGGCCTGCGTATGGCTCTTGGTGCTCAGCCCTACCACATTCTGAAACTCATCGTGGGCCATGGGATGAGCCTGGCGGTGATCGGCATCGGCATCGGTTTGGTCGGAGCTTTCTGGTTGAGCAAATACCTGACCACCCTTGTCTTCGGCATCAGCGTCAAGGATCCCATGATCTTTGTGGGCAGTGCGGCGCTATTGTTCATCGCCGCGTTGATTGCTTGCGCTATTCCCGCGCGCAGGGCATTGCGGGTCTATCCCATGCAAGCACTGCGGCACAATTAGAGGTCGTTCGAGAAATGTTACAGAAAAGCACAAGTA
>Ga0207710_10000670_pt1 | contig 19290 bp, 8 predicted proteins | sample KBSS24metaG_FD_184400 | JGI IMG/M metagenome (GOLD analysis project Ga0207710, IMG submission 184400) | Switchgrass rhizosphere microbial communities from Kellogg Biological Station, Michigan, USA - KBS S2-4 metaG (SPAdes) (version 2) | ecosystem: Host-associated > Plants > Roots > Rhizosphere >...
GTTGAGTTTGTTCGCGGACTACAAGGTAACGACCCGCGCTATTTCAAAGTAATCGCGACACCGAAACACTACGCGGTCCACAGCGGCCCTGAACCCGAGCGCCATGCTTTTGACGCGATCGCCTCCGAACGAGATCTGCGCGAAACATATTTGCCCGCCTTCCGCGCCACGATCCTCGAGGGGAAAGCCTATTCGGTGATGTGCGCGTATAACCGGACGAATGGCGAACCGTGTTGCGCCAATAAGAAGCTGATGACTGACATTCTGCGCGGCGAATGGGGCTTCAATGGTTACGTCGTCTCTGACTGTGGCGCGATTTATGACATCTGGAAATTCCACAAGGTTGTTCCGACTGAGATGGAAGCTTCGGTACTCGGTGTTCGCGGCGGCACCGATCTGACGTGTGGTACTGAGTATCCATCGCTGGTCCAGGCGGTGAAGCAGGGACTGATCACTGAGAGCGAGATCGATACTGCGGTGAAGCGTTTGATGACCGCGCGATTTCGACTCGGCATGTTCGATCCGCCCGAGATGGTTCCATACGCGCGCATTCCGTTTTCGCAGAACGACACTCCCGAACACCGCCAGCTTGCTTTGAAAACCGCGCGCGAATCGATCGTGCTTTTGAAGAACGCGAAGCACACGTTGCCGTTGAGGAAAAAGCTGAAGAGCATCGCGGTGATTGGCCCAAACGCGGACGCGCCGGAAGTGCTGTGGGGGAACTACAACGGTCGCCCATCAGTCTTGACTACGCCACTCGCCGGAATCAAAAACGCAGTCTCAGCAAGCACGAAAGTAACTTACGCGCTTGGATCCACGCTCGCCGGTGAGACGGTGGTGACGGTTCCTGCTTCGGCTTTGGAGCCGGGACTCAAGGCGGAGTATTTCAACAACCAGGAGCTGCGTGGTCCAGCCGCCACTGTCCGCACGGATGCGCGCATCGATTTCAACTGGGGACGTTACAAACCCACGCCGGAGTTGAGTGAAAATAACTTTTCCGTTCGCTGGACCGGCAAGCTGAAGGTTCCTCAATCGGGAAACTACACGCTCGGATTCACTGCCGATGACGGCGCGCGGCTCTATGTTGACGGTAAGCTTTTGGTTGACGCTTGGGCCAGCAACCCAAAAAAGACGGTCACAAGCGAAATCAATCTCGAAGCCGGACGTAGTTACGACCTGCGCATGGAGTATTTCCAAACCAATCGCGAGGCGGTGGCGAAGCTTGTCTGGTCGTATCCGCGACTGGCAGAACGAATGATTGAAGAGGCTGTCAACGCGGCGCGGCAGTCAGAGGCGAGCGTTCTGGTGCTCGGCATTTCGGCAGGTCTCGAAGGCGAAGAGATGCCGGTGAGTGTCGAGGGATTTCGCGGTGGCGATCGAACAGACATCTCGCTTCCGAAACCTCAGGAGGCGTTGCTGAAAGCGGTGGTCGCGACTGGCAAGCCGGTGGTTGTGGTGTTGCTGAGTGGCAGCGCGCTGGCGGTGAACTGGGCCAACGAGAATGCGTCCGCGATTCTGGCGGCTTGGTATCCGGGTGGTGAAGGCGGAACTGCGATCGCGGATGTGTTATTCGGTGATTACAACCCGGCGGGACGTTTGCCCATTACGTTTTATAAATCAGTCGACCAGTTGCCGCCGTTTACGGACTACAGCATGGCGGGCCGCACTTATCGATACTTCAAAGGAGAGCTGCTCTATCCATTTGGTTATGGATTGAGTTATACACGATTTGTTTACAGCAACCTGCGATCTGAGGTCGGTGACAGTGTCAAAGTAAGTGTTGATGTGATGAACGGCGGTGACAGAGCAGGTGACGAAGTAGTTCAGCTATATCTCACGGACGTTGTCGCGTCTGCGCCCGTGCCGATTAAGACTCTTGTTGGCTTCGATCGTGTTTCACTGCGCCCGCGCGAAAAACGCACCGTAACATTCACGATCACACCGCGACAGATGTCGTTGATCGATGACCGCGGTAAGCGCGTGATTGAACCCGGTGAATTCATGATAAGCATTGGTGGCTTGACTGGAAAATTTGCTATTTCCGGGAAGGTGTTGGAACTCGCTGAGAAATGAAGATCACAAAAAGGCACAAAAAGTTTTCTTTACTTCTTTTATGCCTTTTGTGCCTTTTTGTGGCAACTGTTTCTCACGCGCAGGTGCTTGGCGATCCTGTCGACGTCAGCCAGGATTTCCAGAAGATGGAGAACGTCTACTTTGTTGGTAGTCGTGTCACTTCATTCGACACGGCAACCGGCCAGGGAACGTTGCAATGGGATCGTTACCTCCGCAACGCCACACTCTCATTCAACAAGATCGACGTTGGCTTCGCGCGTGGCAAGGCCACTGAGTTTCCCGGCACTGAATACGATCAGGATCCGGCTCTGCCTTTCGCCATCAGCTTCGTGAGCCCGCGCACCGTGCGTCTGCACTTCTCGACGCGCGCCGTTCCACTCAGCGAGGTCTCGTCATTGATGCTTGCTGGGCCAGTTCCAAAAGACGCATCGTGGCGTGTCGAGCAGAACGATCGCGAAATCGTCTACACCGGCGCACACGGCCGCGTGCGGATCATCAAGCAGCCGTTTCACGTCGAAATCTACGATGAAAAGGGACACTTACTCACACGCACGCAGAACATCGGCGATCCGGCAACGTTCATCACGCCCATCCCGTTTTCCTTTGTGCGTCGCGCCAGCGATCTCTCGCGTCGCATCGCCGCCACCTTCGAGCTACAGCACGACGAAATGATCTTCGGTTGCGGCGAATCGTTTACGCGCTTCAACAAGCGCGGGCAGAAAGTTCTGGTCTCAACGCGTGATGGCATGGGCACGCAGAACGAGTACATGTACAAACCCATCCCGTTCTTCCTGAGTAGCAACGGGTACGGCATGTTCGTGCACACCAGCGCGCCGCTAACCTTCGACTTCGGCAAGTTCTACGACGCACACAACGTGATCTACTCAGGCGACGAGAACCTTGATCTCTTCGTGTTCCTCGGTGACCCGAAAGACATTCTCTCGGAATACACAGCGTTGACTGGTCGTAGTCCGGTGCCGCCACTCTGGTCCTTCGGCTTCTGGATGAGCCGGATTACTTACAACTCAGAAGACCAGGTGCGACAGGTGGCCCAGCAGTTGAGAGCGCATCGCGTTCCTGCCGACGTTATTCACCTCGACACGGGTTGGTTCGAAACTGACTGGCGCAGCGATTATCGTTTTTCAAGTTCCCGTTTCCGTGACCCCGCAAAGATGATCGCGGATCTGAAGCAGCAGGGATTTCATATCAGTCTCTGGCAGTACACCTACTTCACCAGCAAAAACGAGCTCTGGAAAGAGATGGTTGAGAAGGGTTATCACGTCAGGAACGAAGGCGGCCGGTTGCCGTTCGAGGACGCGACGCTCGACATGAGTAATCCGGAAGCGGTCAAGTGGTATCAGGGCAAGCTGCGAGATCTGCTGAAGCTCGGTGTGGGCGCGATCAAAGTCGACTTTGGTGAAGGCGCTCCGCTGACGGGCCAGTACGCTTCGGGATTGAGTGGCTGGTACGAGCACAATCTTTATCCCTTGCGTTACAACAAGGCAGTGGCTGAGGTCACGAAAGAAGTCACGGGCGACGATGTGATCTGGGCGCGCAGCGCATGGGCCGGCAGTCAGCGTTATCCGTTACATTGGGGCGGCGACGCTGAGAACACTGATTCAGCGATGGCGGCTGAGTTACGCGGTGGTCTATCTTTCGGGTTATCGGGTTTCACTTACTGGAGTCATGACGTTGGTGGTTTTGTTAACCGTGCGCCGCGCGACCTTTACCGGCGCTGGCTGGCGTGGGGAGTGTTGACTTCGCACACGCGAGCGCATGGCGCGCCGCCACGAGAGCCTTGGGAATACGATGAGGCTCTGACTGAAGACTTCCGGCGAGCGCTGGGTTTGCGTTATGCGTTGATGCCTTACATCTACGCTCAGGCGAAGGATTCATCGGCGCGCGGTTTTCCGATGGTGCGTCCGTTGTTTTTTGAGTATCCAAACGATCCCGGGTCATGGACCATTGAAGACGAATACATGTTCGGATCGGATTTGCTGGTGGCGCCGATGTTTGCGAGTGGTGAGCGGCGCAGAGTTTATCTGCCGCCGGGTAGTTGGATTGATTACCAGAGCGGGAGAATTTTTGAGGGGGCGAGTTGGCATGAGATCCCGGCTGGTGAGATTCCGGTTGTGTTACTGGTTCGGAATCACGCGGTGATACCGCACATCAAGGTCGCGCAGAGTACGAAGGATATCGATTGGGACAACGTGGAGTTGCGTGTGTTCAGTACTGACAGCGCTCCCGTGACAGGACTCTTCACTCGTCCTGACAGCGGTGTGCAAACGCTATCATTAGTCCCGCGCGGTCGTGATTTTGTGCTGCGCGAGGATCCTCAGGCCGGGAAAGTAAAATGGACCATCAAGGTGCAGAATCTCACGCGATAACGGATTCGATACGCGAAATATGTTTGAAACGCCGAAGGCGTTCGCTAATTTCAGCCCAAGGTTCGAGCTTGCGAGAACCTTGGGGACCAACACATAAAAGGCGTTCTAACCCTGAAAGGGTTCCGAGGCTGGCGAACCCTTTCAGGGTTATGATCATGTTTGTTGGCTACCCAGGGTTCTCGCAAGCTCGAACCCTGGGCTGAAATTAGCGAACGCCTTCGGCGTTTTGATACTCTTGCTTTTGCGAGATCACGAGATGCGATCGCAGTGATTTCACACCACGGGCTACGCTGCATCGCTGGAATAACTTTCTTCAGCGCGATGTTTGCGGTACCGAAAACTCCCCAACGAACCTTATCGATCATTTGCCTCAAGGGTAGCAACTGTAGGGGCGGCCCTCCGTGACCGCCCGTGGTTCAAAGCACGCATTCCCGAAGAACGGGCGGCCACGGAGGGCCGCCCCTACAGTTGTTTTCTAGAACGCATCAAAGACGGAACGAATCTGAAGGCGCTGTTTGAACTCCTCCAGCGAAAGCGGTGCACGCGAACGAAACTCCACCGTCATTTCTCTGCCGGGGGCGAGGTTGAAGTAGTTATCGGAAAAGAATCCGTCATGTTCCGGCACCGCGAGATACACGGCTTTGGCGAACTTATCACTCGATAACTTGATGCTGAAACCGTCGCGGGTGCGAACGATGTCAGGCGTGATAGTGGGCTTTGAGAATTTCAGTTCTTTGAAAGGCGCGAAGAAATAATCGTGACTGGAAACAGGCTTATCATTCACCAGCAGCTCGCAGTAGACCAGGACGTTCTTTGCGTCCGTTCCCTCGAGCAATTCCGATACGCGTAGATCGAAGTATGAGCGACTCGTCAGCGGCGCGACTTCCACGTCGCGCACGAAACTCTTCAACGTAGCGCCGTCGAAGTTCATCAACGTGACTTTGATTTTTGCCGTAACAGCTTGCGGACGATCGGAAACTACGAACAACTTTAAATTCCCGTTCTGTACGCTCGGACTGATGAGTAGCTCGTTGTAGAACCGGCGCGCGTAGTACTGCAATGCTTTCCAGCGCCCGTAATAATCAATGCTGGACCATGAGGCGACGGGCCAGCAGTCGTTGATCTGCCAGTAAAGCGAACCCATGTTGTGCGGCATGATTCGTCGCAGGTGCTCCGCGCCGATGCGAATGCCTTCCGCCTGCAACACCTGGCTCACGTACAGGAATGATTCAAAATCTTTGGGCTGGGCGTAATCGCGCAACATGTATTCACGTACGAGCTGGTTACCGCGCGGGTGACGCTGGTGCGCAAGCATGATAGGCGACTCGATGTCGCGATCCGACGCAACCGCGTAAGACTTCACCGTCTCGATATTCGGAAAAGACTGAAATCCGTATTCGCTCATGAAGCGCGGGTTTTGTTTCTCGTAATCACTAAATGGTTGAGCAGCATGCCAGACTTGCCAGAAATGCACGTCGCCGCTGCGCAACGATTCGGGATCGTCGCCGAGTCCGCCGTGAGGCGAGCTGGGCCAGTAAGTGCGCGATGGATCGAATTGCGCAGTGACTTCCTGCAAGACGCCGTGAAAGATCTTCTGATAGTCATCCCACAGCGATGCCGGCAGATTTTGACGCCAACCCCAGTTTCGCCACCCTGTTTCGACTTCGTTGTTGCCGGCCCAAAGAACGATGCTCGGATGATTACGCAGCCGCTTCACATTGTCGATCGCTTCCGCGCGCACATTGTCGAGAAACTCCTGCGTCGCGGGATACATGCTGCAGGCAAACATGAAATCCTGCCACACCAGAATTCCCATTTCGTCGCAGAGCTCGTAAAAATCGTCTGCTTCGTAAATGCCGCCGCCCCACACGCGCAGCATATTCATGTTGCTGTCGCGCACTGACTGGAGCAGAAAGCGGTATTTATCTTTGGTTATGCGAGTGGGAAAACTGTCTGCCGGAATCCAGTTTCCACCTTTCGCAAATACCGGAATGCCGTTGATCACGAACGTGAAGCTTTGTCCTGCTTCGTCTCGCTGCTGTCTGAGCTCGAGCGTGCGCAGACCAGTGCGCGTGAGTCGTTCGCTCGTGACTTGTCCGTTTACGAGGCTACGCACGCGGAAGGTGTAGATTGGCTGCTCGCCGAGTCCGTTGGGCCACCACAACTTCGGTTTGAAGACTGAGAAGTTGAAAGTTACTCGATTGGTTCCCGGCTCGAGCTTGATTTGCTGTCTACTGTCGATAAACTTTTCGGTCAGATTGTCCAACTCAATCGTGGCGGTACCGGCAGCACTCGCTTCCACTTCGACATTAGCGGTCAGCTCGGCCAGCATGGTTGAGATTTTTTTGACTGTCACCTGGAGATCGCTCACACGCGCGTGGTCCCATGACTCGAGCGACACCGGACGCCAGATACCGCTGGTTACGAAACGTGGTCCCCAGTCCCAACCGTAATGGTATGGAGCCTTTCGCGTGTAAGGCGACGTCTTTTCTCCCTGATCGTTTGGCGCGGGAAGCTGGTAGTTCAGTTTCGCCATCACTGGCAAGATCTCATTGACTGGTGAACGAAAGACGATCCGCAACGTGTTCTCGCCGGTTTTGAGTGCGGGCTTGGCGTTCACGCGCCAGGTGCGAAACATGTTGTCAGCCTTGAGGACCAGTTGCTCGTTGAGATACACGCTGGCGTAAGTGTCGAGACCTTCGAAGACAAGCTCGACGTTTTCGCGTGCGAGCGTCTGGGCGGTGACTTTGAACGTGGTTCTGTATTCCCAATCTTTCTTGTCGATCCACTGTTGCTTCTTTTCGTTGTCGCGATAAAACGGATCGTCGATCAGTTTGTTGGCGAGCAGATCGGTGTGTACGCAACCGGGAACGGTCGCGTTGTACCAGTCCGTTTTTCCGACTTCGCGGAACTGCCAGCCGGAATGGATTTGCGTTGATTGTGCCTTTGCAAAAACAAGCGGAAGGAACAATAAGATTGGGCCAATAAACCAGAGTTTTGTGGTTAAATTACACGCCATGACGAGAAAACTTATCATCATTCCGGCTGGTTTTTTTATTTTTCTCGCTGCTTCCCTCTGTCTTGCCAATTCGCGGCCCGGCAAAAGAGTCTTGTTCAACCAGGATTGGCGCTTTCAGCTCGGTGATGTTACCAACGGGCCGGACACTAGTCTGAACGATTCTCAATGGCGACGACTGGATCTGCCGCACGATTGGAGTATCGAAGGTGAGTTCAGTGAAAAAGCTCCTTCGGGCACTGGCGGCGGCGCGTTGCCGGGCGGTATCGGCTGGTATCGGAAGACCTTCACGATGCCCATGACTGCGAAAGGGAAGTCGATCTTTATCGAGTTTGACGGCGTCTACCGTAATAGCGAAGTCTGGATCAACGGTCATTATCTCGGAAAGCGTCCTTACGGTTACAGCTCTTTTGTATATGAACTAACACAGCATCTGATTTACGGCGGTGGACCAAATGTTATTGCCGTAAGGGTCGACAATTCACAACAACCAAACTCGCGCTGGTATTCCGGCTCCGGGATTTACCGGAACGTCTGGTTAACGACTCTGAACCCGGTCCATATCGAACACTGGGGCACATACCTCACCACGCCCGACGTTAGCAGTGAATCGGCCACCGTCGTTATTAAAACTCAGGTGCAGAAGAGCGCCGCTCCGGTAAATCTCACGACGATTATTCAGGACGCAAATGGAAGGGAAGTCACGCGACACACCGAGAAAGACGTGCGCGCGACAGTGAGTCAAACGTTGAAAGTCTCAGCGCCGGTACTTTGGTCAGACGAGCGTCCATACTTGTACAGAGTCGTATCACAGTTGGACCAGGGTGGCAGAATCCTCGATCGTTACGAAACACCGCTGGGCATTCGCACGTTCAAGTTCGACGTCGAGAAAGGCTTCTTCCTCAACGGCAAACCGTTGAAGATACGCGGCGTGTGTAATCATCACGATCTCGGTTCGCTGGGCGCCGCTGTAAATACGCGCGCTATCGAGCGGCAACTCGAGATGTTGAAGGCGATGGGCGTCAACGGTATTCGCACCTCGCATAATCCGCCGGCTCCGGAGCTGCTGGATTTGACGGACAGAATGGGCTTCATCGTCATGGATGAAGCCTTCGACATCTGGAAGATTCAGAAGACGAAATACGATTACCACCTCGATTGGGATGAGTGGCACAAGCGCGATCTCGAAGACATGGTGCTGCGCGACCGCAATCATCCCAGCATTTTCATCTGGAGCATCGGCAACGAGGTGATGGAGCAGTGGAACAACAATGCCGCGGGCGGCACGATCACGAGAGAGTTAACCGCGATCGTTCGCAATCTCGATCGTACTCGTCCGATAACGTCGGCGACGAATGGCGTAAGCCGCGACAACAAGGTGATCATGGAAGGTGATCTCGATCTCGTGGGCACTAACTACCACCACGTTAAGCTTCCGGAGTTTGCAAAGATGTTTCCGGGGCGCGCGATCATCGGCGCCGAAACAAATTCCTCGGTTCACACACGCGGCAGTTACGTGATGCCTTCCGATGAGATTCGTCGTTGGCCCAGAAAAGAGGAAGACATTCTAAAGCTAGGGCCCACTTACGAGTGTTCGGCTTACGACAACTCGACTGCGCCGTGGGGCGCAGCGCACGAAGAGCAGTGGAAGCTCGTCAAGAACAACGATTTCTTTTCGGGGATGTACATTTGGACCGGTTGGGACTACATCGGAGAGCCGACGCCGTTTCCGTGGCCCGCGGTCAGCTCTTACTTTGGCATCATCGATCTCGCCGGCTTTCCCAAAGATCCGTTCTATTTTTACCAGAGTGAATGGACCAACACGCCGGTGCTGCACGTCTTCCCGCATTGGAACTGGAAGCCGGGAGAAACGATCGATGTCGTGGCGTATTACAACAATGCCGATGAAGTTGAGCTTTTTCTGAACGGTCGTTCACAAGGGGTGAAGCGTAAAGAAGGCGGTGTAATGCATGTGTTCTGGCGGCTTGCGTTTGAGCCGGGCGTGTTGAAGGCAGTGTCGCGAAAGAACGGTCAGGTTGTGTTGACGAGGGAAGTGCGAACCGCGGCTCAGGCTTCCCAGATCGTTCTGATTCCCGATCGCAAGACGATCAAGGCTGACGGCGTCGATCTGTCATTTGTGACAGTGAAGATAGTCGATCGAAATGGCACGCTTGTGCCGCTAGCTGACAACCTGATCAAATTTGAAGTGATTGGTGATGGATCGATCGCGGGCGTTGATAACGGTAATCAGATCAGTCACGAATCGTTCAAAGGGAATCAGCGGAAGGCATTTCACGGAATGGCGCTGGTGATTGTGCAGTCAAAGCAGAAAGCCGGACGAATCGTTTTGAAAGCGACGTCAGCCAATCTTGCGCCCGCTTCAGTTGTCATCAATGCTCGTTGAGAAAATTTATTTTGAGTCACTCCAACAGCGGGGCAAGCCCCTCTTCCTGACTTGTTCTTTTCTTAGGTTCGTGATTCTTCCTGGAATGAACAAGTCAGGAAGAGGGGCTTGCCCCCGCTGTTTGGACAATACAAATATGAAAAAATACCTAAGCATTGCATCGCTGCTACTCATTGCATTCTGTTTCACTAATATTCAAGCCCACGATAACGGTCTCGCCAAAACTCCGCCGATGGGTTGGAACAGTTGGAACAAGTTCGGCTGCAACGTCAGCGAGAAGCTGATCAAGGAAATGGCGGATGCAATGGTGACCAGCGGCATGAGAGATGCCGGTTATGTCTATCTCGTCATTGACGATTGCTGGCAGGTCGGTCGTGACGCACAGGGAAACATACTCCCGGATCCGAAGCGATTTCCTTCCGGAATGAAAGCTCTCGCTGATTACGTTCATTCGAAAGGACTGAAGTTTGGGCTCTATTCCGATGCCGGCACTCTCACTTGCCAGAAGCGCCCGGGCAGTCGTGGCTACGAATTTCAGGACGCGCGCCAGTATGCGGCGTGGGGTGTGGATTATCTGAAGTATGACTGGTGTTCGACCGGAACTCAGAATGCGCCCGCGTCTTACTCGATCATGCGCGATGCTCTCGCGAAAGCCGGGCGGCCGATTGTTTTTAGTATTTGTGAGTGGGGCACGTCGAAACCGTGGTTGTGGGCCGGGAGTGTTGGCAATCTCTGGCGCACGACGGGCGACATACAAGACTGTTGGGATTGTAAGCGTGATTGGGGTGGCATGGGCGTGGTCCATATACTCGATCTTCAGGATGGACTTGAATCGTATGCCGGTCCGGGACGCTGGAACGATCCGGACATGTTAGAGGTCGGCAACGGTGGCATGACTGTCACCGAGTATCGCTCGCACTTCAGTTTGTGGTGCCTGCTCGCTGCGCCACTAATGGCAGGAAACGATCTGCGCAGCATGTCGCGTGAAGTGGCGGAGATTCTTACCAACCGCGAAGTGATCGCGGTGGATCAGGATCCACTCGGAATGCAGGGCCGGCGCGTGCAGCGAAATGGAGATCAGGAAGTCTGGTCCAAACAGTTAGCCGATGGCGGGCGCGCCGTCGTGCTGTTCAATCGTGGTCCAAAGGCCTCAGAGATCTCTGTATCGTGGACCGATATCGGATATCCTCCACATCTGACAGCGAAAGTTCGAGACCTCTGGGCCGCCAAAGACCTCGGCAACGCCTCCGAAAAATTTTCGACGTCAGTGCCGAGCCACGGCGTTGTGATGGTGACGATCAAGCCTTAGGAAGTCGACTACAAAGAATTGAGTAGTGCATCAAAACGAATAGACCAATTACGCCGAAGGCGTTCGCTAATTTCAGCCCAGGGTTCGAGCTTGCGAGAACCCTGGGACTATCACATCAAAGGCGTTATACCCTGAAAGGGTTAGGCGGTTGGCGAACCCTTTCAGGGTTGCACGCGTTTTTGTTTCTAACCCAGGGTTCTCGCTGACGCTCGAACCCCGGGCTGAAATTAGCGAACGCCTTCGGCGTATTCCTCCAGATTCAACTAAGCAGTACCAAAAAACTGTTCCACTTTGCTTTCATTTCGGTTAGCATTCCTGAACCCTCACCTGCCTTTCGAAGTCCTTATCAATTCCAAGAGTGAGGCATTGCTCGGACAAATGTGGGATTTGTTGTACTGGATAATTGAGCCAGTCGCGAGACACTTTGAGCGGATCTACGAGGCTGATCGGCGGCCGGAGGCGCGCAGGTTCACGGTTGGCTTTTTTGTATGCTTTGCGCTGGTAGTTTTATCGATGGGCGCGTTCTTTAAATATTGCGGGTAATATGAGTCGAAGAGGAATCGCGATTTTCGTTGCCTTACTGGTTGCCGCAGTCGGAGCCTTCGGTTACTACTGCTATCAACTGGTGGAGCGTCAAACAGCCGGCCAGCAGTCTGCGCCAGCCGCGCCAAGCACGACGCCAGAGCCGCAGGCGTCTGCGTCAGTCGCACCGAAGAGGAAGCGAGCGCCATCCACGGTAAGCGCGACACCAGTGCCGGAGTTCATTCCATCCGAAGTAAGCGCGACGCCAGAACGGCGGTCATCCGTTGTCTATCAATGCGACGGCCGGACACGTTGCTCTCAAATGACGTCATGCGATGAAGCGAAGTTCTTCCTCGCGAACTGTCCCGGCACGAAGATGGACGGCGACAGCGACGGAATTCCCTGTGAGCAACAGTGGTGTAATTAACGGACCTACGGCGTCGGCGTTACTACATCCGACAGCGGTGGATAGCTTGGCGGAGGTGGCGGCGTTGGGAATTTTGGGAGTTGTGTCCTTCCGCTGGTTTCTTCCTGTCTCTTATCAATGGCATCAACAACGAGATATGCGAAAACGGCTGCCAGGATACCCAGGGCCCCTGCAAGCATAGAAACTATCGTGGCAGTGCTCTGCGGCACACTCTCGTCAAAGGTAAGTCGCAACGAGATGTTGTTGACAAAACCTGAGACCAGCCAAAAGAACCACCAGAGTGGGAACGATGCGGGAGGATTAGGCGCGGACAGCAGGGCCGCGTCCGATGGCCAGCTCTTTTGCCATACTTCTTTTACCGCACGATAAGGAACCAGCAAGTTTACAAAAGGAATGAAAAAGCTGCCGACGGCCCACCCGGCTGAATAGTCAGGGCGATTCCAGGGATTGAATGCTCGTAGATTGTTATAGGAACGGTAGAGCCACATCAGGAAAAAGACTACCGTCGCCAGGTAGATAAAAAAGTCGAGAACGGCGAGCAGAAATACACAAATGCTCACCGCGGCGCCCATCATATTTTCGCCAATCTCCTGATCGTCAGCCAGTGGAGGAAATACAAGTGAGAGCGCCTCAGCGAATAACGACAAAACAGCGACGCCCGCTCCGGCGATGAGCAAGATCTTGCGTGCCCGAACATGGGCCGAAGTGTAATTTGCGGGATAAGGCGAGGGATTCATTTGTTTACCTGATTGCAAACTAGATTGAGTTAACGCGAGCAGACCGGATGAAAGAATATCAAAAGGAATAAATTAACGGGGATTTAAAATGGAGGTCCGGTTCCGAGTTCTATAACTTTGAATCAAGACCCCTCTTGGTTCTGCAACAAGTTAGGTAGGGTAAGAAGCCTTGATTTTGAACTCGGAACCGGTGAATTGGTCTAACGAGGCGAAAGATAACAGGATCGTGAAAAGCTGTCATGAGCTTTAGGTCTAGCATCCAGATCCAACTTTAGTTGGAGGTGGGAAAGGAATATTCACGCAAAGAACGCAAAGGCGGGTCAAATTAAAGGTGGACGATGCCGCGCTGGAGGGCGCGGGTGGCGGCCTGGGTGCGGTCGGTGACGCCGAGTTTGCCGAGGATGTTATTGATGTGGCTTTTGACGGTCGCTTCACTGATGTGCAGCGTGCTCGCGATCTCTTTATTCGACTTACCCTTCACGATCTCCTGAAGTACTTCGAGCTCTCGCTCCGTGAGCTCGGAGGCGCTCATTCGCTCCGCCAGTCTTTCTGCCACAACCGGCGGAAGCCGGCGCGCGCCAGCGTGGACCTTCCGGATGGCGTCCTCCAGCTCTTCAAAAAACATGTCTTTCAATAAATAACCCTGCGCGCCCGCTTGCAGCGCCCGGTAGATATCTTCGTCACCATCGTAAGTTGTGAGAACGATGATCCGCGCCTCGGGAAATTCGTGACGGATCGTGGCGATGGCGTCGACGCCGCTCTTCAACGGCATACGAAGATCCATCAAAGTTATGTCAGGCTGATGCTCACGATATAGCTCGACTGCCTGCTGCCCGTTCACTCCCTGCGCGATTACTTCCATATCGGCAACCGTGTTGATGAGCGAGACGAATCCCTGTCTCACCACGGCCTGGTCGTCAATCACGATGATGCGAATCTTGTTACTCATTCAACGGCACCTCGACAACGATCTCTGTACCGCGTTCCTTCGTGCTCTGGATCGATAGCACGCCACCCACTTGCGCGGCACGCTCGCGCATGCCAATCAAACCGAAATGACCGTCAGCGATCTGTTCACCGGGATCAAATCCGTGCCCGTCGTCACGAATGCTGAGCCGCACGTTGCGCCGGTCGAAGTTTAGCGCAACATCGATGCGATTTGCGTGCGCGTGCTTCACTGCATTGTTGATTGCCTCTTGTCCGATACGCAAGAGATTTGTCTCCACGTCTGGTGGTAATGGTCGCGCGAGACCGGCCACCTCGACGACAGTTTCGATATCGCCTTCGCCAGTCAGGCGCTTAGCCGTATCGCGCAGCGCTGCCGGCAGATCCTTCTTTTGCAGCTCTTGAGAACGCAGATCCCAGACGTAACGACGCGCTTCAGTCATGCTGTTGCGCACGAGTATGCGGGCGCGATCCAGATGGCCCTTCGCGGTTTCGGCCGCAACGGGCATCAATCGCGCGACGAGCTCCAACTGAACAGAGATGCCGAGAATATCCTGGGCCAGGTTGTCGTGGATTTCGCGCGCGATGCGACTACGCTCAGCGAGTACGGCCTGAAACTGCGAAGCCATGCGTTTGACGCGCAGGCGATAGAGTTGCCAGGCCGTCAAGGCTAACAACACGACACAAAGCAAGTAGAACCAGTAAGTCTGGTAAAAGTGTGGTTTGAGATAGAACTCAACAGCCGCGCCGCTCTCATTCCAAACACCATCATTGTTTGCCGCAATCACGCGGAACTTGTAATTCCCCGGTCGCAGGTTTGTGTACGACGCCACCCGCCGCGCGCCGCCGTCGATCCAGTTGTCATCGAAGCCTTCGAGTTTGTATTTGAAACGCACGTTCTCGGGCGCGATGAAACTCAGCGCGGTGTAGTAAAAATCCAGTCGTGACGCGTCCGGCGAGAGCGTCAGCTTTTGAGTAAACGGAACAGATTGATTGTCGATGAAGATTTGTTCAATCGCGATCGGTGGGGGCGACGTGTTGAGTGGAATGTTTTCCGGATCGATAACTGCTAGTCCTTTGATAGTCGCAAACCACATGCGTCCATCACTCGTCTTCCAGCCCGCGGGATGGCCGCCGCCGCTGCACTCGCGCGTCAACGTTCCATCTGCCGGGCCATAGAACACAGGAGCTACTTTATCGATCTCATTTTTATTGACGCGAAAAATTCCCTTGTTCGAGCTGCACCAGAGATTCTGCTGTTTGTCTTCGAGAATGCGATAAATGACGTCGGCGGCGAGGGCGTTGCGATAGGAAACGAACTTGTCGCCGCGTAAACGATTAAGACCACCGCCGTTTGTTCCGATCCAGAGATCGCCCGCCGCGTCTTCGTAAAGTGAGATGACGGTGTTGCTCGAGAGACCTTCTTTGGTAGTAAACGTCTGAAACTTTCCATCCTTGATTTTGCTCAAGCCACCGAGAGTTCCGACCCAGAGATTGCCTTTCGAGTCTTCAAACAGCGCGCCGATGAAGTTGTTTGCGAGGCCGTCGTGGGTCGTATAGGTCGTAAATTCGTTATCACGAAAACTGTTCAGGCCGTCGCGCGTACCCACCCACAGAACCCCGTTGCGATCGACCAACACTGAGCGGACGAGATCATTCGAGAGTCCATCGGCAAACGTGAAGGTCTGAAACTTTCCGTTCTGGAAACGGTTTAGACCATCGGGCGTTCCGATCCAGATGACTCCTTGCGAGTCGCCCGCGAGCGAAAGGACCACGTCACTCGACAGACCATCACGCGTGGTCCACGTCGTGAACTTGCCGTTCTTGAAGAGTGTCAACCCGCCGCCGTTTGAGCCGATCCAGATTCCTCCCTGCGGATCCTGGTAAATAACTTTTACGAGATCGCTCGGCAGGCCGTCTTTGGTCGTGAACGTATTGAACTTTTTACTCTTGAGTAAATTCAGCCCGCCGGCCTCAGTGCCGATCCACATGCTGCCTTCACGATCTTCGAACAACGAGAGCACGAGATTGCTCGACAGCCCATCAGACGTCGTAAATGTTTCGAGACGATCATTTCGCAAGCGCGCAATTCCGCCGGCAGTTGCAATCCACAATGCGCCTTCGCGATCGATGCGCAATGCGCTGACGCGGCTGTTGGGCAGCGCAACGGTCAACGTGCGTCCTCCATTATCAACTTGAATGAGTCCGTCGAGAGTTCCGAGCCAAAAGAAACCGCTGCTTGTCTCAGCGATCGAGGTGATGTTCGCCGGGAGCATGCCCGCGGGTACGTTTACAGGAGTAAACTGATTACCGTCGAAGATTTGCAGCCCGGCAGAGGTGCCAACGACGATGGATCCATTCGCCCGCGCGTAGAGCACTTGAATCACATTTCTTGCCAGGCCCTGGTCTGTCGTGAAGGTCTTAAAGTTTCCGTTTTCAAAACGAGCCAGGCCACCGGCAGTCCCGATCCAGACGTTACCGTTAGTGTCTTCGACGACTGGTCCAACGCTGTTATCAGGCAAACCTTCGCTTTCTGTGAAGCTCGTGAATTGGCCGTTATGAAGACAAACGAGCCCGTAGGATGTGCTGATCCAGAGTCGACCCTGCTGGTCTTCCTGTAAGAAGCGAATGTCGTTACTCTTGAACGCTGGGGTACTTTTCTTATCGAACACGGTGAAGTTCAGGCCGTCGAATCGCGCCAGACCTTCCTGTGTTCCAATCCAGAGATAGCCGTCGCGCGTTTGGATGATCGCCTGAACTGTATTTTGGGGTAAGCCGTTTTCAGTCAGCCAGACTTGGTGACCAAACTGGTTGAGACTTCGATTCGGATCTAATGCGGGAGTACGAGTGCCGGCGAGAAGCAGAAGAGCTACGGCGACTCGAAAGTATTTTAAACGATGCATTTGTCCGAGCGATACTTTAACATTCCGACGGAGTTTTAGCCGCGGATTTGCGCGGATGAGCGCGGATCCTGGGGGGTGGAGGGGTTTGATGAAATTCATAAACGCGTTGCTGTTTATGCTGGTGATCTGGACCATCGTTTTCAGCAACTCAAGTCCCGCGGGCTGGCGCATTGCTTCCGAACCGGAGTTGAGAAAAGTGATTCCTGCGCGTGCGCCGGTTATAAAAGAGAACATCGAGACGGAGTTTCGCACGGCGTCAGGGGTGACTGACGGGCGAGGGAAGTTTATCGCCGGCGTAGTGATGATTACGGCGGGCTATTCGGCTGAGGGCAAGTATTCGCATTTCTTTGTCGCGCAGGTGCCGGTAAAGGTTGGCGAGTTCTCGTTGGAGCCGGGAGAATATGTTTTTGGTTACCAGCGTAAAACTCCCGACAGCATCACCGTGACGTTTTACCGGGCCTCGAGCGGCGATACGGTTGGAGAAGTTGAAGCGTTTCGTAACCGCAAAAGCTCGATGGTTCGCGCGCTCTTGATCCAGCCTGCTACTGGCGGGCGAGGGACAATTCAAGTCGGTCGATTCATCTTCGACTATCATGTCGATTAACCTCCGCTTCTTTCTGCTGTTCTTTGCTCTCATCTCTGCTCAGAGCGCAAACGCCGCGGTCCGTCTGCCGTCCATCATCAGCGACAATATGGTGTTGCAGCAGGGACTCAAGGTCCGCATTTGGGGAAGCGCAAATGCCGGCGAGCATGTTGCCGTCACCTTTGATAAGAAAACGTCCAATGCTACCGCTGATGTACAAGGGCGCTGGCAGGTATTGCTTGGTCCGTTAAAAGCAGGTGGCCCATTCGAGCTGACTGTTAAAGGCGACAATGTTCTGACCGTCAAAAACGTTCTCGTCGGTGAGGTGTGGCTTTGCTCGGGCCAATCGAACATGGAATGGCCGCTCGTCAACACGACAGACGGCGCCGAGACTGTCGCGCACGCAAACAATTCCGAGATCAGGCTTTTCACAGTTGAAAAGCACACCGCTGCGTCACCGCTAGCCGACGTTGAAGGACATTGGGTCGTGATGACACCGGAAGAGGCCGCGCACTTCTCCGCCGTCGGCTATTTCTTCGGGCGCGAGCTCTACCAGCATTTGAAAGTGCCGATCGGACTCATTCACAGCTCGTGGGGCGGCACACCCGCAGAAGCCTGGACCAGCAACGAAGCGCTCCGTTCATCAGCAGAACTAAAACCGATTCTCGATCGGTACGAAAGCAGTTTGAACGCGCTGCCGCAAACAAAAGCAGCTTACGCGCAAGCGTTGGCCCAATGGGAAGAGAAGAACCTTTACCTCGATGCCGAAAACAAAGGCGAAGCTTTGGGATACGCAGATCCGTCAACCTCGACTGCCGGCTGGAAGCAGATGGAACTGCCCCAACAAATCGAAACTGCGGGTTTGCTGATTGACGGAGCGATCTGGTTTCGCAGAGTCGTGGAATTACCCGCGTCATGGTCCGGCAAGGATCTGGTTCTGAATCTGCCGCCGATTGACGATTACGACGTTACTTATTTCAACGGCGCGAAGATCGGTTCGACTGGAAGAGAGACGCCGAACAGTTACATGGTGCCGCGGAAGTATGTCGTGCCGGGTTCGCTGGTACACGCAGGGCCAAATGTGATTGCCGTGCGTGTTTTTGATAGTGCTGGAGAAGGCGGCTTCAGTCGCGGAGGATCGTTTTCGGTTGGCCTCGCCGGAGCCGTCGAGCCAATCTCGCTTCGCGGCACGTGGGACTACAAAGTGGAGCTTGCCCTCGAGCCGAAGCATCCTGACTGGGGCACGCGACCGGAAGCCGTCGGAGCCACTAATCAAAACAATCCGAGTGTACTTTACAACGCGATGATTGCGCCGCTCGTTCCTTTTTCGATTCGCGGCGTTATCTGGTATCAGGGCGAGAGCAACGCCGGACGCGCTTATCAATACCGCACACTCTTTCCAATCATGATTCGAAATTGGAGAAACGCGTGGGGGCGTGAATCTCCGTTTTATTTCGTGCAGCTCGCTAACTGGCGTGCACGCAAAGCTCAACCGGACGAGAGTGACTGGGCCGAGTTGCGTGAAGCGCAAGCCATGACGCTGCGTGAGCCGCAAACCGGAATGGCGGTCACGATCGATATCGGGGATGAAAACGAGCTCCATCCGCGTAACAAACTTGATGTCGGTCGCCGGCTGGCAGCATGTGCGCTCGCCGGCACGTATGGTCAAAAGGTAATTCCATCGGGACCACTCTTTGATCGCTACACCGTCGAAGGCGACAAAGTCCGGGTTCACTTTAAATATAGCGCTGGATTGAAGACGAGCGATGGTGGTCCAGTAAAAGGCTTTGCGATGGCCGGCGAGGATCATCGCTTCGTCTGGGCTGACGCGCGCATCGACGGCGATACAGTGATCGTCTCGAGCCCGACAGTTCCAAAGCCGGTTGCGGTTCGCTACGCATGGGCCGACAACCCAACCGTCAATCTTTACAACGCCGCTGGATTCCCAGCCTCGCCTTTCCGAACCGACGCCTGGCCCGGAATC
>Ga0207710_10000671_pt1 | contig 19274 bp, 17 predicted proteins | sample KBSS24metaG_FD_184400 | JGI IMG/M metagenome (GOLD analysis project Ga0207710, IMG submission 184400) | Switchgrass rhizosphere microbial communities from Kellogg Biological Station, Michigan, USA - KBS S2-4 metaG (SPAdes) (version 2) | ecosystem: Host-associated > Plants > Roots > Rhizosphere...
CAGCATTGGCAACGCCGCGTCTTGAACCAACTGGACCAACGATGCGAAATGGTCGGGGAGGACAGAGTCGAACTGTCACCACGAGTTCCCAGGACTCGGATGCGAACGTTACACCACACCCCGAAATTAAAATTGGTGCGCCAGGTGAGACTCGAACTCACACTCCCCTGCTTAAGAGGCAGGTGCCTTGATCCGATTTGGCTACTGACGCATGGCGGAACTGAACGGACTCGAACCGTCATCAGCCTGATCGACAATCAGGTGCCTCACCCCTCGGCCACAGTTCCGTGCGAGAAATTTGGGTGGGTCGAAGGGAGTTGAACCCTCACGCGCCGCAGTCACAGTGCGGTGCTCTACCAAATTGAGCTACGACCCACAGAAAGAGGGCGACAAGTAAACGAGCGTGACATGGCCATTTGGAAGATGTAGTCACGTTCAGCATTCGCCCGAAGCTTGCCAACTCAGGTTTTTCCTGAGGCAATTCGCCTTATTGACACGTTGGTCAATTAAAGATAAGGTCACCTGCGTAGACACCTCGCCCCGAATCGAAACAGTCCAACTCCTGACGTTGGCCTCATCTGAAAGGGAAAATTATGTCTGCCCGGGTTTCTTCACTCACAGGAAGTCATGCCTTAGGCAAATTCTCAATCATTCTTATTCTCCTCGCCTGCTCAGTGCGAGTACTGGCCGGCTGTAGTGCAGATCAAGCAGCAGGGTGGGAGATATTCAGTATCTGCGAAGCCAATTTCGATGGCAACGGCAATTACGTCAATAGCACATGTAATACCGGCCCACCACCGGAAGCGAGTCAAACGTCGATGAATATGTGCATGTCAGCTGCTTCCGTTGGAGGCTGTTCCGGATCTGCGTGTACGTGGGATAAACCTCTTAATAACTAGTTCGATCGCCTGATTGTGGCTGCAATGGGAAAGCGTTGGATCATTCTTGCTTTGCTAGTGCTCCTGATAACTCTGCCAGTTGCAGGACCACTGCACGGACAGAAACCGCCGCGAACTTCCAAAACCTCTTCGTTTAGGAAGACGCCGGAAGAGCGCCTGCAGATCCTGCAACAAGAACTGCCACAGTTAGCAGACAGCGCTCTAGCGTTGCAAAATGTCGAGTTGAAAATCGAAACCCTGGGGCGCTTGGCCGACCTAACATGGAGTCATGACACCCTTGGTGCTCGACAGCTCTTTCAACGGAGTTATGAACTCCTAAGATCGATCGAACCTGCCGATGATCGGTCACAATCGAAGCCAAATGATTCGACAGCCAGACTGCAACGCACCAAACTAATCGGACTCTACATTCGCTTCTTTTCACGCATTGCGAAGCACGAACCAGCTTGGAAAGAGCAGTTACTCAAGGACGCACCAGAGTTTGTTAGGGATCCCGGGGTGGCCCGAAACTTGGACCTTAATACGGCCAGCCTTCTGCTTCAAGAAAGAGATCCCAAGGCTTTCGACTACATCGAATCTGGAATCTCAAATCCCGTAGGTGGTCTGGCTAACACGATGCAAGTCCTGGATCTTCTGATGAAATTTCGCCAATTGGATGCGAAGAAAGCGGACCAACTTTTTGTTCAGTTCATGCGACAGATGGAAAGTCAGAGCGTCACGACGGCGGATGATTTGCTGACGATTGGGAACTATCTTTTTTCTGGGCATCCTCCCACTGACAAACCGGAGGACAAGATTCTGATCTCGCCAGTTTTCGTCGGAAGGATTGCCTTTCACGCTGACATTTCCTACGACCGGCCGGGAAACTCACTGGAAACAGTGGACCACTACCTACGGTCCAGCGTTTCCATTCTGACTCGTCCGGTCGATAGCGAATTGACCCAGCTTCAGAACCGCGCGGCAGCCTTTCTGCTCTTACCAAAATCACGACGCTTCGCGCCCGATCTCGTTCCCATTCTCAGCAACCTATCGACTGGAATTGATCCTAAACGGACCAACTCCGTTGAGGCTCGTGCGTTTACTCCGGAGTCATCAGAGCCGCCGACATTGGAGACGGTCGCGGAAGCACTTGACCGGATCGAAGAGCCACTCAAGCGCGACGAGTATTGCCTTAGAATGATTTGGTCCTTCTATCAGGCAGCCGATTTCAAATCGGCCAACGCCCTCACCAACCGCATGACTGCTGATGAAGCGCGCAATCAACTGTCTAACGTGATTCCCGTTGGACAGGCAATTAACTCATTGCAGGCAGGTGATCTTGCTGACGCACGTGTGCAGATACAAAGATTGCCTGAGGGCAAGGACCGCAGTTTCCTCGCCTTTGCCCTCGCTTCCCGGATGATCGAAAAGGGCGACGTGCAGGGCGGAAGAATCGCGATTGATAGCGGGCTTGCCGATGCACGCCGCACGAATGGCCCTGTCAAGGCTTCGCTGCTATTGATGGGTAGCGAGCTCAGCTCCGCGGTGGACTTCCCGGCTGGATTAAGCATTCTTTCGGAAGCATTGAATGTCACGAACAGTTTTGATCCTGATCTTACCGAACCGCTGCAATTGGACCGGTTTGTCAGGGTCAAAGTGGGATCGCAATCGGCGACTTTTTCGACCGATGTCAGCGGCTTTAAAATCGGCACATTCTCCGGAGCGTTCAAAGCGCCGGTTTCAAGAGATCCCGATCGAGCACTAACTTTGATACTGCACCTGAAGAATGAGTACATGCGAAGTTTAGCGCTTGTTGCATTTGTTGCTGAATTGACGTCATGAGCGCGGGAGTCCGAGTTTTGTACAGCAAACATCTCCATCGCGTATTAAATGTGGCGATCGTCGCCGCTTGCGTCTTTCTGTTGCTCAGTCTGGCAAAGCGTTATTACATAAACGAGCGGATCTCAGGTAGAACGATCTCAGTATCAGGCGTCGACTTTTCTCGCAGTAATAAAACGCTGCTGCTGTTTCTGCGGCAAGATTGTGACGTGTGCATTGAGAGCCTGCCTTTCTACAAACAACTCGCAGACTCGTTTCAGGATCCGGTAAATGTAAGGTTGGTGCTGATCACACCTAATCAACGCGAACTCGCGGACACGTTTTTCCAGAAGGAAGGATTGCGATTCCAAACAGTAATCCAGGAGAAGAGCGGCGAGCTGGGAGTCAAATTCAGTCCAACGCTGATTTTGGCCGACGCCGGCGGAGTCGTGCACGGTTCGTGGATTGGACAGTTGTCGCCGCAACAGGAAACTGAAATCTGGAACATGCTCAGAAACTGATGCGAAAAGTAATTAAAACTGAGAAAGGAAATCTCATGTTCAAGCTCTTTCTGCTGGTTACTCTCGGTCTTGCCGTTCTCGCGACTGCGTTTCCTACCTCGCCGCGCCAGCAACCTCGGATTCAGTGTGTGCCGGAGCTGACAACTCGCACGATTGCGGAGGAAACCAGCTTGCCGGAATATCCGGAGGAGGGTGAGCCAGGTAACTCTCAAGGTGTAGTCTTTGCAGCAGTGCTTTTCGGTACTGACGGCAGGTTGAGCAAAATTAAATTTTACGAGACGCCGAGCGCACAGGCCTCGGACGCAGTAAAGAAAGCGCTTGAAAAGTGGAAGCTCAAAGAGCTGTTTGGTGGTGGCGGAGAGCCGACGAGTACGCGCACAGCCCTGCGCTTCCACTTTGTCTACGAGGCCGGCAAAGGTCGTGTTGAAGTGGCCACTGAACAAGAGCAAAACGAATTTGGTGGTGACTGGGGCAAGCGAGTCTGCCGATCCTCACTCGACGATTGAGACGAAAAGTTTGGAACTATTAGTGGCCGAAAGCCAAACCTTGGCGCCAGTCACAACCACTGCAAGAGAATTCGAGAAAGGGGTGGCAGGGATGACGAGACTCGAACTCGCAATTCAACTGATTGAAGGTCAGCCCGCTTTCCATTTCGCGTTCATCCCCATGTGATCTAAAAGTGGTACCGGCGGAGGGATTCGAACCCACACTATCTAGTTTCTAAGACTAGCGCCTCATCCCAGTTGGGCTACGCCGGTATTTGGTGAACCCGGCAGGACTTGAACCTGCGGCCTGTCGTTTCGAAGACGACCGTTCTGATTCCAACTGAACTACGGGTTCGGAAAGTTGATTTCTCTGTGCCACCTCTGTGTTCTCTGTGTCTCTGTGGTTAACTCATTGCTCACCACCGAGACACAGAGAACACAGAGGTTGCACAGAGAAGAAATGGTGGACCTGGTACGATTTGAACGTACGCCCTCGACCTTCGCAGAGTCGCGCTCTCATTCCACTGAGCTACAGGTCCAAAGTTTGGCGGAAGGGACAGGACTTGAACCTGCAAGCGACATACGCGCGGTAGTTTTCGGGACTACTGCCTTACCAGTTAGGCTACCCTTCCACGATTTGGCAGGGACGCTCAGATTTGAACTGAGAAAATCAGTTTTGGAGACTGATGGTTTGCCAGTTAGCCTACATCCCTGTTGAGAGTTGAATTTCAGATTTCAAATCTCGTGGATCAAGATTTCAAATCTTAGATTCACTTGTGCTAAAAAATAGATGAAGGCAGAGAGAGACACTGCATCGAACACACTTCGAGGCACACTTCTCCTGAAGATGGCGAACTCGCGGACTCTCGCAAAGCACCGAGCTCATCATCTGATAGAAGGCTCCCTGCCTTCATCTCTCGCAAATAGGTACTTCGATTATCAAAAAACTAAAGGAGCGGGCTTTTAGCCTCCCAGGGAAGCTGCCCGCTCCTTCAATTCTCTTGATTTTCGCTTTGAGATTTGGGAGCGGGAGTCCGCTCCCGCTGATTAATGCCTGCTATTTCGGCGATTTTCGGATATTTGGAATCCGGGTCTATCGCCAAAAATACTGGTCGTTGACGCCATGACGCCTAACGAGCAGACGAATGAATACATGGCGGCGCACGGCTGCCATTTCATCGTTTGCTCTTTATGTTTCCTCATCGTCAACATTGAAAATCCTTCTTTCATGCTGCACGCACTCACGCGGCGCAAGCTGTGTTGTATAAGACAGGACCACCGTGCCTGTCAAGAGTTTTCTTTATGATTGTATTGACGACTCGTTCGTTGCCCTACTGATACAATGAATAAAAGTTGCAAAACCTTAGGAGAACGACATGAGCCAAATCAAACTATTGGCGACCATTCTTATTACTTGCCTGCTGGCCGCGGCACAAACACCTAACAACGTCACGAAGAATGGTCTTTCATTCGATTATCCGAGCGACTGGACCATGCAGGACGATAGCGGCGGCGACGCGCAGCAGTTCAGCTTGAGCAAGGCTAACAGCGATGTGCAAATCAGAGTGTTTGTGCACAAGGGACGCATCGCTGCGGAGAAGCTGCCGGATGCCAAGAAGGCTTTCATCGATCCTTATATAGCGGCGACGGAAAAACAGTTTGTAGCGATGGGAGCAAAACCGGAACAATCGCCGGACACTTCGGAGATTGGCGGGGTTAAGGCGGATGGAGTCAAGATCAGTGCTTCGTTGGGAGGTGAGACAGGCGCGGCGAAGATCTACTGGGCGCTGGTCGGGCAGCGAGTGGTGGTGTTGACGTTATTTGGACCAGACAAGCAGTTGAAGCAATTCGCGCCGGCGTGGGATCTGGTGCGCACCAGTTTGAAAGTAGTTGACCCGAAAGCATTGCCCGCTGCGTCTCCAAAGTCCTCGCCGTGAGAAGCTTATTGCCACTTGAAAATCTTCAACGCAACCACGAAACTCACCACAAACCATATAAGCAGAATCGCGATCGAAACCCAGTTCGACGAGAGCGACGTGCCTTCGTTCATCAAGGCGCGCAGCACGTTGTTGAGTGCGGTTAACGGCAGCGCCTGGATGAAGGGTTGCAGGACTTGAGGGAATCGTTCCGAAGAGAAGAACGTTCCCGAAAGCAACCACATCGGCAGCATGATGAAATTCATCAAGCCTGATACACCTTCGATCGTTGTCGGTCGAGCAGCCACGAGCAATCCGATTCCGGAAAACGTAAAACCGCCGAGCACGGTCATCAAAGCTACGGCCAGCCACGAGCCGCGCACCGTAAAACCAAACGCTAGCGTCGCGAAGATAATAACGGCGGCGACTTCAAGCACCAGAAACACCAGTCGCGAGAGCATGAACGAAAGCAAATAATGCGAGCGCCGCATCGGCGTCGCGGCAAAACGCTTGAGTATTTTCCGGGAGCGTGCGATCACCACGGTAAATCCGAGGCCCCACAAACCGCTGCCCATCATGTTCATTCCGATCAATCCGGGAACCAGAAAATCCACATAACGAGCACCCGGTTCCGTAATCTTCGCTTCACCAACGCTCACGACGTCCGCTCGGCCCTTGCCTTTTTGCAGAACATCGTCGACGAGTAGTCTCGCAGTTCGGCTCTCCGGCCTGGTTGGATCGAATCGATATTCAAATGTGTTATCGACAGGCTTTACTATTATCGCCACTTTCCCACTTCTCAACTGTCGCTGTGCTTCGTCAGGGCTCAATACAGTCGCCGTAATGTCTGGTGAACGCGACAGGATGCTTGCAGTCTCACTTGCTTTCGCGTCGCCGGCTTCGATGGCAACGAGAGTTTTATCCGGCGCGGTGTTGCGAAACGCGATTCCGAGTGCGAACGTCATCAAGACGGGAAAGACGAAGACCCAAAACACGGCCTCCTTCTCGCGCAGAAACTCGCGCATGCGCGTCAACGTCAGCTCGACGAGCGGATGAGGGTTCGCCGTTTTCTCAGGTCCTTCTTTGGCGTGAAAAATCTCGGTTGCCTCAGCCATCGCGCAGCATTCTCCCTGTCAAACTTACGAAGACGTCTTCGAGTGTCGCCTGGTGCGTCGTGAGCGTCACGATCTCTGACTGTTGTCGTTCGATCTCGCCGAGCAATGCAGGCAAGGCGACGCCGATCTCTGAAACGGTGAGTGAATACTCGTCGTCACGTTTGTGCAAGTGAGTAACGGCGGGAAGGCGCTTCAACGCCTCCTCCGCAAGTTCCCTCGTGACACTGAATTCTATGATCTGATCGGCGCCGAGTGATTCAATCAGCTCCGCCGGTGTGCCGAGCGAGATCACTTTTCCGTGGTCCATGATCGCCACGCGATCGCAGAGACGCGCCGCTTCTTCCATGTAATGAGTCGTCAAAAGAATCGTGCCGCCGCCGGCGCGAAATTTTTCGACGATGTCCCAGAGCGAGAGTCGCGCTTGCGGATCGAGCCCGGTAGTCGGCTCATCAAGAAACAGCAACTCCGGATCGCTCACGAGCGCACAGGCAACCGCGAGTCGTTGTTTCTGTCCACCCGAGAGTTTGCCGACGCGTGCATTACGTTTCTCCTCCAGCGCCACGGTGTGAATAACTTCATCGACGTTGTGACCGCGTTGATAGAAACTGCGAAACAGACGTAGGGTCTCGGCAACGGTTACCTTCTCCGCGAGCTGCGTCTCCTGTAACTGCACGCCAATTCGTTCGCGCAGCGCTCGATCGTCACCTTTACTCCATCGCTGTCCGAGTATATCGACCGTCCCTTCATCCGACGGCGTCAATCCCTCCAATATCTCAACAGTCGTCGTCTTTCCCGCCCCATTTGGCCCAAGCAACCCAAAACACTCCCCTTTGAACACCTCGAGATCGAGCCCATTAACAGCCGTCACATCGGCGAATCTCTTGACGAGCCCCGCGCACCGCAGCGCAACTGACGACGTTTGTGTTGACATAGGTTCAGGATCTTGCCACGAAAAAGCATATAAAGCACAGAGGTTGGCCTACCTTGTGCCTCTTTGCGGCTTAACTCTTGTATGCCCTTCCGGCGAGGCTGGCGACGACGGTCACGAGTTCGGCGGAGTCGACTGGTTTGGGAAGGTGGAACTGGAAGCCGGAGCGGAGGACGCGCATGCGGTCTTCGGCGCGTGCGTAGGCGGTGAGGGCTGCGGCGGGGATGTTGCCGCCGCGCTCCAATGGCAGCGCGCGGATTTTTTCGATCAGGGAGTAACCATCTTCGTCGGGCATTCCCAGGTCACTGATCAGGATGTCTGGCTGGTGTTGTTCGAGTGCTTCTAATGCTTCGGCGGCGGAACAGGTGATTATCACTTCCGAGCCACACTCCTTCAGCACTTCGCCGATCAACTCACGCGTGTCGGCTTCATCGTCGACGACGAGTACCTTGAGACCCTGGAGTGAAGGCAAGCCCTCGAATGAAAGGATGTCTTCGCTCTGAGTCAGACTAGCTGGCTCAGGTTCCGTCTGACTAATCACGCCAACGAACGGCAGCATGATCGTGAAGGTTGCTCCCTTCCCTTCTCCTTCACTCTCAACTGCCACGGTGCCGCCATGAAGGTCCACCAGTTGATGAACGATCGAGAGCCCGAGTCCGAGGCCGCCGTGTATGCGCGTGGTGCTTGCGTCTGCCTGGCGAAAGCGATCGAACACGTAAGGAAGAAACTCTTTGTTGATGCCCACGCCTGAATCAGTCACGACTATCTCAACGTGCGAGTCGATGCGCTGCAACTTGACTTGTATGCGACCGCCTTTCGGTGTGAACTTAACAGCGTTCGTCAACAGGTTCCAAACAATCTGTTGCAGTCGATCGGCATCGCCGGAGATTGGACCAGCCGCCGGATCCAGCAACGTTTGCAGTCGAATGCTTTTGGCGTCAGTCGCCGGACGAATCGAATCGATCGCCGCGTTGACGATCGAGATTAGATCAACGGTGCGCACATCGAGTCGTAACTTGCCGGAGATGATGCGCGACACGTCGAGGAGATCGGCGACTAGCTGGCTTTGAGACTTCGCGTTCCGGTAGATCGTTTCAACTGCACGTTCGGTGTTGGCCTCGTTGAGTTTGCCGAGACGCATCATGTGGGCCCAGCCGAGGATCGCATTCAATGGGTTGCGCAACTCGTGCGAGATCGTAGCGAGAAAGTCGTCCTTCAAACGATTCGCTCGCTCCGCTTCGTTTCGCGCCAGCTTCTCACTCGATAGCAGCCGCGATCGCTCTTCGACTTGCGCTTGCAGCTCAGCTTCACGTGCGACACGTTCGGTCACATCGTCGATAATCGTCAACGTGCCGATCACGCGACCTTCGTGGCTGAGTGGAGAAATTCGGACTGCCTGTTGCATCTGCGTAAAGCCATGCTCGCCCGAAACGGCAGGCATCGCGAGCAGGTAGCCGTGCAGCGCTTGCGACAACACGCTGATTTGTCCTTCGAGCGCCCATTTGTAATGACGGTCGAGACGGCGTTGAGTCAGCTCCGGAAACAGCTCGAGCAGATTGCGGCCGATTATTTCCACGCGGCGTTTCCCGGTGTGGTCGTACATCCAGTGGTTCCATTCGACGACGTTTAAATCGCTGTCAGTCGTGACGATCCCTTGCGCCGCGAGATCGTGCATCCAGTGCAGGACCGCGGCGTTGAGTAATGTTTCTTTAGAGTTACTCTCTGTCATCAACTTCGGAATCACCCGCCCTGTTGCGTTTCCCAGACGTCGACTTCCTGAATCAAACGATCGAGCGAGGCGACGCTCAATACGATCACCAAAAACCCTTTGACGGAACTGTCGCGGATTTGAAAGGCCGTGTAGACCACGAGCGCGTAGTGCATCTCGGGCTTGTCTGACGTCGTCGACGAGATCAACTCATCCAACGTTTCGAGATGAAGACGCGGCACGGAAAACGTGACGTGAACATTCAGCAAATTACCAAACATCCCCAGACACGCATTCAACAGAATATTCCCAACCTCCGTTAAAACCTCGCGCGCTGACTCGTCGAGAAAGCTTGACGGCTTGTCTTCGTCCGTCAGCAGGTCCGTAAGCTGCACCGCTCCCGCATAATTCAACAACAACAACGCATCACCCGCGACTGGTCCGGCAAACACCTGATGAATCGAAGCCACATCACCCGGAACAAACTTAGCCAGCGCTCCGCGCAACTCTGCAGTTCGATAAACCGCCACTTCCGGTGGATCGAGTAATACACGATGGCCAGTCAATTCTGAGAGTGCCGCGCCCGTGCGCGCGAAAGCAATGTTGATGAGCTCGGAAAGCGCGTCGCTTTGTCGCTCAGTTAGTTTCACCAGTGACTCCTTCCGTGAGTGCCGCCTCGACAGCCGCAATCACTTGTTCCGACACGAACGGTTTGTTGATGAAGGCAAGCGCCCCCGCTTCATCAACCAATTTCCGTGTCGAACTCTGAATATCAGCGCTGGCAACTACCACTAATGCCTTCGGATCCATCTCGCGCAACTTCACAAGCACATCAAGCCCATACATACCTTTCATCACCAGATCGAGCAAAACCAAACTCGGCTTTTCGAGGAAGTAGAGCTCGAGCGCAATCATTCCATCGTCGGCTTCCACCACTTCGTAACCCGCAGACTCGAGAATTCGTCGCAAGGTCCTGCGTGACAGTGCTGAATCGTCGACGATCAGAATCTTCTGGTTCATACCACCTCCCTGATCGCGTGGGCCATCTCTTCGAGAGCTACACTCTTGTCACTCAAACCGGCTTCGACTACCACGCATGGCATACCATACACCACGCAACTGCTCTCCGCTTCCGTGAAGACAAGCCCGCCCTGCGCTTTGATCCAGGCGGCGCCCTGCTTTCCATCCGATCCCATTCCGGTCATCACTACACCCAGCACTCGATTGCGGTAGACTTCCGCCGCGGATTGAAACAACACGTCAACCGACGGACGATGCAGCGATCCAAATGGTCTACCATCGAGGTGTGTGACGACCTTGCCATCCGCGTTGCGATTCAATGTCAGGTGACGACCGGCAGGCGCAAGGAAGACGCGACCCAGTTTCACTTCATCTCCCTCCGCGGCTTCTCTCACTTCAAGATTACAAATCTCGTTTAATTTAGCCGCGTACATCTCGGTGTAACCGACCGGCATGTGCATCACCATCACGACTGGAACCGGAAAATCCGCCGGCAACTGCGGGATCAATCGTTTCAGAGCCTGTGGTCCACCAGTCGAAATACCAATCACGACGAGGTCAACCGAGTGCGTTCCCGCAACCGCCGGCTCGACTTTCGCTGCGATCTTCGGCGGCGGTAATGAAGGAAGCCGGTTCAACGAGATATTTCCGGCTGCTTTGACCTTCTCGATCAACTCATTACTGACTTCAAAGATCTTTTCACTCGCCAGCGCGGTCGGCTTCTGGACGAAGTCGATCGCGCCTGCATCAAGCGCGGTTAAAGCAGCTTCAGCCGTCTCCTTCGCGACGCTCATGATAATGATCGGCACAGGCCGCCGCTGCATTTGTTCGCGTACGAATCCGACTCCGTCCAGCTCGGGCATGATGAGATCGCACGTGATGACGTCCGGCTGAAGCTCTTCTACTAGATCGAGTGCTTCTCGACCATCGCGCGCTGTGCCGACAACTTCGAGAAAAGGGCTGCGAGAGAGTATCTCGCGCACGACCTTCCGCACGTAGGCAGAATCGTCGATCACCAATACACGTAAGACTCGATCCATCAATGCTCCGCTCTCTCCCGCTTCACATACACGAAAGCGTCGTCAACTTCGGTCAGGTTAAAATCCGTCGTCATCCTTATTAATGATTCAGCGGCGCCAACAAATAGATAACCGGGAGGCCGGATAAATTTCGAGAAAGAGCGGACCACCCGGCTAATCGCGCTTTCCGAGAAGTAAATAAATACGTTACGACAGAAAATAAAATCCGCGTCGGCGAGGTGCGAGATCTGGTCTTCCTCCATCAAGTTTGCAAGTCCCCATTTGATGCGTGAATGTATGCTGCTTCTGACACGCCAGTCTGAACCATCTCGTTCAAAATAGCGATCCCGCAGAGGCGCGGGAAGATTGCGAAACGCGCGCTCGCGATAAACTCCCCTGGTAGCGCGATCGATGGCCTTCGAGCTGGCGTCAGTGGCAACGATCTCGATCGACGCTCGTTCAAACCATCCGGCTTCGTTCAGTGCGATCGCGATCGTCAGTGGTTCCTCGCCGGTGGCGCAAGCGGCGCTCCAGATCCGCAGAGTCGAGTTGGCATTGCGAGCGTGCCATTGCGGCACGAGCGTTTGGACGAGGGCGCGCACTTGATCGATCTCGCGCCAGAAATACGTCTCCTGCACCGAGAGTGCATTCATCACATTCTGCCATTCCACGCGCGCCGCAGGATCGTATTTCAGCAAATAGTAATAATCGAGATACGAACTGAAGCCGCGCTCGATGACGAGCGGCGAGAGTTTGTCCAAAAGAATATCGCGCTTGCCGTTGTCGAAATGCATGCCGGTACGTTCGTGGATCAGGCTTTGAATCAAATTCGTCGTACCCTCAGGTAATGCCAGATTATTTAAACGCAACACCATTTCAAGAATATTTTTTGACAGGATTTTCAGGATTCACATGATTTGCAAGATGAATCCATGTAATCCTGAAAATCTTGTAATCCTGTAAAACTACCCCTTGCTCAATGCCACCTGCGCGGCGTGGGCGACATCCCTATCGTTATCGTCAACTAACCCGGCGACAATCTCCGCGACACGCGGGCCACCTATTTGTCCCAGCGAATCAAGGGCCGCAATCCGAACGTGGTTGAATTCGTCTTTCTCAATCACTCCCTTGAGAGCCTCCACGCTTCTCTCGTCCCGGTGGCGACCCAACGAGCGCGCGCTGAAATAACGCACCCAAACATCTTCATCCACGAGTCCTGCAATCAAGTGCGCGACGACCCGCGGCGATTCCATGTTGCCGAGTGCACGAGCCGCAGCCGCACGCACATTCGGCGTTTCGTCTTTCAACGCGTGACCGAGAACGTCGAAAGCACGTTCGTCTTCAACAAACGGCAGGTGCTCGAGTGCTGCACACCGAACTCGCTCGTTCGGATCGCGACTCAAATCCACCAAAGCGTCCGCCGCGTCCGGATATCCAAAGTATCCGGCAATCTTCACCGCCGATTCACGAACGTTCGGATCCCGGTCATGCAGGAGCGGAATGATACGTTGCGACATCGACGGCGGAATGATCGAATTCAGCGCCGCCACTGCCGCCTGCCTGACCGATGCATCCTCGTCGCCAATCAACTTCAGTAGTCCATCGACTGCCTGCGGCTCACCGATCTCGCCGAGCGCATTCGCCGCATCAATCGCCAGGAACCTGTCATCGAGTTTGTTTACCAGCGCGGACGTTGCGCTCGCGTCGCCAATGCGCCCGAGCGCAACCACAGCGGAACGTCTCACTTCCAGATCTTCCGCGTTCAACTGTAAAATCAATAGTCCTGCAGTCGCAGAGCCATGCCGTACGAGCGCTTCGATGATCTCGTCGCGCAGATCGGCGCGCCCCATCAAGCGCGTGAGCGCGCGGTCCACGCCGGCGCCTTTGAGCCAACCAAGCACCAACGCAATCGAGCGATAATCTTCTTTACCCGGCGCCTCCAACGTATCGAGCAGATTCTGAACGCCGGTGGGCGAGACTTCACGACTGGTTAGCTCCGCGACGTAGCGACCTTCGCCATATTGCTCCTCGTATCGATCGCTGAGCGTGGCGAGCGCATCCGCGACCGCCTCCACCGGGCCAGCCGGATCATTCAAAAGAGCCGTAAGCGGAGCGACTGTGTTTTCATCACCAAGTTGGCCCAGCAGGTTTATTACCGGTATCGACAGAAGATCGTCTTCCAAAAGAGGCATGATTCTCGGCACGATGCGCGCATCGCCGATCTTTGTGAGCGCATCCAACGCCGCAAAGGTAAGGAAGAAGTCTCTTGATTCAGCTATCTCAACAAGTGCATCGACGGCGCCTGCCGCCTTCATCTTGCCCAGGGCCTCGATCGCGTGATAACGCACGTTCGTATCTTCATCATTTAACGCTTCGGTCAATGCTGCGACTGCACGCGCGTCACCTTGTTCACCTAAAGCCAGCGCCGCCTGCATTCGCAAATCCGCGTCGGGATTTTTCAGCAGCTCGATCAGCGGCGAAACCGTGTCGACATCAGTCGACGACAACACCTGTAGCGCGCTGTTCAGTAGCGAAGGATTTTGATGGTTCTCGACTACGGAGCTTATCAGCGCGGTGATCGCTTCCGGCGCAGCGCGTTGCGACACTCCCTTAATCGCGGCGCGACGAACTCTCCAACTGTCATCACTCAACGCGCCAAGTAACGATGCTGCGTCGTAAGACTCATCATCACTGATAGTCTCAGCCGCATTCAGTCGCGCCGCTTCATCGGCATCGGCCAAACGCGCCGCGAGCTCGCGCTCACGTTCGAGACGATCTGTGACGTCTTCAACAGTAACGAGAAGCCCGGCAATCGCATCTTCATCACGCAGCGGAGCGATCGTCACGCGCTGCTGCATCTTCTCGAAATGTTTCGCAGGATTAACTGGAGCACAAGGGATCAGATAATGATGAAAGGCCGGCGCGAGCACTTCCACGACGCCTTCACTGAGTGATCTTTCGAAACGCTTCAACAGCCCGCGCTTCTCCAGATCGGGCAGCAGCACAGTCAAAGTCCGACCCGAAGCAGATTCCTCACTGATGCCGGTGAGCCGCGCGAGCGTCGCATCCCAGACTCGAATCACGAGATCGGTATCGGTTGTGAAAACGCCGATCTGCGTCATCCGTGTTCATCCGCGGCCGGTTTTCTCGCGCGCTTACGTTTAGGCTTCTCAACGCCGTTGACGCCGATCATGCTGTCCATAATTTCACCGAGCTCGCGCGCGCGATCGGCCAAACCGGACGTACTGGTCAACGTTGCTTTCATTCCATCCGCATTGCGATTGGTTATCTGGCGCAGGTCATTAAAACCACTGCGAATTCGATCTGCCGCATCGAGGTGATCACGATTGGCGTTCGTAACCCGCAGCGCTTCTTTCGAAACATTGCCGACGGCCACACTCATCTCATGCGCCGTGCGCGTCTGCTCGCGCATCGCCTTTGACACTTGATCGGATTGCAAACGCATGCTCTGCGTCGCCTCGGTAATCTCAGCCGACGCCTTCGCCTGCTCACGCACCGCTTTGCTGATCTCACTGATCTGTCGCGCGAGCTGGATCGCCTCTTTAGAAACCTGATCGCCGGCGACTGCCTGTTCATTCAACGCACGCGATGTCGTCATCGCGCCCCGGCGCATCGATTCGACGGCTTGACTGATCTGGTTGACGGCCGCGGATTGTTCGTTCGAAGCCTTGCGCACCTGCTTTGCCGAACCGCTCGTGCTCTGCGCTGCCTTGATGATCTCGCGCGCAGCGCGGCCCTGCTCGTTCACTGCCTTGCTGACTTCCTTTGCCGTCTTGCGCATCTCCGCTGATGATTTGACGATCTGTTGCGAAGCCTGAGCTTGTTCAATCACGGCGTTGGAAACTTGTTTTGTTTGCGTGGCAGTAGTGTTGATTGCGGTAACCACTTGTTGACCTGCCGTCAGTTGCTCCTCGGTTACATCCGCAATTTGCGAGACAAGCTGCGCGGTTTGATTGATGCCGCTCAGTATCTTCCTGAGACCCGCTGCGCCTTCTTCCGCGAGTTGCCCGCTCTCATCGGCTACCCGCATTCCGTCGCTCGCAGCAGTAACAGCTTCTCTGACTACTTCCTGAAGCGACCTGATGATCACTGCGATATCGGCGGTCGCCTGCGCGGATCGATCGGCAAGATTTCTGATCTCTTCCGCAACGACTGCAAAGCCTCGACCAGCATCACCGGCACGGGCAGCCTCGATCGACGCGTTGAGTGAAAGCATGTTGGTCCGTTCGGCGATGACGTTGATCGTGTTGACGATGCCGCCGATCTCATCCGAACGTTTTCCCATCTCGCGAATGACGCCCGCTGATTGCTCCATCGCCGTGCGGACGCGCTGCATTCCCTGCATCGACTTCTGCGCCGCAGCTCCGCCCTCTTCAGCTTGTTTGGATAAATGCGTAGTCGCTTCCTCGGCACGCTTGGTCAACGCCACGACCGACTGTAACGAACGGTCCATTTGATTAGCGCTGCCGGCCGCACTCGTGGCGGCGTCCGTAATGCGCTCTGCATTCTGCGCCACTCCCTGAACCGAGCGCGCCATCTGTTCAATCGAAGTCGATACTTCTTCAACTGACGACGCGAGGCCTTCGGTCATCGCCCCGACTTCTTCGATCGACGCAGCCATTTCGTTGATTGCTGAAGAAGTCTCCTCCGCGGAGACGGTGAGATCGTCGGCATTTCCGGAGAGACTCGCGATCGAGGCTGCCACTTCTTCCATGCTGGCCGCCGTTTCGTTCACGGATGCGCTGAGTGCTTCTGTGTCGGCGCTCACGGATTTGATCGAACCGGCAATCTCCGTCATCGCGCCCGTAACTTCTTCCGCGGATGTCGCCATGCTTTGCGTCGTGCCGCTCACGCCTTCAATCGAGCGCGCGTTTTGCTCGATAGCCGCCGACATCTGATTGATCGATGCCGCGAGAGATTCGGCATTCTTGCTGACCTCTTCGATCGATGCGGCGCTCTCGTTGACCGACGACGCGAGCTCTTCAACTGAAGTGGCAATCGACTCGAGCTGCGTGGTCGACTCACCCATGGATGCAGTCATCTCATTGGCGATCGCTACAGTGCCGTCGAGCAGGCGCAACTGAGTCTCCGATCCCTCAGCCACCTCGTTGGCCGTAACTGTGATTTGACTGGCGGATTCAGCCACCTGCACAGCTTGTTGGCGAACCAGTCCGATGTCTCTCTCGAGATTGTTGTTTGAGCTCTGTAGTACCTCAGACATAGTCTTATCTCCGTCTTATGAAATCTGTGGCTCGACCTGGTAATCCAGATCAAGCACCGCTTCTAAATTCAAAATCAAAATCATGCGTTCGCCAATCGTGGCGATGCCTTCAAGGTAGTGACCACTTAATCCGGTAAGCGCTTCGGGCGGCGGCTCGATCGACTCCGTTTGAATCTTGAGAAACTCGCGCGCCGTATCGACGACGAGCCCGACCACTCTCGTTCCTGTGTTAATGACAACCAATCGCGAACGCAGCTCGCGTTCAATTCTTTCGAAACCAAAACGTGTGCGCAGGTTCAACGCCGGAATCACCTGCCCGCGCACCAGCACGACTCCTTCAACCGCGGGATTAGCATTCGGCACCGGCGCAACGTCGTCGATCATCTCGATCTGTTGCACAAAACTACTGCGAACGCCGTAAGTCGTGCCCGCGAGCTCGAAAAGTATGAATGGTTCTAAACTCATGTTTATTCTTTCTCTGTGCAACCTCTGTGTTCTCTGTGTCTCTGCGATTAATGTCCCTTAGAAAATAGCCACCACAGAGACACAGAGAACACAGAGGTTGCACAGAGAAGTCAGTGTCGGGCATGCATCGCAAATTCTCGCAATGCACCGATGTCCAGGATCAGCACCACCCGTTGATCGCCGAGCTCGGTCGCGCCGGCGATGCCTTTGCTTTGCGCGATCGGATCTTTGATAGCTCGCACAACGATCTCTCGCTGTCCGATTATTCGATCGACCGCAAGTCCGACCGCGTTTGTTTCCTCACCAATCACCAGCACGTGAAACTTCTCGCCACGTTCGTGATTCAGCTCAAACACACGAGCGAGGCGAAGCAGCGGCAGTACTTTGCCGCGATACGAGATGATTTCGTTATTCTCCAACACCTTCGTCGACGCCGACTCGACCTCAAAAACTTCCCTCACGCCTGACTGTGGTACGGCAAAGCGTTGACCATCTACACTGACGATTAGTGCTTCAGCTATCGCGAGTGTCAAAGGCAGTTCGATCGTGAACGTGGTTCCTTCACCGAGTTTTGTCGCCAGCGCGATTCGTCCGCCGAGCTCCTGGGTCGCTTTTTTGACGACGTCCATTCCCACGCCACGACCACTCTCTCGATCGGCTTCGTCGCGTGTTGAGAATCCGGGAGTAGCGATCAGATCGAGTAAAGCTGCGTCATCGATATCTGTGTTGTCATGGCTGATACCGCGCGCACGTGCCCTGTCGAGTACGAGATTTCGATCGATGCCGCGGCCGTCGTCGGCGATCCTGATCACGATCATTTCACCGGCCGTCGTTGCGCTCAGCGATAACAGACCCTCGCTTCGCTTTCCTTGCGCCTCACGCTCGGCAACGGTTTCGAGTCCATGACTCACGGCGTTGCGCACGAGATGCATTAGCGGATCCATCATGCGCTCGACGAGAAACTTGTCGATCTCCGTTTCGCCGCCGCTGAGCTGCACGATGATCTTCTTACCGCTCTCACGCGCCAGATCGCGGACGACGAACGTCATGCGCTCGAAGATCTCACCGATCTGGACCAAGCGCACACGCATGACGCTCTCGCGCAAAGCTCTGAGTTGACGTCCCATGCTCAGGCTTGTTTCCTGGAGCGAGCGCCAGAGCGCCGGCGGTGTTACTCGCTTCAACTCGGTCAGTTGATCCTCGAGTCGCGTGCGGCTGATCACGAGCTCACCGATGATTCGCATCAGTTCATCGAGGCGTTCGAGATCGACGCGGATGACGCTCGCCGGCGCAATCGTCGCAACTGACTGAATCTCTTTCGCTCGCGGCGCGGACTCAACCGGAGCGGGCTTGAACGTCAAGCCATCTGCTTCGAGATCTGTCTTGTCTGCATTAGTTGCAACGATAAACTCGAAGGCGATTTCGCCCGCGCCTTTAACCACCGGCTTTGCCTGGATCAACTCTCCAAGCTCTTGCAGCCGCGAGCGCACGCTGTTCACGTTGACGCCGCGCTCGGCAAGTTCCGCGGTTGGTGTGAACTCGACCAGCCACTGCGTCGCAGTAGCATCGCTCTGTGACGTTTCAGGTCGTGGTGTTGTTTCGACCTTGCTCGGGCTTGATTCAGACGCAATGGCTTGCAATCGCGCTACAGTCTCATCAATCGTTGGGATCGGCTGATCGTTGCGACGCGCGTTGATAACACCTTCGAGCAACGACACGCCCGCCGAGAGCGCCTCGAACCCCGACTCGCTTAACAGAACTGTTCCTTCACGCAGCTCGCGCAGATAGCTTTCGAGATGATGGGCGAGCTGTTCGGCGGCGCTCAGGCCAACCATCCCCGAAATTCCCTTCAACGTGTGGAAGCTGCGAAAGAGATTGTCGAGCACGGTGCGATCGAGCGTGCCCGCATCGACCTCGTCTTCGAGCGTCACCAGCGAACGGCGGATCGAGATCAGGTGTTCGTCACACTCGGCGTAGTAATCGTCGAGGAACTGATCGAAGAACTCACCACGGTTGTCGGGGTTCGGGTTATCCATCAACTCGCATTCAGCAATGAGCCCACCACGTCAGCCAACTGTCGCGGATCGAACGGTTTGGTTAAGTAACGATTTGCGCCTGCGGCTAACGCTTGCGTGCGGCTCGACTCCTCGCCTTTCGTC
>Ga0207710_10000672_pt1 | contig 19274 bp, 10 predicted proteins | sample KBSS24metaG_FD_184400 | JGI IMG/M metagenome (GOLD analysis project Ga0207710, IMG submission 184400) | Switchgrass rhizosphere microbial communities from Kellogg Biological Station, Michigan, USA - KBS S2-4 metaG (SPAdes) (version 2) | ecosystem: Host-associated > Plants > Roots > Rhizosphere...
CGGCTGAGCTTCATGGGTTCCTGCCTCTCTTGGGAGCTGATGGTTCCTTAAACCGCTGGGGCGCTATTTGCTGTGGCGCTTGTGCTTCTTCTTGGCCCTTGCCTTGCCACACGGCGCCTTGGCCTTGACGTTCTCGGTCAGCTTGGCGCCGTTTTGGGCCTGGTATTCGATCGTGGAGATCACCGGCTTGTTGCAGAGGCCCCTGGTGTTGATCAGGTAGCCCTGCTTGGCGCCGAGCAGCTTCAAGCGGAAGTCGCCGATCGGGGCGTCGGGGATGATCGGGACCACGGTTTTCAGGGCGCCTTTGGCGGCGGAGGACTTCGCCCTTGGGACCAGGGGGACCTGGCCGTTCAAGATGAAGGCCAGCCTTGGCAGGCCTCCTCCTCCCGAGACCGCGTAGACGGGGCCTTCGAGGGGCTGGTCGAGCAGCGGGGTCTTCGTCACCGCCGAGCCGATCGGCTGCTTGCCGGCGCACTTGTTGGCGGCGAGCTGCGCCTCCGAGCAGATGTTGCCGAGGTGGCGCTGGTCGATCGCCCATGCCTTCGACAAAGTCACCGAGAGCGACTTGATGTTGGCATCGCCTGGCCTCGTGGTGAGGTGGAATTCCAGGGCGGGGTTCTTGGCGCGGGCCTTGCCGCCACTTAGGTAGCGGATGCCCATCTTCGGCTTGAAGGGCAGGGTCGCGCAGTTGGCGGCCTGGAAGTAGCTGGAGAAGTCGGTGGCGGTTCCCTGGTCGCCGATCCCCTTGGAGAGGACCGACATCGGGGTGCAGTTGGTCGGGTTCAAGATGAAGTTCGGCTTGTCGAGGTTGACCTGGATCTGGCGGATCCGCAGGGGGATGCCGCCGATGATCGAGGGGACCGTGTCTGAGAGAGCGGTGACGTGGGCGTCCTGGCTGTCGACGTTGAGGGCCACCCGGACGACGACGGTGCCGTAGTCATAGGGGCCGGCCAGGGCCGGGGTGATCGCCACCATCGAGAGAGGAGCGCCCTTGAACGGTCCCGCCATGAACATCCGTCCCACCGCGTGGAAGGGGTGGGTGCCGGGGCCGGCGGCGACGTTGGTGGTGCCGACCTGGGAGCTCGAGGGACAGCTCGGGTTGGCCTGCTCGCCCATGCCGCTGTTATTGGCGGCCGAGGCGATCGAGGCCTCCGGGCAATACGAGATCCCCCTCAACGATCCGAGCAACCCGGGCGGCATCGTGAAGCCGAGGTCCTTGAGGTACTGGTCGCCGTCTTCGCGGTCGAGGTTGAGGGTGAAGGAAGAGAACTTGCCGGCCTCGGAGTTGGAGGTGCCGGCGTTCAGCTTGGGGTTGAAGGGCCGCGTTCCAACCGGGCAAGGCATGCCGTTGGGGCCGGAGGTAACGCTGATCCCGAACTGGCCCCTCTGGTCGGCGATCGTCGGGTTCCAGGGGAAGAGGTCGGTCTGCACCGCGTAGACAGCGCACTGAGTCGGGGTGGCGAGGATCCCGCGGTCCGAGGCGAAGAGATGCATTTCGAACTTTTCCAGCGGCAGCTGCGGCAGGTCTTCGAAGGCCACGGTTACCTGGCCGGTCTGCGGGTTTGGCAGGAGCTTGCCGATCAGCTTCACTTTGATGCCGAAGCCTTCGGCGATGATGAAGACGCGGTACTGGTTGCCGGGGACCGGGGCTCCGAGGTAGATCGAACCGGTCAGGTCGCCTTCCAGCGATTCCGATTTCATCGTCACCGTGCCGACCTTGGAGCTGTCCGCGCAGTGAGCCGGCACTTCGGTGCCGAACTCGGCTTCCGCGTCGGTGCAGGCCTTCTGCCCGTCGGCGGCGTCGGGATTGATCGTCAGGCCTTCGGGGAGGGTGAGGAGGGAGGCCCGCAGCGACGACGGTGAGGCGGCCTTATTTTGCGCCTGTGGGATCGTGAACTGCATGCTCAAACCGGAGGGCGCGTCCGTTTCGTTCGTGGTCAGCTGCGCCTGGGCTACCGGTTGGAAGGCCTGGCGATCGCAGTTGGTGATCTCGGGATAGGAGGCAGTGGCGTGGACGAACTCGCCGGGCCGCTGATAGGTCTCAACGTCGAGCTTGGTGGCCGTCGACTGACCGCAGACCGAGGGGTTGCCGGTGAAGGGGCGGTTGGGGACCGAGGCGGAGACCGAGAAGATCGTGAAGTTGCTGTGTTCGATGTTGTAACTGAAAGCGCAGGTAGGTTCGGATTCACCGACGCAGCCGGTCGGTTCGCCCGGCTTGCCTTTCATGAAGCGTTCGTTGTCGTGCGATTCGAGTTCCGATCTACTGGCAGCCGGGAAGCCCCAGAAGGTCAAGTCAGCTTCCGATAGCGGCACCGACTGGGTGATCCCCGAAACGGTGAAACGAAGCCCGTAGTCGGTTGCCGAACGGACCGTGACCGGGATCGCGATCGGGATGTTCAGGGTCGGCACGATGAAGCCGAAGCGGGCGGCTTCCCCGGCACCGGGTTCGAGGGTGAAGATCGGGGCCAGGCCCATCAGGTGGTTGGGGTCGCCTTCATAGTCGGCGTGGATGACGATGTAACCGACTTGGGCATTTGCTGGGCACTGCTGCAGAGAGAAGTCAAGGGCGGTGCACTGGGTCAGCACCCTGGGGTTGCCAAACAGGCCTCGGGGGGCGTCAAAGGCGATGTTCTTGGCGACTTCGGGAGCTCCGTTGGAGCCGAGGTTGAAGTGAGTGTGGAGGTCAGGGTGGGCGCCGGCTTCCGAGCTCGACGTCGTCGTTTTGAACTCTTCGATCGTCAGCACAGCCTTCGCTGGCGCGGCGCCGATCAAGGCCACCAACAGGCCGAGGAGCGGGATGAGAAGAGCCCTACGCATTGCGACCACCCCGCTTTCCGTTCGTGGCGGCCGCTCGCTTCTTGGCGGCGCCCTTCTTCTTCGCGTGCTTTTTCTTGTGGTGCTTCTTCTTGGCGTGGTTCTGCTTGACGCACACACCGCGCTTCTTGACGCGGTTCTTGGCGCAGACGATCACGTTGCCCTGGGTCGTCTTGCCGGAGCTCTTGATGTCGGCGGGGCCCGGCTGCGGGGTGCCGGGACCGTGACACTCGTCGGAGGCTTGACAGGGGACGCCGGCCGGCAGCCTGAATTGGCCGCCGCCTTCGCGGGCGTCGTATATGCGCATCAGCGCGCCGTTGTGGTCTTCTTCGGGAACGAGATTGTCGTGGGTGAAGAAGAAGACGTCGGTACCGTCGGCGGAGGCGGTCAGCAGGCCGGAGTCAAAGGGGCCCGAGCCGGCGGAGACCAGCAGCGGGTCGCCGCCACTCCACTCGTAGACGTCCTGCTTGGCGTTGGCGTCGTTGACGACGAGCTGGGCGGCGGTGGTGAAGAAGAGGCGGCCGTCTTCGAGCAGACCGAGGCCGTTGGGGGGTAGCTCGGCAACGGCGAAGGCAGCCTGCTCTTCGGTGCCGGTCCTGTCGCAGGAAACACAGTCGAGCTGGCCAGTGCCGGCCGAGTAGCGGTAGGCGGAGCGGAAGCCATGGGTGGAAAGGCTGCTGAGATTGAGGTTGCTGGTCAGCGCCGCGTAGTTCCCGCTCGGCGTGGTCTGGAAGTCGGCGGTCCTGCGCGCGGCGTTGGCTTTCACCGAGTCGAGCACCAGCGGGTTGTCGGGCTCCAGCGTGGCGACGAAGGAGATCGAGCCGCTCGGCTGGGCCAGGTAGAGGTTCGGCTGGTTCAGGGTCCCCTGACCGCCGAGGCTCTCGGGGCTAAGGAAGTAGACCGCTCCGGTCTGGGAGGCGACGCCACCGCCGCCGGAGATTGCCACCGCCGAGCAGTCGACGTTTGAGCTGGTGGTGTTCCAGTGTTCGCCGTTTGAGTTGGCGACCGGGCTGCAGGCGTCGGAGCTGTTAGCGGACACGAGCTTGAGGGCGAGGTTGCCCGAGGCGTCGACGTCGGCCTCGTAGAGGTCGGCGCTGGTGTCGGTGTCTGCGCCGGTGAGCTGGTCGGGGCTGGTGAAGAAGACCTTGGCACCGTCGGCCGTCATCCCGGCGTAGAGGACGCCTTTGCTGGCGAGTGGGGCCAGGTCCACCGAGCCCGGCCTGCCGGCGAGGTGCAGGTAGGGGTGGACGTATTCGTTGCCCTGGGGATCGGCGGAGACCTTCTTGCCGATCACGACCCGCGAGCCGTTGGTGGAGACGTCGAGCTCGGAGATGCCTTCGCCCGTGAGAGCGTTGCCGGCTTCGTCGGTGGAGACGATCTCCGTCGTGCCGACGCCCAGGTCGCGCTCGTAGACCGTCAGGTCCGATCCGTTGTTGTTGGCGCCTGGCTCGAAGGCGTATTTGGAGGCGAACAGCAGCTTCGTGCCGTCGGCGGAGAAGAACTTGGCGACCTTGCCTTCGGGCTTGGCCGCGGGATTGACGCTCCCAGAGAGGGAACCTGCCATCCCCTGGACCAGCTGGCCGTCCGGCATCCGCACCGGAATGCCGGTTTCAAGGCCACCCCCGGTAAAGCAGGGGCTGCAGAGGTTGGGACCGGCAAAGGCCAGGGTGCTGAGGGAGCTGTCAGCTTCGCCGAGGACCGAGGAGAAGCTCCCCGCCATGGGAATGAGGTTGGAAGGCAAGCCCTCGTATTGGGTCACCCAGCCGCTGTCGGTGCGGGTGGAGACGTAGGGGTCGGGGCCTTTGTTGGTCGCGTTCCAGGGGCCCGGGACGGCGCCGGAATGGGTGGCGTAGAGAAGCTTGTCCTTGGCGAACGGGAAGCCCGGGAAGGGGGCCTGGCCTGGGGCCAGGTAGGACTCGACGTCATAGCCGCCGGCGTCGGGAGCGCTGGCGAGCTCGTAGGCGCGGCAATCGGGCAGACGCTGGGCGATCGTCTGCTTGCGGGCCAGGGCGTTGGGGCAGGGGTCGATTCCGCCGCCGGGAGATTCAGGGTAGGTCTTGAACGTACCGTCGGGGCCGTAGGTGGTTCCGGCCGAGTTGGTCGCCACCATGCGAAAGTGGTAGGCGGTGTTCGGCTCGAGGCCGGTTATCCCACCTCCGGCCGGCGCGGCAAAATAGTTGCGCGCTGCCTTGAAGGATTCGCTGATGACACCGTAGGCGGTGGTGGTGCCGAATTCGAAGCGGTAGGTAGTGGGGGCGCCGCCATCGATCAGGCTCGATTCCAGTACTGCCCCTCGAGAACGGACCTCATTGACCCGTGACGCAGCCAGATCTCGGGGCGGCGAGGGCGGCTCACGGTGGAAGATATTGATTTTGCCGGCTTCGGCCAGATACAGCGTCTGCCCGTCGCCGGAGAAGCCGATTCCGACCGAACTCCTGATCCCTTCAGCGTTGGTGAAGACGGCGAACGGCGTGTACGAATCCTCATGTACCGCATTTACCGCTTTCCCGCTGACGTGATAAAGGTCGTTGGTAGCTGGATCGACAGCCAACTGCTGAGGGGGAATATCCGAGGTCGGGGTCACCAGCCCGACTTTCCCTAGGTCCGCAAATTCATTGCTTACGTCGAACCTCTCGATGGATGCACCGTAGAAATCCTTCCCAGCGTAGAAGTTGCCTGCTTGATCGTAAATCGGCGGGGGGATGAAAATGAGGGTCAGGTTGGGAATGAGGACGCTCTGCCCCATCTGAACTCCGTTAGGCGCGATAGCGACTATTTGCATGTCGCAGTTACAGACATTCGTGCTGAATTCGACAAATAGCCGAAGAGTCCCATCCGGCGCCACTCCGATTCCCCGGGGATTCTTGCCAGTGGGTGCGCCGTGTGGGTTAGGAGGAGCGGGCTCTATACCTTCAGCTGCCGGCTGAAAGACGCCCGGGCCCATGGAGCCTCCCACCAGCGGGCTTTCTCCGATCGGGCTTCCGTCTGCGTGGTACGTCCTCAGGTAGGTGCCGTCCCAGAGGTAGAAGTTGCCTTGATTTACGCCGCCGCTGTTGTCGATCACTATCTGCCCCCTGCCGGGCACTTCGGATGAGCTTGCGGCCGGGAAGACAGCGAGACTGCCTTTTGAGTCGAACTGGTGGACGTAGCCGTCATCGCCTACTACCAAAACGTTGCCGGTCTGGTGATTGACCACGACGTTGCCGAACGTCGTATTCACTTCTTCCCCGAAGGAGCTTTTGTAGATCCACGGATCGGTGGGAGCGGCCTGTGCTGAGATGGTGCTGGCAAGCACTCCGACCGCGGTCAGCGCGATGAGCGCGAGTAGGTGCAGGCGCCGCATCAGTGGGCCCTCCTCGTCTTGTTGGCGGCTCGCTCAGCTGCACGCTTCTTCTTGGCAGCAGCCTTCTTCTTGCGGGCGCTCTTCTTGCAGGGCGCCTGCAGCTCGGGGTTCTGGTTGGCGCTGGCCCCGTTCTGCCCGGTCAGCTTGGCCTGGACCCGGTGGGTGCCCTTGCAGATGTTGGTCGAGTTGACCAGCAGGCCCTTCTTGCCGCCCTGCATGGTCAGGACGAACTTTTCGACCGGGGTGTCGGGCACCGATTCGAAGGTGGTGCGGATGCCTTCGTTGAAGGAGTCGATCTTGCCGACCAGGTCGACTTCGATCGGCTGGGAGGCCGGGCCCTTGAGGGCGGCGACCAGGTCCGGGAGCAGGTTGCTCGAGGAGCGCAGGTAGACCGGGCCTTCGACCGGCTGGTCGAGCAGCGGCGTGATCGCTCTGGCGTGGCCGTAGATCGAGTTGGCGGGGCATTTGTCTGCCGCGAACTGGACGCGGGTGCAGATCGTCTTGATGTGTTCGTTGTCGAGGAACTCCGAATGAGGGAGCGCGACGACGGCTTTGGCGGTGTTGGCCTCGCCGCTTGGGTCCTGGGTGAGCGTTGCCTTCAGGGCCGGGTGGCCACCGCGCTTGGTCCCGCCGGTGAGGACGGTCGTCAGCTTCGGTTCGTAGCCCAGGGTGTCGCAGTTGGCGACCTGGAAGTGGGAGCTCGGTTCTGCCTTGGCTCCCTGGTCTCCCGTGAGGATGCCGGTGACGTTGAAGGGGCTGCAGTTGGTCGGGTTGAGCGTGAAGTCCTTGCGGTCGAGGTTGATCAGGACCGAGCGCAGGCGCAGGGGAATGCCGTCGATCAGCTGCGGCAGCGGATCGGAGACCGCCGTCACCTCCGCCGTCGTCGGGTCGACGTTGACGGCGACCCGGTTGACGACGTTGCCGAGGTCATAGGGACCGGAGACGGCCGGGGTGATCACCGTGAAGCTCAGGGGCGCACCCTTATACGGTCCGGTGAGGTAGACCTTGCCGGGGGCGTAGTAGGGCTTGGAGCCGGCTCCTGCTCCTGCTACCGAGGTGCCGACCTGGGAGGCACTCGGGCATTTGGGGTTGTTCAGCTCGCTGATGCCCGAATAGGCGCCGGCTTCGATCGCTTTGAGGACCGAGTCGGGGCAGTAGGGGACGCCTTTCAGCGTCGCCGTGAAGCCCTTCGGCGTATGGACACCGATCGTGCTCAGCGTCTGGTCGCCGTCTTGGCGGCTGATCGTGATCGAGAGGGGGCTGTGGGCGCCGGCGCCGTTTGAGGCACCGGCGGCCTTGAAGCCGGGAGTGAAGGGACGGGTCGCTCCCGGACATGGCGAACCCCCCGGGCCCGAGGTGATCTTGAAGAACTGGGTCGAGGTCTGGTTGGGAACACCGGTCGCCCAGGGTTCGAATTCGCTGATCACCGGATAGGAGCCGCACTGGGTCGGCGTTGCGAACAGGCCGCGCTCCGATCCGAAGAAGTGCAGCGAGAATTCGGTCACCGGGGACTGCGGCAGGTTTTCGAACTTCGCCGTCAGCTGGCCGGTGCTCGGATCGGCGTAGGTCGACCCGAGCAGTTTCACGTGGGTGCCGTAGCCGTCGGCGGTGACGAAGATCCGGTAGCGGTCACCTGGGAGCGGGTCGCCCAGGTAAATCGCGCCGGCGATCGGCCCCGGCAATGCCCAGGAGTCTATCGAGGTGGTGCCAATCTTCGCGAACTCCGGGCACTGGGCTTCTTCCTCGCTGCCAAAGCGAGCTTCGGCCTCTGAGCAGGAGGTCTTGCCATCGGCGGCCGAGGGGTTGATGGCGAAGCCGGCGGGGAACTTCACGACCGCGCCCTTGATCTCCGAATCGGAGGGGGTGTTGGGGCTGTCTGACTGCGGGACTTTGAGAACCACGTCAAGGCCGCTGGCCGAATCGGCCGATTCGGTCGTCGGATTGGCCGACTGCGAGGGATTGAAGTTCAGCTGCTCACAGCCGGTGGTTTCGCGCCACGGGGCGGTTTCCTTATGGACCCCCCGGTCATATGCGGTCGTGGTGAGGGTGGTCGTCAGCGGCCCGACGCAGCTGGTCGGGTTGGAGAGGAACGGCTTTTCCGGGCTGTTTGAGACCTGCCCGTATTGCGGGAGCCCGGTGATATCGAGCTTCGCCCGCAATGGGTCGTGCACGGGTGCGGCCGGAACACCCCAGATGTCTTGTTCGAAGAACTTCAGGGGGAGGTACTGCAGGACCCCTTTGACTTCGCCATTGAGCCCGTAGTCGCTGCCGGTTCTCGCCCCGATCACCGTGTAGACGGGGATCTGGAAGACTTCCACCTTGAAGGCCAGCAGACCGGCCTGACCTGGCTGGGGCACCAGGTTGTATAGCGGTTGCTTTTGCTGCTGGAGGCAGCATAGGTCGATGCCCAACACCCTCGCCAGGGTGGTGCCGACCTGGGAGTCGATCGGGCACTGCTGGAGGGTGAATTGGGCTGCCGTGCATTGTGGGACCGCGTGCGGGTTGCCGATGAAGCCGGCGGGGAATTCGACCGACCCGTCTTTGACGCTGTTGCAGAAGCAGGAATCGGGGATGAACGGGTCCATGCGCGTGCCCAATTCGAATTCGAAGTGGATGTCGGGGTGGCCGCCGGCCTGATCGGTCGAGCGCGTGTTGGCATAGGACTTGATCCGCGCTCCCTCCGGCTGCGCGGAGGCGGGAGCAGCCGAGAGCAGCGAGCTCACCGTGGCCACCATCAACAGCGCCAGCAGGACTCCAAACGCGAAGGATCGCTTCGTGCGGACCTCAACCATGACGCTTGCCTCCCTGCTTGGCGCTGCCAGGCTTTTGCTTTGCCTTGCCAGCTCGCTTCTTCTTGTGCTTGCGGTGCTTGTGAGCCTTCTTGTGCTTCTTGGCCTTGTGCGCCTTTGCTTTGCGCGGGGCGCCGAGGGCGGCGCCGGTGCGATCGGGGGGCGAGGCCGGCGGGTTGCTGCTCGCGCCGTGGCACTCGTCGGCCGCCACGCACTTCGGCACTTCGCGTTCGGCCGGGAAGCCGCCGCCGGTGCGGGCGTCATAGATCTTCAGCTGGGACCCGTTGTGGTCCTGGGTGACCAGGTGGTCGATCGTCGCGAAGTAGACGTCGGTGCCGTTGGCGCTAACGCCGACGAGTCCCGGCTTGGCCACTTCGGCGGAGATGTCGAGGCTGGGGCCGGTGCCGCTCGTGATCAGCTGCGGCTTTGCTTCCGTGAACTCATAGACGTCGTCGGTCTGGTTGGTGTCGCGAGGCTGAAGCGCGTCTTTGGTAGTGAAGAAGGCACGCCCGTCGTTGGTGAGGAAGAGACCGTTCTGACTCCCCAGCACGTCGCTGAGGGGCTGCAGCCCGTCCGGTCGGCAGGAGGCACAGGCGATCCGCCCCGCGGCAGCGTCATACACATACATCTCCAGGTGCCCGCCGCTGTCATAGGCGGTCAGGTTGCTGGCCGTGATCAGCGCCGCATACCTGCCGTCGGGGGTCACCTGCATCCGCGCAACCCGGCGGCTGGGGCTCATCGTCGTCACGTAGCGAACGGTCCCACCGCGATACAGGTAGAGGTTCCTTTCGCCCGCCTCGCCCTTGGCGCCGACCAACTGCTCGGGGGATTCGAAGTAGACGTCGCCGGACTTCGAGGCGAGATAGGCGTCGGTATGGCCATTGCCGCCTTCCCCGTTGATGCTCCGTGGAGCGCTGAAGCGAACCGCCATCACACCGCATGCAATCGTCCACTGTTCATTTGGCGAACACGCGTCGGTGTTCCCGGCGTTGCCGTGGTCGCCGAACGAGACGCGGGTCAGCGAGTTGGGGTCGCTCTGGCGCCAGACGAAGAGGTCGCGGCTTTGGTCGTGATCGTCCGCAGTCAGCCGTTCGTTGGAGGCCAGGTACACCGTGGCTCCGTCGGCGGTGCTGGCGAGGTATTCGAGTTTTCGGCCCGGGGCGATTTCGTAGGTTTCCCGCGCGTTCACCCGCAGGTAGAGCGGGCCCCGGACTTCGGCCCCGAGGGTGGCTTCGCTCGGGACGAGAGGAGCGGTCGTTTTACCCTTGAGGGTCGAATTCTCGGCCATGAGGATGTGGCTGCCGTCTTCGGAGACGTCGAAGGCGCGTCCCTCGAATGGAGTTTCATCCGCCTTCCGCGAGGCCAGCACGACCGCGCCCGAGCGCAGGTCGTTGTCGTATATCGAAGCCTTTGGCCAGGCCCGCTCGAGGCTGGCGGGGCCGCCGCAGCATGCGATCTCTTCTTCACGTTCCTCACCACCCTCGGCGAAGGGCACGTTCGAGGAGAAGACGAAATGACTGAAGTCCGCTGAGGCCTGGGGAAACCCGACGAAGCCTTCGCCGTCAGGCACCTGCGCGAGGTTGCTCGGCCAGCGTCCGAGCGGATTCCCGTTCGAGGTGTCCCACACGTACGGTGCGTTCGAGGCGGGGGCATGCGATTCGATCTGCCCTGGGAAGCCCCAGTTGTAGATCGTCATCCGATCCAGGGTCGGCGTCGCTTGCGCACCGCGCAAGGAGTCTCCAGGACCGACACCCGTGAAGGGACTGAACAGGATGGCTCCGGGAGGTCCCCCGGTGAGGACGCCGTGACCGCCCACGCCGCGGCCGCCTTCGAAGCCGACATATCGCTGACTCCAGCCGGCCTCCGAGCGGGTCGAGACGTACGCGTCGGTGATCCCGTTCATCGCTTCCCCGCTCGTTTCGGGGAAGAGGCCGTAGAGGGCGCCATAGGCGAGCCGGGCAGGGTTGGTGGCGAGGCCCGAGGTGGGTCCGGCGGCCGGCAGGATCGTCGTCCCCTGGGCGAAGCTCGGCGTCACCAGCTCATAGGCCCGGCAGTCGGGCAGGTCGTTGGAGCGGGTTTCCTGGCGCAGCTGGCTGTTAGGGCAGGCCGGTGGGTAGAAGCCGAAGGTCTGATCCGTTGAGGTCGTGGTCCCGTACTCGTTGCTCGCGACGAGGCGGAAGTGGTAGGTCGATTCGGGGCTGAGGCCTCCCAACTGGGCGCTGACCGCGACCAGGGAGTTGCCGTTGCCGGCATCTCCGGACGGAACTGGGATGACGTTGCCGTAGGCGGCGGTGGGGCCCCACTCGAAGTGGTAGGCGGTCCGCCCGTAGCGGGGGTTGATTTCGCCGGTCAGCTCCGCCGAGCCGGCGGTGACGTTGCGAGTGCCGAGGTTGCTGAGCACAGGAGCTTCGGCCGTTTTGAAGCGCAGGTCATTGCCGGCCGTGGTGCCCGTGGCGTTGCTGGCAACGACCCGGAAGTGGTAGGTCGATGCCCCGTCCAGGCCGCTGATCGTCACCGGGTCCAGATCGACTTTGCCGCTGGTGGCGGGGACGGCGACGCCGGGTGGAGCGGGGGTCTTGTTCCCGTAGGCCGCGGAGGAGCCCCATTCGAAGAAGTAGTGGGTTTCGCTGGTCCCGTCGCCTTCGAAGGAGGCGTGCAGCTGGGCTGAAGTGCCGGTGATCTGCGTGGCCGCTTCGGTGGTGAGGGCGGTGACGGCAGGCAGGGTCGTGAAGGCTTCGTCCTGGCCGCGGGTGATGCCGCTGGGGGTGCTGATCACGAGGCGGTAGTGGTAGGTCCTGTCTACTTCTAAGCCGCTGATCTGGATCGGGGCGACGTTCAGGGGGCCTGATTCGGTGCCGGCGTCGCCTCCGGGGGGGACCGGCGTGGTGTGGTCGTAGTCGTTGGTACGGCCCCATTCGAAGAAGTAGTGGACGTCCTGGCCGTCGCCGACGTAGCCGCCGTTGAGGACGGCGCTGTCCCTCCCGACTTCGCTTGGCCCGCCGGTGAAGACGCCTTCGGTCGCGATCGGCGTGGTGAAGGACTGATCGCCGGTGCTGATCTGGGTGCCGTTGGCGTTGGTGAGGAAGAGGCGGTAGTGGTAGGTCGTGCCGGAGACGAGGCCGCCGATCTGGGCGCTGACCGCGCTCGGGGAGACGATTGGCGCTCCGGGCGTGCACGGGACCGAGCCGTCGGCGTAGCCGGTGTCCTCGCCGTAGCGGAACTCACAAGCGGTGATGTTGCCGGCGCCGTCGGGGTCGGCGCTGCCTTCGACGTCGGCCGACGTCGGGGTCACGTTGCTCGAGGCACCGGTAGTCCCAGCCGGCAGCTGGACCGGGTTGGGGCCGAATACGAAGACGCCGCCTCCCGGCTCGGTTGCCACCAGGTTCCCGGCACTGCCGACTGCCAGCCCGCTCGGTTCGCCGAGGGCTTTGGCGGGAGAGCTCAGCGGCGTGCCGCTTGAGTTCCACTTGAGGATCTGGCCGCCGCTGGCAGCGTAGAGGTCACCGTTGCTCGAATTCAGTGCCAGCGGAGAAAAGGAGTTCAGCGCCCCTGCCGCGTCGAACACGACCGAGGGCGATGGCGAGGCGGCGTCGAACTGGGAGGCCGGGTACTTGACGGCGTTCCCATTGAGGTCGGTGAAGAAAACCGCATCGGCCGCATCTACTTGGAGATTGCAGTTGGGCTGTTTGTTGGTCGTTTCGTTGACCAGATCTTCGATCGGTTCGGCAGCTTCAGAGATCTCATCAGGGGCTCCATAGCGCTCCACCGCCCCTGATTTGATGCCGTTGCCGGGTTCCGTTTCGCGGAACCAAAATGGCATGTACACAGAGCCGTCCGAGGGGTTCATCGCTACTGCGCAGCGGAATTCTTGTTTCTGGCCGAGCTGCCCCAGATAGGCTCCGCTCGCATCGAAGACGTAGGCATTGCCCCCATTGGCCAGATAGATGTGGCCGTCGTTTGGGCCGCCTGAGTTGTCAACGGCGACCGAACCGCGCGGTTCAAAAAAAGCTAAAGGACCAGACAGGGGCCCGTCAGGGGTCCCGAGCAGCTTGTTCCCAGCGATGTAGGGGGACGAAGCGGCGAAGGGAATCGGGTTGCCGGCGGAGTCGAATTTTTCGAGGCGGCCGGCGCCGGGCTTGAAAACATAGACGTTGCCGCCGTCATCGGCGGCCACCGCGTAGGGCTGCCCCGGGCCGGTCGAGAAGGTGCGGATGACCGACTGCCCGACCGCGGCGAGGGCGGATGAGCTCAGAACGGCCATCAAGACGAGAGCAAGGAGCAACGCAGCGGCGCTGGCGATCCAGACGGTCCCTGCGACGGGTGCCTTCGCGTGGCTTCTCACGTATCGCTCTCCTTGTCCCGTGAGTCCGGCCCTGCCGCCTCCCCTGAAGGCGACCCGGACTCGTTTCCCTGTGACTGCCGTTCCCTGTATCGCTCGTGAGTGCGAAGAGTTCCCAGTGGGTGCTGTTCGTACCGCTTGAGCCGGGCCAGCTAAGCAGGAACGCTGAGGTTTGTCAAGCGAGCGTTCCCAAGAGAAAAGAAAAGTTCCCAGACTTGTGCTGGGACTTTCGCGGCGCTGTTAAGCGGCTTCGCGGGTGAGGCGCGCGGCCTCGGCGGCGCCCAGGTAGGGCGCCAGGATGAATTCGGCGAAGTCGGGGAGGAGCTCGGGCAGGCGCTCGGCGTCGCCGGCGCCGACGCGACGCGAGGCCAGGGAGACGAGGGCGCCGAGGACCGAGGCCTCCGTCGACTCCGGCAGCTCGCGCTCGGCGTTGCCGCGCTCCTTGCGGCCCTCGGCGAGGAAGGGCTCGACCTCGTCGATGGCTGCCCGGAAGCGGGACGCGACCGCGGGCCCGGCGCTGGTCGACTCGACCAGGCAGAGGCGAGCAAGGTCGGGCTCCTCGGCGAAGAAGGAGAGGACGGCGCGGGCGGCGGCGATCGCCCGGTGCGCCCAGTCGCCCTCCTCGGCCGCTGCTTCGGCGGCGAGCTCGCGCACGTAGCCGGCGACCACCTCGAAGGCGGCCAGGAAGCACTCCTCCTTGCTCTCGAAGTTGGCGTAGAAGACGCGGCGGGAGACGCGGGCGGCCTTGGTGATGTGGGTGATCGTGACCGCGTTGTAGCCGTGCTCGGCGACGGCGGTGGCGAGGCCGGCGATCAGCCGCTCGCGCTGGTTGTGCTCGACTTGCTCACGGCTGAAGCCGTGGCGGCCTGCCGGCAGCGGGCCCAGCTCTTCGCTTGCCACAGCGCCAGGTCGCGGGCGCCTAGCTGGCGCCGGTCAGGGCGCCGGCCTCGGCCGCCGCCTTCTCTTCGCCGACGTAAGGGCGCAGCACGAACTCGAGCGTCTCCGGCAGAAGCTCCCGCAGCTTCGCCGTTTCGTTGCCGACAAGGCGCTGATTGACGACCCACATGACGCCGCCCATCAGGGTGTCCTCGAGCGTGTCCGGCAGCTGATCGCGACGTGGGTTGAGCTCGCGCCCCGGCTTCAGCAGCGGCGCAAACTGTTTCATCGCCCCTTCCTGGCGGCGCGTCGCCTCCGGCCCCGCGGTCGAGGCCTCGACGAGGCAGGCGCGGGCGACGTTGGGGTTGGCGGCGATCACCTCGAACATCGCCCCCAGGCCGGCGGCGACCTTGTCCGGCCACTCCGGCTCGCGGTCGTAAGCCTCTTTGACACGCCCGGTCAGCTGCTCGACCGCTTCGTCGAGCAGAGCCAGGAAGGCGGCTTCCTTGTCCTCGAAGCTCTTGTAGAAGGTCGCGTAGCCGACCTTGGCGCGGCGCACGATCATCTCGATCGTGGTCGCCTGGAAGCCCTGCTCGGCGACGAGCTCGGCAGTCGCTTCGAGGATCCGCCGCCGCTGGTCCACCGCGACGCTCTCGCGGCTTACCGGCTCGGGGCCGGGAGGCTGCCGTGAGGCCTTTCCGGGCAAAGCTCGCACAGCTTCAGGATAGCGCGGGTTCCCATTGGTACAGACGCAGTACGTCGGATTATTGATCGTTCCCAAACATGGGCTACAGTACCTCGAAGTGGAGCAGCGGCGCACACTCCGAGCTGTGAGGTCTTGGCAGGAGGCAATCCCAAATCGCGACCCGAGCGCTGCCGTCCACGAGGCGATGCTGCTCACGGCTGGCGCCGTCGGCTACGAGGCGACGACCCTGCAGGACGTCGCCGACCGCGCGGGCGTCTCGCCCGGGACCGTCCAGCGCCGCTTCGGCGGTCGCGACGAGGTCTTCGCCGCCGCCTACGAGGGCGCCGCCGAGGAACTGGTCGAGAGGGTGCTCGAGGCCGGTCGGCAGGCGGCCAGCTGGCGCGCCGGGCTGCGCGCCGGGCTGGCGGAGCTACTGCGCTTCGTCGCCGAGCAGCCGCTGCTGGCGAAAGCGCTGATCCTCGAGGTCCGCGCCGCCCGCGGCGAGGCCTGGGTCAAGCACCAGCAGCTGATCGACCGCCTCATCGCCGCGGTCGACAGCGCTCGCCAGCAGCCCGGGGCGCTGACCTCGGCCTCGCCGATGACCGCCGGCTTCATGGTCGGCGCCGTCGAGGAATCGATCGCGCTGGAGATCGGCGCCGGTCGAACTGACGAAGCCGAGCGCCTGCTCCCCGACCTCGCCCACCTGATCGTGCTGAATTACTTCGGCGAGGACGAGGCCTGGCTGGAGCTGCGCTCAGGAAACGTCTCGGCCGAGGCCAGATAGGCCTCGGCGGCGTCGTCGCTTCCAGTCCCAGAGACCCATCGCAAGGAGGGTTGAAGGAGACAGGCGTGCTCCAGGCGGTTGACACCCGCTCTGCGCCGCTCGACAGGCGGCGTCCGGTTCGAGTCCGGTGCCCTCCGCAGTCGTTCACGCCGAGGCGAAAGTCGAGCGCTGGGGCGGTCCCACAGTGGTAGTCTCGGTGTGGGTGTCAACCGCGTGCGGCCTTGTCAGCCGCTTCAACAGGCTCGACCCGCCTCCGGCGGGTCGTTTCCTTTTCAGGAGCCCTCGCGAGCGACCTTTGCCGCCTCGTCGCTGCCGAGGTAAGGGGTCAGAGTGAACTCGACCAGGTCGGGCAGCAGCGACTCCAGCTCCTCGGTTTTGCCGGCGATGATCCGCCGTGAGATCAACGAGACCATGCCGCCGACCAGAGCCTCCTCGGTGGTCGGCGAGAGGCGGGCGAGGACTTCGGGCGAGCGGCCCTCGCGGCCGCTCTGGAAGTAGGGGACGAAGCTCTGGATCGCGGCGTCGTAGCGCTCGACCACGACCGGGCCGGCGACCAGCGCCTCGACCATGCAGAGCCGCGCCAGGTTGGGCTCGGCGGCGAGAAAGTGCAGCATCGCCCCGATCCCGGCCTTGACCGCGTGCGGCCAGTCGCTCTGCTCGTCGAAGGCCTGGGCGACCCGCTCGCGCAGCTCCGCCATCACCGTGTCGTAGGCGGCGACAAAGCACTCGTCCTTGCTCGCGAAGTGCTCGTAGAAGGTGCGACGCGAGACCGCGGCGTGGCGGGTGATGTGGGCGATCGTCGTGCCGGCGTAGCCGTTTTCGGCGATCGCCTCGGCGAGGCCGGCGATCAGGCGCTCACGCTGGTTGTGCGCAACAAACTCGCGTGGTAGCCCGTGCCGTCCCGGGGGAAGGCGGGCGAGCTCGGGGGGATACTCGGGGGCGGACTCGACAGACGGGTCGGCGGGGTCAACGGCCACGGGCCGACGATACCGGTCGGAAGGTCTTGAGTTGTTGCTCAGCTCTTCCAGCGCCGCTTCCACCCCCAGATATGGCATCACCGCTGCCGACATCAGCTGCGGCACAAGCGCATGCAGGTTGTCGGTATCGCCGCGCACGACCTTGGCGTAGAGCTGGCCGTAGGCCGAGCCGGCGAGCGCCTCGGCGGTCGTGTGCGGGACCGACTCGGGGTCGTCCATCTCGCGGCGGCCGGCGTCGATCAGGGAGGCGATCACCCGCATCGTCATGTCGCGGCGGGCCCGCGCCGCGTCGCCGGCGGCCAGCACCTCGACCGCGAAGGAGGCCCGGGTCGGGTCGTAACAGAGCGAGCCGACCACCTCGTAGGCGACGGCGCGCAGGCGGTCGGGCCAGTACTGCTCGCTTTCGTAGGCGTGCATCAGCGACTGCATGCACTCCTCGTTCATCTCCTGCCAGGCGGACAGGAAGCCGTCGTACTTGCCGCGGAAATGGCGGTCGAAGGCGGCCCGGTCCAAGCCAGCCTGCTCGACGATCATCTCAATCGACGTCTCGATGTATCCCCGTTCGGCGCCAACTTCGATCAGCGCCTCGATCAGACGCTCCCGCTCGGATGAGGAAGCGGTCCGGGTCTCGGTCTCGAGCACTAGGTCATGGGACCTCCAGTCCCTGCCTTCACGATCAGCCCGTCGGGGCCGACTCGTACTCCACCACCGCGCGCTTGGCCGCCTCGGCGCCCAGATACGGGGTGAGCGAGAACTCCACCAGCTCCGGCAGCAGCTCCTCGATCTGCTCCGTCTGTCCCATGATGATGCGCTGGTAGATGATCCAGAAGATGCCGCCGATGATCGTTTCCTCGAGCGTCTCCGGCAGCTGCTCGCCGTGCGGGGAGACCTTGCGGCCCATCCGGAAGAGCGGCACGAAGGCCTGCAGCGAGCGCTCGTAGCGCTCGACCGCCGCCGGGCCCGCGGAGAGCGCCTCGACGATGCAGGTGCGGGCCAGGGCCGGCTCGCTGGCGACGTAGTGGAGGAAGGCGGCGAGGCCGGCGTGGACCCGTTCCGGCCAGTGGTCGACCTTGCTGGCCGCGTCGACGACGCGCCGCAGCGCCTCTTTGACCGCGAACTCCGAGGCGGCCAGGAAACAGTCCTCCTTGGAGGAAAAGTTCTCGTAGAAGGTGTTGCGAGCGATGCCGGCGCGACGGACGATGTCGGCCACGGTCACGGCTCGATACCCCTTCTCGACCGTCTCCTCGGCGAGCGCCGAGATGATGCGCGCCCGCTGATGCTGGGCGATGAACTCTTTCGGCAACCGATGCTGGCCGGGCGGAGGCCGCATCGTAGAGGGATTTTCGGCCACGAACGCCAGAGTACCTTGATCCTCCAGCCCTGCCAAGATTGGACGTCAGAACTGTATACCGCTACAGTACCCAACTCCAGACAGGCCGTTCCCTCAATCGATTCAGAAAGGCCTCCGATGAGCAAGCGAGCCGAAACCAAGGTCCAGGCAGGGGCTGCGGGGACCGGCCTCGACAACGCTCCCGCACTGAAGCTGGTGACCTCGTCGAAGCGTCAAATGATTCTCGACGGCATGCTGGAAGCCGTCGGGGCGGAGGGCTATGACCGCACCTCCGTGCGAACCGTGCTGGACCGCACCGGGGTCTACCGGCAGGCGTTCTACGACAGCTTCGCCGACAAGGACGAGTGCTACCTGCAGGCGCTCGAATCGGGCATCGCCCGCTTCGAAGCCGTGGTCCTCGCCGCCGCCAGCGGCGAAACGAGCTGGCAGGGACAGCTGCGGGCCGGCCTCGGCGCCCTGCTCGAGCTCCTCGACGCCGACCCCGACTACGGGCGCGGTGTCATCGTCGAGGTCCACGCCGCCGGCCCGGAGGCGCTGGCGAAGCGGACGGAGGCGATGAAACGCGCGACCGGGTTCATCGACCGCGCCCGCGGCGAGCTCGGCGAGGAGTCGCCGCCGCCGATCGCACCTGAGGGAGTCGCCGCCGGCATCCACTCGGTGATCCACGCCCGCCTCGCCGCCGGCGCCGACGATGGCTTCCGCCAGCTGCTGCCCGAGTTCATGTACTTCGCGGTGATGCCGTACTTCGGCGCCGAGGCCGCCAACACGGCGATGCAGGCCGCCGCGGCCTGACTAGAGGCGTTCGACGTTCTCCGCCTCGATGCCGCGGGTGATGCCGCGGAAGTCGAGGACCCGCGGCGCGGCGGCAGCGACGCGCTCGTAGTCGACGCCGGGGTGGACGGTGACGATCGCCGCCAGGTCGGTGTCGGCCAGCCCCTCCTCGAGGGCGACCGAAGCGAGGCCGTGGTCGGGCAGCGCGACGACATGGGCGTCGTGGTAGGAGACCTCGGCACCGAGGCTCTGCAGGAGGGCGATGATCTTCAATGCCGGCGACTCGCGGGTGTCGCCGATACCGCCCTTGTAGCTGACGCCGAGAATGAGGATGCGGGAGCCGTTGACGGCCTTGCCGGCGCTGTTCAGCGCTCGCTCGATCCGCTCCACGCAGAAGCCCGGCTGGGCCTGGTTGATTTTCCCGGCGAGCTCGATGAACTCCGGGTAGAAGTCGTGCTGGCGGGCCTTGAAGGCGAGGTAGAAGGGGTCGACCGGCAGGCAGTGGCCGCCCATCCCGGGGCCGGGATCGAAGCGCATGAAGCCGA
>Ga0207710_10000673_pt1 | contig 19242 bp, 17 predicted proteins | sample KBSS24metaG_FD_184400 | JGI IMG/M metagenome (GOLD analysis project Ga0207710, IMG submission 184400) | Switchgrass rhizosphere microbial communities from Kellogg Biological Station, Michigan, USA - KBS S2-4 metaG (SPAdes) (version 2) | ecosystem: Host-associated > Plants > Roots > Rhizosphere...
CGTATTATGCCTGCAACGGATATAAAAAATTGTCTTGCCTGTGGAAAGCAATTAAAAGGAAGAGTTGACAAGAAGTTTTGTGATGATTATTGCCGCAACTCTTTTAATAATCAGCAAAAAGCCAAAGGAAGCCATAGCAATTATGTAAGAAACATTAATAATGCCTTATTGAAAAATCGCAAAATATTAGAATCTCTTTTGCCCGATGATGTAAAAACAGCTAAGGCCAATAAGGAAAAATTGCAGCGACTTGGATTCCAGTTTAACTATATCACGCATTTTTTTAAAAATAAAGAAGGCAGCACTTATTCTTATTGTTATGACTATGGCTATCTGCCGCTTGATAACGATTGGTACCTGATCGTAAAAAGAAAAGAAGATTAAGTTTACATAAAAAAAATCCCGACATACGCCGGGATTCTTGGGGGTTTTCTCGGTGTACGGATCTATTGTAAGGTAATATTGTATTTTCCAAGCATTCCATAGGTGCCGGCATACTGATTAGCGATGGTAGTTACTGCCAGGTAATATTTACCAGGGTCTAATGTTGTTGTTACATTCAAAGCACTTGGGTTATCAACTGTAGAAATTAAAGCTCCGGAACTGTTATATATTTTTAATACGAGGTCAACATTCGCACCCGTATTATTTGCAGCGACAGAAAACGGTGTAACAGAAATATTTTTGGTTATGGTATTATCAACATAAAAAAAGTCAATGTCTCCGTTGTTGTTGATCAGACCATCCAATGATCCTGTCAAAAGCTTTGCATTGCTTGTGGTATTAGGATAATCATCTGTATTGGTGCTTCCTATTGCATTTGTTATAATTGCAACATCATCCTGATAGGATGTAGCGCCGTATGGGTTAGGGCCATTGTGCCAGATCGTTTCATTTTGATAATAACCGACTCCCATAATAGGAGCCCAACCGATTTCACCAGAACCTTGTCCGTAGTTATATTCAGAAAGTTCTACTCCATTGACATCATATTTTGCTTGGTGATACAAGCCTAAAGTATGACCAACTTCATGCGAAACAGCTTCAGCAATCATTTTTGTATTGTAATTCAGCAATAATGAAAACACAAAACAAGGTGTATTGCCCCATGTAAATGAACCCACGAAAGAAACACCACCAGCACCATTCCCGTACCATTGATACGTTTCCGTTATCATTACTTTTGTTCTTTTATAAGGATTAGCCGCATCATAGTCAGATTGACTGGTTGTAACTTTTACATTAAACGGGCTATAATCATTACTGACTCTGTTGAAGATTTCAGTAACCTGGGCTGTGGTAAGATTAGCTGAACTGCAATTAATATCACCAGCATAATTCCACGATGTGCCCGAAACAGTTCCACCATCAAAATCTAAGAAAATAACCGGGCCACCAGAGGTAGTGGCAGTCGTTGTTGATCCACCACCACCGTTTGATGTTAATGGTTTTCCTTTTCTACCATTGAACTCATCTGCAACGGCAGTTCTTTTTATTGTATTAAAATTAGTAATACCAAAATCGCAACTTTGTTTGGCTTTGGAAGATTGATTGTTTGGTTGAACAGCCGCAACCTGTAAATCTTTGGCTTTATTGCAAGCAAGCGTGCAAATACATGCAATAACAAGGAGGTTTCTCATACGGATTTCGTTTTTAATAGGATAATGAATGATAGCGATGTATAAAACAGAATTTCTACGTCGCTATTGTACCGCTGTCCTATAAAGTAATAGGAATAAGGTGTTTTCCTTAAAAGGCTTTCGTGTTTTTCCGAAAATGACAGTGATGTGCACAAAAAAACCTCAATGAGGCATTGAGGTTTTAGTTTGTTCTTGTGGTGTGGGGCGGGATCGAACCGCCGACACAAGGATTTTCAGTCCTTTGCTCTACCGACTGAGCTACCGCACCGTAAGAATTTTAAATTTTTGATTGTCGGTCAAGATTATCTGCAAAACAAAAATGGGTTGCAAATATAGAAGATTGGCTAAACAATCTAAAATCCAAAATCTACATTCAGAAATCACATACCATATTCACTTAAAAACTTGATCCGCATGATCTTTAATTGTTCCCAGTTAAAATCATATTCAGCTAACTCTTCCTGCGCTATCTGAAGAGACGATGTTTCGCAACTTTTAAAATAATCTATTATTTCATCCTGGTCTTCCTCATCAAGCATTTCATCTATTGCATAATCGAGATTGAGCTTGGTACCACTTGCTGCAATTGTTTCCATTTCTTCCAGCATCTCGTCCATGCGCCACCCTTTATTTTTTGCTATCGTTTCAAGTGAAACTTTTTTGTCTGTATTCTGAATTATATAAACCTTGTTACCGCTTTTATTCACCACACTCTTCATTACAAAATCATCGGGCTTCTCAATGCTATTTTCTTCTACATACTTAGCAATAAGCTCAACAAACGGTTTTCCATATCGCAATGCTTTTCCTTTGCTTACTCCCTGGCATTTTTCCAGCTCTTCCAATGTGGTTGGATAAAGTGTGGCCATATCTTGTAATGTATTTTCTAAAAATATAACCCAGGACACCAAGCCTACTTTTTTAGCTACTTTTTGTCGTAACTCTTTCAGCATTTCAAATAATCTATCATCGGCTGCGGCACCTGTGCCGGCTTCTGCTCCTTCTTCATCATCTGCATTAGCATCATCATAAAGATGATTAAGAATGATCTTGAATGATTTTGGCTTTTTAAGAAATGCTTCGGCTTTTTTGGTAAATTTCAATACCCCATATTCTTCAATATCTTTTACAAGCATTCCTTCTAACATAAGTTGCCTTATTAATGAATTCCAGAAATGATTATCTCTGTCATTTCCACTGGCAAAGACATCGAGGACATCATGCCGGAACATTTGATTTTGTGGGGTCAGTTTTCCAACAATAATATTAACCACATAATCTGCAGCAAACCTTTCATCCAATGCCTTAATCGCCTTTAGAGCAAGGATCGCCTCTTCTTTAGCTTCTATTTTTTCTTTAGGATGTTTGCAATTGTCACAATGACCGCAGCTATCATTTTCATACAGTTCACCAAAATAACTCAGTAACCCTTTCCGCCTGCAAACGCCACTTTCGGCGTAGGCCACTATTTCATTGATCAATTGGGCACCGACCTCTCTTTCACTAAGAGGTTTATCACGCATCAAATGCTCAAGTTTGCTTACATCTTTATGAGAATAATAAAGAACACATTTTCCCTCAAGGCCATCACGACCTGCACGTCCGGTTTCCTGGTAGTAGTTTTCAATTGACTTTGGAATATTATAATGGATGACAAAACGAATATCGGGTTTGTCGATTCCCATGCCAAATGCTATTGTGGCAACAATAACCTGAACATCTTCATTTAAAAAAAGATCTTGCCTTTCCGCCCTTAACTTACTATCAAGGCCTGCATGATAAGCAACAGCTTTAATACCATTAGCCATTAAAATATCGGCAAGCTCTTCGGTTGTTTTTCGGTTAAGTGTATAAATAATCCCGCTTTTTAATCCCATGCCCTTTATAAATCGTACAATGCTTTCGTCAGTTTGGGATTTTTTTATTTTAGGTAGTATTTCATATTGAAGATTCGGACGATTGAAGGATGAAATAAAAATATTCGGATCATTCAAAGCAAGATTCTTTATGATATCGCTTTGTACCTTAGGTGTAGCAGTAGCGGTCAATGCTATTACAGGGGCATCTGGATTAATTTGTATCATCATTTCCCTCAGGCGCCTATATTCAGGACGAAAATCATGTCCCCATTCAGAGATACAGTGGGCTTCATCAACTGCGAAAAAAGATATTTTAAGATCTGAAAAGAATTCAAGGTTTTCCTGTTTAGTCAATGTCTCCGGCGCTACATAAAGCATTTTTGTTTTTCCACTTTGCAGGTCATCATGCACTTCTTTAATTTCTTTTTTATTCAACGTTGAATTAAGAAAATGTGCTACTTCGTCATTACTGCTATAACCACGAACCAAATCCACTTGGTTTTTCATTAAAGCAATTAAGGGAGATACGATGATGGCAATTCCGCTGCTTACCATTGCTGGTAATTGATAGCATAAGCTTTTGCCTCCGCCGGTTGGCATTATTACAAATGTATCATGGCCGGCTAATAACGATTCAATCGCTTTTTCCTGTGTGCCTTTGAAAGCTGTAAAACCAAAATATTGCTGAAGCGCTTTATGAAGATCAAACCGGCCTGTTGTCGATTTTCCATTGACAGTTGGCTTTTCTTTTGCGTTCTTTTTTGTTTCTTTTTGCGCTCCGCCTTTTCCTTTTGCTGTTGCTGTTCCCATTTCAGTATTTCAATGTTAGTTTCTTAAGGTACTTAATTTTACCCATCCCTGTATTCTATTTATTATTTTTTTATACAGGATAACAGATACCAATTCCATCAAATCCGTTTCCCACTAATAGCAAGAAATAAAAGACAAGTGGAGTAGTAACCGGGGTGACGAATTTACGAATCAATACCCATTTATAAGTAAATAGAATTGCTAAAAACCACGGTAATGATTGCATAAAACTGTACTTCTGCCAAATCCTCTATTTTTGCGGCCTCGCTTTAATCGTGTAAAATATGGCTGACTCCATTAAACAAATTGCTGTAAAAACTATACAGTTGGAAGCCAACGCTATTGCCGGTCTTTTATCTTATCTGAATGGCGAATTTGAAAAAGCAGTTAATGCCATAAAACAATGCAAAGGTCGTGTTGTTATAAGCGGCATTGGTAAAAGTGCGATAATTGCACAGAAGATAGTGGCAACTTTAAATTCTACCGGCACGCCATCTATTTTTATGCATGCCGCAGATGCTATTCATGGCGATCTCGGTATTATACGGAAAGAAGATGTGGTAATCCTGATCAGCAAAAGCGGCGAAGGCCCGGAAATAAAAATGCTGGTACCCTTAATTAAAAATTTTGGCAATACGCTTATCGGTATAGTTGGAAATGCAGACTCTTATCTTGCCAAAAAAGCTACGATATTTCTTAATACTTATGTTGAACAGGAGGCTTGTCCAAACAATCTTGCGCCTACTTCAAGCACAACAGCGCAGTTAGTCATGGGGGATGCTTTGGCTGTAGCCTTAATGGAATTAAAAGGATTTCAAAGCGATGATTTTGCCAGGCTTCATCCTGGTGGCACATTGGGAAAAAAATTATACCTGCGGGTATCGGATTTATATCCCGACAATGAAAAGCCAAAGGTTTTATCAAATCAATCTTTACGGGAAGTAATTGTGGAAATGACAGCAAAACGTTTGGGAGTAACAGCTGTTGTAGATACAGAAGGTAATTTGCTTGGTATTATTACCGATGGCGACCTGAGGCGGATGCTTGAAAAAAATGTTACTATTGATAATGTAAATGCCGGTGATATAATGACAAAGAAGCCAAAAACTATTGAACCCAATGAATTGGCTGTAGATGCTTTGGATATTTTAAGAAAAGAGGAGATCTCTCAATTAGCTGTAACTAATAATGGAAAATATCTTGGCATTATACATCTGCACGATTTGATAAAAGAAGGGTTAATTTAAGCTTTCGTATCTAAAAAGATTTTGGGTCTATGAATAAACATCAGTACGTGGCGATCATGGCGGGAGGAATAGGCAGTCGTTTTTGGCCCATGAGCCGCACTAATTTTCCCAAACAATTTCTTGATATACTTGGCACAGGCAAAACCCTGATACAACAAACCTTTGACCGTTACAGCAAATTTGTTTTAAAAGAGAATATTTATATAGTTACAGCACACGAATATATTGATATAGTAAAAAAGCAAATTCCCGATATTGCAGAAGAAAATATTCTTGCAGAGCCATTCAGAAAAAACACCGCACCTTGTATAGCCTACATTGCATTTAAATTGCTGAATAAGGATCCTAAGGCAGTGATGATCGCAGCGCCTTCAGACAACATCGTTACCGAACCGGATGAGTTTATTAAAATAATGCGAAAGGGTTTGAACTTTGTCGATCACATTAATGCTCTTGTTACCCTCGGCATAAAACCAACTTATCCAAATACGGGCTATGGTTATATTCAACATGAAACAACTGAAGCTGCTCCGGGGATTTATCGTGTAAAAACATTTACTGAAAAACCCAATACCGAACTTGCAGAAAAGTTCATTGCCAGCGGGGATTTTTTATGGAACGCCGGGATCTTTACCTGGAAAGTAAAAAATATTGTTTCGGCTGTTGAAAAATATTTACCTGAAATATATGAAGTGTTTGCTGCTGAAAAAGATAAATTCAATACAAAAGATGAAACAGCAGCTCTTGAACAAATCTATCCGCAATGCACCAATATATCTATCGACTTCGGAGTAATGGAAAAGGCCGATAATGTATACGTTATTCCCGGCTCCTTTGGCTGGAGTGATCTTGGCACATGGAACAGCGCCTGGGAAAACATGGACAAGGATTATTTAGGAAATGCTGTGGTGGGCAAAAGAGTTGTTGTGGTAGATTCAAATAATTGCGTGGTACATGTTCCTGATCACAAACTTGTTTTGCTGGAAGGACTGGATAATTTTATTATAGTTGATACCAAAGATGTTTTACTTATCTGCAAAAAAGATAAAGAACAGGCTATTAAAGATTATGTGGCGGAGATCAAAAGAAATATAGGTGATAAATATTTATAAAATCCAACAGGCAAACAATAGTAACTAATATCTTTAAAGTAATTTTTTGACTTTTAACTTCTGACTTTTATTCTCATGTCTTCATTTCCTGTAAATAATATTCTTTTTCTTGATATTGAAACTGTTCCGCAATATTCTTCTTACACAGAACTGCCTGAAGAATGGAAAACACTTTGGGGCTTAAAGGCGCAATATATTTTGCGTAATAAGGAAGAAGAAACAGCGGAAACCGTTTACTCCCGGGCTGGTATATATGCTGAATTTGGAAAAATTATTTGTATAAGTTGTGGGTGTATGAGTGGTGCCGGCGTTGATAAAAAGATCGTTATTAAATCTTTTTATGATGAGGATGAAAAAACAGTCCTTTTACAATTCAGCGAAATGATATGCCGCTGGGCAACAGACAATACCAAATACCTGTGTGCTCACAACGGAAAAGAATTTGATTTTCCCTATTTATGTCGCAGGATGATCGTGAATAATCTTCCCATTCCATCCATATTATCAACTGCTGGTAAAAAACCCTGGGAGGTAAATCATTTGGATACGTTGGAGCTCTGGAAATTTGGTGATTTTAAAAGCTATACTTCATTGAATCTTTTGGCGCATACACTGGGTATTTCTACACCAAAGGATGATATTGATGGCAGTAAGGTCTGGACCGTATATTGGAATGATAAAGATTTAAAACGAATTGTAAATTATTGTCAGAAAGATGTATTGACCGTAGCACAAGTTTTTTTAAAAATGAATGGTGAGCCATTGATAAAAGAAGAGAATATTGAAATAAAGAGTTAGGAGAAAAAAGAGGTAAGGGTAAGGAGTAAGTTCTTATAAATTTTTGTGGCTTTACACTCAGTAAATTAATATTTATGTCATGACAAGAACCAATTACTCATCGGGTGCAAAATGGGAAGATGTTGTTGGTTATAGCCGTGCTGTAAAAGTTGACAATGTCATTGAAGTAACAGGAACTGTAGCTGTTGATGAGAACAACAATCTAGTAGGAGCAGATAGCGCTTATGAACAGACAAGGTTTGTTATTCAAAAAATTGAAGCCGTATTACAACGTGCAGGAGCCTCGTTAAAAGATGTGGTAAGAACAAGAATGTTTGTTACCGATATTTCCCGTTGGGAAGAATATGGAAGAGCACATGGAGAGTTTTTCAAAGACATTAAACCCTGCACTTCCATGATAGAAGTAAAAGGATTGATAGCTCCTGAATACCTTATCGAAATAGAGGCCACAGCAATTGTCTGAACCGTGATTTATAAGATTCTTGGGATATGAATATTGAGACCCTCCGTGAGTATTGTTTGAGTAAGGCCGACGCCGAAGAAGCCTTTCCGTTTGGGCCGGATACCTTAGTATATAAAGTGAATGGGAAGGTTTTTTTAATTGCCGGACTGGACTCTCAGCCACTAAGTTTTAATGTGAAATGTGATCCCGACAAGGCCATTGAATTAAGGGAAGAATTTGAATGTGTAAAACCGGGCTACCATATGAACAAGAAACACTGGAACACTATTGTTGTTGATGGCTCTGTTTCTTCAAAGCAATTAAAAGAATGGATTGATCATTCTTATGAATTGGTGTCAAAGGCAAAAAGGAGATAACAATTACAGTTATAAGCTTCCCGATCTTCTATTTCGTAATTCCACCTAATTTTATCTGCATATTTGCATATCAATGAATCCGCATATTCAATCAAAGCTTCCTAATGTTGGCACTACCATTTTTACAATAATGAGTGGTCTTGCGGCCAAACTCAATGCTGTAAATCTCGGGCAGGGTTATCCAGATTACTCCATGAGTCCCGAGCTTGTTGCATTGGTGAATGAGGCGATGAAGAATGATTTTAACCAGTATGTTCCTATGCAGGGTTATATGCCGCTGCGGGAATCTCTTGCAGAGAAAATTGAATCTTTATATGGGGCTAAAATAAACCCTGATACACAGATCACCATTACACCAGGCGGCACGTATGGAATATATACAGCATTAACCGCTGTGTTACAGCCCGGCGACGAAGTGATCGTTTTTCAACCTAGTTATGATAGCTATATTCCTAATGTGGAGATCAATGGCGCTGTTGCCGTGTTGATTGACCTGAAATTTCCTGAGTACAAAATAGATTGGGATGAAGTACGGCAAAAAATAACACCCAGGACCAGGATGATCATGTTGAATACACCACACAATCCGACCGGTTCTATTTTAATGCAGGAAGATATTGATCAGCTTCGCTCCATTGTAAAAGACAGCAATATTTTTATTCTTAGTGACGAAGTGTATGAGCATCTTATCTTTGACGGCCTTCCACATCAAAGCATGTTGCGCTATCCGGATCTGCTTGAAAGAAGTTTTGTTTGTTTTTCATTTGGCAAAACTTATCACTGCACAGGCTGGAAGCTCGGCTATTGTATTACTTCGCCTGAGTTTACGGTGGAATTCAGAAAAGTTCATCAATTCAATTGCTTCTCCTGTCATTCTCCTTCACAGGTTGCATTAGCAAGCTTTTTAAAAGACAAGGATGCTTATTTGTCTCTTGGCTCAATAATGCAGAAGAAAAGAGATTACTTTATTGAGTTAATGCAGGATACAAGATTTGAATTATTGAACAGCAAAGGAAGTTATTTTATTTGCGCTAAATATGGCCGCATCAGCAACGAAAAAGACAGCGACTTTGCCATCCGCATTACAAAAGAATACGGCGTAGCGGTTATTCCCGTTTCTGTTTTTTATAAAAATGAAGCCGATAATAAAGTTGTACGTTTTTGCTTCTGTAAAAAGGAAGAGACATTGGAACGTGCTGTAGAAAGACTGCGAAAAATATAATGTTGTAATTCTCTATCTATTCGTTTCATATTTATTTCCCATTCTAATGATAAAGGATAAGCGCTATCGTGGTATTCTTTTTATGTTGCTGGCTGCACTTTGTTTTTCCAGCATGGGCGGCGGTGCAAAAGCATTGAAAGATAATTTTTCCGCCGGGCAGCTTGTTTTTTATAGAAATGCAATTGGCTTATTGATATTAGTACCGGGACTTTTTATTAAGCCCCCCATACAAAAAGGTGGAAAATTTTTTAGGCTCGCTTTCCGTGGTGTTATGGGAACTATCGCTTTATATACATTACTATATTGCATTCTTCATATTCCCCTTGGTGCCGCTATGAGTTATAATCTGACCTCTGCGTTGTTCATTGCTATTTTTTCTTTTTTTCTTTTTGGGGAATATCATGGCAGAAAAGTTTTAATGGCTGTGTTGCTCGGCTTTTCCGGTATGTTGCTTATTTATAAACCCAACATGCATTTTCCCTGGCATTACCATGCTACTGGTTTATTATCAGGTATTGTTTCTGCTATCGCTTATCTCACATTAGGAAGGCTGACGAATTATTATGATCCCCGGGTGATCGTTCTGTCATTTTTAACCAGCGGATTTATTCTTCCTCTTATTTCATTTATCGTACATTATGCCAGCGGTATTCCGGCTGATGGCTTGTTCATAATCGATTGGCAATGGCCACATGGGATGGAATGGTTTGCCATATTACTAATGGGACTTACAGCATTATTTGGTCAGTATTTCGTAACCCGTGCTTTTGGATCTGACAAGGCTGGAATCGTTTCGGTCTTCGGTTATGCCAATATTATTTTTTCTGTCTTCATCGGTATGGCATTGGGTGATGACTTTCCAGGCATTATTTCCTGGATCGGAATTTCCTGTATCATCCTTAGCGGTATTATCATTTCGCTTGTAAAGCGGCGAACATCTACTGCCTGACATATTTTTCATTTTTTCAACGACTATATTTGGTTTTTTACATTCTTATCGTATATTTGCGATATAAGATTAAGCAATGGCTTTTCATAAAAAAGAAGAATTCAGCAGTAAAGAACAATCCCTGGCTGCATTTGCCAAGGCAGTAAGTCATCCTGCCCGTCTTGCCATTCTTGCTATGTTGGCAAAAAAGAATGAATGTATTTGTGGAGAGATTGTGGAAGTATTGCCCTTAGCACAAAGCACCGTAAGCCAGCATTTAAAAGAATTAAAAACGGCTGGGCTAATAACAGGCGAAACAGATGGCCCAAGAAGTTGCTACTGCATCAACTGGAAAGCTTTTGAAAAGTTCAATGCTGATTTCAATTCTCTTTTTGAAAAACTAAAAGAAGTAAATGCCAAATGTTGTTAATTATTAATCACAATAAAAGTAAAGCCATGAACACAAATCAAAATGATCCGGGCTGTTGCGGTGGCGACAGCGGATGCTGCAACATAACCGATATGGGTTGTTGCTAAAAATAATATGCCATACTGCAAAAAAGTATGGCATATTTCTTAAAGATCAAATATGAAAAAGAAGATACTATTTGTTTGTATAGAAAACAGCAATCGTTCGCAAATGAGTGAAGCTTTTGCGAGGATGCTTGGTGGCGATAGCATAGAACCGTATAGTGCCGGCTCAGCACCTTCGGGAAAAATAAATCCGAAAGCAATTGCTGCTATGAAAGAGTTGGGATATGATTTGTCAACACATCATTCCAAATCATTGGAAGAAGTGAAACAATTCGCTCCTTTTAATGCCGTTGTCACTATGGGCTGTGGCGACGCTTGTCCCTGGATGCTTGCCAAGGAGTTTATTGATTGGGAAATTCCTGATCCAAAAAACATGAATGAAGATGATTTCAGAAAAGTAAGTGCCCTGATCGGCGACAAAGTAAAACAGCTCCTTACTTCGCTATGATATAAAAAGGAATTTACTTTGCCCAAATTGAACCGGCATTGAACACCCCATTTCTTCCTGATCGTATTTACAAATTCCTTTTTCTCTTAGTTGGGTCGGTATATATCATCGGGTTGTTTGTTCCGCTGATGGATAACGATTCAGCTCATCATGCAGACATAGCTCTGCACATGTACCTTACAGGCAATTATGTAAACCTTGTAGACCACGCTGGCGATTACCTAGATAAACCCCATTTGCATTTCTGGCTTTGCGCATTCAGTTATAAGATCTTTGGTGTAACAACATTTGCCTATAAGGTCCCTTCTTTCCTTTTTACAATTTTTGGTACTTATTCTACATATCGTCTTGGTAAAGCATTATATAATGCAGAGGTTGGAAAGTTGGCAGCACTGATCCTCGCTTCTTCTTTTGCCTATATACTCGCCAATAATGATGTGCGGATGGATGCAATATTAACCGCATGCATTGTATTTGCTACCTGGCAGTTGGTGGAGTTTACTCAACATAAAATTTTGTTGAATATTGCCGGCGCTGCTCTCGGTCTCGCATCAGGATTTTGTACAAAAGGGCATATTGCTGTTTTTGTACCCGTTGTTTCAATTATCTTTTATATTCTTTATAAAAAAGACTGGTCATTATTTTATAACTGGCGCTGGTTGGCGCTGGTTGTTTTATTTGGTTTGCTTATTTCTCCTGTTGTTTATTGTTATTACCTCCAATACAATTTACATCCTGAAAAAGTAGTCCGCGGAAAAAGTCACATCAATGGTGTAGGGTTTATTCTGTTTGGTCAAAGCGTTGAGCGGTTTCGTGGTGATAGTTTTGGTAATGATAGCAAGCATGATTATTTCTTTTTCATTCATTCTTTTCTTTGGGCATTTGCTCCCTGGAGCATTATTGCTTACATCGCCGTTGCTGATCGGATCAAACATCTTCTGCCACGAAAAGATGAATGGTTAACTCTCGGCGCTTTTGTCGTTATGTTGCTCGTCGTTTCATTTTCCGGTTTCAAGTTGCCGCATTATTTAAATATAATCTTTCCTTCCTCTGCTGTGCTTACAGCTTCTTTTATAATAAGCAAAAGATATAATGGCAAATGGATTCGGGCCTTTCTTTTTATCCAGTCTGGTATAGTATTTATCATACTTTCATTAGTTGCTTTTATAAATGCGTGGGCTTTTCCTGTTAAACAAACCTGGGTTGTAATCGGTATGATCTTGTTTCTTGCCGTCGTTTTTTATTTTATGAAAAGCAGGCTCTATACTACTGTTCAAAAAACTATTCTTGTTACCATAAGTGCAATGGCATTTTCTTTCTTTTTACTGAATAGTAATTTTTATCCCCAGCTATTAACCTACCAGGGAGGAAACGAACTTGCTTTTGCTACCAAAGGAAAGGTTGATCCGCAATCTGTTTATTTCTGGAGAAATACGTACAGCTCTTCTTATAATTTTTATACAAAAACACTTCGAAAAGAATTTTCTGATTCGGTATTTCAATCCGGAAAAAAGGCCTGGATACTTTATGATATAAGAAACGAAGATGAAATAATAAGATCAGGCTATAATCTTGGTGAAAAATTTTACTCTCCGGATTATGAGATCACAAAATTGGATATAAAGTTCATCAATCCGACAAAAAGAGAACAGCGGTGTACAAAAATGGTGATAGCTGAAATATCTGCAAAAAATTCATACTAACAGCTATATTTCTATCAGCTCGTTTAATAAAGGGATCAATGCAGGAAGGATTTTTTGTTTCGCTGTTTCGATAGTAAACCACCCTGCCTTGTCTATCTCCGGCACATCAATATGCTTCCCTGATCTTGGTGGCCATTCCAATTGAAATAAATTACTTCGTATTGAATCCGCATCCATATCTCCTTTTACAGCCCATGCGTTTACTATTTTTCCGCCTTTATATTTTATTGGCTTTAGTGGAGTAAATTTTCCATCGATCTCTTTTCCGGTCTCTTCTTTAAACTCTCTCTTTGCAGCAGCCAAGGGTTCTTCATCGTTTTCATATTCTCCTTTAGGGATTGTCCATACAGCATCCTCTTTGTTTTTATAAAACGGTCCGCCTGGATGACAAAGAAAAACTTCGGTTGTTTTATTTTTCGTTCGGTAAAGTAATATGCCAGCAGATTGTTTGGGCATTAAAACATTTTAGGACTTATAAACCAACCTTCTTACTTATCTCCAACATCCTGTCAATTGGTTTTTTAGCAGCCAATCTCAATTCTTCATCCATGGTTATTTCAGGCAATTCATATTCCATACAGAGATATAATTTTTCAAGTGTGTTACGCTTCATGTGCGGGCAATCATTGCAGGCGCAACTATTATTAGGAGGAGCTGGAATAAATGTTTTGTAAGGGTTTGCTTTCATCATCTGGTGTAATATTCCAGTTTCCGTAGCGACAATATATTCCTGGGTAGTATCTGTTTGAGTAAACTTCAACAATCCCGTAGTTGATCCTATATAATCAGCAATCCGTAACACAGGATCTTCGCATTCAGGATGAGCTATCACTTTAGCATTGGGATGTCTTACTTTTAATTTAGTTATTTTTTCCAAACTAAAAATTTCATGTACCATGCAAGCTCCATTCCAAAGCAACATATTTCTTCCTGTTACTTTATTGATGTAAGCTCCAAGATTTTTATCGGGTGCAAAAATGATTGGTTGTTCTTTGGGAAAGCTCTCTACAACAGCTTTTGCATTGCTGCTGGTACAGATAACATCGCTTAGCGCTTTGATACCTGCGCTGCAGTTGATATAACTCACCACAACATGATCCGAATGCTGTTCTTTAAATTTTTTAAACAATGACGGCGGACAACTATCACTTAGTGAACAACCTGCTTTGAGATCGGGGATCACAACTTTTTTTGCCGGATTTAAAATTTTTGCTGTCTCTGCCATAAAATGAACGCCGGCAAAAACGATCATGTCTGCATTTGTTTTTTCCGCCTGTTGCGCTAACCCAAGACTATCGCCGATATAATCTGCCACATCCTGTATATCTGGTTCCTGGTAATAATGCGCAAGCAGGATTGCATTTTTTTCTTTCTTCAATCGTTCTATCTCAGCAAACAGGTCCAGTTCGGGGTCAAGCTCTATGTCAAGAAACCCATTAACATCGACTTTACTTTTAGCAGAAATTATATCGGAAGTCATTTTTATTTTTTTTCAGGGTGGCAATATTACAGGGTTAAACCACCTAATTCCAAAACAATTTTTTTGCAGACGTTGTTCTGTATTATAATAGTATTAATATAATTATTAAAAAAAGAGTTTATTATTATTATAACTGTGAATTCGTGGAAAACATTTTCCGGCTCCTCTTTACAAAATTACAATGAGGGTGTTATTAACAGCGATTTCCTGAAATCCACAGTTTGCTTTACAAGACCATTCTATATTCGGCTATCATTTACACATTTCTGTGGAAAACAATAAATCTGAAAATGTTTATTAATAGTTTCAAAGAAATTTGTGAGTATAGATAGAATAAGTAGTTGATTTTATACAAACGGGATCATTTATAATAGTGCCCTATAAATTTTACGCATCGTATTCCATTTCATATGCACGTTTCATTTCAGGTTATTCACAACAAAAATGATTTTATAACATCAGCTTGGGGAGAAAAAAGAGAAATTGTAATGATCCAAAACAACAATACCCCGATCTCTGTCAATCAAAATACCGGGGCACTTTTTATACTATTATAAATAAAAAATATCTCTGGCTTGTTTCCGATGTTAATTGTTCTTTCAAAATCAGTACAGGGCAATACCTCAAGGGTTTTGAGTGGTTTGGGGCTTTATCGCATTTACCCTATTTTTGCCGTCCTCCAAAGAAATCTTTGGTTTAAACTCTATCAACATTTATGTCAATCATTCAAAGAATCAGAGATAAATATTCCAGGATAGCAGTAATTGCAATTGCCGTTGCCTTGTTGGGATTTATTTTAATTGACTACATATCCGGAAAAAGTCGTGGATTATTTAGTTCCGGCGGGGGTAATACGATAGGTACCGTGAATGGAAGAAAAATCTCTTTTGATGAGTTTAATAAAAAGGTTAGCCAACAGGATGCATATATGCAGCAACAAGGATATGGAAGCGGGGATGCTGTTCGTTCGCAGGCCATAAATTCCGTATGGGAACAGGAAATCAGCAAAATATTGGTAACCTCCGAAACAGATAAACTTGGAATTAGTGTAGGCAAAAGAGAATTAAATGATATATTATTTGGCGCTAATCCTCCGGAAGACCTGAGAAGGCAATTCACAGACCCCCAGACCGGTCAATACAACTCGGCTTTAGCCATTCAGCAGATCAATGAAATGAAAAAAAGAGGAACAGCAGAACAAAAAGCGGGCTTTAATGAATTTTTAAATCAATTAGAACTGATAAGGCAATCAGAAAAGTATGTTTCATTATTAAGTAATAGTATAAATTATCCCCGTTGGTTTTTGGAAAAGCAAAACGCAGATAACAGCCAACTGGCAAACATCTCAATAGTTAGAAAAACCTATGCAGAGATCCCAGACTCGTTAGTTAAAGTATCCGATAAAGAAATCGAGGATTTTATTAACAAACATAAAGAGCAATATAAGCAGCAGGAAACAAGAAGCATTGAATATGTAAGTTTTAGTGCGGCCCCCAGCCCGACAGATAGTGCTGCGGCGATGAATAAAATACTTTCTTTAAAACAAGAAATCGATACTACGAAGGATATTAAACAGATACTTCTGCGGGAAGGGGTTAGTGACTATGACACATCATATAAAAATGCAAAGCAGATTCAATCAACTGCAAAGGACTCTTTATTAAAAGCAACAGCCGGTCGTGTATATGGTCCTTACATTGAGGGCGGGAACTATATGCTTGCAAAAGTAGAAGGAGTAAAAAGAATACCCGCTGAAGTAAAAGTTCGCCATATTCTGGTAAGCACGGCACAACGAGATCCTCAAACGGGACAAATGACTCAGACCCGTGACTCAGTTTCAGCCAAAAATATAATTGACAGCGCAAAAGGTGCAATACAGGCAGGAATAAGTTTCGATTCTGTTTGTGTCAAACTTTCGGATGATGGGGGAAGCAAATTTAAAGGAGGTGTATATGACAGTGTGAAATGGGGCAGCATGGTACCGGCATTTAATGATTTTATTTTTACGAATCCTACCGGTGCAAAGGGCGTTGTAAAAACAGAGTTCGGCTATCATTACATCGAAATCTTGTCTCAAAAAGGAAGCGATACGGCGTATAAAATTGCTTTTTTACCGAAACGCATCGAAGCAAGTCCTGAAACAGATAATAATGCCAGCAACCAAGCCAGTTTGTTTGCGGGTGATAGTCGGGATCAAAAATCATTCGATGAGAATTATGAAAAAAATATGAAGCCAAAAGGCATTATTAAAAAAACTGCTGCAGATATAGGTCCAATGGATGTAAGTATACAAGAGGGCACTTCAAGGCCCTTTGTCAAGGCTATTTATGATGCAAAAAAAGGAGAAGTATTACAACCTGAAAGAGTAGGCCAGGATTATGTGGTTGCGGTAGTAACAGAGATAAACAAAGAGGGAACCCAAAGTGTAGCAAAGGCGAGATATTCTATTGAACCATTAATACGCAATAAAAAGAAGGCGGAACAAATAAAGCAAAAACTTGGAAAAATTAGTACTCTTGAAGCTGCATCTGCGGCTCTAGGTAAGCCAATTGAACCAATCGATAGCGTTCGAATGATGAGTGGGGCATCAAAATTAGGCTATGAGCCAAAGATATCCGGAGCGGCTTTTAATCCTGCGAACAAAGGAAAAGTTGTTCCCGAAGCATTGGCTGGAAGCCAGGGGGTTTATGTGTTGCGTGTAGAAAATATAACGACAACAGCAGTTGCAAATGCAAACATTGCCGATCAACGCAAAAATATGTATGAACAAGTGAAACAGTTCATGGGAAACAGCCGGAGCCCGGGTTATCCTTTAAATATATTGCAAAAAGCAGCAACCATTACAGATAAAAGAGGCCAACATTATTGATCTTTTAGAAATCTTTTGCAGACCCCTCCGACAGAGGGGTTTTGTTTTTCTGATTACGCAAACAAGCCCCTATTCTATTTGTTATTTTTGTAATAGTAACATTATGGCCGATCCCATTATAAATAAAGTAGCCGAAAGCGGATTGCTCTCCCTGGATCTTGAAATATATTATCCAAAAGGAGAAACAGAGATATTTGATCTGAAGGATCATTTGTTTATGGGAATGATATTAAAAGAAAAAGAATTCAGGCAAATATTAAAGGAGCTTGATTGGGAAAAATACAGGGGAAAGAATGTTGCCGTTACATGCAGTGCAGATGCTGTTATTCCTGTGTGGGCATACATGCTTGTTGCTTCTTATTTACAACCGGTAGCCAACGAAGTTGTAATGGGGGACGAAAAGGAGTTATATAAAACTCTTTTCCTGAAAAACCTTTCGCATATAAATGTCAATGAATTTGCCGGGCAGCGCATTGTAATAAAAGGCTGTGGCGAAACACCCATCGGCGACTTTGCATACATGGAAATAACGAAGCTGCTGAGACCTGTTGCAAAAAGCATAATGTATGGAGAACCCTGCAGTACAGTTCCTATCTATAAATCTAGGTAATAGTTAGAACCAACCTCTTTTTTTGAACATCGATATCATCCACACCGGTATAGCAAGCATAAAAAATACGGCAATCCAAAACCCATATTCATTGTGGAGATAGGGTATCCTGTCGAAGTTCATTCCAAAAATGCCACCAATAACCGTAGCCGGCGCAAGCAAACAGGTCACAATTGCCATTACCTTCATTACCTCGTTCATTTTTATATTAATGTTGTTAAGATGAAGGTCCTGCATACTCATTATAATATCACGGTAGTTCTCACTCAGATCAAGTGCCTGTACAATGTGATCATAAACATCTTTAAAATACTTGGTCGTTTGTATTTCTAAAAGGTCACTGTCTGTTCTTAAAAAACCATTAATTAATTCACGAACAGGAGAAAAATTTCTTTTCAGGATAATGATCTCTTTACGCAGTTGATTGATCTTGGATAAAGCACGGGGATTATCACCACGGAGAACTTCTTCTTCTACAAGCTCCATTTCGTCACCCAACTTTTCCATTACTGTAAAATAATTATCGACTATCATGTCAAGCATTGTATAACAGAGGTAGTCCGTATGTCGTTGGCGTATCTTACTATTGTTCATCCGAAGTCTGTCACGCAATGGATTAAATACATCTCTTTCTTTATCTTCCTGGAAGCTGATGAGGTAATCTTTTCCCATTACGATACTGATCTGCTCATGTTCTACTGCTTTTTTTTCAGTATTGTAATAAAGCATGTTCAGCAGGCAGAAAAAATTATCCTCCGATTCATCCATCTTTGGCCGCTGGTTGACACTTAATATATCTTCCACTATCAACGGATGAATATTGTAGTGAGCACAAACTGCTTCCACCTCAGCTTTACGCAAGCCATCAATATTTATCCAGGTAATACGACCACTTGTTTTATATTTGAAACAAGCCTCCACGGAGTTCAATTGTGTCTCTTCAACGGAGGCTGCATCATAGTCAAAAACCTGTATGACAACATCGGCAGCTTCTTCACGATGAGGAATAATAGTTGGATTTACCGATAATATTTCCTTTGTCCTCCTGGAAGAAAATAGGTTGGGCAGATACAGATAGCGTAAATACTTTTCGGGCCGCAGCTTTACATTCATGATACGGGAAGTTAACAAAAGAATTTAACGAAAAGATGCGCCTCGAAATT
>Ga0207710_10000675_pt1 | contig 19207 bp, 18 predicted proteins | sample KBSS24metaG_FD_184400 | JGI IMG/M metagenome (GOLD analysis project Ga0207710, IMG submission 184400) | Switchgrass rhizosphere microbial communities from Kellogg Biological Station, Michigan, USA - KBS S2-4 metaG (SPAdes) (version 2) | ecosystem: Host-associated > Plants > Roots > Rhizosphere...
CGTTCTTTTGACCGTTGAGCTCAGTTACGAGGTGCTTGCGGTGCAGCTCGCTGATGGGTTCGCCGTTGATTTCAGCTTCGGAGAGGTCGCTGATTATCAGATCGAAACTGTCGAGGTCGTCACGGCGCAGCGCCTTCTCACGTTCGCCGGTCACGATCACATCGTGACCCAGGCGTCCGAGTGCCTGTTCGAGCAGAACACGCAACTCATCGTTATTATCGACGATGAGGATCCGGCGTTTTTCCATCAAACTCCAATCTGAAAGAATCGTTTGAGGAGAGAAACTTCGATGGTCTGTACGAAAATCTATCGCCTCGCGTTCGAAATATATCAGAAACTGAGGGCCGGATTACAGGACAAACAGGGTTTGCAGGATACGGGCAATCCTGATAATCATGTAAATCCTGTAATCCTGTCCAACTGATGGCTAAACACGGAAAGCTCCGAACTTATCTCGAATACGCGCCGGTCAAGCTCGTCCTCATGACACTTGGCCACTTACCCGCTCCAGCGGCGTATTGGATCGGGCGCTCGTTCGGCAAGTTGGCTTACCTTTTGGCCGGCGATCTTCGTCGCACTGGCACGATCAATCTGCGTCTCGCCTTTCCGGAAAAGACTGACGAGGAGCGCGCCGCGCTGTTGCGCGAATGTTTTGAGAGTCTCGGACGTGAACTCGGACTCTTCAGCCAGATGGCGACGCGGTCTCGAGAAGAGGTCCGGCAACTCATCGAACCTGTGGGTTGGGATAATCTTGAAAACGCGCGGGCCGAGCGTGGCGAGCGTTTGATCTATTACACGGGCCATCTCGGCGCGTGGGAAATGACGAGTTTCGGCATCTCGCTACTCGGTTATCCATTTACGTTTCTGACGCGCAGGCTCGATAACCCAAAGATCGAGGAGCTTGTCGATGGTGTGCGCACGAAGTTTGGCAACAGGACGATCGACAAACTCTCGGCGGCGCGCTCGATGCTCAAGCTGCTTCGCTCAGGCGAAAATGCTTTGGGACTGTTGCCTGACGTAAACGCGCTCGATGACGAAGCGATCTTCGTCGATTTTTTCGGTGTGCCCGCAGCGACGACGTTCGTGATTGCGAAGCTTGCAGTGCGAACCAACACGCCGCTCGTCGGGTTCTTTGCGCCGTGGAGTGAAGAGAAAGGAAAGTATTTATTGATCGCTGAACCGCCGATCCCGGCTGAATCTACCGGCGATGAAGAGGCTGACGTGCGGCGAGTGACGATCGAGATGACGCGGAACATCGAGAACCAGATCAGGCGATATCCGGGACAATGGCTGTGGATTCACAAGCGCTGGAAGACGCGCCCGCCCGGCGAGCCCGGGATTTATTAGCCACGGATGCACACGGATGAATACACGGATCAATCGGGCATACGAGTTTGCCGACCTCTCGGGCTATTCATTTCTGGACCGGCTGAAGATCCGTGCGGCTGATTTGATATTTTACCTGCTGATAAATCTGATCGGGCTGACGGCGCGTTTTGAAGTCATTGGTTGGGAGAATCACGAAAAAGCGGAAGCGAACGGCGGACTTCCGATCTACGTCTTCTGGCACGACCGCATTTTTCTGACGACTTACTGGTGGCGCAACCGGCGCATCGTCGTCATGACGTCGCGCAGTTTTGACGGTGAGTACATCGCGCGGTTTATTCAGCGGTTTGGATACGGCGCGGTGCGCGGTTCGAGTACGCGCGGCGGTGCCGGCGCGATCGTCGAGATGACGCGTCTGATGCGCGCCGGATGCACGACGGCGTTTACGATCGATGGTCCGAAAGGTCCACGCCACATCGCGAAAATGGGCGCGGTGATACTGGCGAAAAAGTCAGGTCAACCGATCGTGCCGGTCACGATGGCGCTCGAACGCTACTGGACGACGCCGAGCTGGGATCTATTCCAGATTCCGAAACCGTTTACACGCGCCCGCGTTTACGTGGCGCCGCCGATTTACGTCCCGGCGGACGCAGACGAGGTAGGGCTCGCGGCCAAACGCAATGAATTGCAGCAAACTCTCGACGACTTGAATCATCAGAGCGAAGAGTGGCGACAATCACTCGTTAAGAAATCCGTGTAATCTGTGGTTAAGAGAGGTTAACAATGAAATCGATTCTTGCTTCAATACTTTGTCTGCTTTTTATCGGCATCGCTAACGCGCAGCTCAAACCGCCGACCGAACCCGTTATGGATCGCTTTCTTCGTTACGTGAAGATCGACACGCAGTCGCAGGAAGACCAGACGACCACGCCGAGCACGCGCAAACAGCTCAACCTCGCGAACCTGCTCGCAAAGGAGCTGACCGGGCTGGGCGCACAGAACGTGCGCGTCAGTGAGTTTGGCATCGTTTACGCGACCGTGCCGGGTAATCTCGCTGACAACTCAAAAGTGCCGGTCATCGGTTTCATTGCTCACATGGACACGTCGCCCGCCGTCTCGGGTGAAAACGTCAATCCGATCATTCACAAGAATTACCAGGGCGGCGATATCACGTTGCCCAAGGATCCGACGCAGGTGATCTCGGTCGACAAGACACCAGCGCTCAAGACATTGATCGGCGACGACATCATCACTGCTGACGGAACCACGCTGCTCGGCTCCGACGACAAGTCAGGTTGCGCCGAGATCATGACGATGATCGATATCCTGCGTCAGAACCCGCAGCTCAAACACGGAACGCTCTCCATCGCTTTCACGCCTGACGAAGAGGTTGGTGGCGGCATCGAGAAGTTTGACGTTAAGGCTTTCGGTGCGAAGTTCGCTTACACGGTTGACGGCGAAGAGCTCGGCGAGATCAGCGATGAGACGTGGAGCGCTCGCACGGCGACGGTCACGTTCCAGGGAAAGAGCACGCATCCGGGAACGGCGAAGGGGATCATGATCAATGCGATGTATGCGGTCGCGGATTATCTCAATCGCTTTCCGCACGACATGTTGCCGGAAACGACGGAAGGGCGCGTCGGGTTTGTTCATCCGTATGCGGGCGTGATCGACGTTGAGAGCTCGAATGTGAAGATCCTTTTGCGCGACTTCGATGTCAGTGGTCTCGATGCAAAAGAGAAGTTGTTGCGCGACATGGTGACGCAGACGGCGACGAAGTATCCGGAAGTGAAGATCACGATCGACGTCAAAGAGAATTACAAGAACATGAAGGAAGTGCTGAAGGAGTTTCCGCAGCTAACGGACAACGCGATGGAAGCAGCGAAGCGGGCGGGGCTGAAGCCGTTTCTGAAACCGATTCGCGGTGGGACGGATGGATCGAATTTGACGTTCCGGGGGCTGCCGACGCCTAATCTCTTCACGGGCGGCGGAAATTTTCATGGCAAGCTCGAGTACAACTCGCGCCGCGGGCTCGAGAAGTCAACCGAGACGCTGCTCAACTTAGTGCAGATATTTGCGGAGAAGAGTTAGTACGGATTGACATGAATAGCGGTTACGTTGCCCTAATCGGACGCCCGAACGCCGGGAAGTCAACTCTCCTCAATCGACTGGTGGGGCAGAAGATCGCTGCTGTTTCTGATAAACCTCAAACAACAAGATTCAGGATTCAGGGTGTAATCACGAAACCTGAGGGGCAGATCGTCCTCGTCGATACGCCCGGTGTGCATCAACCCGGCTACGAGCTCAATCGCCGGATGATGGCGTCGGTCCAGGAGGCGCTGCTCGGTGTCGATCTGGTTTGCCTGATTCGCGATGCGTCTGTTTCAACCGGCAACGGCGATCGCTTCGTCCTCGATCTCATCAAACGCTCCGAAAAACCCGCGCTACTGTTGCTCAATAAGATCGACAAGCTCGAAGAGAAGTCGGCGTTGTTGCCGCTTATTGATTTCTATCGAAACGAGCACGAGTGGCGAGAGATCATTCCCATCTCGGCACTAAAAGACGAGATGACTGATGTTTTGATCGAGAGCGCCTTGAAGCACTTGCCGGAAGGTGAGCCGATCTTTTCGGAAGAAGAGTTGACGGACCAGTCGCTGCGCGTGCTCGTTTCCGAGATCGTGCGTGAGAAAGTCTTGCACGCGACGGGTGATGAGATTCCATACGTCACCGCGGTCGTCACCGAGCGCTTCGAAGAAGTTCGTGAGGACTTCACGCGCATCAACTGCGTCATCGTTGTCGAGCGAACGACGCAAAAAAAGATCATCATCGGAAAAGGCGCCAGCCGCTTGAAAGATATCGGCATTCGCGCGCGCAAAGACATCGAAGCGCTGTTGGGCCACCGCGTGCATCTCGAGCTGTTTGTGAAAGTCGAGGAAGACTGGCGCAACAAAGAACAACTGCTTGATGAATATGGACTCAGTGGCAATTAGGTGGAAATTGACCAGCGCAAAAGAAAAGTCTGCTGGATGGTATGCGCTCGATGTTGATATCGACAGTGCGGCGCACGAAGCTGTCGAGTATGCGTTGATGGAAGCCGGTGCGCTCGGAACCGAGACGACGGATCGGAGTGTCACCGCTTATTTTCCTGAGGTGCCTAACCGGGAGCTTATTCGCAATGAGCTGTTCGAAGCGTTGCGCATTTACGACCTGCCGTCGTCATCCGTGCGCGACATGAACCTGCGCGAGGTTGCCGATCGCGATTGGCTGGAAGAGTGGAAACAGAACTGGCAGCCAGTCGAGATCGGACGCTTCATCATCGCGCCGCCGTGGTCCGACCTCGGCGACGTTCATGATCGATTAGTGATCCGCATCGAGCCGGGTATGGCTTTCGGCACCGGCACGCACGAAACAACACGCCTCTGTCTCGACGCGGTTCAAAAACACTTCGCCGGCGGTAGTTTTCTTGATGTCGGCACGGGCACCGGCATCCTCGCGATCGCCGCTGCTAAACTCTTTCCACAAGCACACATCGAAGCCTGCGACACCGATGAAACCGCGATCACGATTGCGCGTGAGAATGCGCAGTTGAATGGCGTCGATCAGATCAACTTCTGGGCGGGCTCGATTGACGACTCGACTGCATCCGCCGATCTCGTGGTGGCGAATCTGACCGCCGACGTGATCACGTCAATAATGCCCGCGCTGGTCGGCGTGACGTGCGGGAAGTTGATTCTTTCCGGCATTTTGGAAACGCAGCTCGAGATGGTCCAGGCTTCACTACATGACCGCGGGATTGATCAATTCGAGGTGGAGCAGCGTGGCGAATGGATGGCGCTGATTGTCTAAGAATTGTTTCACGCGCCTTTGCGCCTTTGCGTGAAATAAACCTACCAATTCCATGACTCGTCGAAGATTTCATGCCCCGCCAACCGCCTTCACACAAACTACTGTCACGCTCACTGCCGACGAAGCGCGCCACTTACGCGACGTGCTGCGACTGAAATCCGGCGACGAGGTTTATGTATTCGACGGGCGCGGGCGTGAGTTTCGCTGTAGCGTCTCGTACACAAAACGCGATTCCGCCGAACTGCAGATCGAGGCGGAAGTCGAACCCGCAAAACCTGAATCACAGTTGCAGCTAAATTTGTGCGTCGCATTGTTGAAGGGCGAGAAGTTTGATCTCGTCGTGCAGAAAGCAACTGAGCTCGGCGTCACAACCGTGACTCCCCTCATCACACGCTATGCTGACATCCATTTACGCGATCAAAGCGACGCGACGAAGCGTGTCGCTCGCTGGCAAAGGATCGCGTTGGAGGCGGCGAAACAGTCTGGCAGGGCGTTTGTACCGGAAATCAGCTTGCCGGTGGCGTTCGAGACAGCTCTTGAGGGCGTGGGCGTGATGTTCTCGGAACGCGGCGGCGAGCCGTTCGAAAACTTAACCGGAGCCCGCGCAATGACAGCCTTAGTCGGATCCGAAGGTGGCTGGGCAGATGAGGAAATCGAGGCGGCGCGGGCACGAAATTTTCATATCGTAACGCTGGGCGGAAGGATCCTGCGCGCGGAAACGGCGGCGATCGCGGTAACAGTGTTAATGCAACACCGGTTCGGAGACCTGAAATAGAGTTGACCGCAGCCCTTCTCAGGCTCAAAATGGTAGCCACTAATCGCCGGAACAAAGAACCCGAGGGGGACGTTACAAACTCGTATGGCCATCGATAAGAATTCCGCAGTCGAGAACGCCCGAAACGACCTGGCCAAGCGCCTGAACGTCAACGCCGCCGACATCAAGGAAAAGTCAGTAGAAGATGACGACTTCCCTGACATGGCGCTCGGCGCCGCCGAAGATGGCGAGATGAGCGGCCAGATGATCACCAGCGGCTGGCGCATCAAGCTCGAGGCGCAGGGAAAGACTTACGAATACCGCGCCGACAAAAACCAGGTGAGAGCTTATAGTTTTAAGGGCAAGAATTACCGGATCTAAAAGAGGTACCACCATGAACCGCAATAACTTCTTCATCCACCTTGCGCTCGCACTCGTTCTCATTCTCGTGGCCGCTTTCGCCGGTCAACTGAGCCGCTGGCGGAAACAGTGGAGATCACACATCGCGATCGTCCCTGCCACTGAGAAGAAAAAACCAGCGACTGTCGAAGACATCGCGCTCAGTGAGACGCGCAGCTTCGGGCGTCCGGAAATCCTCGTCAAATTCAAGAGCGGCGTCAGCCAGGAAACTATCGAACGACTGACCGCGCAACGCCACGATCGCGTCGAAGATCGCATCGAGAATGTCGACGGTCTGGACGCGATTGACGATCTCGACAACGCTGACGCTGCGACAGTCGTTAGCGAATACCAGCAACTGCCGGAAGTCGAGTACGCCGAGCCAAACTTCGAGATCGAGCTCGATGCGGCGGAAGGACCACTCGTGCCGGTCCTGCCGCACGATCCGCAGTTCACCGATCAATGGGCGCTCTCAAATTCAGGCCAGCGCGGCGGCAAGCAGGGGGCCGACATCAGTGCCCCACTCGCATGGGCCACCACGACCGGCAGCGACAAAGTCGTCGTTGCCGTGCTCGACAGCGGCGTTGATTACACGCACGAAGATCTCGTGGAGAACATGTGGGTGCGTCCCGCGTCGATGGCGCCGTATCACGACAACGAGCTCGGCACGATTGACGACGAGAACGGCTTCAACGCGATCGACACTGCTTCCGATCCGATGGACGAGAACGGTCACGGCACGCATTGCGCCGGCATCATCGGTGCGGAAGGTGAGAACGACATCGGTATCGCGGGTGTGAACTGGAAAGTCAAGATCATGCCGCTGAAGTTCATGAACGCCGGTGGCTTTGGCACGACGAAGGACGCGATCGAAGCGATCAATTACGTGATCGATCGGAAGAAAGCGGGCGTGAACGTTCGCATCATCAGCGCGAGCTGGGGCTCGACGCAGCGCTCGCGCTCGCTCGAAGACGCGATTCGCAAAGCTTACGAGAACGACATTTTGTTCGTCGCGGCGGCAGGCAATTCGACGGTGAACAACGATCGCATGCCGCACTTCCCGTCGAGCTACAACGTGCCGAACGTGGTCAGCGTTGCGGCGCTCGATCGCAACGATCAGCTCGCAAGGTTTTCGAATTGGGGTGCGAAGAGTGTCGCGGTTGCCGCGCCGGGTGTGGATATTCTGAGCACGTGGCTCGGAAACGCTTACGAGGAGAAGTCGGGCACGTCGATGGCAACGCCGGTGGTTTCCGGTGTGGCGGCGCTCATCCTGGCTGAGCATCCACGCATGTCAGTTGATGATTTGAAAAAGAAGCTACTCGCTTCCACCGATCCAATCGTCGCGCTGAAAGGTAAGACTGTAACGGGCGGCAGGATCAACGCCGCCAAAGCTTTGGAGTAGTCGTTAGACAGGATTTACAGGATTTGCAGGATATTTCAAGATTTATTCTGTAAATCCTGTAAATCTTGAAAATTCTGTCTAAAGAATTATCTCCCTTTAAGGCTGGCCTAATTTCTTTTTTCCCTCGAGTGCCTCACGGTAAGCCCCGCCGCGAACGTCGCCAATCTTAATCGCCTCGTCAAACTGTTTCGCCGCTTCGGCAGTGTTCTCGAGAAACATGTTGATGCGTCCCATCGCCTCGTGTGCGCGCGACATGATCGCCTTGTCAGTTTCCGGTGACGATGCAGCGATGGCCATGCGATAGTGGCCCAACGCGCGATTCAGTCGCTCAGCCTGCACATTCTCATCAGTCGCATCAGATGCAGCCAGACTCGCCGTCTGTCCCAATGCGAAGAAGATCCGCGGCTCGCGCGGGTATTCCTTCAACATCTCGCGCAGCCGGTTCTCTGCTTCGTTGTAATCCTTGTTGCGCAGCGTGTCTTCAATCGATGAAAGGTCACGCACGAGTGCCGCCTCTTTGCCACTCGCCTCGACGCTGACTTCCGCAGCCGATCTGCGTGCGGCCGTTCGCGCCTCGCGCGCCGCTGTCGCCCTTTGCACCGTTTCCGCGTATTCCGGCGGGCGCTTCGCTTCACGCACCGGATCAAACGACGCGATCATGTCGGGGAAAAAGTTTGCGAGGTCGAATCCGGCGCTCTCGATCCCTTTCAACTGATCGGCGAAGTAAAAAGAGAGCACCGCGCCTTTCTCGTATTCTTCGGCAAGTCGCGCGACCGTCTCATCCTGGATCGCTTTCATCTCGTCTGTTGCTGACTTCCCTATTGCCGCCTTTTCAGCTTCCGTCTTCGCGGCCGCCAATCGTGCGCGCGCACCACGCCCAAGAACTTCAAGCCGCCGCATCTCCTCGTAACGCGCATCAGCAGCAGTCACGAGCGATCGACTTACACTCAAAAACACATCCGGACTGACCTGCGCGCCGGCCTTCTGTCGCTCGTTTAAGAGTTGTTTGATCTGTTCGCGACGAAGCGCGATGTCTTTGTTGAATCGCAGCACGAGCGCGTCAATCACATACTGCAGGTAGGCACGCCGCAACTCAGACGAGCTCGGATCAGTTCCTTCCGGAACAACTGCATAATAATCGTCGCCGATGATGCGGAAGTTGATCGCGCCACGCGCCGCCAGCAAGTCCGGCAGAATTAGAAAGCGGCGTTCTTTTTGCCGGAACGAATACGCTTTTTCTTTGGACTTCTTGTTTGGATTTTTGACCTCGACTCGTTCCGCCGAGCTCGTGATGGGTCTCGTGTGCAGGTACGTCAGAAGTCCGCGGACCATCTCGGTTGTCGGCGCGCGCAGACGGTCGCCTTCAGCCTGGTACGCGCGTACATACTCGACCATGTGTTCGTCGATACCTGATCGACGAGCGAACTCCTGCACGAGCGGCGCGAAATCAAGCACCTCCAACAGTCCGGCGGGTAAATCTTCGGAACGCTCGGGCGCGTCGAAGCTCGGTGATGGACCAAGCGCGAGTGCGAGTGAGACGTAGCGCGCCGCCTGGTCTGCCGGAGTCGCCGGCGCGGGCAGTCGATTGCGCTCGTAAAAAGTCTTCATCTTCTCGCGGAGTGCCGGGTCGAGATTGGCGAGGTCTTTCCGGAGTTTCGTGCGGAAAGCGGAAGGCTGCCGGCCTGTGGGCGTTGTGTCGAGCCCGGCGACGTCGAGTGCGGCCATCATCAAGATCAACCGCGGGTCGGCCTGAAAATCGACGCCGTATTCAGAAACCTCGAAACCGGTCTGCGGCCGTTGTTGGACCGGCGGAGTTGGCTGTTGTTGGGCCGGCTGCTGTTGGATACTTTGCGAGGCAGCGACTCCGGCAGACAAAGTTGTAATCAGGAGGATCAGTAAAAAATGCTTCAATCCGTGTTACTCCGTATGAATCTTTGGCTTTTTCCTGGCTCGGTAAGCGCGCAGCGCCCGCAATGTTAGCGGATAAGCGATTGCCGAACAAACTACCGAGAGCACCATGCCCCCGACGGAAAACGGCCACGCAATGTTGTTCCAGCTCTGCACGAAAAGCAGCTTGTAATAGTCGCCGGAAAAAATCCGCGGGTGTGTCAGGAGCTCCAGCCCCTCGTCTGGGATGCGCAAAGGCCTGCCAAGGATGAATGCGCCGACGGCGTAAGACGCAATAATTATCGGCACGAGGGTCAGGATCGGGTTATTGACGAAGGTGCCCGTGTAGATGGCGATCTTGTTGAAACGAAACAGAAAGGCGAGCGCCGTCGCGATGATGGTATGGAGGCCGAGGAACGGCGAGAAGGCGATAAAGACGCCGATCGAAAAAGCAAGCGCCGTCCGCTCGGGTGGATCGTCGATCGCAAGCAGACGGCGAAATGCAGCACGAAACATTGATAATGGTCGCTATAAGTCCTATCGGTCTTATAGGACCTATACCAAAATACTACTCAAAACTCTTCAAAGCTTCAGCTTCGTTATCGTAAGAATCGAAAACTGTCAGCAGCTTCGTAATCACCAGCAGGTTCTGGATCCGATCCGTCAAGTTCAGCAACTTGAGCTGCCCACCCTGGCGAGTGATAGTCGTGTAGTTGGCAATCAACTCGCCGACACCGGTTGAATCCATATACTTCACGCCCGCCAGGTTCAGCAAAACCTTCTTCTTGCCCTGATCGGCAAGCTGCCGGATGGAATCACGCAACGAGACGCTGCCTTCACCGATTCGCACTTCACCACTCATGTCGAGTATGGTGACGTCTCCTGCTTGTCGTTCTTTAACATCGAGCTCAGCCATGTCTGTCTCCGTTCCGAGAAATCTTACTTGTAGCTGTTGAGTGCCTCAGCTTCGTTTTCGTAAACGTCGAAGACGGTCAGGAGCTTCGTGATCGTCAGCAGGTCCTGAAGTTTCTGCGTGAGATTGAGCAGCTTGAGCTGGCCGTTTTCTTTACCGATGGCAGTGTAGCTGGAAACAAGCTCGCCGATGCCACTCGAATCGATGTAGCTCACACCCGCAAGGTTCAGAAGAATGCGCTTCTTGCCTTCTTCGAGGAGTCGGCGGATGGCGGTGCGCAGTGCCACGCTTCCCTCTCCGATAGTTATCTTTCCGCTCATGTCAAGAACGGTGACATCTCCGGCTTGACGCTCGTTGATATTCAACTCAGCCATTTCAGAAATCTCCTTTATGCAATTGCGAATTAACGTCGCTTCAGCATGCGCACCGTTGTACCGCCGCCGGGTCTAATCAACCAGTCGACTTCGTCCATAAAACTGCGCATGAAAAAGATGCCACGGCCTGAGGCTTTAAGAATGTTCTCTTGTGCTGTTGGATCTGGGACTGCTTCCGGGTTGAAACCTGGGCCCTGGTCGTGCACGCTGATTTCAACAGCGTCAGGCGAGCTCTTTAAAGTTAGATCTACGGTTTTGTCCTCGTCTTGACGATTACCGTGGATCACCGCGTTGGTGACAGCCTCGCGCACGGCCAAGTCGATACCAAAAGCAGCGTCATCACTGATGCCTGAACGGCCAACAAAATCGGCGACCGCTGCGGCCGCGGAGGCAATCGTATCAATGCGACTGGGTAAACTTAACTCGGTCGTCTCTACGGTCACAATGCTTATGCATGACCTCTCCGAAAGCCACTGCGCGAGGACTCTGGCTGCTTTCTAATAACACCTACAGTTATCAGGAGTTTGACGGTGTAACATGCGAGATATGGCGCTGTCAAGAATCGATAGGTCTCAGTAGTCGGCGCGAGCCATTGAAAGTACCAAGACGCTTGAAAAGAACAAGTCAGGAAGAGGGGCTTGCCCCCGCTGATCCAATCCAAGTAAGGGCGGGGGCAAGCCCCTCTTCCTGACTTGTTCTTTCCAAGTATCTCGTTCTAAACGATAAAGCCCAGGCCCTTGAGTGCTCGATCGAGCTCCTCGAGATCGAGGGGTTTTGTTAGATAGACGTTTGTGCCGTTCTCCTTCGCCGCCTCTTCCATGCCGTAGACGTCGTAAGCCGTGATGGTGACGATCGGCGTTTGATCTCCATTACCTTCGAGCTTGCGGAACTTCTTTATAGTCTCTAAACCATCCAGCACCGGCATGTTCAGATCGACGACAATCAGGCTCGGATGATGGCGGCGCGCCATATCGAGTGCCTGCTGCCCGTCTTCGGCCTCTAAAACGCGGTAGCCTTTTAATTCAAAGGCCCGCTTGAGCATAATGCGAGTGTCACTCGAATCTTCGGCAACGAGTACTGTCGGATAAACTATTGCAGACACGATTACATCGGGGCTCAAATCGCCCACCTTGTTACGAAATTATGTTCAGGGGGATAACCTGCGCCGAGGGGAATCTAACAGTCGCAGGATGCGTAACTTATAACACAATGTTGCCTTTTGTGTCCCTTTACGTAGAGTGGCTGACATAATGAAGCTTCAACCGGCAAGGTATATCACCGGACAACTGCGTTTACCGGGCGATAAGTCGATATCGCACCGGGCAGCGCTTATTGCGGCGCTCGCGGACGGCAGCTCGGAGATTTCAAACTTCTCGACCGCGGCTGACTGTGCCTCAACGCTCTCGTGCCTGCGCGATCTCGGCATCTCGATCGAACCTAAGCAGGACAAAGTAGTCTTTGCAGGCAGCCAGGAACTTTCGGCGCCCCGCGGCCCGCTGGATTGCGGTAACAGCGGGTCAACTTTACGGATACTGGCTGGCGTTTTAGCTAGTCATGATTTGACTGCCGAGCTGATTGGCGACGCGTCGCTGAGCGCGCGTCCAATGCGCCGCATCATCGAGCCGCTCGAAATGATGGGCGCCAAAATCGAATCAACTGACGGCAAAGCGCCGCTGAAAATTCATGGCTCAAATCGACTGAAGCCGATCACATATAAGCTTCCGGTCGCGAGTGCCCAGGTCAAATCCGCGGTGCTGTTCGCCGGACTGAACGCGACTGGCCGAACGACCGTGATCGAAACCTCACCAACACGCGATCATACCGAAAGACTTTTCAACGGCTTCGGCATTCCGGTCACAACAAACGCCGACCTTTCCGTGACGCTTGACGGTCCGGCGCGTTTCACCGGCGGGCCGATAACGATTCCGGGCGACGTCTCATCAGCAGCGTACTTCGTCGCCGCGGCAATGCTCCTGCCTGATTCGCAATTGACAATCGAAGGAGTCGGGCTGAATCCGACGCGCGCTGCGTTTCTTTCGGTGTTGAGTTCGTGGGGCGCGGATATTTCCACGACTGATTTACAAACCGAGCGCAACGAGCCGTACGGAACGATCAACGTTCGAGGCGGGCTCAACGGAACCGCCGCCGAATCCGATCGAACCTTGAGCCGATCGATGATCCCTTCGCTGATCGACGAGCTTCCCTTACTCGCCCTCGTTGGCTCGCAGATCGAAGGCGGCATTCAAATCCGCGACGCCGCTGAATTGAGACATAAAGAGAGTGATCGACTCGCAGCCACTGCCGCAAACCTCCGCGCAATGGGAGCTAACGTCGAAGAGTCTGAAGACGGGCTCGCCGTTTCCGGCCCGACTCAACTCCACGGCGCCCTGATCGACTCGCACGGTGATCACCGCATTGCGATGGCTTTCTCGGTCGCGGCCTTGATTGCCGAAGGCGAGACACAGATCGATGGCGCTGAATGCGTCGCGATCTCGTTTCCTGAGTTTTTTACACTTTTAGAGTCGGTGGCGCGGAGATGAAGCCAATAGTCATCACTGGTTTCATGGGTTGCGGCAAGAGCAAAGTGGCCCAGGAACTGGCCCGGAGACGCAACGTGACGATGGTCGATCTCGATGAGCGGATCACAACTACCGTCGGACGTAGTCCAGCCGAACTCATCAACGAAGATGGCGAGGCCGCATTTCGCGAAATCGAGTCCAACGCACTGCGGGATCTGTTGCAGGCAGGTGAAGCAGGAGTGATCGCGCTCGGCGGCGGCGCCTGGATCGAGAAAGCAAACCGCGATCTGATCGATCAGTTCAGTTGTACAAGCATCTGGCTCGACACACCGTTCGCGATCTGCTGGGAAAGAATAGCAACGTCAGAAGAAGATCGCCCGCTCGGAAGAACCCGCGACCAGGCCCAAACACTCTATCAACTCCGCCGTCCGATTTATCAGCTCGCCAGCATTCACATTCAGATGAGCGATGAAGAAACTCTGGATTCGATACTCACGCGAATCGAATCTGTATTTAGTTAGCCACAGATTACACAGATGAACACAGATTGATCTGTGTTATCCGTGTAATCTGTGGCTAAACCGCCCCCCCTCAGAACTTATACTTCAAAGCAAACTGCATCTGCCTCGACGATCCTGAGTCGCCCGTCGCGAAGCGCGTGTTGGTGATAACACCGAAGGTGGTGCTGCCAACCTGCGCGGTGCGTCCGGGTTGACCGAAGTTCGCGTGATTGAACACGTCAAAGACTTCCCAGCGAAACTCGATCATCTGGCGTTCACTCAGTTTTGTACGCTTGATCAGCGACAAGTCTGAGTTGTGGAAGCTTGGTCCAATAATCACATTTCGTCCCATGCTGCCGAAGTGATAAATGGTCTTGCTGTTAACCCCAGTGCCAACCGATATGACCGGGAGAATCACCGCCGCACCGGACGGACAATTACCGCCGGGACGCGGATCGCAGACACTGTTTGCAAACCACTGCACTCCGATTCCACTTGATGCAGGCGCCGCTGTCGGTGAAATCGTAATCGGCCCGGTAACATCAGGACGAAGCGTAGCCAGACCCGTGAACGAGTTTGCGTTGGCGCCGTTTATCAGATTACCTGCCGCCAAACTCCCTAAGGTCGCAGCATTACCGGCCAGCAATGTCACCGGATTTCCGCTCTGCGATTGCTCGATGAACGAAAGCTGCCATCCCTCTTTCAGTTGATTGCCTTTGAACGGCAACTCGTACAACCCACTGATCACAAATCGATGACGCGCATCGAAGTCTGACAGCCCGCGGTCGCCACGCAGGTTGTAACTATCCTGCACGGTTACGCCTTGCGAGCTTTGCGAGTTGTAATCGATCGATTTCGAGAAGGTGTACGAAGCATTGAACTGAAGTCCCTTGCCGATTCGCTTGTTTGCGGTGACCCAGAGAGCGTTGTAGTTCGAGTTGCCAGTGCCTTCACGGAACGTGATGTTCTGGAGCACCACTCCCGGGCCGATCGGACTGCTTGGCGACAGCGCCGGGAATGGACGCACTGGATTGAGTGCGGCATTCAGGAAGATCTGATTCAGGTTTCGGGTGAGCCGCAGGTGCGTGCTCTTCGATCCGTAGTAGCCGATTGTTACTGCCAATCCCTGCCTGACTTCGCGCTGCACGTTCAGGTTCCATGACTGAATGTAAGCGTTGTCGAATTCCGGATCAGAAGAGCTCGGCGAGATCGTGGCGCCCGGCACCGCGTTACAGCCGACCTGACAGCTAGCGTTGAAAAGTTGCGTAGTGCCACCCGCCGGCAATGCAACGGCTGTCGCAAACGGTGGGTTCGCCGCGTTGCCGGTGACGAGATTCGTAATCGGCTGATCGGCGAGAATCGCATACGCGCCGCGGATCGAAGTCTTTCCATCCTTCCAGGGATCCCAGGCAAAGCCGAGGCGCGGTTGGAAGTTTTGCGCATTCGTGTGATAGACCGGCGCGATACCGTGATTGACCTGGATCAGCGAGTTAACTTCCGGTACGTAGTCGACGAAGCGATCGAATCGTTCGGTCGGCGACATTAACCAATCGTAGCGGAAGCCAAGCTCAAACGTCAGATTGGGACGCACTTTCCAGTTGTCCTGGACGAAGGCACCGAGTGCGCCCTGCGCGATAGCGGAAGAAACGTCGCCCAGAGTGACGGTAAAGGCATTCGCGGTGCCGTTAAGAAACGCCGCCATGTTGCGAACGAGAAAGCTGCCGGTGTCTTTGCCGGTGTTGTTGTTATAGAAGCGCCGCCATTCACCGCCGAACCTGAAGGAGTGGTTACCGTGCAGGTAGCTCAGCGTGTCAGATACGACGTAAGTAGTGTCTGAGCGACCTTGCGGGAAGCCGGTCGGTCCACCGAAATTCAGACCCGATCCGCCGATCGCCATCTGCGGTAATCCAATCGCCTCCGTAACGCCGTTCCTGATGCCGAAGTCGAGTGGATTGAGTTGAGCGTTCGGCGTGAAGGCGATGTGAATTCGATTGAAACCAAACCGCGCCTCATTGACGACCGCCGCGCCGAAGGTATGTGTTTCATTCAGCGTGAAGATCTGGCGGCGAGATTGCCGCGTGTCGCCAAAACCCGGGATTGAGTTTCCCTGTAGTGTCGGCTCGCCGCGCTCGTCGCGTTGCAGCGCGTAGTAACCATGCAGGCGATCGTTAACGCCGATATTGTGTTGTAAGTCGATGGTTCCCTGGTCGATGTTCACCGGCGCTGTTGCTGCACCACCGAAAGTCGTCGCGCCGACGTTCGGCAGTGGAATCAACGGCAGGAGCAGCTTGATAACCGGATCCGTCACCGCCGCGCGTTGAGCAGCCGTGGGAACAGTCGAAGTGGGAAGCGTCAGTCCTTGTCGTTGGCGCAAGCCTTCATAGCTGAAGAAGAAGAAAGTTTTGTTCTTGCCGTTGTAGCCAAAGACCGGGCCACCGTTGCCAAAATGCGGCACATTCACAGGCCCGCCGAGATTGAATCCAAACTGGTTACGTTTGAATGGGGCCGGGTCGGATGTGCGTTCAAAGTAATTGCGAGCGTCGAAAACGTCGTTGCGCAGGAACTCGAAAAGTTCACCGTGGTAGTCGTTCGCGCCCGAGCGCGTGGCGATGTTCACGATCGCGCCGGAGTTGCGGCCGTACTCAGCGCTGAACGTTGAGTTGTCAGCCTTGAATTCCTGAACCGTGTTGATCGACGGCTGGAACGTGATCTGGTTCTGGACCATGTCGTTGAGATTGATGCCGTTAATCATGAAGTTCACGGTGTCTTCGCGATTGCCGGCGGTATTGATGGCGAACGAGCCCTGGCCGCGCAGCGGAGCCGTAAGGAATCCGTTTTGGGGCGGCGTCACTGAACCGGGAATCAGAAGCCCGAGATCGACGAAGTGACGGCCGTTGAGCGGAATCTCCTGCACGGTGCGTTGGTTGATGACTGTGCCGACTGACGTGGTCGAGGTTTCGATCACGGGCACGTCGGAAGAGACCTGAACCTGCTCGGAGATCGCGCCGACGTCCATCTGGAAATTCTGGATGATGGTTCTGGCAACTTCGAGCGTTACCTGGTCCGCGACCTGCGTTTTGAATCCCTGGATTCTGACTTCTATTGCATAAAGTCCGACCGGCAAGGCAGCAACCTGATAGTTGCCGTCGCTGTCGGTCTGCACGGTCCGTTCCGTCGACGTGTTTTTATTTCTGACGACGACGGTGGCATTCGGCAGCACCGCGCCTTTGGAATCGGTGACGGTGCCCTGGACTGTGGCGGTTGATTGGCCCAATGCTGTGGAAGTCGCGAGGAGAGCGGCTACGAGCATTAAGAAAATAGCGATTCTTCTGCTTAGCATGTTACCTCCAAAAAATGCGGGCGGTTGTAGGAAGGAAGGGAAAACCCTCCTAAGCAATGAGAGTGCCGCGAATGTGAGCAATGCGGCGCGAGTTTTCCTTAGGAAATCGTAGTTTCGGATGGCCTTGAAAATCCAAAAACCACAAGGCCATCCGAAATTATCTACCAACGAATCAGAAACTCCTTGAGCGTCTCGTACATCTCGTCAAACGAATCTGCACAAAACAGCACGGACTGGTAATGCGTTGGATCGTAGATGTGATTCGCCGCGGCATCGATATCGAGCGGTCGCAGGTCAGCCTTGTGCATCTCTGCCAGCTCGCCGGCTGATGACAACAATCCCGTTCCATAAGCCTTGACCCGACCGTCCTCACGCAAAACACCAAACTCGATCGTGAACCAGTAGACACGCGCCAGCCGATCGAGCTTACTCGGGTCTTCAGTGCGCTTCACTGCCTCGCCGAAGAGCTGGTTGAGCTCGGCGAGTCGCTTGCTGGCGAGCGTCACGGCGTGTCCAATGAGCTCGTGGGCCACGTCCGGCTCAGGCGTGTACAAAGGGGTCGAGTGATGGCGGATGTACTGCGTCGAAAGAAAGACTCCGCGCGCCAGCGACTCGAGAAAAATGCGTGGTTCGACTAGACCGGCGACCGGCTCGAGCCGGAAGCCGCTGATCGCCTCGACTTTCCGGCTCACTTCATCGAGTTGCGGGATGCGATCGGCGTCCAACTCCAGACGATCGATGCAATCGAGATATTCAGCGCAAGCATATTCGCGGTGGGCGGGACCGAGCGCCTGCCAGATCGTTTTCCACACGCCGTGTTCGAGCTCCGTGTAGGGCGCGGCCGGAATGGGTGAACCGGTTTTATAAGTCATGGCGATCTCGGCGATCGCATTGCGGCGGGCGCGGTATTCCTTGTCGCGAAAGCCCGGATGGTCGGGGTCGAGTTGCACCAGGGCGACGTCTACGTGATCGCGTAAGAGTGTTGGTTCAGTTGCTGTAATCACTTTGTTCACCTCGTAAAAATAAAAAAACCGGCCACCAATCCTCCTGGGATTGATGGCCGGTTTTTGGAAACTTGTCTTTGGTGCTACATGGTCATTGCACGCTGACAGCCCATCGCCTGACCGTCCCTCCCATCGGAGAGCGGGCCGTAATAGTAATAATAGCGATGAAGGCTCTGACTCATGACGCGTTGAAAGGATAGACCCGCGAGACGCAGATCGTCAAGGAAAAATCAATTTTGAGCGGGGGCAAGCCCCTCTTCCTGACTTGTTCTCTTCCAAGGCTCAGAGAGGAATGAACAAGTCAGGAAGGGTGGCTTGCCCCCCGCTGATCAGAATTTGAGAGTCTGCCTTGATTTAAAAAAGTCAGCCCAGGCGTCACCCTTTTTCTTCAACAGCTCGGGCACGTTTGTGATCGTGAAATCGGCGATTTGCACGCCCTTCGCGATCTGTTGCCACGTGAGCGGCATCGACACGGGCGCCTTCGGCTTCGCGCGCGCCGTGAACACCGCGGCTAAACTCTTCCCGCGCGCGTTCTGCATCCAGTCAACGTAAACCTGCGTGCTCTTTCGCTTCGCAATCGATCTCTCGACCGTCGCGATCTTGGGCGCGCGCCGCGCAACCTCACTCGCAAACAGTCTCGCAAACTCCGCCACCTTGTCGTACTCGTTCGCCGGCTTGAGCGGCACGTAAATATGAATGCCCGACGATCCGGAAGTCTTCGGAAACGCCTTCAACCCGATCTCATCCGCGACTTCCTTCACGACGAGCGCCACCTGCAACACGTTCTCCCACGGCGCCTTTTTTGGATCGAGATCGATCGCGATCCAGTCGGGCTTGTCGAGACGTTTGATCGTCGAGTGCCACGGATGCTGTTCGATCGTGCCGAGCGTCACGAAGTGCAGCACCGATCCGATCGTTGAATAAACTCCGTAGTCGAGTTGGC
>Ga0207710_10000677_pt1 | contig 19186 bp, 19 predicted proteins | sample KBSS24metaG_FD_184400 | JGI IMG/M metagenome (GOLD analysis project Ga0207710, IMG submission 184400) | Switchgrass rhizosphere microbial communities from Kellogg Biological Station, Michigan, USA - KBS S2-4 metaG (SPAdes) (version 2) | ecosystem: Host-associated > Plants > Roots > Rhizosphere...
TATCGGCTCCAGCAACGAGCGAAATGGCTGTCAACCGGGTCGGATCCACACCCTGCGTACTGGAAACGATGATAGTGTCGCCAACCTTAACATCCGCGAGCGAGATAATTGGCAGTCTTTCGAGCATGTCGTTGATATTGAAGCCCGGGCGCCCACCCGGACCACCCGCACCCGGTCCACCGGGTCCATTAGGGGCGCTACCCTGCGGACGCTGCTGTGCATTGCCCTGCGCCGGAGCGCCTCCGCCCGCCGGAGCAGCACCGCCGCCTGGTCTCATTCCCATTCCAAACTCAGCCGGAAATCGTCTCAACACCGCATCCTGCTTGATCACGATCGTGAGCGGGGTTTTCTTCTCCAACTCGTTGATCTTGATCTCGCCTGTGGCCGCGTCGATCGCTGTGACAACTCCGCCGACTGTTCGAAAACTTCCGGTCACGACTTTTTCCGGGTTGAAACGAAGCGGATCTTCCGTGCGGTCGCCGAGCGCGCGTAGCTGGTCACCGACTTTCAACTCGCTGAACTGGCTCGGCTTCGCATCACTGAACTTGATCGAGTCGGGCGCATAACGAACCATCTCGGTTTTATCAGTGACTGGAATCACGACCAACTGGTTACCTGCCATCGTCCGATGCGTAATCGTGATCTCTTTCGTGTCGGGCTTGAGCGCGGTGATCACACCGAGGATGCCGCGACGACGCCATTCGGCCCGTTCGGCTTCCGCCTTCTTCGCCAGGTCGCCCTTGGTCATTACCACGATCATCGCGGCGGGCACCGACTTCATATCTGCCGCCACGTTTCCACGCGCCATGACCCGGTCGCCTTCCGCGATATCAGCAAACGTCACGTCAGTGGCGTTGGTGAGCGATTTCTCGCCCGGAGCGAGCTTTTTGTATGTCGTTTTGTCGCTCAGTGAAACGGAGACCATCGAACCGGCGTCGGTCTTGATGGTCAACTGCTTTGCGGTAGCGTCGATAGTCTTGACCTCGCCGACCGCGTATTTAGCTGTGATATTCGGGTCACCGCCCTGCGGTGCAAACAGTGTGATTAGTGCTAACGCGACCGCGAAAAAGAACGTCTTCATTCCAGGTCCTTTCTGTTACGTGAACACCGCAAAGCGCGGATTTATGACGGGTATATACAAAAATCTGGTTAGTGGCTCCAGCCGGCGCGGTAACGCGCCGTCAACGCCAATCCGAAGCTGATAATCAGAATAAAGGTTGCCATAAAAGGCCAAACATACGGGAGCGAGGTTAAGAGTACCCAAAAACTGGTCCCAAGTAATAACGCTACAGCTTCGGAATTCTTACCGGCAGGCACGTATTTTTGCTGTAGCCAGCGGCCAGTCGCCGCGTAGAGGATGACGCGGCCAAACAATCCGGCGACGATCCAGAGCAACAGGGCCAGCAGTCCGACAAGAACGCGAACGGGTTCCGGCATGATCCACAGGCATAAAAGCACGAAGCCAAACAGCACAATCACGCCGATCAATCCGATCGCCGCCACGCGCAGACTGGTTAACTGTAGCCTCGCGACGCCGCGACTAATCGTGCCCGGCATCGCGGAGGTCAATCCTAGTGCAACGAGAAACCAGAACAGCACGACCAGCAACCGGGTCCCAAGGTAGGTTGGGGTCCAGTGCGGGCTAAATATCCCGGTTGGATTTCGCATCATGTCGCGCAGCTCCTGCTGGTAGCCCGCGTACATCATCGTCATCGCTCCAGGTGCTCGAAGCGCGGGCGAGTCGTCGGCCTGATAACTGCCGCCAAGCACGATGACATCACCGCCAATACGCGACCCGGCTTTTTGAATCACTGAACCGCCGATCGTCGCGACGTCTCCTTCGACAGTGCCTTCGACAATGACATCGCCGCCGAAAGACATCGCACCCTGTTTGACTGTCCCAGTGATCCTGAGCGAGTTGCCGGCGCCAAAAACAGTGCCTTCATTGACCCCCTCAACTACCACGACCTTTTCGTCGCTTGCACCTTGCGCACTGGCCGCGCCAAACAGCAGCAACACCCAGACGAGCATCGCCACGATACGATTCCAGTCGAGTTTATGTAGGGAGAATTGGGAAGTGGCTTGTGAGCGCGAATTGACCATTGCCCGCGGCAACCCCCTCTATTCGGTTGCACCCGAGCGATGATATTGGGAAATCAAGCGCGAGAGAACGAGAACGCCAAAGGCAAGCAGGACCAGCATGGGCCAGAGGGAGCCAGTCTCGATGATGAACTTTCTGCTTACCACCCTGAAGATCACGACCGCGCCGGCAGCAGTGTCGTAGACGGCGCTCGCTACGAAAGTAACCAGGCCGAAGACAGTCGCTACAGACTTTTGCGCGATCCTGAAGACGGAATTCAGCGCGGTCACGCCGAGGAGAGCACAACCGCCGAGCGCGAGAATCACGCAGATCGTTAAAGCCTTGCGGTGCTCGGAACGCGTGCGCACGCCGCGCATGTCGGTCGTAGCGCGCATCGCGATGATGCGTGAGAAATCTCTGGGAACCGGGATTTCATTACTACTCGTCATCGCCGCGTCGAGCTCGCAAATGAAAAGACGATGAGCGCGCAGCTCAAACTGACAATCTGTGCAGCTCTCGACATGATCTTCGAAGAGCACTGTCAGATCTGCATCCAGCTCGCCGTCAACGTAGGCGCCGACCAGATTTTGATCGCAGATCTTTTCGATTGTCGCGGTGCTCATTAGACCCCGGTAATTCCCTTTTCCACAAACTGCTGTCGCATCATCTCGCGCGCACGAAACAGGCGATTCTTGACCGTGCCGAGCGGCAGGCCCGTCACCTCGACGATCTCTTCGTAGCTGAGGTCCTGGGAGTGGCGCAGAATGATCAACTCGCGATAGTTGGCCGGCAGCGCTCTGACGACAGACTCGATCTCGCCGCGTCGTTCCTTGCGTTCGCTTTCCTGCTCCGGACTCAAACGTGTGCTCTCGACCGGCAGATCGAACGGGTCGTTTTCCGGACCCATGACGAGGGACTGTTCGCGGGTCGCAGTGCGGCGCAGGTGGTCGATGGCGGCGTTGTGGGCGATCTTGTAAATCCAGGTCGAGAATTTGAACTCTGAGCGGTAGCGACGCAGCGAGTTGTAAACCTTGATGAAGATTTCCTGGGTCAGGTCGAGGGCGGACTCGTAATTACCGACCATGCGGTAGACGTAGGCGGAAATCGGGCGCTGGTAGCGACGGACGAGCTCTTCGAAACTTCCTTCAACGCCACTGACGGCAGTGGCCACGAGATCGCGGTCGGAATCGGCGGTCAGGTCTCGTGAAAACACGCGGGAAACGGAGGAGGCAGCTAGACTCATGATACAGGGGTGTTACGTTGAGCCAAACGAGATTGTTTCAACATGCAAACGCCGAAGGCGTTCACTAATTTCAGCCCAGGGTTCGAGCTTGCGAGAACCCTGGGGACATGAATTTCAAGCCGCGAACAACCCTGAAAGGGTTAGGCGATCGGCGAACCCTTTCAGGGTTAGGACACCTTTTTATGTGCTGGTCCCAGGGTTCTCGCAAGCTCGAACCCTGGGCTGAAATTAGCGAACGCCTTCGGCGTTAAGAATATTTACCTGTGGCTACCAGGACAGTGTGGCGAGGCCGGCGGGGGCGGCGATGGAGTCGAAGCTGAATTCGCGGCTGGGGAGCTGCAATCCGAGGTCTTCGGCCTGGAGTGGCCGCAGGTCTCCGCCAGTCGTTTCGTTGACGATCTCGCCCGCGCGCTCCTTCGTGATGCCCTCGCCGACGACCATCAGCCGCACGAGTCCCGGTCCCTGTTCTGTCTCGGGCGCACTGCGGTCGCGATAGAACAACAATAGCCGGTAAAACTCGTCCTCAAACTCGTCTTCGGCACACTCAACCGTACGCACGAACAGCGGATGCTTGTCGCGAAAGATCACGCCAGTAAACCCCTGCTTCGAACCACTCAGCAAAAGCGAATCGCCGGCGCCACTGCTCCGCACGAGCCACTGCGCCTCACCAAGGTGTCGCGGCAATATCAACCCTGCCCGCCAGCCTAAAGAATCGAGCAGCGCCTCATATTCCGCGAGAATCGCCTTCTTGACCGCGATCACGAGATAACGATCGCGTCCCTGCGAATCCTTCTGCAAACGCTCCTTCGAAACCGATAACTCTTCGAGCGGGACGCCGAAGCCGCGCTCAATTTTCCAGCGCAGCACGTCCTGAAGCTCGCCGGCGGACTGCGCCGGGCTTTCGAGCGTCAACACGAGCGTCCGCGCCGTCGCTTCCGGCAAACTCAACGACCAGCGCTTCTGTCGCAACAGCCCGGCGCTCGTCGCAAGCTCACCCAACACCGCGGCGAGTTGCGGCGGGCTCTCGATGTTTGTTTCTTCAAAGCTGGGCCGAACAAGCGACTCATCGATGTTGAAAGTCGCGGCGCGTCGCAACTTGCACACCGAGCCTTTGACGCGCTCGAGTTGAACTACGGAAGCAACGCCTTTTTCCAGGCCGATGGCGGTGGCGGGATACCAGGGATCGATGAGTCGTGACAAGAGGTTGGCCATTAACGATCAGATTCCAAAACTACCATTCGCTATACGCGTTGCCTTCGGTCGAGGTATCTGCGGAAGCGCTGTGAATGTCAGTCACGCCCTGCGCACCATCGCTTGAATTGGGATCTTCGCCGGTCGTGAGCGCCCAGTCTTTCTGTCCGGTGAACGGGTCGATCGGAATTTCGCGCATGTAGCCTTCGCTCACGAGCTCATCGAGTGACTGCGGCAGGCGACCTTTGTCGGCCGCAAACTGATCGAGCAACGAACGCATCTTGCGCAGGTCGTCTTTCAGCACCGTCTCGCGCGTGTGCATGATCGTCTTTTGATACTGCGGCAATGTTATCGACGCGAGAATGATGATGATCGAGATCACGATCATCAACTCCAAAAGCGTAAACCCCGCGGTGCGCAACTTCTTACCAGTCACTGTACTTCTCCCCATTCAAGGCGGTGTCTCTCGACTTGGACCGCACGTCAAAAACATTCTCACCGCCCCACGATCCGGCGTCAGGTGGATCGTATGACGAGCGCAGCTCCCAATCGGACTTTCCGGTCATCGGATCGATCGGCAAGCCACGCATGTAAACCTTCTGCTTGGTTGATAACTGTGGGTCACCAACGTCAGTTGCGTTCACGCCCTGCTGGCCGCGACCACCCGCCGAGCCACGCGGCAATACGTTGACCCCGTTGACCAGCGTTTCCAGATCGGGCGGAAAGTGATCCGGATTATCGACTCCGAAGATCGTGCAATCGCTGATCACGACTTTGCTGCGCGGATCGATAAACGAGCTTTGCTGTTGCTGCGCCTGTTGTTGCGGCGTGAGCGCGACTCCGGTGCAAACCATGCCGACAGTGTCGCGATGAAACTCATCGATCGCCATGCGGATCGCCCGCAGGGTCTCGCGCAGTTGCTGCTCCTTCTGTCGCTTCACTGACACCTTGACGAGCGGCAACACGCCCATCGTCATGATGGCCAGCACGGTGATCGTGATCACCAGCTCGATTAGTGAGAAGCCGTCTTCATGTTTCATATGCTTCATCACACGCCTCAACACAGCAAAAAGCACAAAAAGCACGGGTAAAACTTTTGCGCTTCTTGTGCCTGTTTGCGTCAGAACATAACTACTGCTGCTTAACCGTTGCAGTTCCCTGAACGACCTGCGACGTCACATCACGCGCGTCAGTGGCCACCAGTTGCAACGATTCCTTCACGACCGTGAGCAAAGCATTACCTTCGCCGACGGCCTCCAGATCAATAAACAAGAGCGGCCCGGAACCTCCGAACGATGCCTTACCATTCAGACTCGAGATCGAGATCAAGCATGTTCCGCTCGCATCGATCACGGGTGTAAACAACGGCGCCGTCTCTCCTGTAGTTGAGAGAAGGCTGCCCGCACTGAGCGCGTGGACCTTCACTACCTTCGGATCGAACTTCAACGAAACCAGAGCCAGACTCAACGGTACATCGGAGTTCAACCGAATCGCATAGCGTCGCTTCTCACCGACCTTCATCACATCGCCTTCGGGCACGAGACTGAGTTGGGCCACGCGGCCGGTGCCCAACTTCGTATCAAGCTTTGTATCAAGTGAGGTCTCAGTCGCTTTTGGCATGGAGGTGAGAACAGCGTTCTGTGTTCCCGCAGTACCGGTGTTCACGGCCGCTACATTCGCCGCCGCCTGATCGCTAATCAGCGACTTAGGCGCCGGAACAAACGACGGCAACTCCTCGACAGTTGCAGGAGCGGCGGCCGGTTTATTCTCAGAAACAGCAGCAGTAGTCACAGTCTTTGCTGTGTTCTGCACTGGTTGGAACGTATATGTTCCGGCCGGTGGCGGCAGGTTCGCGGGCGTCGTGTTCTGCATAGCAGTTTCACCCGGCTTCACGAGCGGCGCATCCGGAACTTGCAACACAACGTCCCTCGGCAGCACGCGTGCGGCCGCGATCTGGTCTTCACGATCCGCTTCACGAACCATTTCCGCGAGCGAGCCCGTGGTCGGCGATTGCAACGTACCGCTCGGTCGCATCTCTTCGTCGCGCGGCGTCACGGCTGGAGCACGCAGCACGCGCGGCGTCACGGAGATCACGATGTCGATCGTGCGATTGTCGCGCGTCGGCGAAGTGAAGAAACGTCCAAGGATCGGCAAACCGCCGAGGAACGGCAATCCAGCCCGGCCATTGGTCGCCACATCCGTCGAGACGCTCGCCAGCATCATCGTGCGATTGTTCTGCACGCGCGCGGTGCCGGTGATTGAGCGTTCTGTGAACGTTGGAGTAGGCGAAGCCGCTCCGAGAACATCTTTCGATTCGATGTTCATCTTCACCTGCACGTCGAGATTCGGAAACACTTGCGGCGTAAACTTCAGAGTTAGACCTGTCGGTTCATAATTGATGACAGGGAAACCGCCGCTCGGGAAACCAGTACTCGACCCGGGCACCGGCGTACCGGTTTGGATACCGAACGGATAAGCCTGCGCCGTCTGCACCGGCACACGTTGACCAATGCGCGCGGTGGACTCTTCACCGTTGAAAGCGTGCACCTGAGTCGAGGCAATCAGCTTTGTATTGTTCCTGCTTTGAAACGCGGTCAGCACTGAAGGCGGAATCACGAGCGCGCCGGCGAGCGCTGTCGGCACTCCAGCAACAATACCGCCGAGATTTACGCCGCGACCCGCACCGGAATTGATAATACCGTTATCGGTGAGCAGCGAGAAACCCGGTGAACCACCGATGTTGAACGCACTGCCCGCCGATCCGATCTGATTACCGAGCTGCATCAGATCGCTCTTCGAGACTTCGTAAATGCTGACGTCCATCACGACTTCAGCGCGATCTTTGTCGATGCTCTGCAGCAGGTCGCCGATCAGTCGCACGTTCTCTGCCGTGTCGCGCACGGTCAAACTGTTCGTTGCTTCATCGGGAACGACGATCGTCTGCGGGCGACCGACTGACGGCGGAATCGCCTGTTGCACGAGCGTGCGCGCGTCAGCGGGTTTCATGTTCGAAAGGAAGAATGTGCGCAGCACCAGTTGTTGATACTGCGGGCGACGCGATTGTTCAGCAACGAGGATCGTTCTGCGGCTGAGCTTCTGGAAAAAGAGATTTTCCTGGAGGAACAGGTAATCAAGCGCCTGCGCCGTCGTGACTTCTCTCAAGCTGATATCAACCTGGCGCGATTGCGCGAACGACTGTCGATCGAAAATGACGTTGAGATTCAACTGTTCTGCAAGGTTGCGAATCAACTGCTTGAGATCGCCTTTCACGTCGATGACGCGCAGTTGTTGTTCGCGCGGCGTGGCGAGATCCTGTGCCGAGTCGGCTTTGGCTGGTGTGAAAGTGCCACCTTCCGAACTCGTCTCCTTCGGCGACCCATTCGGATTCGCGCGCCCGTCCTTCACCGCCTGCAAGCGCAACATGCGCTCCATTTCCGACACGGCCAGCTCGTTTACCGGATCGTATCCGTAGGCCTGGCGGAAAGCGTTGTAAGCGCCGACAAAGTCGCCTCTCTCAGACAGCGACCTCCCCTGCTGCATGTAGGTCTGAGACGCATTGAAACTCGCACGGCGAAAATGGAGCTGGTACTCCATGTTCGACGGGTCGGCGGCCACGGCGAGCGTAAACTCCTGGGCAGCCTTGTCCCACTGCTGCTGCCGCTCGTAATCGATGCCGCGCTTGAAGTTTTTGTCGCCCTTTTTACCGAAAGCGGTCAAAGGCAAGCCCAATATGCTAAGGGCGAGCAGTAAAGAGATTAGGGTGCGAGCACGTGTATTGTTCTTCATGACTTCTACTCGGTTCGGGAGGTGGAAAGTTTAGCGGCCTAATAATGCCGCTGCGACGCTTAAGATGCAAGATCAGACCGGCCAATTTCCTTACACGCAGCTACTATTTTTCGGTTCCGATCTAATATGTCCTATCGGTCTTATAGGACTTATATTCCATTATCGGGGGCAGGTTCTATTTAGATTGCGCTGAGTTCTTCGACAAACGTCACGCGGTTGATTTCGTGCAAGGTCGAAACGCCGGTGAAAACCTTGTGCAAGGCCGACTCTCTCAAGCTCTTCAAACCCTCGGCCTCCGCTGCGCGCCGGACTTCGGAACCCGGCCGCCGCTCGACGATCATCTCGCGGATATTATCAGACAAATCCAGTAATTCGTGGATAGCCGTACGACCACGATAACCCGTGTGGTTACAGGCGTCGCAGCCAACATTCATGTAAAAAGGCTTGTCATGAAATTCCTCCGGCTTGAGCCCTGAATCAAACAGCTCCGCATCGTTCGGATGATACTGTCGCTTGCAATACGCACACAGCATACGAATCAGTCGTTGCGCCAGCACGCAGTTGAGCGACGACACAAAGTTGTACGGCTCGACGCCCATATTCAGGAAGCGCCCGATCACGTCGATCACGTTGTTCGCGTGTACCGTTGTAAATACGAGGTGACCCGTCAACGCGGATTGAATCGCGATCTGCGCCGTCTCGGTGTCGCGAATCTCGCCGACCATGATCTTGTCGGGGTCGTGACGCAGGATTGAGCGTAGTCCGCGATCGAACGTGAGTCCCTTCTTTTCGTTGACTGGAATCTGCGTGATGCCGTGCAACTGGTACTCGACCGGATCCTCGATCGTGACGATCTTGTCTTCTTCGTTTCTGATCTCGTTGAGCGCGGCGTAGAGCGTCGTGGTCTTTCCGGATCCGGTTGGACCAGTAACCAGGACCATGCCGTACGGCTCTGCGATATAACGACGAAACTTGCGCAAGTCGTCTTCCGAGAAACCGACGACATTCAGATTCAGGTTTTTAAACTCTTCGTTGATCTGTTCCTTGTCGAGAATACGAATGACCGCATCTTCACCGTGAATCGTCGGCATGATCGAGACGCGGAAGTCGACGTTGCGTCCTTTATAACGAACACGGAAACGACCGTCCTGCGGCACGCGACGCTCAGCGATATCAAGCTCTGACATGACCTTGATACGCGAGATCAGCGTCTGGTGATAAGCAAGATCGATCGGATCAACTTTGGCGTAGAGCGCGCCGTCGATTCGATACTTCACCTGCACTTCAGTGTCGCGGGTCTCGATGTGAATATCGGAAGCGCGCGACTCCATTGCGTTGTAAACGATCGTGTCGACGAGTTTGATGATCGGCGACATCTCGGAGTCGGTCGCGAGACGATCGAGATCGAGCACTTCTTCGCCGTGCTCTGTTTCTCTGACAAGTGAAATGCGAAATCCCGAAGCTGCTTCCTGTAGCACGCGCTGGGTCGTGTCGCCTTTACGAAGGACCACTTCGACCGCGCCGGCAGTCGCAACATGAGGCACGACGCGCGTTCGCAGCGTGCTCGAAAGCTCATCGAGCCGCTCGAGGTCAGTCGGATCGGCCATTGCGATATGCAGGCCTTTTTGATCGCGCTTGAGTGGCACGAACTGGTGCCGCACCATCAAGTCAACCGGCACCTCCGTAAACAGCTCGTAGTCGATTGGCGACTCGCGATCGGGTGGCAGCAGATCGACAAACGGGAGCCGGTAACGGCGCGCGAGCTCCTTCGCTGCCTTCATCTCGGGCGGCAGATGCTCCGGGGCGGCGCTGTGGCCGTTTTCACCGTTCGATGACACAGGCCGGACCACCGGATTCTCGTTTCCTGACGTTTCCATAAACTACTTCCAACTAATGACGGTGGCCGGTAACACCTGCACCACTCGAGATCGACTGGATAATCGGGAGGTAAATCGCGAGCAGGATCGTCACGACGACGCCACCCATTACGACAAGAATCGCAGGCTCAAGCGTGGTCGTCAACTGTTCCAGCCGCACTTCCGACTCCGCGTCGTAGAACACCGCGACTTCGTCGAGCATCTCGCGCAAGCTGCCGGATCGTTCGCCGATGCCGATCATGTCAACTGCAAGGGGCGGCATCCAGCCCGCCGTCTCCAAACTCTCCGTAAACGAACGCCCCTCGCGAATCATCGGCAGGATCGACGAGCTGCGACGCCGCAACTCCAGATTAGTGATCGATTCTGATGCGATCTCCCACGATTCGACGAGCGTGATGCCACCAGCCAGCAGTGTCGCGAGTGAGCGCGTCGCCTGGGCTACAGACATTTGCACTGCCAGACTGCCCGCGAGTGGAATCTTTAGAATCAGTTTACTGATTTGGAGTTTGCCGGGCGGAGTGCGCGACCAAATAAATAAAAAGATCGAGCCGCCGATGATCAGCGGACCGAACCAGAGCACGTTTGTCGACAACCAGCGCGAGATGCCGACCACGATCTGAGTGACAGTCGGCAATTCGTTACCAAAGCCTGTAAACAGCTCCGACATGCGGGGCACGACGTAGATCGTCAAAAACGTGACCATACACGCTGATGCGAACAAGAGAAACGTCGGGTAGGCGAGTGCGCCGCGAATCTTTCGGCGCAGGGCGACGTTGCGGCGCATGTAAGTCACATAGCGATTCAGGACTTCATCGAGCGCGCCCGAGCGTTCGCCTGCGAGAATCGAGGCGGTGTAGATGCGCGGGAAGATTGTGCCCTGCGAGGCGAAGGCCTGCGACAACGCCGCGCCGCCGCGGATCTGTTCCTCCACGTCGCCCAGCACCGCGCGCAGTCGCGTTGAGGCGGCTCGTTTGCGCAACATCGAGATCGCCTGCAGGATTGGAATGCCTGCGCGAGAGAGTGCGGCGAGTTGTTGATTGAAGAGGAGGAAGTCGTTGGCTTTTACCTTGGGATGCGCGCCGCGGCCGCCGAGGCGGGTCAGTGCGGAGACGCCGGAGGTGCGTGGCGGCGCGACATTGAAGACGCGAAATCCTTCGCGCTCGAGTCGCGCCCGCGCCTCGTGTACGCCGGTAGCTTCAATGGTGCGAGTTACAACCTCGCCAGCAGGGGTTCCCAATCGACAAATAAACTCAGCCATGGCTCGCGATTCTATCTCACGCGCCGCGGAAGCAGAAGTTGCAAGGGATGTGAGTCAAACAAAGAACAACTCAGAAGAAAGAACAAATCATGAAAAAGAACCAGTCAGAAGAATAGAACAAGTCAGGAAGAGGGGCTTGCCCCCGCTCGTCCAATCCAAGCAACAGCGGGGGCAAGCCCCTCTTCCTGACTTGTTCTATTCTTCCTGACTTGTTCTTTCCAAGTGTGATCCTTTTCAACTCTGATTCGCGCGTTTTATTTCTGGAGGACTAAATGACCGCACCTGCAATCGAAAAAGAACAACAATCAAATCAAACACCCGCTCCGGAGCAAATGCTGCAAATCATCAGCGGTTTTTGGATCTCGCGAGCAGTTTACGTTATCGCCAAACTCGGCATTCCCGACCTGCTGAAAGACGGCCCGAAGACCGCCGAAGAACTGGCCTCGGCCACGGAAACCCACGCTCCTTCGCTCTTTCGCATCCTGCGCGCGCTCGTGAGCGTCAACGTCCTGAACTCCGCTGAAGGCGGACGCTTCGCCCAAACGCCGGTATCCGAAACACTGGCCACAGACACGCCCGGCTCGTTGCGCTGGTTCGCCGTTTCAGAACTGGGCCAGGAACACTATCCGGCCTGGGGCAACCTGATGCACAGCGTCAAAACCGGCGGGATCGCTTTCGACAACTTCTTCGGCGCCGATATCTGGAAATACTTTCGGCAGAATCCCGAAGACGCCGCCGTCTTCAACAACTCAATGAGTGCAGTGACTGCTCACACAAACGAAACAATCACCTCGCTCTACGATTTTTCACAGTTCGGCACGATCGTCGATGTTGGCGGCGGTCACGGCGGACTGATCACTTCGATTCTCGAAAAGAACCCGCAAGTGAAAGGCGTCTTGTTTGACGCCGCGGAAGTGATCGAAGGCGCGCGCCCTAAGATCGAAGCCGCCGGACTCGCCGATCGACTCGAAACCGTCGCCGGCGATTTCTTCAAGTCAGTGCCCGCGGGCGGCGATGCGTATGTCATGAAGTGGATTATTCATGACTGGGACGACGAAAAGTCGAACACGATCCTGCGCAACATTCGCAGCCGGACACAGCCGAATAGCAAGCTCATTCTCGTCGACTGCGTCGTGCCCAAGAGCGATGAGCCGCACTTCTCGAAGTTTATCGATCTGAATATGCTGGTGATGACCGGCGGCAAGGAGCGAACCGAGCAAGAATTTGCACAACTGCTCGCAGACGCAGGCTTCAAACTCCTGCGCGTCATCCCAACCGACCTGCCCCACAGCATCGTTGAAGCGCAACCCGTTTGATCGACGCGAAAATAGGTCCTATATGTACTATAGGACCTATTTCTTTATCTTGCGCCCGGGTATACGCCTGTCCTAGAATGACCTCGCCAACACTTAAACTGAAACGCGCGCGGCCGTCTCCCCGTGAACATTTCATGCTCCGGTATTGGAAAGTCGGGCATCACTCGTTCCCCAACGAGCATCTGTGTTGACAGTTCCCTTTCGAGCCCTGACCGGTACTTTAGAAATTGAATCACCGAACTGTAGCCCGGGGGTGACATGTATACTCGTTACGTCTCCAAAATTACGGCGACTTCCATCTCGTTACTCGCTGTCGCGGTTTTCTTTACGCTGGCAGTGCAGAGCCAGAGCCAGGAGCCTGCGCAGGATAAACCTCAGGAAAAAACACCCGCTGCCACCCAAAGTCCATCGCCAGCCCCCAAGCAAGACAAGAAGATGGGCACCGAGCTCGATGAACGCGGTGGTTCGCTCATCACCAACACCGACCTGATCACACTGACAGTAACTGTGACCGATACCTACGGACGTTACGTTTCAGGGCTGAGCAAAGGCGCATTCGCCGTTTTCGACAACAAACAGCAACAGGAAATCACCTATTTCAGCGACGACGACTCTCCGGTTTCAGTCGGAGTTATCTTCGACGTGTCGGGATCGATGAGCGGCGACAAAGTCAAACGCGCGCGCGACGCTCTGAGCAAGTTCATCCAAACGAGTCACGACTCCGACGAGTATTTCCTGATTGCATTCAACTCGCGAGCGCAGTTGCTGCTCGACAAAACACGCGACGGCGATTCGATCTTAAATAAACTGACTTTCGTCGAGACCAAGAGCCAGACCGCACTCTACGACGCCTGTTATCTCGGCGTGGAAAAAGTCCAACGCGGCGCGCATCCGAAGCGAGCGCTGCTCCTGATTAGCGACGGTCAGGACAACGATTCCCGCTACACTTTCAACGAGCTGCGAAAGCTTTTGAAAGAATCAGACGTGACGCTTTACGCGATTGGAATTCTGAGCGGCAGTGACGCAGGCAGCGCGCTCGGCATGGAAGGCCAGGGCATTCTCGACGAGCTTTCCGGCGTTTCCGGAGGCAAGGCTTTCTTCCCGCGTTCCGCAGCGGAAATGGACGACATTTTTGAGCAGATTGCCCTCGAGCTGCGGCACCAGTACTCTATCGGCTACAAGCCGGATGCATTTGCGAATGACGGCAAATGGCATAAAGTTAAGGTGAAAGTCACGCCGCCACGCGGTTTGCCGCGGCTGTTCGTTCGTTCCAAGGAAGGCTACTACGCAACGGCTGGCGCGCGTTGAGTTTGACCCGAGCTGCGGCAACTCAGACTTACTTCCCCGGCATCTTTTGGACGTGTGCTATAGCGTCAATTCTATCGGCGACGCTGTTTGCCCCAGCCTTGCGCGGTTTGAGGAGTTTTTAAGGAATTGTTGAGTGAGCAGAATCTGAGACGGACCGGGATTCTTGCGGTCTGCGGTTTAATACTGTCGGCACTGGTTTTTGGCCCGAGTGTGTCTGCGAACAGCGACCAGGAGCGCCCGCGCAGCACGCAAACAAAACCGGCTGCCACCGCAACACCGACGCCCGCGCCAGCTAAGCCGGCGCCAACCGCCACACCCACTCCGGCTCCGCAAACTCAGCGACCAACCGATCGCATCGCGCCCACGTTAGGCGAGCCACCGCCACCACCGAAACTCAAACCAACACCGACTCCAACGCCGCCGCCCACGATCGAGGAAGGCGACATTCTGAGAATCAACGCGGAGCTGGTCCAATTGCACGTACGCGTGATCGACCGGAACAATAAACCGATCAACAACGTCGGGCAGAATGAGTTTCACGTCTTTGAAGACGGCGTGCCGCAGACGATCGAATCGTTTACGCGTGAAGAAGTGCCAATCAGTTACGGCCTCGCCGTCGACACTTCCGGCTCTTTGCGTTCACAGCTACAAAGCGTGATCGACGCCGGCAAGACGATCATCAACAGCAACAAGACGGGCGATGAGACTTTTCTCGTGCGCTTCATCAGCAGCGACAAGATCGAGACGGTCCAGGATTTCACGGCCAACAAAGAATTGCTGAACGATGGTCTCGACAGTTTTTATGTCGAAGGCGGCCAGACCGCGATCATCGATGCCGTTTATCTTTCAGCCGAGCACGTTTCTGAATACCGGAAAGGTGACGAAGGCGATCGCAGGCGACGCGCGCTGATCGTCATTACTGACGGCGAAGACCGCAATAGTTTCTACAAGCAGGAACAACTCTTTGCGCGACTGCGCGAGGAAGACGTGCAGATCTTCGTGATCGGGTTTGTGAATGAGCTTGATAAAGAACAAGGGCTGATTCGCAAAAGCCCGCGCGAAAAAGCCGTCAACCTGATCAATAAGCTTGCGAGCGAGACGGGTGGACGCGCGTTCTTCCCGGATTCGGTCGCCGAGCTGCCGCAAATCGCGAACGAGATCATCAGAGACCTGCGCACTCAGTACGTAATCGCTTACAACCCAACGAACAAGGTGCAGGACGGCAGCTATCGTGCGATCAAAGTGTCGGTGGACCAGCCTTCAGGCGCCGACAAGCGGATCGCGTTGACGCGAACCGGACGTCTTGCGCGTAAAGAGAATCAAAGCAACGTCCGTCCACCGGCAGTGCGCATGCCGTCGACTCCAAGCAAACCTTAGGCTTTCTTCTTATACTTGGAGCCATGTCTTGAGGCTGCTTCTTCGATCGAGTGAGTGTTCGTAAGCACATCATCCTTGCGCGCGAGCTCAATCAACCTCTTATAATATTTTCGCAGCGCATCGATCTCCGGCTCACTCAAATCCTCGACATCGATCAGGCGATTGCTCGCGCCCTCCATAGCAGCGACGATCTCGTTTAACTTCAAATGAATGGCAAGCGCGTCTTTGTTTTGCGCACGCTGAATTAAAAAGACCATCAGAAACGTGACGATCGTCGTGCTGGTATTGATCACGAGCTGCCAGGTGTCAGAATACTTGAATAGTGGTCCAGTGATGCCCCAGACAATGATCACGAGGACAGCAAGCACAAAAGCCCCCGACGTTCCGGTAGCTTTAGTCGCTTCGTGAGAAAACTTCTCGAGGAATGCACTCACTTTATTTCTTTTTCGCGGCATCGATAATTCTCCACACAGTTCGGCAAAAAAATTCCGGGGAATAAAATCGAGGGGGAAAGTTTTGGGGAACTAACGTTTGGGGATCAATCTTTGGCCCGGACGGAGCCACTGATCTTCTTTCGTGTGGTTTCGCCAGTGTGCAGGACTGGTAAGCCAAGATCCACATCCGAGTGTGGTTGAGGGATCACGTGCGTCGCCACGACTTCGCCGACTCGCTTTCCGGCAGCAGCGCCGGCGTCGACGGCAGCGCGAACAGCCGCCACGTCGCCGCGCACGATGGCCGTCACCAGGCCCGCGTCGATCTTTTCCCAGCCGACGAGGCGCACATTCGCGGCTTTCACCATCGCATCGGCGGCTTCAATCATCGCCACCAGGCCACGGCATTCGACCATTCCAAGTGCTTCAGGCATCAGCTCCTCCAGTGCCGCAATAGTAACAAAAACTAGACCACAAAAGGCACAAAAGTGGACACAAAAGGCACAAAAGCAGAAACCATTTTAAGAAAGCTTTTTTGTGCCTTGTGTCTGCTTTTGTGCTTTTTGTGGTCTAGTTTCGCAGGGAGTGGATTGGTGCGGGTATTCGGCCGCCTCTGCGAATGAAGGTGGCGGATGAAAAAGCGCTGACCGGCATGATCGGCGCGCTGCCCAGCAAGCCACCAAACTCGACCATTTCACCGACATCACGTCCCGGCACCGGAATGATCCGCACCGCAGTCGTCTTGTTGTTCATGACGCCGATCGCCAGCTCGTCAGCGATGATTGCGGAGATAGTCTCAGCGGAAGTCGATCCGGGCACGGCAACCATGTCGATACCGACCGAGCAGACGCTGGTCCACGCTTCTAGTTTCGCGAGTGACAACGCGCCGACCTGCGCCGCTTCGATCATGCCCGCATCTTCGGACACCGGAATAAACGCGCCGCTCATGCCGCCGACGGAGCCACTTGCCATCGCCCCGCCTTTCTTCACCGCGTCAGTCAACAACGCGAGCGCCGCAGTCGTGCCGTGCGTGCCCGCTCGCTCAAAGCCCATCGCTTCGATGATGTTGGCGACTGAATCTCCGGGAACAGGTGTCGGCGCTAAAGAGAGATCGATGATGCCGAACGGAATCCCGAGTCGACGCGCGGCTTCACGCCCGACGAGCTCACCGGCACGCGAAAGCTTGAACGATAGTTTCTTGATCTGCTCGGCGAGATCCTGTAACGGAAGATTTCGATCCGCATCGCGCATAGCAGCATGGACCACGCCCGGTCCCGAGACACCCACATTGATCACGGCTTCCGCCTCGCTCACGCCATGAAAAGCGCCCGCCATGAATGGGTTGTCTTCCACCGCGTTCGCGAAGCAGACGAACTTCGCGCATGCAAGTCCATCCTGATCGCGTGTCCGCTCGGCGGCTTCCTTGATGATCCGGCCGATCTGGCCCACGACGTCCATGTTGATTCCGGCGCGAGTCGTCGCCGCGTTCACTGACGAACACAAACGCACCGTAGTCGCGAGGGCTTCTGGAATTGAATCGAGAAACCGGGTTTCTGAAGATGTCGCGCCTTTTTGGACGAGCGCGGAGTAGCCACCGATAAAGTCGACGCCGACCGTGCCTGCCGCATCGTCGATGGCGCGTGCGACCTGCATGAGATCGCCGCGTAGTCCTTCAGTGATGAGAGAGACGGGCGTGATCGAGATGCGCTTGTTGGCGACCCTGATTCCGAACTGCTCGCCGACCTCGTCAACTACCGGCACGAGCTGCGCTGCGACTGAGCGGATCTTTTCACCTGCTTTTTGCGCGACACCCGCCATCGAGTCGCTCTTGCAGTCGAGCAAACTCAGACCGAGCGTGACCGTGCGCACGTCGAGATGCTCCATCTCGGTCATCGCGACTGTCTGCAGGATCTCGGCTTGAGTGTATTCCATCTACCCGATGACTTTGCTCATGATTAGAAGGACGAGGAACAGCAGAAACAGCGCCGCCGCCACGAGCAGGAAACGCAAACTCGGATCGTACGCCGCCTGATCGATCACGACGCTCGAAACGTGTCGCAACTTCTCCACACGGGCTTTGACACCGTCTTGATGGCGCTGCGGCCGTGGTGGCGGAGCGGGATCGACGACTGTTTCCGCCGGAGTTGTCATCGTTGTTACGGCCGTCTGAGGAATCGGATTGCCGCACTGCGGGCAGAACATCGCGTGCGGGCGCACGGACACGCCACATGCAGTACAACGACGATCTATCTCAGGGTCTGACATAAAAACCTTTGACAGGATTTACAAGATTTTTCAAGATTGAAAGGATCCATCTTGTAAATCCTGAAACATCTTGTAAATCCTGTCTACAACTTAGATCCGGTGCATGGCGTTGAAGAGATCCTCGCGCTGCGCGTAAATCCGCACGCCGAGCTTCTCCCCTTCACTCCGCAAGCGATCTTTCAACTCCGCAGTACTTTCACGCGCGCGCGTCGTGTCAACAATAATCACCATCGCGAATTTTCCCTGCACGACAGTCTGGTTGATGTCGATGATACTGCAACTCGCCGCCGCCAGTATCTGCGACACGCCTGCGACTATTCCCGGATGGTCCAAACCGAATACGGAAATGACCATGCGCGCCGACGAGCCCTCGGTGACATCCAATCGCCCCGCACCGTTAGCCACACTCGTCTTCGGCTCAACCTGCTTGTAGATATCGGTGACTAGCTGCTCGACAGTCGTATCGTCAACCGTACTGCCAAGACGATCGTAAACCGCCCGGGTTATTCGGTAAATCAGATCTTCATTGGCCATTGGAAGGGATGGATGATTCGGATAGGGATTCGTTGATGTCAACACGATCGACGATGCCGACGACCGCGGCCTCGATCGACATGTCCTGGTTACCAATCGCCGTTCGCGCGGCCTTGCCGAACGCACACATCACCATCTCGCCTGTGCCGGCGCCGAGACGGTCGGCCACGACGACGATATTGCGCGTGGGTTCCTTGTCGAGATCGTAAGGATGAACAATGAGAAATCTGACGCCCTCGAGATCGGGAGTCTTCTTGGTCGACCAGACTGTGCCTACAACCTTTGCTAGGAACATTTAATCCACAGACTAAACTTTGGCAAAGACTTCTGCCGGTTCACCAATGTCGCGCGCCGCGGGTGTGATGATCGTGCGGGCAGTGATGTAAATCTTCTCGCCTTTTTGAATCGCGCGCCGCACGTCGTCTTCACTCACAAACTCAACTGCCTTTGCCCCGTTGTTCGATGGTGGCGCCGGCTTGTTTTCTCGGGGTGCTGGCGGCGGCGGAGACGCGGGCGCCGT
>Ga0207710_10000679_pt1 | contig 19163 bp, 16 predicted proteins | sample KBSS24metaG_FD_184400 | JGI IMG/M metagenome (GOLD analysis project Ga0207710, IMG submission 184400) | Switchgrass rhizosphere microbial communities from Kellogg Biological Station, Michigan, USA - KBS S2-4 metaG (SPAdes) (version 2) | ecosystem: Host-associated > Plants > Roots > Rhizosphere...
CCACGATCAAGACGCTCCTCAAACGCATCCAGTACCGACCCGACCTCATCGGCAGCTTCCTCGGCCAAACCGACCTAGCCCTCGATCCGGAACCCCCGTAGCCAGACCCTCACCATTCAAGATCTGTAAGCTCGCTCTTGGATGCAGTCCGCCCATTGCTCCTGTGCCAGCGGTGCGTCGTTTAGCTGGTCGCGAAGGCTCCTCCAGTTCGGCATGTGCTGGCCCATGATCTTAGTAAAGCGCTCGCCGTGATTGCGCTCAAGGAGGTGCGTCATCTCATGAACGACGATGTATTCCAGACAGTCCGGGTGCTTCTTCGCCAGCTCCACGTTGAACCAAATATGCCCAGTTTCACGGTTACATGATCCCCACTTGGTCTTCATTCTCCTGATTGTCCATCGCGGAACCGAAACCTCGAACTTCTTCTCCCACTTGGCAATCAGCGTAGGGATCTTTTGTCGCAGCTGCTCGCGGCGCCAGCCATCGAGCAGTTCGCGTCGCCGTTCGGCCGGGGTACCAGCAGCGACGTACAGCAGCAACCGCTCGCCATCGATCTCGAAGTGAGCACGTCCAGGGCGCTCTATTACCCTCATTCGTCGACGAGTTCCCCACACGTAGTGCGACTCGCCCGTCACCATCTCTCGCTCGGACTGGCGCGCAGCCGAGCGGAGCTGCTCCCGCCGCTGCTTGATCCATGGCAGCCGTTGAATTACGGCCAATCGGACATGCTCATCGTCCAGCCGGTATGGAGCGGCAACCCGGACGCGCCCAAGTGGCGGATACACGCCAATATGGAGATTCTTAATATCCTTATAGATGACATCGATGTCGATACCGCGCACGGTCAAGTAAGCACTAGCGGTACTCATGGCGCGCCTTTACCAGATCAAACAGCTCGTTGAGTCGGTCAGCGTCATCCAATAGTACCCGTGCGAGTGCGCGCTTGACCTTCTTCTCCTTGATCGGGTTGCCTACCCACGAGTCCGGTTTGGTAGTGAGGATGGTGGTGTCTACCAGAGCGGCCAGTTCGGGGGACTCGCCGAAGAAATCCACCAAGGCGCGGCGCGCACCGTTGTTGGCCCACTCTGGGTATTGAGTCTCAGACTCGCCCTTGCCGAGCTTGGTCGCGTGCTCCAGCAGCTTCGCGAGGTAGTCCTTGTAGTCTAGTGCCCCCTGGCGCCGCTCTTCGAGGATGGCGTCGAGCAGCTCGGACATCTTGTCGTAGTACTTTGGATTCATCGCGCGCTCGTCGATGATCACCTTGCGCATATTGTTTGTGATCGTCTCCGCGACCGCTTCGGGGTCCTTCTTGATACCCGCAGGAAGCTTGTCTAGCGCACCGGCACCCATCTGCACGATCAGCTGGATCAGCCCGGCGTCTTGGAAGTCGGACACAACCTCGGAGGGCTTTGCGCTGATATAAGTGTCGAGCAGGTGGCGCATGCCGGCCTCGTACTGCTTGAAGTCGACGTTCTCGCCTGCGCCGAGCTTGACCTCCTCGCGCACGTTGGCGTAGTGGGCGATCTCGTGCTTGATAGCTGCGGCTTCGGCATCACTGTAGCCGGCGGCGTTCATCTCGTTAGCGAGGTTGCTGTACGCGCGAGTCACGGCCGCTACCGCTTTGTACAGCGCGACCCGCTTGGGCTCATTGGCCTTGATCTGCTCGGCGCTACCCTGCTCACGAGCACAGAAATATTGCTGGTATTGCAGCGTATTCTTCGGCGGTTCAACTGGCTCACACAGCGCGCGGATCTTCTCCAGCGCCTCGTCGAGATCTTCGCGAGCCTTCTCGATCCGGTCAGAAAGTAGGCCCTCGACATCGTTCTTCTCGTAGCCTTCTAGGGCACCGCCAGTGTAGTCGGTGATCGCAGACTCAAGTGAATTGAACAGGTCCCGGTAGTCGACGATGTAGCCGTAGTCCTTATCGTTGCCGTCGAGGCGGTTGACCCGGCAGATCGCCTGGAACAGACCGTGGTCCTGCATCTTCTTGTCGATGTACAAGTAGGTTGCGCTCGGGGCGTCGAAGCCAGTCAGGAGCTTGTCGACGACGATAAGCAGGCGCATCTGACCGGGATGGTTGATAAAGCGGTCCTTGACGTCCTTCTCGAACTGCTCAGCCTTGGTCATCGCCTTGTCGGCAGGCTCGTTGAAGTGGTCGGCAAGCATCTGCCGGTAGATATCGTACTGGCGCAGTTTCTCGGTAGCGCCGTGGCCGGAGTCTTCTTTGGCGATGTCGCCCGCCTGTGGCGCGTACGATGTTACGATGGCACATTTGCCCTTGAATCCGGCCTGCGTGAACATCTCGTAGAACTTGCACGCTTGATAGATGCTCGAACTGACCAGGATCGCGTTGCCGCGGCCATCCGACAGGCGCGGCTTGATCTCCATATCAAGCAGGATGTCGTTGACGATCTGGCGGGCGCGCGGCTCCGAGCTGACGACCTTCTGCATAGTGCCCCAGCGTTTCTTGAGCTCGGCGCGGGAGAGGTCCGTCATACCGCGGGTCTTGGCCTCGAACCACTGGTCGACCTTCTGCGGCGAGGTCAGCTCTTGGTCGATATTACGCGCCTCGTAGCGCAGGTCGAGCACGACACCGTCGGCCACGGCCTCGTCATACTTGTAGGTATGGATGAAGCTGCCGAAACGCTCGATGGTACTAGCCTTATCGGCCTTGAGCAATGGCGTGCCGGTGAAGCCGATGAACATGGCGCCCGGCATGAGCGCCTTCATGGCGTCGTGCATCTTGCCCGACTGGGTTCGGTGGGCCTCGTCGACGAAGACGAAGAGGTTGCCCTTGGCGTGGAAGTCCTTGGGGATGGTCGCGTTCAGCTCGCGGATGAACTCGCTCTCGGCCTGGTCACGGGCCGACTCGTCCTCCGAGCCGCGGAACTTGTGGACCAGCGAGCAGACCAGCCATTCCTCGCTTGTGTTGAGGGTCGCCAGCAGGTCGCCGCCGCTCTTGGTGCGGTAGATCGACTCGTTGACGCCACTGAAGACCTTCTCGATCTGATCATCCAACTCGGCGCGGTCGGTGATGAGCAGCACGCGCGGATCCGGCTGCTGCTCGCGGATCCACTTGGCCAACCACACCATCGTCAGCGACTTGCCGGACCCCTGCGTGTGCCAGATGATGCCGCCCTCGCGCTTGGCGATGCGCTCTTGGGCCGCCTTGACGCCGAAGTACTGGTTATGCCGGCACGTTTTCTTCTGGCCCGCGTCGAAGACCATGAAGTCGTGGATCAGCTCAAGCACGCGCTCTTTCGAGCAGAGCTGGGTCAGGGAGCGGTCGAGCGGGTCGGCGATGTCAGACGGCTCGCGCCAAGCCAGCCAGTACTTCTCAGGCGTGTCGATAACGCTGTAGCGCAATCCTTCCACGTCGTTGCCGGCCATCACGAGCTGCACGGTCGTGAAGAACGACCGGATGAACTCCGGCCGCTGGTTGCCGATGCTCTGCCGGATACCCTCCGAGACGGCGACCTTGGAACGCTTGAGCTCGATCGTTCCGAGGGCGATGCCGTTGACGTACAGCACGATGTCTGGGCGCTTGGTGTGCTGGCCCAGCACCGTCACTTCCTCGGCCAGGGCGAAGTCATTGGCGTCCGGGTGTGCCCAGTCGATAAGCCACACCGTCGCGGTCTGCTCGCCTACGCCGGGCTTCACCTTCACCCCGTACCGCAGTAGGCCATAGACGTCGCGGTTCGCCTCGTACAGGTCACGGCCACCGCCAAGCGAGGCGTCGCTCTTCAGCTTGTCGAGGGCTTTATTGATCAGGTTGTCGCTGTAGCCGCGATCACGGAGGTTCTGCGCGAGCAAGTCGACCTCGACGTTGGAGTTACCCTCTCGGTACTCCCAGTTGCCGAGATACCCGTAGCCCAGCGACTCCTGGAACAGCTCAATGACACGGTCTTGAGCCTTACGCTCGGGCTGCCCCACGTTACTCATGCCGTGCCCTCCGTGACAGGAAGGCGCGTACGACCAGTGAGCAGTTCTTGCATCATGCCCTGTTTGACATCCCTCGCCTTTGCTAGCCGAACACGGAGAACAGCGATCTCACGATCAGCGTCGGCGATGACCGATGCGATTGCTCGCTGCTCGTCGACGCCTGGCAGCATCAACGTGATGCTGGAGATGAACGAGCGCGTCGTCGCCAATACCTTGGTACCCGCAACAAGGCGGAGCAAAGCATCTCGAAATTCTGGGATGAACTGAAGGTAAGCCTTGAAACCGTCCGCCAACACTGCCTTGTCGAACCGTGCTGCGATGGTGTGAAGGCCGGGAACCAGACCCGCATGGGGTACCGATGTCACCTCGACCGACTTACCCACTCCGTCCGGATCCTCTGACGCATCGGCGAATACGAGGTCGCCGACTTGGAGCCAGCCGGCGTTTCCCAGCAACGTCGAGCTCGCTCGTGGCATCGCCTCGTGTGCTGCGTCCAACGTGACGCTGCTCCGGGTATGGATATCGCCGTAGTGCAAGTAACAGACGGGCGACTCGCCATCAAGCTGCGCCCGCGACAATGCGACCGTCTTGACGTAGCTTAGGTGCTTACCGAGCAAAACTTCGTGCCACGGATCAGTGCAGCTGGGAAGGCGGGTCTCCCCAGTCAGGAGCTGCTGCATCAAGCCCTGCTTGATCGCCTGTTTCTTTGCGATCATCCGCTCAAGCGAGGCGATAAGGTCATCGACATCCGTCATCACCCCGGCAATCTGACGCTGCTCCTTGGGGTCATCTGGCCACGCAATCTTCACGTCGTTGAGGATTGACTGCGTGATCAGCGGAAGGTCGTTCCTGTTCTTAACATCGTTTAGCCGTGCTACTTCCAGGGCAAAGGCAAGGAACTGAACATCCAACGGACGCTTGAACCGACGCGCATACAGAGCGTTATCCGTAATCCATGCTGGGCCATCGTTTCGATAGACTGCACCGCATTTTTGGCCTACCCGCCCAAGGATCACTGTTGGCTGATCGATCATCGCCAACGACGTGTAACCCGCTATTCCATTGCCGCCATAGACAGGGACGGGATGTGACCCTGAGCGGGCAGATAGCCGCGCAACACTGATCAAGTTGCCCGACCCGAAGACCGCAATGTCCGAGATCGCCAGATTGAGCCACCCATCGGCTCGCGCCACGCTCATCTCGCTACCCCCATGTCGGCAAGGTGGCGTGCTATCTTGGCTTCGAGTTTCTCCAGATGGTCATCGAGGGTTCCGACCGTCTCGGCGTACCGCTCGCCGAGTTGCTGAATCCGACTGACCAAGGCGAAAGTCAGCGAGTCGGCCACGTGAGCGACGCGATCTGCGATCGTGGCATGCCACTTGCCATCGAGCACAAGCTGCTTGATCTCGGGCAAGGTGAGGTCGCCGTACTTCTGGAGAGCCGCCTGGCCGAGCGTGGCCTGCGCCTCCTTGGCGGCCTTCTTAGCGACGGCTTCGTCGTTGTACAGCTTGATCAAATACTGGAGAGCCTCGATCTCTTCCCGGTCAGCCCCTTCGTGTCGGGCCACCCTGAGACGTGTCGCAGCAAGAGCCTTGGAGACCTTGCCGTCCTCCATCGCATCAGCAAGCGGACCGTCTTCGGCGGCGTACTCCTCGATGTACTCCTCCATTGCGCGGCTGGCTTCCTCGGCCGCCGCGATCAGCCCGTCGACCACGGCCTGCTCGTTCGCAAAGTAGCGGGCGACGACGAGTGCGGGCGGGATGAGGTCCATCTTGTACTTGGTGGCGCTGCGCCCCGAACCGACGACGAGGTCCGGTGTCTCGGTGAGCTTGCGCTCCTTGTCCTCGATGGTCTTGCGAGGCTTCGCCGCGTCGAGCCATCCCTCGTTCATGATGAGGAAGACATCGTCGTGCATGACACCATGCCAATAGGTCATGAGCTGCTCGTAGACGTCGTACTCGTCGAGCAGCGGGGTGCCCTTGAATCGGGCCAGCAAATCGTCGCTGATCCTGGTGATCAGCTCCTTGGGGACGGTGTTGGCGTCGAGCGCTTGCAGGATGGGCCGGTGGGCGGCGAACCAATCGTCCACCTGGCCGCGCACGTCGGTGGCGAACTTCTGAAACTCGTTGGAGTCCAGGACGGTCTGCTGCACCTCGGTCACGCCAACTGCAAGGTCACTATAGCCGGTACGGTTCGGCTTGAAGAGCGTGGCACGCAGACTTGGGAACGCCTCCCAGTATCCGCTGAGCATGTCCAGGTCTCGGTCGGGGATGCCACCGTTCAGGTGAGCGTGAAGGTCTTGGATGTCCTCCGGCTCGGAGGAATCGATGTAGCGCGGGATGTTGAGGTTGTAGTCGTTCTTCGGATCGGCAATCTCGTGGAGCGGCACCATGCGCGAGTAGTGCTCGATCCCGGTCTGCTTGTTGAAAACATCGACGATCTTGTGGATGTCCTGGCTACGAAGGCGATTCTTGTTGCCGTCCTTGATGAACCCTTTGGAGGCGTCGATCATGAAGACGCCGGTGCGCGCCTGGGCATTTTCCTTGTCGAGGACGACTATGCAGGCCGGGATGCCGGTGCCGTAGAAGAGGTTGGCGGGCAGGCCGATGACGCCCTTGATGTAGCCGCGGCGCAGCAGCTCTCTGCGGATGTTGGCCTCGGCGTTGCCACGGAAGAGGACTCCGTGCGGCAGGATGACCGCAGCCTTGCCGGTGCTCTTGAGGGACTTGAGGATGTGCAGCAGGAAAGCGTAGTCACCGTTCTTCTCAGGCGGTCGGCCGAACTCGAAGCGCCCATACTCGTTCTCTAGGCCGTTGCTCCACGACTTGATCGAAAACGGCGGATTGGCGACGGCGAAGTCGAAGGTCTCCAGCTGCCGACCTGCGGTGAACTGCGGGCTCGTGATGGTGTCGCCCTTACGGATATCGCGGTCTTCGTAGCCGTGGAGGATCATGTTCATCTGAGCCAGAGCCCAGGTGGCGTTATCTTTCTCCTGGCCGTAGATCGTGAGGCCTCGTGGCGCCTCGTCTGCCACCTTGAGGAGCAACGAGCCCGACCCGCACGTCGGGTCGTAGACCGTGTCGTCCTGCCGGGTGCCCGATCCGATGCCGATGACCTTGGCAAGCACGCGCGAGACCTCGGCCGGGGTGTAGAACTGCCCCTTCGACTTGCCGGACTCAGTGGCGAAGTGCCGCATCAGGTACTCGTAGGCGTCGCCGAGCAGGTCGTCGCCCTCAGCGCGGCTGCCTCGGAAGTCCAGGTCGACGAAGATCGTCACGAGCTTGGAGAGCCGATCTTGCATCTCCTTGCCCTTGCCGAGCTTCTCCTCGTCGTTGAAGTCGGCCAGGTCGATGACCTTCTCCAAGCCGTTGGCCTCGGCGAGCCTGCCGATGATCTTGTTGATCTTGTCGCCGATCTCCTTGTCGCCCTTGAGAGCGACCATGTCATCGAACGACCCGCCCGCGGGAACGTCGATCAAGGAGGTCCGGTCGGACTTGGCCTTGTCCGTCACGTACTTCACGAACAGCAGCGTGAGGATGTAGTCCTTGTACTGGCTGGCATCCATGCCGCCGCGCAGCTCGTCGCAGCTCCGCCAGAGCGAGCTGTACAGATCCGACTTCTTGAGGGCCACTACCACGCCACCCCCTTCATCGCATCCGGCGACCAGCAAGCCGGCATGAGCTCAACCAGCTGCAGCCACGAGGCTCTGTGCGACCGCGTCGAGCGACGCTTCCGCCTGCCCCAAGTGCTATGGCAGTTACGGAGTGGAGTCGCCATCGTCATTAGCCGGTCCTCTCGGTGATCGACGTGCCGCACGGGAGCGCACAGCCGACGGTCTCGCCAGTACTGCCAAGCTCGACTCTAGCGGGCATCCCGGACAAGATCGCGGCACCACGCATAGAGTTATCGCAGTGCGGAACACCTCGCCTGGCTCCCACCCCACGCCACCGTCATCGTGACCAGCCACGCCGGCACCATCCGCGCCACCACCGGCAGCCTGCTCCATAACCCCGCCCACACCTGGCACTACCTCCCACCCGTCAGCAACGCCGCATGGATCACCCTGGAAGCAGACGAAATCGGCTGGGCCCCAGTTGAGGCCTCCGACACCGCGCGAATCACATCGCCGGCGGCATCACAGGCCATCCCGATCCGCGCCGCAATCAGATCGACGAGGACCCGACCAGCCTCGACGCCGCCTATCCGAGCGACACGAGCCCGCCGAAATCGCCCCGCTTTTGATCGAGGAGGCTATTCGGCGCAACCTCAACTCGGAATGCCCCACACGCCCTCGCAGAATTCATATGGATACAGCAACCATAATGCCGACCAGAAGAATTCCGATCGTGTTGTCGCGCAGGCTTGGAAAAGGTATTATTGGAGCCGGTGAGGGGACTCGAACCCCTAGCCGCTCGATTACAAGTCGAGTGCGCTACCAATTGCGCCACACCGGCCGGTGTCACAACGATACCTGATCGCGCGCTGCAGTCGGTCGACGCGGCGGCATCGGTGGCGTGGTGTGTGGCCGCCGGCCTGGGAGCGGTGTGGGCGCGCAGGCCGAGCTTGGTGTAAATCTTCGGCACTGTCCGCAGCCACGTGGTGCTACTCGAGCCGCCTGAGCCAAGGCGATGTGCCCATACTGCGCCCAGGTGATCAAGGCTGCATCGGCACCGGCGGCGTGACGACCAGCCGGCCGGAAGATGGGCGGGCGCGCCGTGCATGGTCAACACGATCGGCCTAGTCACGTCCTGCGGCGGGGCACGCGCCAGCGCGGCAACGTTCTGGTGCTGTGCGGAGGGAGACAGCGGATTAACCCTGGGTGACCGTCGTGCGGTGGCTGGACGTCTCTGGCGATTCTGGGGAGCCGCGCCTTGTCGATGAACTCTGGCCCTGGCCTCGCCCCTCGCTGCGGCATCTTTGAGGACCATGTGCGTTCCCAGACAGCGACCTCAACCTGTGATCTCGCTGTCTCCGTGGTTCGGAAGCCGCCGTTCCCGGGGCTGGAGCCGGACCTCTAGATCGCGCGTCGCAGGCTGGGTGCCTTCGGCGCTGGCCTTGACAGGCGCCACTCTTCGGGAATCCGGCTGATGACAGGAGCTGCGCGGCGATACTGGCTGTGGTGATTTCGTGGGTTTGTGCGTGGCTCTGCGGGGGTGATGGGTGGTCCGCCGTGACCATGATGAGAGGAAGGGCCGACGGGCGACTGCGGACGGAGCAAGCAGGTCGCAGGCTGTCATTGGGGCCTCCTGGGAGTGTCTCCGTCGCAGGGCTGCGGCTCTGACGGCCCGGTCCTCTCTCGGGCCAACTATGCTGGGAAGAGCGGTTTCCCCAGTCTTGGCTGGGGCGTCGTCGGACGGCGCGGATGTCGGTCGGGCGCGGCTGGCGGTGCTCATCGACGCGGACAACGCGCAGGCGTCGCTCGTTGGTGCAGTGCTGGCGGAGGTCGCCACTCTCGGTGCCGCCCAGGTCAAGCGTGCCTATGGTGATTGGACCGGTTCGGCTCTGAAGAGCTGGAAGGAGCATCTGCTCGCTCAGTCGATTCTGCCCGTGCAGCAGTTCGCTTATGTCTCGGGCAAGAACGCCACGGACGCGGCTATGGTGATCGACGCGATGGACTTGCTCTACCGTGGCCGGCTGGATGGATTCTGCCTCGTGTCCTCCGACAGCGACTTCACTCGCCTCGCAGTGCGGCTTCGTGAGTCGGGCCGAGCCGTCTACGGCTTCGGGGAACGTAAGACGCCGCGGCCGTTCGTCGCGGCCTGCAACAAGTTCGTCTACGTGGAGAATCTCGTGAGTCCACCTGCGCGGGTGGCCCTTCCTGTCGCGAGCGACGCCGACGTGTCCGTCGGCGAGTCGCCGGCGCCCCGCGCGCGGCCTGCGCAGCGCGCGACGTCGCTGGGCGCCCGGCTGCGAGGGGACACCGCGCTTGTGCAGACCCTGTTGGACGCCGTCGAGGAAGCATCTGGTGACGATGGTTGGGCGAGCCAGGCGTACGTCGGCCATCTGATCAACCGGCGGCTGCCGGACTTCGACCCGCGTACCTACGACTGCCGGAAACTCGGCGAGCTGATCGCCGCGATCGGCCTGTTTGATATTGATCGGAGGGCGGTTGGCCCAGGCAAACCTGCCGCGGTCTACCTTCACGCGAAACGTCGCCCTGGACCACCAGCGAGCCGCTGATCTCAGACTGACCGCAGTGCCTCAGGTGCGCCGAGCCGGACGGCCGCACGCGAACTGCTGGCGCCGCGGGGCCCCGGAACTGCCGCGCCTTCGCATGTCGATCAAGTACGTTGATTCCCTCGGCTGCGATTGTCCGGCGCTGCCGGGCTGACGGGTCGGCGGGCCCTCAGTAGTCGCAGGACCATCATGGCGCGGCGACCACGCTCGCGGTCTCGACTGAAGATCGCGACGAGCCCGGCGAGCAGCGTCAGGGCCGCCTCCGGCAGGGTGCGGATGAGGAGCACGAGGACGACGGCTGACGCGGGAAGAGCTGTCAGCAGATCCGTGGCTACGCCCATGGCGCGGCTCTCCTCACAGAGAAGAAGAAGCCGGCGCCGGGCGTAATCCGAGAGCGACCCATCACGTCCCAGGCAGATTGCCGTGGACCCTATGAAGGCACCCTCGGACTCGTCCGATGACCGAGTGTCGAGGCAAGTGTCGCATGCGGCTACAAGGCTCGTCACGGTAATCGCGGACGTCCCAACTCATAGCGCCGGCTCCGAGGCCGACAGCCCGCGTTCGTGACTCTTGGCCGCGCTCTTCGATGCCGTACCCGGTGACGGGCGGCCTCCGGCGTGTCGGGTCCCCCGGCTGGTCCTGGCAGCCCCGACACGCGGTCAGCGTCTCGAGGCGGCACCCGATGCACCCGTACGCGCAGCGCACGACGGGCGACCCGTTGGACGAACGCCGTGAGCATCGGCTGGATGGTGCCGGCAGCGGCGTCCCACGACCTTTGTCCGCGTGACGTGGGCGCTTGGCCTCTACGTCAGCCGCAGTCGAGCGCCCGACATTGCCGGGTGCCTTGAGTAGGCCGTGGAACGCAGATACTCTGACCACGTGGAGCGCCCTGGACACGCGCAGCGCGAGACCTCTTGGGGTTTCTCGCTACGTCTCGGGCTGCTTCCGATGCAAGCCGTGATCTTCGCGCTCTTGGCTCTCCTCCTGCCGAGGCCGGCTTGGCGCTCGCCGAGCAGGACCAACCTCGCGCTGCAGGCATCTCCTCTTCTGCGGCTCACACTGTAAGCCGACCCCTGATCTTCACGAGTTGATCAGGGTGAGGCTGACGCCTCCCCTCCCTTAGTCGGCAGGTTGCGCCCGGGGTGGTGTCCGCCCTGGGCGGGTATCGAGGGACAGGCATCGAATGATCCTGAGCAAGGCTGTCGTGGGCTGCAGCATTCTTCCGGGGGACTGGGAGCGGATCGGCCAGTTGGCCGGGTTGATCGAGGGCCACGTGGCCCAGGCCGGCTGGATCAGTCCAACATGGCAGGTCAGGGTCCGGGACCGGCAGGGCGAGGTAACGGCCCAGACCGTCGCGGACGCTGCGCGTAGCGGGGTTGGCCGCCGCCGGGCGATCCGCGTCACCGAGATTCGGGTCGCCGAATCTCGGCCGAGCGTCGGCAGCCCCGGACGCACGGTGCTGGTGCTCCTGACGGCAGGCGAGACCGGCCATGTTGAGGTGTCGTCGCCGGACGAGACCGAGGCCGTCGGGTTGGCGCACCGAACCAAGGATCTGGCGCCCCCGCGTCGCTGGAGCGGGCGGGGCCGGCGGTGGTGGCGACGGCTCCGCGCCTGGATCGGCCGACAGATCGCCGCCCTGGTGATTGCACTCGTGGTCGCGCTCATCATGGCAGGGTTGTCGGCGTGGCTCGGCTGGCCCTTCTGACACCTGGCCCCACGGCCGATGGCCTACAAAGCGGGAACGGACCTTGGCGCGGACGGTGGTCGACTCCGTGCACCTGCCACCGCGGTCCTCGCTGTGATCGACAGCTCGTGCTACGTCGGCTGGCGGTCAAGGTTGATGCGGACTTCGGTCCGGGGGCCGCCGGCTGGGGCTACTGGTCCCAGAGGTGGACGGTGTGCCGGCTGCGCCAGGGGGCGTGGTCGGGGCCGCGGGTGTAGCCGGCGACGATCTGTTCGTGGTGGGTGCACTGGCCGGCGGCGTGGGCGTGGGGGTTGAGGCAGGTGTTACGCCGGTATGGGGCGACCCGAAGCCGGTAGTCCAACCCGGCCCGCTCGGCGCCCCGCACGGCCGTGGGGCTGTCGTGGTGGTCGGGATGGACGCGTACCACGCGGACGTCGCTGGTGGCGTGGATGTGGTGGCGGGTGTCGCGGCGGCGGCCGGCCCGGTCACGGGGCAGCGTGTCCACCTCGGTCAGCCGGCTGGCCCCGGCGGTCTGGCTGATCATCTGCCAGGCGGTGTAGACGACGTGGGTCCAGGTCTGCGCGGGGTCGGCGTCGGGGTGTGCGGCGGGTAGGGCGGTGTCGAGGGTGAGCAGGGTTTCGGTGTCCCAGGTCAAAGGCGCGAGGGCGCGGGCGGCGTCGGTGAGGCTGCCGGCGGTGATGGTGCCGGCGGGCAGGGTGCTGATGGGGGTGGCGGGGGTTGCTGTGCCCAGCCGCCGCCGGCCGGGCTGTAGAAGGTGAGCCAGATTCCTCGGGTGTGGGCGGGGATGGGATAGCGGTGGCCGCCGCCGTGGTGGTGGAGCCAGCGGCGTCCGGCGCGGGCTTCGTCGTCGGCGTTCCACGGGGACCAGGAGACGGCGACGATCGGCACGGTCAGCACGGCGGGGGTGTGGGGGGTGGGTGTGGCGCCGTGGACGGCGAGCAGGGCGGCGGTGGGCTAGCTGGTAGGCGCCGATCGGCGCGGCGAACAGCATCAGCCCGCTCGTGGCGGGTAGCCGCCGCAGGTGGACCGGTTCTGCGGGTGGGGTGGCGGCGGCGGTGCGGGCCCAGTGGGTCATCGGGGCGGTGGCGTAGTAAAGGGTGGCGTCGCCGAGCCGGCCGGTTTCCTGGCGGGCGAGGATCTCCGCCGCGGCCTGGGCGCTGGCGACGGCGGGGAGCAGGGTGCTGCGGATGGTGAGGGCCGTCTCGGCGAGAACCTGGCGGCCGGCGGCGCTGACCATATGGTCGCGTATCCGCAGCCGCCAGTCCGCCAGGTCGCGGGCAGCAGGTGGTGCCCAGCCCATGTCCGCGTCGGTGTCGTCGGTCTGCTCGGAGTTCATGGTGGTGTCCTCCTTTCGGGTGTGGGTCAGGCGCTGCGGGGCTGGGGGGCGCGGGGGATGAGGCGGGCGACGTTTTCGGCGATGGCTTCGGCGAGTTCGGGCAGGACGTGGGTGTAGGTGTCGGCGGTGATGGCGATGGAGGAATGGCCGAGCAGGGCTTGGACGGTTTTGAGGTCGGCGCCGGCGGCGAGGGCGAGGGTGGCGGCGAGGTGGCGTAGGTCGTGGACGCGGATGGGAGGTAGGCCGGCGGTGTCGACGAGGGCGGCGAAGTCGCGGCGTACATGGTCGGGATTGAGTGCGGCACCGATGTCGTCGGTGAAGACAAGGCCGGTGTCGGTCCAGCGGGGACCGGCGGCGAGGCGGCGGGCTTGTTGGCGGCGGCGATGGGCGCGGAATTCTCGGGCGAGGTCGGCGTCGAGGCTGATGACGCGGTCCCCGGCGTCGGATTTCGGGGTACTTATGCCGTAGCGGGTGATCTGCCAGCGGATCGTGACCGTGTAGGGGGCGGTGTCGATGGCGAGGTCGGGCCAGTGCAGGGCGCAGGCTTCCCCGCGGCGTGGTCCGCGTTGGGCGATGAGCCGGAACAGCAGATACAGCGGGCTGTCTTCGGCGTGGTCGAGGAAGTGGCCGGCGAGGTCGGGGGTCCAGACCATGACCTTGGAGGGAACCTCGCCGGTCTCGAGCCAGTGCACGACCCGTTCGGCGGTCCACAGCAGCGCTTTCGGCCGTTTCCCGGAGGGCAGTTCGACGAACTGCGCCGGGTTCATCATGATTTTCCCGCGGCGGATCGCCGCGTTCAGCGCCGCCCGCAGGGTGGCGCGGACCCGCTGCTTGTTCGCGTCGCCCATGAGCCGCCGGCCCTTGAACTCGGCCTTTTCCGCTGCTGTGCCGGTGGCGCGGACCCGGCGGATCGTCTCGTTGTGGGCATCGATCTGGTCGAAGAGGTCCTCGAGATGTCCAACGGTGAGCATGTGCAGGGGAATGTCACCGATGTAGGGTTTGAGGTGCAGACGGATGTTGATTTCGTAGCCGTCGCGGGTGGACCGGCTGATGGTGCGCCGGCCGGCCAGCCACTGGTCGAGCCACCCTCCGACGGTGAGCGTCGGGTCGAGATCGGCTTTCCGCTGGTATCTGCCGGCGATCTCCCCGGGGTCGGGAAGAGGGGTGCGCTCGCCGATCGCGGCGACGATGAGCGCGACGACCGCCTGCATGCCGGCCGTGTCACCCGGGTCGGGAATGGCGAGGAGGTTTTCGATGCGGTCGACCTCGCGTTCGGCGGCGTCGCTGGTGGCGAAGCCGCCGCGCCGCCGGTGGTTGCGTTTCCCGTCGGGGCCGGGGGGCAGGTCGACCGCGTAGTACCAGGTGCCGTGATCTGATCGCCAGCTGTTCGATCCCTTGCGTCGCAGCCGCGGACAGTTCCCGCCGAGGGGCTTTCGCGTGTTCGGGTCTTTGCAGCCGCAGCGTTTGAAAATGGTTCGTTTCACGGGGCGCCCTTGTATGGGTGTGGGACCGGGAAATCGGATGAATATCCGACCGGCGTCCATTCAGGCTCGGTCGTCACGGGAATGTCAAGCGGCACCGTCATGTTTCTTTGTTGATTCCCAGGTAGGCGCGGAGAGCGGCGGTGGGTACCTTGTATCGGCCGTCGACCCGGTGTATGTCCACGGGGAATTCGCCGTGCTGGGCGAGGAGGTAGCTTTTCGTGCGGCCGATACCGAGGATCTCGCCGGCGGTGACGAGGCCGATGACGGCGGGCAGCGCGAGGATGTCCGCCTCGGTCCACTTCTTCACACAGGACCTTTCCCAGAGCAGCGGGACGAGGAGCAGGCATGGCCGGCGCGGCGGCCTGGCCAGTGACCCGCGGCCGGGGGCGCACGCGGCGGCACGCGCCGACGGGCTGTGTGCTCCCGGAGGTGGCCCTGCCGCCGGGCCGTGCGTAGCCCGGCGGCAGGGCTGTCAGGGCTTTCGCCAGGGGACTGTCAGGCGTTTCGCCAACGAACTGTCAGATCACCGGCGGGTGGCCGCCGACTGTCAGGCTGTCCGTTGTGGCTAGTCAGGGGTGCTGTCAGGGGGGTGGTGGGGGGTGCGGAGCAGGAGGATGTCCTCGTGGGCGATCACATGGAGGGGGTGGCCGGCGGCGCGGGCGGTGCGGATGTTGTGGAGGGCGAAGAAGGTGGCGCGGGGGGTGAGGGCGCCGTCCGGGTGGAGGGCGGCCAGGAGGGCGGCGGCGCGGGCGTGCAGGTGCAGGCCGGTCTCATCGGCGAGGTCGAGCAGGGCGCCGGGGAGGTCGACGAGGGCGCCGGCGTGGCGGTAGGGGCGGACGGCGAGGGCGAGAATTCCGTCGGGGCGGAGCAGGGTGTGGGCGGCGGTGAAGACGTCGGCGATGCCGTCGAGGAGCTGGTCGAGATCGCCGTTGGCCAGATTCCTGGGGTTCGTTGAATAGCGGTAGTCGACTTTGCTCACCCCTTGGCCGGGGGTGGCGGTGATGGTGCCGTGGGTGGCCTGCCCGTAGGGCGGTGATGTGAGCAGCAGGCCGATCTGACCGTGGTATTCGACGGGGACGATGTCGAGGAGGCGGCGGGCGTCGCCGCGGATCACGACGCCGCTTCCGGGGGCGTTCTGCTGGTAGGCGAGGGCGATGTTGGCGCGGGCCAGCGACACCCAGCGGGATTCCAGATCTACCCCGAGGGCGACCCGGCCGAGGTGTACGCCCTCGACGAGGGTGGTGCCGATGCCGCACATCGGGTCGAGAATGATGTCGCCGGGCTTGCTGTAGTGGGTGATGAGGTGGCGGGCGAGAGCGGGGAGCATTCTGGCGGGGTGTTGCATGGAGGCGGGGGTGTAGCGGCCGGCGCGTTGGAGGCGGGGGTGTTGCTGGCCGGCAGGAATGAGGCTGTAGCCGCGCCGCGGTGGCGGGGTGTTGTTGGTCAACGGCTGCTCCGGGGGGCCGGCCGGGTGAACACGGCGAGGTCGGCGTGAATACGCAGCGGCGGCAGCGGGGTGGGTAGCGTCGGGTCGTCGGCCGGGTCCCAGCCGCCGTCGACGGGCGGGGCCAGAAGGCTCCTGGGAAACGGCAGGCGGAGGGCGAGGAGATGCTGGGTGTAGGTCAGGCCGGCGTCGAGGGCCGCGGCGACCGTGTCCGTGAGGGGGTCGGTGAGCGGGTCGGGCGGGGAACTCTCGGGGATGACGGTGAGGAGAATGCCGCCGGGGCGTAGCAGGGCGGTCAGGTCGGTGTAAAGGTCGGCGAGGGTGGTGCGGTCCGTGATGGCGGTCTGCTGGTCGAGGACCAGGTCGACGGCGGCCGGGTAGCGGCGCAGAAGAATCCACGGGGGGATGTCCGCCGTGCCGAGGGTGTTCGCGCGGCGGGTGCGCCTTCCGGCGGTGGTGCACACCTCGGCTGCGGCGGTCGGAATGGTGCTGGTGGTGACAACAAGATCGCCGGGCTGTGTGTAGGAGTGGAGAATCCGCCGGGTGATATCGGCGGGCAGGCTGTCATCGTCTCCGTCGCGGGTGGTCCAGACGGTGAGGGGTACCGGTTCGGGGCCGGTGCTGGCGGGCGTGGGGGCCATGCGGCGTCTCCTTCGGGAAAACCACGTCGTACGTGTCGCGCCGCTCCGAGCGGGCCGGAGGGGCGTGGTTTTCAGGGAAACGCCGGCACCTGTTTTTATCCCTGACAGAGCTGGCGGTGGCGCTGACAGTGCGACGAAGGGTCCGCACCGCTTTCCTGGCGGCGCGCTGACAGTCCGTTGGCGAAACCGCTGACAGCTTGGAAATTCAGAAGGCGAGGGAGGACTCTGCTCACACCTTCCCTGTCCGTCGACTCGGCGCTGGATGGTGCTGCGACTCAAGCTTTCTGACACTCCCGGATAGCGAAGTCCAGCCGGCCTGTGAGGGGTGTTGTCAGGGTTGGGATCAGTGCTGTCAGGGGTTTCGCCAGGTGGCGCTGGCTTTCTGGTCTCGCACACGTTTCGACGAGTTGCGAGGGAGACCTGTGAACGACGATTTCGAGGTCGAGCCGACGGCGTTGGATCTTGCCGCTGTCGCGTTCGACGAGGCCGCGGATTCCGGCCGCTACCGGCTGGACCTCCCCCAGATGCAGCCGGATATCCCGGCCGGACGGATCGGGTTGCGGGACCTGCGCGCCCTGCTGGCGGGTTCGACGCCGCGTGGGGTGTGGCGGGCCGCGGTGTGGCGGGAGATGGCGTGCCGCCAGGGCGACGAGGGCTGGCTGTCCGGCGCGGTGGGGGTGGCGCTGCCGGCGTTGCGCCGGGTCGCCGCCGGTCTCGCGGGCGACGACCCGACGATCCGACCGGATCTGGACGGCGAGCTGGTGACCGGCTTTCTCATGGCGCTGCGCCGCCTGGCGCCGGAGGCGCCGCTGTTGGAGGTGTGGCTGCTGTGGACGGCCTACCGGACCGGCCTGGCGTATGCGGCGGTGCACTGCCCGCTGCTGCCGATCGGAACCTGTGTGCCGGCGAGCGCGGGGGTGCCGCCCCGGCCGTGGGGCACGGGCCTGCGGCCGCTGCTGCGGGCGGCGGCGCGGGCCGGGGTGCTCGTCGCCGGGGAGGCGGAGCTGCTGTGGGCGGTGCGTGGTGAGGGCCGGGCGCCGGCGGAGTTGTCGACGGAGCAGGTGCCGGGTGAGGAGTGGGCGTTGCGGCTGTGCGCGGCGGAGCTGGTGCTGATGAACGCGGTCCTGTCGGGCCGGCTCGCTCCGGCGGGAGGTGACCGGTGAACCGCGCCGTGCGCATCATCGCCCAGCTGATCGACGCGCTGCGGCGCGGTGGGCGGCGACCCGCCGCGGCGATGGGGCGTCGCATCGACGGCGGTCCGGGATGGCTGCGCCACCTGCTGACCCTGGCCGGCTGTGTGGTGGGCGCGGCGGGAACGGTGGGCGGCGGGCTGCTGCTGGCCGGCCTGCTCGCCCGGCTGACCGACACGCCGTCCCCTCCGATGCGTCTGGTCGGGGTGGCGGCGGCGCTGCAGCTCGCGGTCGGCGGCGCCGCTGCGATTGCCACCACGACGCTCACAGGCCCGTGTGCATGGTGGCGTCACCCTCGGCTGTCCGCTCGGGGCCGGCGGCTGCTTCCGGCCGGGGTGGTGACGCTGACCGTGCTGCTGATCCTCGTCCTGGTCGTGGCCGGACACGCCGTCGCTGCGCCGCCGGCACCGGCACCGGCTCCGCCTCCCTCGGTGACCGACCTCAACCAGGTGATCACTAACATGCGGAACTGGCTGATGGGCATTCTGGCTGGTGCCGCGACCCTGTTCGCCTCGATCGGGGGCCTGCGCTACATGGGCGCGAACGGCGACCCCGGGGAGATCGAACGGGCCAAGGGCGCGTTCAAGGCGGCCGGGATCGGCTATGCGGCGGCGATTTTGGCGCCGGTGGCGTTGACCGCGTTGCGTTCGGTGGTCGGCGGCTGATGGCCGGGCTGCGAGCACCGCGACACCGTGTCCGCGGCCGAAGGCTGCGGCGGATGATCGTGGTGGCCGCCGCGGCGGGTGTGCTGGCGGGCGCGGTGGTCCCGGCGTTCGCGGCCACCCCCGCGCCAGCCCCGCCGCCCCCGGCCGCGTATACCGCGCCTGCGGCACCGCCGGCCGCCCCGCGTCCCGCGCCGTCCGCCGCAAGCCCGTCCCGTACGGCGCCCGCGACGTCCGCGGCCGTCGCCCCGCCCTCGGCGTCGGCACCAACGTCCCCGCCGACGTCACCCTCGGCGTCCGTGTCGCCGTCGCCGACAGCGGGGGCCAGCGGGGAGCCGGCGCCTCCAGCGGCAAGCCCCGCGCCGCAGGCACCGCCCGCGCTTCCCCACGACGAGCTGCCACCCACCCCGTCGACATCGGCGACGCCGAATCCGCAGCCGGGTCCCTCCCCGGATCCGAAGGGCGGCGCGGGCGTCAGTCTGATCCCCGGTTTTCTGCGGGGCCTGACGGACATCCCGGGGAAGATCGCCGACGCGATCAACAGCTGGCTACGCAAACTCGCCGAGGCCGCGCTCGCGCCGA
>Ga0207710_10000680_pt1 | contig 19152 bp, 15 predicted proteins | sample KBSS24metaG_FD_184400 | JGI IMG/M metagenome (GOLD analysis project Ga0207710, IMG submission 184400) | Switchgrass rhizosphere microbial communities from Kellogg Biological Station, Michigan, USA - KBS S2-4 metaG (SPAdes) (version 2) | ecosystem: Host-associated > Plants > Roots > Rhizosphere...
CCTGTGCGGTCGCAGCGTTCTTCGACGGGAACTTTAACAATTTCAGCGACAAGAGTCTCTGCGAGTCGACAAACTTCCGGATGAACAGAAACGGCAGCAGCCAACGGACAGCCGCTGGATGCGATCACGAGCTTGTCTCCGTGCTGCTCGACTTCAGCCGCTCCGCCGATCGCCTCCAAAACCTTCAACGCAGTCTGCACACGACTCTCGAGGCTGCCATTCTGTCCGGCTGACGCATCTGCGGCGAGCGCCCGCCCCACTTCACGAAGCACGTCCTCGATCTCTGACGGCTCCAAACGTGTCTTGAGAACAGCGATGAGTTGATTGAGTAGCGCGTCGTAAGCCTTTGGAAAGAGCTTGTCAGCTTCTTCCGTGAGCACGTAGGTAAAGTGCGGCTTCCGCGGACCACGTCGCAGGCCGCTTTGCCTGACCAGTCCATCACGCTCGAGAGTCGCGAGGTGGGCGCGAACGGCGTTGTCGGTGAGGTTGAGTTTTCCTGCCAGCTCTTCGACGGTGCACGGCGCGCTGCGCAAAAGCGTAACGATCTGCCCGCGCGTACTGTCGAAAAACCGTTTATCGAACGTGATCCCTTCCATCCGGCTCCCGATTGTAACGGATTTCTAAAGAAAACACAAAAAATCAAATAAGTTCTTGACTTATTATGCAACAGGAGTATTTTATGACCTCAGCAACAAATCTCTAATCAGGAGCACTAAGACAATGGCACAGGCATTTAGTAGTTCAGCGGGAGTGGCCTCGAGAACGAGCGAGAGTGTTTCGAGCCCCGGCTATCAGGCATTTCAGATTCTGCGCACCGGCTTCACCGTCGCCCCAATCGTGGCCGGCCTCGACAAATTCCTTCACCTGCTGGTGAACTGGGATCAATACCTTCCTTCATTCGTCAACAACCTTACCGGCGGTCACGGGCACCAGTTGATGCTCGCCGTCGGTCTGATCGAAATCGTGGCCGGCCTCGGAGTCGCATTCAAACCACGCCTTTTCGCTTATGTCGTGTCGGCCTGGCTGCTGTTGATTGTGGCCAATCTGCTCATGATTCCCGGCTATTTCGATGTGGCGCTGAGGGATTTCGGATTATCGCTAGCTGCACTTGCGCTGGCCCGTCTCAGTCAGGAATACGACTAAGGAGGATGATCATGAACGCGAGTAAAGGAAGACTCATTTTGGCCGAGCGTGGCCTCGCGAAAATCGCATTATTGCTTTTCGTCGCCGCGATAACGTTGGTTTTTGTAAGCACGAGAGATAGCGAAGCGAGTAAGGTCCGGTCGACGGAAAGCGAACAACAGACTGACGCTAACGCGCAGCGAATGCTTGCAGAGGGCAAGCAAACTTTTCGTTTCGATACGTTCGGCGACGAGGCGTTCTGGACTGACGCGCTGCAACTCAACCGCGCCATTGCAGGCGCGAATCTCGGTGGTGTTGGGCCGGGCGTCAGCCCTGCCACTGCGCTTGCCGTCGGTTTGAAAGTCGATTCAGACGCGCTGCCGCAGTCACTCGTTTCGCAGTTGAAGCACGGGCGCGTGAATCTCGAAGATCCAGCCACTACGCTCGCGTTGCTCAAACTCAACGCAGTCCTCGGCGTGAAAGGCACTTTCAAAGGCGATGGAAGCCTTCAGTCAGTCGGTATTACTTGTGCGCTTTGCCATTCGACCGTTGATAACTCATTCGCGCCCGGCATCGGGCAGCGTCTCGATGGTTGGGCCAACCGCGATCTCAACGTCGGCGCGATCGTGGCGCTGAGTCCAAACCTCACGCCGGTTGCAAATCTGCTCGGCGTTGATGAGGCGACCGTGCGCACAGTTTTGCAGAGCTGGGGACCTGGCAAATTCGACGCGGAGCTATTTCTTGACGGTAAAGCTTTCCGGCCCGACGGCAAATCAGCCGCTACGCTGATTCCACCGGCATTTGGTCTCGTGGGCGTCAATCTACACACGTGGACGGGCTGGGGATCGGTCACGCACTGGAACGCGTTCGTCGCGAACCTCGAGATGCACGGGCAGGGCACGTTCTACGATCCGCGTCTGAACGATCCGGTGAAGTTTCCGATTGCCGCGCGGGAAGGTTTCGGCAACGTGCGCAGCAATCCGGATTTGATCTCTCCAAAGCTTCCGGCGCTTCACTTCTATCAGCTTGCGATTCCTGCGCCTGCGGCGCCGGCGGGAAGTTTCGACGCGGCAGCAGCAGCACGCGGTGCGGCGCTGTTCAATGGTCAGGCCAAGTGTTCGGTATGTCACGTGCCGCCCACCTTCACTGAGCCGGGCTGGAACATGCACACGGCGGAAGAGATCGGCATCGACGACTTCCAGGCGAAACGCTCGCCCGACGAACGCTATCGAACCTCGCCGTTAAAAGGACTCTGGACACACCAGAAGGGCGGTTTTTATCACGACGGACGTTTCGCCACGCTGCGCGACGTGGTCGAACACTACAACAGCTTCTTAAGTATGAATCTGACAGACCAACAGAAGTCAGATCTGGTTGAATATCTGAAGTCACTTTAGCGGCAATTGTAGGGGTGGCCCTCCGTGGCCACCCGTGCCGTGATGAGCGACGGGTGGCCACAGAGGGCCACCCCTACAGTTGATACAACGAGGAAAATGAAGATGACACTCAGACTAATTCATTCCACGCATTCGACGGTCGAGCGAGTGGCTGAAGCGCGACTGCCGACCGAGACAGGTGAGTTTCGCATCATCGGTTTCCGCTCACTCGTCTCAGAGGAAGAGTTTGTTGCACTCGTCAAAGGCGACCTGCGAGCTGATCGTCCGAGCCTCGTGCGCATCCACTCGCAATGCATGACCGGCGACGTGTTTGGCTCAGTCAAGTGCGACTGCGGCCGGCAACTCCAGGCCGCCATGAAACTGATCGAACAGGAAGGACACGGCGCGATCGTCTACCAGCAGCAGGAAGGCCGCGGCATCGGCATCATCAACAAGATCCGCGCGTACGCCTTGCAGGACGAAGGCGCCGACACCATCGAAGCCAACGAGCGGCTCGGTTTCGCGGCAGACATGCGACGTTACGAGCAGTGCGCCGAAATCCTCGTCGATCTCGGTCTACGCGCGGTGCGCGTGATGTCTGACAACCCCGCGAAGATCCAGGCGCTGCGACAAGCCGGACTGAAAGTCATCGAGCGCGTACGTCTCGAGGTTGAGCCACACGATTCATTCGTCAATTACCTCAAAACCAAGAAGGAGAAGATGGGCCATTTCGTCAGTGTGGCCTAACGAACTGCGATGTCTTTGAAAGAAGTTCATCTCGCGAATACTTCCGATCTTCACGACGGCGAGATGAAAGAAATCACGGTCGATGAAAGACGGATTTTGCTGGCGCGCGTCGGCGATAAGTTTCACGCGGTCAGTGCGACCTGTACTCACTACGGCGGACCACTCGCTGAAGGCACGCTCTGCGGCACTCGTGTCGTGTGCCCGTGGCATCACGCCGCCTTCAACGTCGTAACCGGTGATATGGAGGATCCACCCGCGCTCGATTCGCTCATCTCGTATTCCCTGCGCGTCGAAGGTGAAAAGATTTTGCTGAGTGTTCCCGATGAGGTAGAGGACCGGCGCATGCCTACGATGGTGAAACGCGACACGCTCGCCGATCCAAGACAGTTCGTGATCATCGGTGCGGGCGCGGCAGGTTACGCTGCGGCGCAGACGCTACGCGAAGAAGGTTTCCGCGGCAGCGTGGTGATGATCACGCGCGAAGACCGCGCGCCTTACGATCGGCCCAATCTGAGCAAAGATTACCTGCACGGTCACGCTGATCCGGAGTGGATGCCGTTGCGTGGTGAAGAGTTCTTCAGCGAGCACAACATCGATCTTGTTCTCAACAGGGAAGTCACGAGTGTCGACACCAGTCGCAAGACAATAACTTTCGAAAGCGGCGAGGCGATGGACTACGACGCGCTACTCATCGCCACTGGCGGCGCGCCCGTGCGTCTCAACATCCCCGGCTCGGATCTGAAGAACATCTGCGTGTTGCGCAGTTTTGCTGATGCCGACTCGATCATCGAGACGGCCAATCACTCTCGCCGCGCGGTTGTGGTTGGTGCGAGTTTCATCGGCATGGAGGCGGCTTTCAGTCTGCGTAAGCGTGGTCTTGAAGTAACCGTGATTGCGCCTTCAAAGGAGCCTTTTGAAGCTACGCTCGGCGCGGAAGTCGGGGCGTTGTTCCGGCGTCTTCACGAGAGTCACGGCGTCCGTTTCAAGCTCGGCAATATCGTCTATCGCTTCGAAGGCAATCACAACGTCGAGGCAGTGACGCTCGACAATGGTGAGCGCGTCGAGACGGACATGGTTGTTGTCGGAGCGGGTGTACGACCGGTTACACATTTTCTCAGCGGTGTCGAGTTGGACCAGGGGGGAGCAGTTGTAGTTGATTCGCGGCTGTGTGCCGCCGACGGGCTTTTTGCTGCGGGTGACATCGTCAGCTTTCCCGATCCGCGTGCGGGGGAGCATATGCGGATCGAGCACTGGCGCACCGCGCAGCAGCAAGGACGGACGGCGGCACGCAATATGTTGGGACGCAACCTCGCGTTCGATGCGGTTCCGTTCTTCTGGACGCAACAATTCGACGTTGGTCTGCTTTACGTCGGACACGCGGCGTCGTGGGATGAGATCATCTATCGCGGTGATCTCGAGTCGCACGACTTCCTTGCTTTTTATGTGAAGAACAACCGCGTGCGCGCTGTCGCTGGTATGAATCGCGATCGCGAGATGGCGGCAGCCGAGGAGTTGCTGCGTCTCGATCTTATGCCGGCGCGCGAGCAACTCCAGTCGACCGATCGGAGTCTTGCGGAAATGCTTCAGGCGCCTGAGTCGATAAGCGCATGAGAAGACAGTTAACCTCGGGGAGTCGCCCAGTACTCCAAAAACACCTCCCGTTAGGAGTTGAATTATGCCGGTTGCAGCATCCCCGATACTGACATTCCCTGATCCCCGAAATAACCAGCGTGTGCAGCTCTTCTCCGGGCTTGGACCAGAGGAGATGAGTCGCATCGCGGAGCACGCGCGCAGCCTGCGCAAAGCGCGCGGTGACTTTATCTTCATGCCCGGTGATCGCGCTGACCTGGTCTACATTCTGAAACAGGGGAGAGTGAAGCTTTCCGTGCTTTCTGAGTCGGGCAAGGAGATTGCGATCGATATCATTCAGCGCGGCGAGATCTTTGGAGAGTTTGCTTTGGTGGACGAGTCTTTGCGCAGCAACATGACGCAGGCGCTCGACGATGTGTTGATGTTGGTTTTCTCAAAGCATGACTTTACGAAACTACTAAAGTCTCTACCGAACCTGTCTTTTAGTTACATAAGGCTCGTTGGCGATCGCAGGCGGCGCATGGAGAAGAAGCTTTCCGATATCACATCGAAACCGGTGTCGGGTCGTATCTGCGAGCTCTTGCACGAGCTTTCAACGGCGAGCGATTACCTCGTGCCGCTCACTCATCAGGACGTTGCCAGTCTCATCGGCGCTGCGCGTCAAACTACTACTACTGTTCTCAACGATCTCGAACGGCGCGGCATCATCGAGTTGGGCCGCGGTTGGATTCGCGTCAAACGCCTCAAAGAGCTTCAGACCTACGCCGTTTTTTAAGTACACAAAAGGCACAAAAGCACAAAAGAAAAAGTTCAGAGTTCAAGCTTTAGCTTGCTTTATTCTTTTGTGCTTTTTTGTGCCTTTTGTGTATTTGCTTTTTTATTGCTTTGTCGCCGCGCTGACATTCGTCCGAAGACTCTTCCTACATGATGCGCTCCTCGTTTAAAGACATACGAAGGAGCTCACCAATTATGAAAAATAGAAGAACTTCAAAATGGACACTCTGGCTCGCTGTCGTCGCACTCGCGCTGACGACACTGGCTAGTCTTAGCTTCAGCATGAGCGTTTCCGCTGACGGCGGCAGCGATCTCGGCACATCACCATTCGACTTCAGCGATGCCACCTACCGCGCACACGGCATCGTCCCCGAAAACATCGTGCTGCGCGTTGGCACTCCGTCTCGCGCCGGCGACTTCGTCGTCGATAACACCAACACCGATCCGAACCGCGCAAATGTTCGGACCATCGAAACCACACCCGGCACGACCGGCTCAAGTGGTCTAACTTACGCCAACATCTTCGGCGTGCTCAACTCGAACAGCTTCGAGCACGATGCCGCAGGCAATCTGACGGCGCGCGCCCAGGCTTCCTTCGACACAGCCGAACACTTTCGCGTGTTCATCTTTCCGAAGGCATCGAACGGCTCAATCCTCGATCCGTTTCTTCCGAACAAGCGACAGGACAACATGTTCGACACGCGTGATGGTTATTTCTCGAACGATCCGCTCGGCATGTGGGTCGCTGTCTGGGTCGTTTACACCCCGAAAGCTTTCACCAAAGAAGGACACAAAGAACTCGATCCGATCGCAGCGACGAACGGTCGTGACCTCGACGGCACAGCGATCCTGACAAGCCCGTCGCAGATCGACAACCTCGCAGCGAAAGGCTTTATCGAGCTGCGCACGCGTCCTGTTGACGACCCTGTGTTCCGTTGGGTCCTCTGCCCGATCCCCGAAGATCCGCGCAACGGTTTCATTCGTCCCGACGCTTTCCTCCGCGACGTCAAGCGAGCTGACGGCACGCCTGTCTTCCCGGCCCTCGGCAACAACTTCCGCTGTTTGCAGCAAACCGGCGACTGGTGCCACTAAAAAACGCATAGCCACAAAAGGCACAAAAAGCACAAAAAAGTTTCCACCGATTTTTTATGTGCCTTTTGTGCCTTTTTGTGGCTAAAGGGTTTTATGTGTTATTTAGTGGCTCATGTCGGATCAAAAACAATTTGCAGGTCGCGTGGCGATCGTTACCGGAGGCACACGCGGCATTGGACGGGCCATCGCGCTCGAGTTGGGAAAACGCGGCGCTGATATCGCTTTCAATTATGCGAAGAGCGCTGAAGCGGCGGAGAGTCTGAAGTCGGAGCTTGAGGCGTTGGGTGTGCGCAGCCTCGCAGTGCAATGTGATGTGGCGAGCACTGAGGCCGCGGCGGCGATGGTCCAACAAGTAAAAGACGCATTTGGACGCATCGATTTTCTCGTCAACAACGCCGGGATCACCCGCGACAATCTCATCCTGCGCATGAAAGAAGATGACTGGGATCAAGTGCTCAACACGAATTTGAAAGGCTCGTGGAACTTCGCAAAGGCGGCGTTGCGCACGATGCTGCGACAAGACACGGGCGGATCGATCCTCAACATCTCGTCGATCAGTGGTGAAGTCGGGATGCCGGGACAGTCAAACTATTCAGCCTCGAAGGCCGGAATGGTTGGGCTCACGAAGGCTTTGGCGAAAGAAGTTGCGAGCAGAAAAGTTACGGTCAACGCGCTCGCGCTCGGAATGGTTGCGACTGACATGGCCGGCAAGCTCGATGAAACTTACCAGGCGAAGATTCGCGAGCAGATCCCGCTCGGCCGCTTCGCTGAACCGGATGAAGTCGCACGCATCGCGGCGTTTCTGTTATCGGATGATGCTAGTTATATAACGGGACAAGTCATCCAGGTTGATGGTGGGTTGGCAATGTAAACCGCGGCTTATTTAATGCTCTTCACGTCGGCTGGCTTGGTGAAGAGGTTATCGGCGAACCGCTGGTTGTATTGCACTGACTCGTAGTTGATCCGCGAACTTTGTTTGCCGTTGACATAGTGGTCGATGACCCAGGGCGCGGTGACACCGTCGACGGCGATGAATTTGAAGAGTTGATCTTCTTCAGTCATCCAGACAATGTCGCCACTGTCCAAATCTTTTCGCTCACGCTTGTAAATGATCTTCGCCGGCAGGCCGTCGCGCGCGCCGAACTCATACTCGATCCACCAGTCATCAGGAAAAACCACCCGGATCGTTTCGTTGCGCTTGCCCACACCGGCTTCGCGACGACCGACATACGTGATCTTGCCGCCATCCTTTTTCCAGTAGCCGCGCAGTAGATACTCGATATTCGTGCGTAGCCCCTGCTTAAACTCATCGACTTGTCTGGGGCTCTGGTCTGAGATCTTCTTAACAGCGCCATCAAACAACCAACCCGTGTCGCCCGTGTTGGTCTGAATCGTGCGAATGCCTGCGCCGCTAAACTCCGTGCGCTCGTGATCCGGATACTGGATGTAATCGAGAAAGCGAGCGGGGAGCTGAGAGACGCCGTCTTTGAACGAGCTGTAGAAGCCCTTGCCGATCACTGTTTGAACGCCGAGATACTTTTGACCACCGAGTGTTTCGATCGCGCGATCGATGATCTGTTGCGATTTCTCGTCGATTGATGCTTGTGGGGCAGGGGACTGCGCAAAAAGTAAGGAGAATATTAACAGGAGGATCATGTTTTACAGGATGACAGGATTTGCAGGATTTACAAGATGAATCATCTTGTAAATCCCGTCATCCTGTCTTTAATTGAATTCGGGCTTGTGGCCGTCATTATCCGGCTTCACCACAACTTCACCATTATCGACATCAACGCGGAAACGCGATGCCGTCTTCCACAAGCCGGTGATTGGAAGTTTTACTTTCTCGTCGATGTGTCGCTTCAGGAAGCGCGCACCATAAGCCGTGTTGTAACCAGCTTCGGTGAGTCGATTCACTGCTGCTTCGGTTACCTCGACATACTTGCCCTGCCGCTCCATCTGCCGCCGCAATTTCTCGAGATAGAGTCTCGCGATCTGGCGAACCTCATCCATTGTCAACGGTGAGAACACGACGATCTCGTCGATCCGGTTCCGAAATTCCGGCGAGAATCGTTGCTCCGAAGCCTTCATCACTTCGTTCTTCACGGCGCGGAAGTCAGAAGCCGTCTTCGTGCCGAAGCCCAGAGGCTTTTCAAACTTCTTGAAGTTCTCCGAGCCGAGGTTCGAAGTCATGATGATGATCGCGTCTGAAAGATAAACTTTCTTGCCGCGGCCGTCCGTCAGCCAGCCTTCGTCGAAAGCCTGCAGAAACAGATTCATCAAATAAGGCGACGCTTTCTCAACTTCATCGAGCAGCAGCACCGTATACGGATTCTCGCGCAGTTGCTCGGTTAGGATTCCGCCTCGCTCCGAGCCGACGATGCCGCGCGGCATTCCGATCAGTTTCTCGATACTGACTGTGCCGTCGCTGTACTCCGACATGTCGATGCGAACCATCTTCTCTTCGTCACCAAACATGAACTCGGCAACAGCTTTGGCCAGCTCAGTCTTACCGACACCCGTTGGACCGAGAAACAGCAGCACACCGTCGGGTTTGTAGTGCGACTCTTTCAGTGGACCTTTGTTCAGGCGCAGCCGCTGTGCAACTGCCTTGATCGCTTCCTTCTGACCGATCACACGACGACCCAACATCGATTCAGTCATCGCAAAGCGATCGCCCGTATCGCGGAAGATCATGTCGCGCGGAATACGCGATTCCTGCGAGATCACGTCGATGACGTGCTCGGGCCGGACCACCATCTTCTGCGGCTCATTGATCTCAACCTTCACTGCCGCCGTGTCGAGCCAACCAATGGCTTTGTCAGGCAGGTGCAGATTGCGGATGTACTTGGGCGCCATCTCCAACGCGGTGTTGATGGCCTCGTCCGAAATCTTGACGGAATAGTTTTTCTCGAGTCGCGGGCGCAGACCGAACAGGATTTCCTTGGTCTCGTTAATCGACGGCTCGACCACTTTCACCATGCGGAAGCGACGTGCAAGTGCTTCGTCGTCAGCGATGTATTCTTTGTACTCGGAAAGCGTAGTCGCGCCGATGATGCGCATCTCACCGCGAGCTAGCGCTGACTTGAACATGTTGGCAGCATCGGAAGATGTGCCGAGCGCTGCGCCGGCCCCGATGATCGTATGCGCTTCATCGATGAAGAGAATCAGATTGTCGCGTTCTTTAACTTCATCAATGATTCCCTTGATGCGTTCTTCAAACATGCCTCGCAGCATTGTTCCGGCCACGATGCCGCCCATTTGCAGTTGCACGATGTGAGAAGAACGCAGGCGCGCCGGAACCTTCTCCGGTTCCAACTCGATCAAACGCGCGAGTCCCTCGATTACAGCGGTCTTACCAACACCTGGCTCACCAACGAGCATCGGCGAATTTGCGCGCTCGCGATGACAGAGGATCTCGATAATTTGTTGTATTTCTTTTTCTCGCCCGATCGTGGGCGGAATCTTATCGGCTCGAGCAAGCCTGTTGAGTGAAACTCCGAAGTGTTTCAGGTAAGGCGGAAGCTCAAACTTTTTCCTGTTCAGCTCTTCTTCCTGTTCTCGTTTTTGCACCTGTGCTCGCACGTTTTCCTGAACAGCTTCAGGGCTAGCGCCCATGTTTCTCAGTACGTCGACGAACAAACTGTCATGATTGCTCAATGCTTCAAAGATGTCTGTTGCTTCAATCGTCTTGCGGCCCTGCAACCGGGCTCGTTCCATTGCGCGCTTAAACAGGTCAGTCGTATCAGGGCCGATGCGAAATCCTTTTCCGGAATGTTGTTGCCGGCTGTTGCTGAGGCGTTTCTCAATCGCCATTTTGACCACGACCGGGTCAAGCGATAACTCACGCATCGTGGAGTTGAACATGTCAGGCTCTTCCATAGTTAAAGCCTGCAGGATGTGCTCCACAGATACGAAATTTTGGTCGCGACGGCGTGATTCATTCAACGCATGTTCGAGAATGCGCTGACCGCTGTCGCCAAATTTATCTTTATATGAACCTAAGTCACTCATATCTCTTTTACGCCCGCCGCACTCGTTTTGATCAGCAATAAAGTGCGACGAATACACTCAACTTTCAAACAACTCGGCCCTATCCAAGTTGCTGCACTTGGATGTCGCCAGCATAAGCGCCGTTGCGTTTCAATGCAATAACAATCCTGGCGAGCGGTCTGTTGCAAATTTGCTGCCGTTAATAGCTCTTTTTTAAATTTCGTTAATAGTCGTAATCGTCTCCGCTAGGTGCTGGTGGGCCTCCTCTCTTCTTCTCGGGGGCGTCGGTTACAGCAGCGTCAGTAGTAAGCAACAATCCCGCGATCGACGCGGCGTTTTGTAACGCTGTGCGGACAACTTTGGTTGGATCGACTATTCCCGCCGCGCCGAGATCTTCAATTTGACCGGTGACGGCGTTGTAACCTTTGTTTCCTTTCAACTGTTCGACTTCTCCGACGACCACCGCGCCTTCAATCCCGGCATTCTCCGCAATTCTTCGGAGCGGCTCCTGTAACGCGCGCTGCACGATTTTCACTCCCGTACGAACGTCAGGATCTTCGTAATTGTGATTTTCAAGCACCTTGGCAGCTCGCAGTAGCGCCACACCGCCTCCGACGACGATTCCTTCCTGCGCGGCCGCTTTGGTTGCGTTCAAGGCGTCTTCAACACGCATCTTGACTTCTTTCATCGCCATCTCGGTCGGCGCGCCGACTTTCACCACCGCAACGCCACCCGCAAGCTTTGCGAGTCGTTCCTGGAGCTTTTCTTTATCGTAATCAGACGTTGTCTCTTCGATCTGTGCGCGAATCATGGCTACACGACCCTGAATCGCTTTGCTATCGCCGCCGCCTTCGACGATCGTCGTGGTCTCTTTGTCGACAATTACACGTTTGGCAGTGCCGAGATCTTCGAGCGTGACGCTTTCCAGCTTGATACCGAGATCTTCAGTGATGACTCTGCCACCCGTCAGGATCGCGAGATCTTCGAGGATGGCTTTGCGTCGATCACCGAACGCCGGGGCTTTCACTGCGCACACTTTGATCGTTCCACGCAGTCGATTCACGACTAAGGTTGCGAGTGCATCGCCGTCGATGTCTTCAGCGATGATCAGCAGCGCCCGTCCGGCGCCGGCTGTCTGTTCCAGTAGCGGCAGCAGATCGCGCATCGCAGAGATCTTCTTGTCGTAAAGAAGAATGTACGCCTCGTCGAGAATTGCTTCCATGCGATCTGAGTTCGTCACGAAGTATGGCGACAGGAAGCCGCGATCGAATTGCATACCCTCGACGATGTCGAGCTCGGTTTGCAGCGTCCTTGATTCTTCGACTGTGACGACGCCGTCTTTTCCGACTTTGTCCATCGCCTCGGAGATCAACTCGCCGATGTGACGATCGTTGTTTGCAGAAACAGTGGCGACGTTCGTCAGCTCTTCCCTGCTCTTGATCTTCTTCGACATGCGCTCCAGCTCGGCGACAACTTGATCGGTCGCGAGCTGAATACCGCGCTGCAAAGACATCGGGTTCGCGCCGGCAGCGACGTTCTTCACACCTTCACGAAAGATCGCTTGCGCGAGGACTGTCGCGGTGGTGGTGCCGTCCCCTGCTTTGTCGTTGGTTTTGACGGCGACTTCGCGGACCATCTGCGCGCCCATGTTTTCATAAGCGTTCTTGAGCTCGATCTCTTTGGCGACAGTGACGCCGTCTTTGGTGATCACTGGCGCGCCAAACTTCTTTCCCAGAACGACGTTGCGACCCTTCGGTCCGAGGGTCACGCGCACCGCGTTGGCAAGCACGTCCACGCCCTGAAGCATCGCGTTGCGTGCTTCTTCTCTAAACTTCAGCTCTTTTGCCGGCACTCTATTTTCTCCTCAACTAAGATTTCTCTGCGTAACCTCTGCGTTCTCTGCGTCTCTGCGGTGAGTCGTTAGCTATCACCGCAGAGACGCAGAGAACGCAGAGGTTACGCAGAGAAGAACTATTCCTATTCTGTAGCCTCGCGGGCCTGTCCTGACGCGCGTCCGACTTTCACGCGCGCGGGTCGCAGCAGGCGATCGCCCATTCGGAAACCGCGACTATATTCCTCGATTACCTTTCCGTCCATCTCGCTGCCGGTTTCTTCAGTGTCCACGGCTTCGTGCAGTTCGGGATTGAAGTCTTCGCCAACAGACTGGATCGGTTCCACGCCGGCGCTCGTCAATGCCGCTTCGAAGGTTGTCGCGATACTGCGAATGCCTTCGAGGATCGTTTCGCGAGACGCATTTGCGGATGCGGCAGCTCTGTTCAAGTTATCGAGAGCGGGCAGCAACGATGCGATAAACTTCGCCTTCTCGCCGGCGGCGCGCTCGTCCGCCGAACGATTCAGACGCTGCCGCGTTTCGTCAGTCTCGCGTTGCAGTTGTTGTCGCAACTGATCGAAACGCGCCTGGACTTCCTGCACCTGCCTTTCGGCAGCCTTCGTGCGCGTTTCGAGCTCTTCGACGTAACTCGGCTTGAGGTTTGGCTGGTCAGTTTCCGTCTTTGCGCGTTCTGTTCCCTGGTCGTCGAGATAAACGCGACGACGATCAGTCACCCTTAGCTCGTTCTCTTCATTAGTCATAATCCGTCCTATCCGATCTTGATATCAATCTTCTTCGGCTTCTGCTCAGTTCGCTTCGGCAGACTGATCTGCAAAACACCGTCTTTGTATTCCGCCGCGATTTTGCCCTGGTCCACCGACGCCGGAACACTGTAAGTCCGCAAAAACTTTCCTCTCGGTCTTTCCGTGCGATGTTGCCGCGACTCTACAACCGCGCGTGTGCCTTTTACAACGAGCCGGTTGTCATTGATATCGATCTCGAGCGCCTCACGATCGATTCCCGGCAAGTCGAGCGCGATCAAGTAGCCCGAATCAGTTTCGTAGATGTCGGAAGCAGGCGTCCAATCCGCGCGCTCAAACTCATCTCCTGCGCCTCCATCCGTCTGGTTACGGCGTTGGGTGGCGTCTTCGAAAAGCCTGTTCATTCGATCTTGCAGCACCATCAAATCCTGCAAAGGATTCCATTGTTGTGACATGTTTTCAAAGCTCCTCAAGCGGTCGCAAACGCCGCGTCAGTCTTAAACTCCATCACGTCGCCATTCGCCGACACTCTTACGGTTTGCCCCGGCAGGATTTCACCCTGCAAGAGCTTCACCGCGAGCGGGTTCTGAATAAGCGACTGGATTGCGCGCTTCAATGGTCGCGCACCGTATGTCGGGTCGTAACCTTCGCGCATCAAAAGCTCTTTCGCTGACGGCTCCAGCACGAGGTTCACATTGCGCTCGCTCAACATTGCCGTCAGCCGCTGCAGTTGCACGTCGATGATCTTGCCGATCTGGTCGCGCGAGAGCTGGTGGAACACGACGATGTCGTCGATACGATTCAGAAACTCCGGTTTGAAATGCAGCCGCAGCTCCTGAATGACAGCCTCACGCACTTGCTTCTCATCACCTTCAGCCGCCTGGATCTCACGCGAGCCGAGGTTTGAAGTCATGATCAGAACGGTGTTTTTGAAATCGACCGTTCGACCTTTCGAATCGGTCAGTCTGCCGTCGTCGAGAATCTGCAGCAGGACGTTGAAAACATCCGGATGCGCTTTCTCGATTTCATCAAAGAGAATTACCGAGTACGGACGGCGACGAACTGCTTCGGTAAGTTGTCCGCCTTCGTCGTAACCAACGTAGCCCGGCGGCGCTCCGATCATTCGCGCGACGGCGTGTTTCTCCATGTACTCTGACATGTCGAGCCGGACCATCGCTCGCTCATCGTCGAACATGAATTCCGCGAGCGCGCGCGCAGTTTCAGTCTTACCGACACCGGTTGGACCAAGAAAGATGAACGAGCCGATCGGGCGATTCGGATCCTGCAGCCCCGCGCGCGCTCGCCTGACGGCGTTTGCGACTGCTGCGAGCGCTTCTTCCTGGCCAATCACGCGATTACTGAGACGGTCTTCCATCGTGACGAGCTTCTGCATCTCGCCTTCGAGCATTCGCGAAACCGGAATGCCGGTCCACTTGGCGACGACTTCGGCGACGTCTTCTTCATCAACTTCTTCCTTCAGCATGACGCCGTCCTGCTGGAAGTTCGCGAGTTTGTCCTGATCGACTTTCAGTCTTTGCTCGAGCTCGGGAATCTTGCCGTACTGAATCTCAGAAGCGCGACCGAGCTCGCCGTTGTTGCGTGCCTGATCGAGCTGGAAGCGAAGTTGTTCGAGCTCGGCTTTGGCAGAGCGAATGTGATCGATCGCTTCTTTTTCAGACTGCCACTTCGCCTTCATTCCCGCCGAAGTTTCTTTGAGATCGGCGATGCGCTGTTCGATCTCACGCAAGCGCGCTTTCGACTTCTCGTCTTCTTCTCTTTGCAACGCCTGGCGCTCAATCTCGAGCTGGATGATCTCGCGCTCGAGCTGATCGATCTCCTGCGGTAGTGAATCGATCTCGATTCTTAGTCGCGAAGCCGCCTCGTCGATCAGGTCGATCGCCTTGTCAGGTAAAAACCTGTCCGTGATGTAGCGATTTGAGAGTGTGGCTGCGGCGACGATCGCCGAGTCTTTGATACGAACGCCGTGGTGAACTTCGTAGCGCTCTTTCAAGCCGCGCAGGATCGCGATCGTGTCTTCGACAGTCGGTTCACCAACGTAAACCTGTTGGAAGCGACGTTCGAGCGCCGCGTCTTTCTCGATATGTTTCTGGTATTCGGCGAGCGTGGTCGCGCCGACGCAGCGCAGCTCACCCCGCGCGAGCGCAGGCTTCAACATGTTCGACGCGTCGATCGCGCCTTCGGCAGCGCCCGCGCCGACGAGTGTGTGCAGCTCGTCGATGAAGAGAATTATCTGGCCCTGCGCGTTCTCGATCTCTTTCAGGACGGATTTCAAACGATCTTCAAACTCGCCACGATACTTCGCACCGGCAAGCATCGAGCCGAGATCGAGTGCGACGAGTTTCTTGTTACGCAGTGTCTCAGGCACGTCACCGGAGACGATGCGCTGTGCGAGACCTTCCACGATGGCTGTCTTACCGACGCCCGGCTCACCAATCAATACAGGATTGTTCTTGGTCCGGCGAGAAAGGACCTGGATCGTGCGGCGAATTTCATCGTCGCGACCGATCACCGGATCGAGTTTTCCTTTGCGCGCGGCTTCAGTCAGGTCGCGCGCGTATTTTGAAAGCGCCTGGTAGTTTTGCTCGGCGTTCTGATCGGTGATTCGCGAGCCGCCGCGCATCTGTTCGATCACTTTGAACAGATCGTCTCGCGTGACGCCATGCTGGCGCAGGATCTTGCCCGCGTCGCCGTCTTTCTCTTCCACGATCGCAAGCAGCAGGTGCTCGGTCGAGATGAACTCGTCCTGCATCTGGTCCGCCTGCTTCTGCGCTGCGGTAAAGATTTGCGTCAGGCGCGAGCTGAAATATTGTTGGCCGCCCTGGACACGTGGAAAGCGAGCCACGGCCGCCTGCGTGTCATTAAGAATGACCGCGACATTCGCGCCGAGCTTGCCGAGGATTGGTCTAACAATACCTTCCGGTTGTTCGAGCATGACGACGAGCAGATGCTCCGGCTCAACCTGCTGGTGCTGGTTACGCTCCGCCAGCTCGATTGCGGATTGAATTGCTTCCTGTCCGCGTAGTGTGAACTTATCTAAACGCATATGAATTACTTCAGTCTTGCAAATCCTGTCAAAACTACCTTTGTATCAAAAGCTCTCTAAATGAATCGAACGGGCTCGACATTCGCATCCCAAACTGCGACGAGCCCGCTCGCGTTTTACCGATCCCTCAAAGCTTAGCGCCCGCCACTGGCTTCTTTCGCTTTTCCGGTGTCGGCGGTCGTGTCGATTGTTTTCTGCGTGGTACCGGCGCTTCCTCCGGTCACCTGAATGCGACGGGACTTCGTCTCTTCTCGTTTCGGCAACGTCACGCGCAGCACGCCGTTGTTGTATTCGGCAGTTGCTCCCTCAGCGGAGACTGATTGCGGCAAAGTGAAAGAACGTGTGAAGGCGCCATACGAGCGTTCCACTCGATGGTAGTTGTCAGTCTCATCCGTCTTTTCAAACTTGCGCTCACCGCGGAGGGTAATGACATTGTTCTCAATCGAGAGATCGAAGTCTTCCTGTTTCATTCCGGGGAGCTCGGCTTCGAGCACGATCTGGTCCTTGTTCTCATAGATGTCGACGCTGGGCGCCCACGCACCGCGGCCAATACCCTCATCACCGAAGGCGCGGGTCAGATTTGTCGAGAAGAGTCGATTTACTTCTTCCTGTAGCGTCCGCAGATCACGGAACGGGTCATACCGAACAACAGTCATGGTCTAACTTCCTCCTACTCCTATTATTCCTTGTTGTGTAGCCCCAGCTTCTAGCTGAGCGTGGCGTCATAATAAAGGTTGAGTGCCGAACTGTCAAGTAAGGAATTTAGCCGCAAAATGGTAGGTAATTGAACAAAATTAGAATAGAACAGGTCAGTTGAGGGAAGAACAAGTCAGGAAGAGGGGCTTGCCCCCGCTCGTGCAATCCAAGCAACGGCGGGGGCAAGCCCCTCTTCCTGACTTGTTCTATTTTTTGGTGTTCCTATCTTTTTGTGGCTTAAATGCCGAAGAAGCGCTTAATAGCAGAGAGGATTCCGGCGGAGGAGTGGGTGTTAGTGGCGGAGTCGTCGGTTTGGGAGGCAAGTCCCTGGCGGCGTTCGGCCATGATGAAACTGAGGGATTCGACCAGGTCCGGGTTCGTATCAAACACTCGCTTCATCGCGGCATGGCCGATTTCGAGGACTTCAGTCTCTTCGAGCGCCAGCACATTTGCCGTTCTCGGCTCGCCTGTAAATAAGGCCATTTCACCGAAGAAGTCACCTTCATTCAGAGTGGCGACGGTTCGCGGGCGCCCATTTTCGCTAACCTGGACCGTGACTCTTCCTTTGTGAACGACAAACATCGACGAACCGGGGTCGCCGGCCCGGATCACCGTCTCGCCCTGAGCAAACACGTGTCTGACCGCGGCCTGCGCCAGCATCGAGGTTTCGTCCGCCGACAGCGGCGCAAAAATATCGACTGCTGATAGCCGTTCTGCGATCGCGCCGCCATCGCCGTCTCGCTGAGCCGCGCGGGAAGGCCTTTCCACGAATAGCGTGCGTGTGGGAAATGCGAAGTTTAAGCCGGCGCGGCGGAAGGCGTACCAGATTCTTTGCCGTATCAGGGCGTCTGTGTCGTTGTACTTAGCATAATCGACAAGCCAGTACTTCACCTCGTAATCGACGCCGTTATCGCCGAGGCTTCTGATACGGACTATCGGCGCAACCTTGTCCGAGACGTTATCTGCTTCACGCACCGCCTCACGCACGACATGAATCGTCTTCGCGGGTGAGTCTGTGTAGAGAGTATTAAAGAAGACAATCCGCGCGTTCAGGTTGTCGCGAGGACAAACTTCGATCGGCTCTTTTGCCGCGTTGCTGTTGGCGATCAGCACCACGTGGTTCTGGAAAGTCCGGATCTTGATCGCTCGCCAGCTAATCTCTTCCACCACGCCCGTGTGTCGTTGCGCGCCCACAGTAATCACGTCGCCGACCTGAAACGGCCGATCCGCCTGCAAAGAAATTCCGGCGAAGAAGTTGCCCAGAGTGTCTTGTAGAGCCAGACCGAGAATGACGCCGAAGATGGCGGAAGTCGTGAACAGTGCTCCGAGTTTCACGTCCGGAAAGAGAGCCGTGAAAGCCAGCAGAAACAGGATAGTGAAAGCGACGATCGTGAAGATGTTGCGAATGAGAGTCGGGGCATCGATTCGCTTCAGGCGGAACGCGAGACTGAAGAAAAGCCAGTTGAGGGCGCGAACAAAGATGTAGCCGATGATTCCAATGAAGACCAGCTTGATAATGTTGATTACGGTGTCCGCTGAAGCTGAGGGATTTGCGCCCATCCGGTGCTCGAGGAGCGCTTTGACGTCAGCAGCGAACGACCAGAACACGTAGGCGGCGAGCATCGCGCCTGCCGAGGCCGCGAGGAAGAGTATGAGTTTGTTAGTAGAACGAGGACGAGCCATCCGTGTCATCCGTGTTCATTTGTGGCCAAACAACGCCGGAAACAGACTGATTAGTATAAAGAGCAGCGAGAGAATCGTCACGAGAATTGCTGTCAGCCACGCGGCAATATTATACAGCGGCCCGTTTACGTACCGGCCCATCACCTCGCGATCGTTGACGAGTTTCAGCACCGCGAACAGCACAACCGGCAGCAGCAGGCCGTTGATCACCTGCGTCACGAGCAACACGCGGATTAGCGGCAAGTTCGGCACGATCGCGATCGCCGCGCCGACCGCGATCAGAAATGTAAACGTTCCGAGGAAGATTGGCGCTTCACGAAAACTGCGCGAGACGCCCTTTTCAAATCCGAGCGCTTCGCTGATCGAGTACGCCGTCGCGAGGGGCAACACGCCGGCAGCCAGCATTGAAGCGCCGAGTAGTCC
>Ga0207710_10000686_pt1 | contig 19014 bp, 2 predicted proteins | sample KBSS24metaG_FD_184400 | JGI IMG/M metagenome (GOLD analysis project Ga0207710, IMG submission 184400) | Switchgrass rhizosphere microbial communities from Kellogg Biological Station, Michigan, USA - KBS S2-4 metaG (SPAdes) (version 2) | ecosystem: Host-associated > Plants > Roots > Rhizosphere >...
TACACGGGGCAGGACGATCTCGTCGTGGGGACGCCGGTGGCCGGGCGCAACCGCCCGGAGATCGAGGGGCTCTTCGGGCCGTTCCTCCACATGGTCGCGCTCCGCGCCGACCTCGGCGGCGATCCGCGCTTCGGCGATCTCTTGCGCCGCGTCCACGCGAGCGCGATGGAGGCGCTCGCGAACCAGGAGATCCCGTTCGAGAAGGTCGTGGAGGCGCTCCGGCCGGAGCGCGCGACGAGCCACGCGCCGATCGTCCAGGTGACGTTCGCGCTCCAGAACGCGCCCCTGCCCGCGCTCGACGTGCCGGGCCTCCGCTTCGAGGCCGAGCCGATCGACACCGACACGACGCGCTTCGACCTCTCGCTCATCGCGGCCGAGGTCCCGGCGGGCCTCCGCCTGACGTTCGAGTACGCGACCGCGCTGTTCGACGCCGAGACGATCGCGCGGATGGCGACGCACTTCGAGGTGCTCCTGCGCGGCGCGGCGGCGCGCCCCGGCGCGGCGATCGGCGCGCTCCCGCTCCTCGACGACGCGGAGCGCGACGCCCTCCTCGGCCAGGCGAACGGCGCGGCGCGCGATCTCCCGCGCGACCGCACCGTGCTCGCGATGTTCGCCGAGCGCGTCGCGGAGGCGGAGGACGCCCCGGCGGCGACGTTCGAGGGCGAGACCCTCGCCTACGGCGCGCTCGACGCCGCGTCGGAGCGCCTGGCGCGGCACCTCCGATCGATGGGCGTCGCGCGCGGAGAGCGCGTCGCGATCCTGCTCGAGCGGTCGCTCGACGTGCCCGTCGCGCTCCTCGCGGTCCTCAAGGCGGGCGCGGCGTACGTGCCGCTCGATCCCGCGTACCCTCGCGAGCGCCTCGCGCTCATGCTCGAGGACGCCGCGCCCAGGGTCGTCCTCACGCACCGCGGGCTCGACGTCGACGCCGCGTCGAGCACCCCCCGCGTCGCGATCGACCGCCCGCTCCCGCCTCCGCCCGGCCAGGGCGTCTCCGACGGCCGGCATACGAGCGACGTTCGGATCGACGGCGACGTCGAACCGCGCGTGGACGGCCGGGCGCCGCTCGACCCGCCGCGCGGCGACGACGTCGCGTACGTCATCTATACGTCGGGATCGACCGGGGCGCCGAAGGGGGTCGTGGTGCCGCACGCGGCGCTCGCGAACGTCCTCGCGTCGATGGCGGAGCGGCCGGGCCTCGACGCGCGCGACGTCCTCGTCGCGGTCACGTCGCTCTCGTTCGACATCGCGGCGGTCGAGATCTTCCTCCCCCTCACCCGCGGGGCGCGCGTCGTCATCGCGCCGCGCGCCGCGACGGGCGATCCCGCCGCGCTCGCGGAGCTCCTCGCGAAGAGCTCCGCGACCGTGCTCCAGGCGACGCCGACGATGTACCGCGCGCTGGTCGACGCGGGGTGGGACGGCGGCGCGCTCACGCGCGCCCTGTGCGGCGGCGAGGCGCTCTCCGCGTCGCTCGCGCGCGAGCTCCTCGCGCGGCCGTTCGCGCTGTGGAGCGTGTACGGGCCGACCGAGGCCACCGTCTGGTCGACGTGCGGGCGGATCGAGCGGGACGACGCGATCCGCCTCGGCGCGCCGGTCGCCAACACGCAGGCGTGGGTGCTGGATCCGCGCGGGCAGCTCGCGCCGGTCGGCGTCCCCGGCGAGCTGTACATCGGCGGCCGCGGCGTGGCGGACGGCTACTGGCGGCGCCCGGACCTCACCGCCGCGCGCTTCGTGCCGAGCCCCTTCGGCGAGGGGCGCCTCTATCGAACCGGCGATCGCGTGCGGCGGCTGCGCGACGGCTCGCTCGAGCTCCTCGGCCGGCTCGATCGCCAGGTGAAGGTCCGCGGCCACCGCGTCGAGCTCGGGGAGATCGAGGCGGCGCTCGCGCGGCACCCCGCGGTCGGAGACGCGATCGCCGCCGTCGTCGACGATCGCGAGGCAGGCGGCGCGGAGGCGGGGCGCGAGCGCGCGCGCCTCGTCGCGTACTGGGTCGAGCGCGAAGGAGGGTCGAGGACCCCGTCCGCGGCGGCGCTCCGCGAGCACCTCGCGGCCCTCGTCCCGAGCCCGATGGTGCCCTCGGCGTTCGTCCGCCTCGACGCCTTCCCGCTCACGCCGAACGGGAAGATCGATCGGGGCGCGCTGCCCGCGCCGGACGCGTCGCCCGACACCGACGACGCGTCCGTCGCCCCGCGGAGCCCGCTCGAGGAGGCCGTCGCCGAGGTGTGGACCGAGGTCCTCGGCGCGCCGCGCGTCGGCGTGTACGACGACTTCTTCGCGATCGGCGGGACCTCGATCGACGCGACCCGGGTGGTGGCGCGCCTGCGGTCGCGCCTCGGCGTCGAGCTCTCGGTGCGCGCGGTGTTCGAGGCGAAGACGGTCGCCGGGCTGAGCGCGAAGATCGACGCCGCGGCGCACGCCGCGGGCCCCGCGCGCGCCGCGGCGCAGGACGCGTCGATCCCGCTCTCGATCGAGCAGCAGCGGCTCTGGTTCCTCGCGGCGATGGATCCCGAGGACGCGTCGTTCCACGTCGCGAGCGCGTGGCGGATCGACGGGCGCGTCGACGCGGACGCCCTCGCGCGGACGCTGGTCGAGATCGCGCGCCGGCACGAGCCGCTGCGCACCACGTTCGGAGCCGGAGGCGGCGCGGTCCGCCCGGCCGTCGCGGCCGACGCCGTCTGGCCGCTCGCGATCGAAGACCTCGGAGCTCCGGGCGGCGCAGGCGCCCCCCGCGGCGCGTCGTCCGCCGGAGCGGCCGCGCGCGAGGGCGGCTCGCGCGACGAGGCGCTCCTCCGCGCGCACGACGAGGCCGCGCGCCCGTTCCCGCTCGACGTCGCGCCGCTCGCGCGGGCCCGGCTCCTCCGCCTCTCGGGCGACGCGCACGTCCTCGTCCTCGTGATGCACCCGCTGGTCGCCGACGCCGGGTCGACGGCGATCGTCGCCCGCGAGATCGCCGCGATCTACCCCGCGTTCGCCGCGGGGCTCCCGTCGCCGCTCCCCGACCTCGAGCTCCGGTACTCCGACTTCGCGCGGTGGCAGCGGCGGCGTCGCTGGCTCGCGAGCGACGCGCTGGGCGCGCAGCTCGCGTACTGGCGCGAGCGCCTCGCGGGGCTCGCACCGATCGCGCTGCCCGCCGATCGCCCTCGCCTCGCCGGCCGCTCGCGCGCGCAGGCCGCGGCGCCGATCGCCATCGATCCGGCCCTCGCCGGCGGGATCGCGCGCCTCGCGGAGCGCGCGGGCGTGACGGCGTCGACGGTGATCCTCGCCGCGTTCCAGGCGCTCCTCGGCCGGACGGCGGGCCAGACCGACGTCGCCGTCGGGACGCCCGTCTCGGGGCGCGATCGGGGCGACGTCGCGGGGCTCGTCGGCCGGTTCGCGAGCGCGCTGATCCTCCGCGTCGATCTTTCCTGCGACCCCACGTTCCGCGAGGTCCTCGCTCGCGCGCGCGACGCCGTGACGGGCGCGCGCGCGCACGCCGACGTCCCGTTCGCCAAGCTCGTCGACGAGCTGGAGCACGACCGGGATCGCGCGCGCGCGCCGCTCGTCCAGACGATGTTCGTGCTCCACGACCTGGAGCCAGCCGAGATCGCGGCGGGCGGGATCGCGCTCCGCGAGCTCCCGCTCACGCCGTCCGGCGCGCACCTCGACGCGACGCTGGCCCTGCGCGCGACGAGCGACGGCTTCTCGGGCGCGCTCCAGTACGACGCCGACGTCTTCGACGCCCGGACGATGGATCGCACGGCGGCGCGCCTCACGCTCCTCCTCGCCGCCGCGGTCGCCGACCCGGACCGGCGCGTCTCCGAGATCCCGCTGGTCAGCGGCGAGGAGCGCGCGCTCCTCGCCGCGTGGAACGACGCGGCGGCCGTCCCCCGGCGCGACGCGTGCGTCCACGAGCTCGTCCTGGCGCACGCCGCCCGGACCCCGCGGGCGATCGCCGTCGTCTTCGGCGACGAGCGAGTGACGTACGCGGAGCTCGATCTCCGCGCCCGCGCCCTCGCGGCGCACCTGCGCGCGCTCGGCGTCGGGCCGGACGTCCCGGTCGGCGTGGCGCTCCCGCGGTCCGTCGATCTCGTCGTCGCGCTGCTCGGCGTCCTCGCGGCGGGCGGCGCGTACGTCCCGCTCGACCCGGCGTACCCGGCGGAGCGCCTCGCGTTCATCGCCCGCGACACGGGGCTCGACGTCGTCGTGACCCGCTCCGACGTGCCGCCGCTCTTCGGCGAGGGCCCGAGCGACGCGCGGGACGGCGACGCCCGCCGAGGCCCCGAGCGCGACGGCGCGCGCGCGCCGTCTCTGCCTCCGCCCGCGCCGCGGTACGTCCGCGTCGACGCCGACGCGGACGCGATCGCGGCCGCCGCGCGCGCGGGGACGGCCCCTCGGGCGCGCTCGTCGCCCGAGAGCGCGGCGTACGTGATGTACACGTCGGGATCGACGGGGGTGCCGAAGGGGGTCGTCGTGCCGCACGGCGCGGTCGTCCACCTCGCGTGCGCCGCGGGGCCCCTGGAGCTGACGGCGGGCGACGCCGTCCTCCAGCTCGCGCCGGTGGCGTTCGACGCGTCGACGTTCGAGATCTGGAGCGCGCTCGCGCGCGGCGCGCGGGTCGTCGTGGCGCCGCCCGAGCCGCTCTCGCTCGAGGAGATCGGCCGAGCGCTCGTCGCGCACGGCGTGACCGTCTCGTGGCTCACCGCGGCGCTCTTCCATCGGATGGTGGACGAGCGGATCGACGATCTGCGCGGGCTCCGCGCGCTCGTCGCGGGGGGCGACGTCCTCTCGCCGTCGCACGTCGCGCGCGCGCTCGAGGCGCTCCCGGGCTGCCGGGTGGTCAACGGCTACGGGCCGACCGAGAACACCACGTTCACCTGCGCGGCCGACCTCCGCGCCTGGGGGCGCGTCGGCGCGGCGCCGATCGGGCGGCCCATCGACGGCACCCGCGTCTACGTCCTCGACGAGCACCTCGAGCCGGCGCCCATCGGCGTGCGCGGCGAGCTCTACGCCGCGGGCGCGGGGCTCGCGCGCGGGTACGCGAGCCGCCCCGGCGAGACCGCGGCGAGCTTCCTCCCCGATCCGTTCTCCGGCGAGCCCGGCACGCGGATGTACCGCACCGGCGATCTCGCGCGGTTCACCGGCGCGGGCGACCTCGAGTTCCTCGGCCGCGCCGACGGCCAGGTGAAGATCCGCGGCTACCGCGTCGAGCTCGGCGAGATCGAGGCGGTGCTCCGCGGGCTGGCCGGCGTCGGCGACGCCGCGGTGATCGTCCGCGACGACGCGCCCGGCGACAAGCGGATCGTCGCGTACGTCGTCGCCGCTCCGCCCGAGGACGTCCGCGGCGGGACACGGGGCGGTCGGATCGACCCCGCGGAGCTCCGGGCGCGCCTCCTCGGCCTCCTGCCGGAGTACCTGGTCCCCTCGGCGTTCGTGCGGCTCGACGCGCTCCCGTTGACCGCGAACGGCAAGGTCGACCGCCGGCTCCTCCCCGCGCCGCCCACGACGAGGGGCGACGACGACAGCTTCGTTCCGCCCCGCAGCGCGCTCGAGGCGATCGTCGCCGCGGCGTGGGCCGAGGTGCTCCGGATCGATCGCGTCGGCGTGCACGACGACTTCTTCGCGCTGGGCGGCCACTCGCTCACCGCCACCCAGGCCATCGCCCGCGCGCGCTCGTTCGTCGGCGCCGACGTGCCGCTCCGCGCCTTCTTCGACGCGCCGTCGGTGGCGGCGATCGCCGGGCGGATGGCGCTCGATCCGTCGCTCGCGGCGCTCGCCGCCGGATCGCCCGCGCTCGGCCGCGCGATCGTGGCGGAGCAGGCGGCGAGCGGCGCCGCGCCCGGCACGCGGGCGGGCGAGGGGGCCCCGCTCGACGCGATCCCGCCCGGCGCGGAGCCCGTGCTGTCGTACGCGCAACGGAGGCTCTGGCTGCTCGAGCAGCTCCAGCCGGGCGGCGCGGAGTACACCATCACCGCCGCGCACAGGATCACGGGTCGCCTCGACGCCGAGGTCCTCCGCCGCGTCTTCGGCGAGATCGTCCGCCGCCACGAGGTGCTGCGGACGACGTTCGAGCCGCGCGACGGCGACGCCGTCCCGGTGGTGCGCCCGGAGGCGCCGTGGACGCTCTCGCTCGTCGATCGGACGTCGCTCGCGCGCGACGAGCAGGAGCGCGAGGTCTTGCGACACGTGAACGACGAGCGGGAGCGCCCGTTCGATCTCGCGCGCGGCCCGCTCCTGCGGACGACCCTCCTCCGGCTCGGGCCCGAGCGTCACGTCCTCGTCACGGCGATGCACCACATCGTCGCGGACGGCTGGTCGATGGGCGTCCTCGACGCCGAGATCGCCGCGCTCTATCCCGCGATGGCGCGCGGCGCGCGCGCTCCTCTCGGGGACCTCGCGATCCAGTACGTCGACTACGCGGCGTGGCAACGCGGGTGGCTCGAGGGGGGCGTCCTCGACGCGCAGCTCGCGTACTGGAGGGCGCAGCTCGCGGGCGTCGCGCCGCTCGCGATCGCGACCGACCGGCCCCGCCCGCCCGTCGCGCGCCACCGCGGCGCGCAGGTCGCGATCGCCGTCGCCCGCGAGACCGCCGACGCGCTCAGGCGATTGAGCCGCGAGCACGGCGTCACGCTCTTCATGACGCTCCTCGCCGCGTTCCAGACGCTCCTCCACCGGTACGGCGCGCAGGACGACGTGGCGGTGGGCACGCCGATCGCGAACCGGCAGCGGCGCGAGATCGAGCCGCTCATCGGCTTCTTCGTCAACACGCTCGTCCTGCGCGGCGACCTGTCCCGCGACCCGCCGTTCGTCGATCTCCTCGCGCGGACCCGCGAGACGACGCTCGCCGCGTACGCGAACCAGGACGCGCCCTTCGAGCGGGTGGTCGACGCCCTCGGCGTCCCGCGCTCGCTCGGCAGGAACCCGGTGTTCCAGGCCGTGTTCGCGCTCCACAACGCGCCGGCCGGCGCGCTCGCGATCCCGGGGCTCCGGTTCGAGCCGCTCGCGACCGGCTCGTCCACGTCGAAGTTCGACCTCGCGCTGGCCCTCTTCGAGACCGCGTCGGGGCTCGACGGGCACATCGAGTACGACACCGATCTGTTCGACGAGGCGACGATCGAGCGGATGGCGTCGCACCTCCACGTCCTCCTCGAAGGGGTGCTCGCCGATCCCGCGCGGCGCCTGTCCGCGCTCCCCGTGCTCACGCCGCGCGAGCGCGACCAGATCGTGGTCGCGTGGAACGAGACGCGCGCCGACTACCCGCGCGACGCCAGCGTCCACGCCCTCTTCGCGGCGCAGGCCGCGGCGACGCCGGACGCGATCGCCGTCACGTTCGGCGACGAACGGATCTCGTACCGCGAGCTCGACCGCCGCGCCGACCGCGTCGCGAGCCGCCTCCGCGGCCTGGGCGTCACGGACGAGGCGATGGTCGGCCTGTCGTTGCCGCGGTCGGTCGACCTGATCGTCGCGATGGTCGGCATCTTGAAGGCCGGGGGCGTCTACGTGCCGCTCGATCCGGCGCTCCCGCCGCGGCGCCTCGCGTTCATGATCGAAGACACGCGCCTCGCCGCGCTCGTGACCCACGAGGCGATCGCGCCGAAGCTGCCGGCCGGCGGCGCGGCGGTCGTGTGCCTCGACGCGGCGTCCGTCCGCGCGGCGGTCGACCTCCCGCCCGACGCCGCGCCGCCTCGGGCGCCGTCGCCGCGCGCGCCTGCGGCGAAGGGCGCGGCCGGCCCCGACGCGGCGCGCCTCGCGTACGTGATGTACACGTCGGGATCGACCGGCGCGCCGAAGGGCGTGGGCGTGACGCACGGCGGGATCGTCCGCCTCGCGCGCGCCAGCTACGTCGACGTCGGCCCGGCCGACGTTTTGTTGCACTATGCACCGATCGCGTTCGACGCGTCGACGCTCGAGATCTGGACCGCCCTCCTGCGCGGCGCGGAGCTCGTCGTCGCCCCGCCGGGGCCGCTGTCCCTCGAGGAGCTCGGGCGGACGATCGCGTCGCGCCGCGTGTCGACCGCGTTCCTGACGACGGCGCTCTTCCACGCGATGGTCGACGACCGCCTCTCTGACCTCGGCGGCCTCCGCTACCTCCTGTCGGGCGGCGACGTCCTCTCGCCGTCGCACGTCGAGCGGGTGATCGGCGCGCTGCCGGGCTGCCGCTTCGTCGCGTGCTACGGGCCGACCGAGAGCACGACGCTCACGACGGCGCTCGCGATGAGCGGGTCGTCCCGGACCCGGCCGGTGCCGATCGGCCGTCCGCTCGACGGCACGCGCGTCTACGTCCTCGACGCGCGCCTCGAGCCGGCGCCCATTGGCGTACCGGGCGAGCTCTACACGTCGGGCGACGGGCTCGCGCGCGGGTACGTGAACCGCCCCGAGCAGACCGCGGAGCGCTTCGTCCCCGATCCGTTCGCGCGCGAGCCGGGCGGCCGCCTCTATCGCACGGGCGACCTCGCGCGGTACCTGCCGAGCGGCGAGATCGAGTTCGTCGGGCGCGCCGATCACCAGATCAAGCTCCGCGGCTTCCGGATCGAGCTCGGCGAGATCGAGGCGGCGCTGGCCGCGATCGCGCCCGTCCGTGAGGCGTTCGCCGTGGTGCGCGAGGACGCGCCGGGCGACAAGCGGATCGTCGCGTACCTGGTCTTCGCGGCGCCGGACGCCGCGAAGCACGCGCGCGCGCCGAGCGCGGCCGAGCTCCGCGAGGAGCTCGCGGGGCGCCTCCCCGAGTACATGATCCCATCGGCGTTCGTGTGGCTCGACGCGCTCCCGCTGACGGCCAACGGCAAGGTCGATCGCCGGGCGCTGCCCGCCCCCGAGGCGAACGCGGGCGGCGCGACCTTCGTCGCCCCGCGCACCGACGCCGAGCGCGCGATGGCCGAGGCGTGGGCCGAGGTGCTCCACGTCGACCGGATCGGCGTCCACGACGACTTCTTCGCCCTCGGCGGCCACTCGCTGAGCGCCACGCAGGTGGTGGTGCGGATCCGCGCTCGCACCGGGGTCGAGCTCCCGGTCCGCGCGATCTTCGAGGCGAAGACCGTGGCGAGCCTGAGCGCGCGGGTCGAGGCGATCCGCGCCGAGACGGCGAGCGCCCCGCCGGCGGCCGTGCCCGAGGTGATCGCGAACGTGCCGCCGGGCGCGCTCGCGACGGCGCGCGACGAGCGCCCCGGCGCGGTGCGCGAGGCGCCGCTCTCGCACGCGCAGCTCCGTTTCTGGTTCCTCGAGCAGTGGAGCCCCGGCAAGGCGACCGCGAACGTGCCGGTCGGCGTCCGGCTGACCGGCGACCTCCACCGCGACGCGCTCGACCGCGCGCTCCGCGGCCTCGTCGAGCGCCACGCGGCGCTCCGCACCACCTTCGCGATGCGCGGCGAGCACCCCGTACAGCTCGTCGCGCCGTCGCACGAGGTCCGCCTGCCGCTCGTCGATCTCACCTCGCACCCCGAGGGAGAGCGGGAGCGCGCGGCGCTCGCGCGCCTCGATGAGGACGCGCGCGAGCTGTTCGACCTCGCGAACGAGCCGTCGTTCCGCACGACGCTCTACCGCCTCGGGCCGCGCGAGCACGTGCTGTCGATCCGCCTCCACCACATCGTGTCCGACGGGTGGTCGGCGGGGATCATCGCGCGCGAGCTCGGCGCGATGTACTACGCCGCGGTCCTCGGCCTCCCGTCGCCGCTCCCTCCGCTGCCGATGCAGTACGCCGACTACGCGGTCTGGGAGTCGACGTGGCACAAGACCGAGGCCTACGAGCGGCAGGTCGCGTACTGGACGTCGAGCCTCGATCCCAACGCGTGGCTCGCGCTCCCCACCGATCGCCCGCGGCCCGAGGCGCCGAGCTCGCGGGGCGCGGTGCGCCGGCGCTCGATCGGACCTTCGCTGGTGCGCGACCTGAAGGCGCTGAGCCGCGCCGAGCACACGACGCTGTTCGTGACGCTGATGGCGGCGTTCCAGGCGCTCCTCCACAGGTACACGGGGCAGCCCGACGTCGTCGTCGGCACCGCGATCGCCGGCCGCACGCGCGCCGAGTTCGAGGGGGTGGTCGGCCCGTTCATCAACATGCTCGCGATCCGCGGCGAGCTCGGCGACGACCCGCCGTTCGACGAGCTCGTGCGCCGCGTGCACGGGCGCGCGCTCGGGGCGTACGCGCACCAGGACGTGCCGTTCGAGCGGCTCGTGGACGCGCTGCATCCGGAGCGGTCGCGCAGCCACGCGCCGCTCTTCCAGGTGATGCTCATCCTGCAGAACACGCCGCGCCTCGTCCTCGACGCGCACGGGCTGCGCCTCGAGATCCTCCGCGTGCACACCGGCACCGCGAAGCTCGATCTCACGTTCAACGCGATCGAGCGCGACGGCGGGCTCGACCTGACGATCGAGTACGCGGCCGATCTCTTCGATCCGGAGACGATCGAGCGGATGTCGCTCCACTTCGAGGCGCTCCTCGAGGCGGCGGTGCGGGCGCCGGGGCGGCGGATCGCCGATCTTGCGCTCCTCCCCGACGCGGAGCGCGACCTCGTCGTCTCCACGTGGAACGACACGCGGGCGATCGACGACGGCGGGGCCGAACACCGGTTCGTGATCCGCGCGTTCGAGGCCAACGCGCGGCGCGCGCCCGGGGCGATCGCGCTCGTCCTCGGCGCGGCGACGTGCACGTACGGGGAGCTCGAGCGGCGATCTCGCGCCGTCGCGCGGCGGCTCCGCGCGCTTGGCGTGGGCGTCGAGTCGCGGGTCGGCCTGTGCGCCGAGCGATCGATCGATCTGGTCGTCGGCCTCCTCGGCGTGCTCCGCGCCGGCGGCGCGTACGTGCCGATCGAGCCGGCGCTCCCGGCCGAGCGCCGGCGCTTCCTCCTCGCCGACGCCGGCGTCTTCGTGGTGCTGGCGACGCGCGCCGCGGCCGACGCGTTCGCGCGTGACGCCGCGGCCTCGAAGGCGCACGAGGGCGCGCCGGCCTCGATCGTCGCGCTCGACGCGGTCGAGGGCGACCTCGGCGGCGACGAGGACCGCGATCTCGGCCCCGCGCTCGGCCCCGCGCCGCCGCCCGAGGCGGCCGCGTACGTCCTCTACACGTCGGGATCGACCGGGACGCCGAAGGGCGTCGTCGTCCCGCACCGCGCGCTCGACGATCACTGCGCGTGGATGCAATGGGTGGTGTCGCGCGGCGGCGCGGATCCGGAGCGCGCGCGCGAGGAGCGCGTCCTGTTCCAGAGCGCGTTCACGTTCGACGCGTCGGTGTGGGAGATCCTCGGGCCGCTCGTCGCGGGCGGGCGGGTCGTGATCCTCCCCGCCGAGGCGCAGGGCGATCCGTCGGCGATGGCGCGCGCCATCGCCGAGCAAGGGGTGACGACGATCACGGTCGTCCCCTCGCTCCTCGCGGCGCTCGTCGACGAGCCGGCGATGGGCGCGGCGAGCGCGACGCCCGCGCCGAGCCTCCGCCGCGCGATCTCGGGCGGCGAGGCGCTGGCCGGCGAGCTCGTGCGCCGCTTCTTCGACCGGCTCCCGGGCGCGGAGCTCTTGAACACGTACGGCCCCACCGAGGCGACGATCGACACGTCGTACCTCGCCTGCACGACGGCCGACGCGGCGCGCCCGATGGTGCCGATCGGCCGCCCCAACGCGCGCGCGCGCCTCTACGTCCTCGACCACGCGAAGCGACCGGCGCCCATCGGCGTCCCGGGCGAGCTCCACGTCGGCGGCCCGGGCGTCGCGCGCGGCTACCTCGAACGCCCCGCCCTGACCGCGGCCGCGTTCATCCCCGATCCGTTCTCGCGCGAGCCCGGCGCGCGCCTCTACGCGACCGGCGATCGCGCGCGCTGGCTGAAGGACGGCACCGTCGAGTTCCTCGGCCGCCTCGATCACCAGGTGAAGCTGCGCGGGATCCGGATCGAGCTGGGCGAGATCGAAGCGAAGCTCGCCGAGCACCCGCGCGTACGCGACGCCGTCGTCATCGTGCGCGAGGACACCCCCGGCCGGCAGCGGCTCACCGCCTACCTGGTGGCGCGCGCGGGCGCGGCCGAGGACGACGCGGCGATCGCGGCGCGCCGCGGCGCGGCCCAGGGCGACGCGACGCTCCCCGACGCGGGCGACCTCCGCGCGCACCTGCAGGCGAAGCTCCCCGAGTACATGGTGCCGCAGGCGTTCGTCTGGCTCGACGCGATGCCCGTGACCGCCAACGGCAAGGTCGATCGGCGCGCGCTCCCCGCGCCCGGCGCGGCGGCCGACGGCGGCGAGCGCTCCTATACCGCCCCGCGCACGCCGCTCGAAGAGATCGTCTGCGACGCGTGGGCGGGGGTCCTCCAGATCGACGTCGGCGAGGTCTCCGTCCACGACAGCTTCTTCGATCTCGGCGGGCACTCCCTCCTCGCCACCCAGGTGATGTCGCGCGTCCGCGCCCGGGTCGGCGTCGAGGTGCCGCTCCGCGCGCTCTTCGACGCGCCCACCGTCGCCGGCCTCTGCGAGAAGATCGAGGCGATCCAGCGGCTCGGCGGCGCGGCCACCCCGGCGCTCGGGCGCGCGTCGCTCGCGTCCAAGCAGGCGCCGACGTCCTTCGCGCAGCAGCGCCTCTGGTTCCTCCACGCCCTCGATCCGGACGACGTCTCGTACCACATCGCCGGCGCGCTCCGCCTCGACGGGCCGCTCGACGTCGCCGCGCTCGAGCGGAGCCTCGCCGAGATCGCGCGGCGCCACGCGTCGCTCCGCACGACGTTCACCGAGATCGACGGCGAGCCCCGCCAGGTGATCCGCGACCGCGCCTCGTGGCCGGTGCCGCAGGACGACTTGCGCGAGGTGAAGGACGACGCGCGAGGGGGCGAGATCGACCGCCTCGTGCACGAAGAGACGACGCGCCCGTTCGACCTCGGCGCGGGGCCGCTGGTCCGCGCGCGCCTCCTGCGCGTGGCCGACGACGCGCACGTGCTCGTCGTGGTGATGCATCACATCGTCTCCGACGGCTGGTCGGTGGGCGTCTTCGTGCGCGAGCTCGGCGCGCTCTATCCGGCGTTCGCCGCCGGCGAGCCGTCGCCTTTGCCCGAGCTGCCGCTCCAGTACCCCGACTTCGCGGCGTGGCAGCGGGCGTGGCTGTCCGGACCGGTGCTCGATCGACAGCTCGATTACTGGAAGGCGAAGCTCCACGGCGTCGCGCCGCTCGCGCTCCTCACCGATCACCCGCGCCCCAAGGTGCGCGCGGGCCGCGGCGCGCTGCTCGAGGTGACGATCGGACGGGGGACCGCCGACGCGCTCGCCGACCTCGGCCGGCGCGAGGGGGTCACCCTCTTCATGACGCTCCTCGCCGCGTTCCAGGCGCTGCTCGCCAGGTACACCGGGCAGCGCGACGTCGCCGTCGGCTCTCCCATCGCGAACCGCACCCGCGACGAGCTCGAAGGCCTCATCGGCTTCTTCGTCAACACCCTCGTCCTGCGCACCGACGTCCAGGGCGATCTCACGTTCCGCGAGCTCCTCGCCCGCGTCCGCGAGACCACGCTGGGCGCGTACGCCCACCAGGACGTCCCCTTCGAGAAGCTCGTCGAGGTCCTCGCCCCCGCGCGCGACCGCAGCCGCTCGCCCCTCTTCCAGGTGATGCTCGTCCTCTTGAACGCGCCGGCGCGGCCGGTCGCGCTCCGCGACGTCACCCTCACGCCGCTCTCGCTGGATCGCACGACGTCGAAGTTCGACGTCACGATGACGCTGCGCGAGACGCCGGACGGGCTGCGCGGCGACATCGAGTACGACCGCGACCTCTTCGAGCGGAGCACGATCGAGCGCCTCGCCCGCCACTTCGCCGCCCTCCTCGACGCCGCCGTCGCCGCGCCCGACGCACCCGTCCGCGCCCTCGCCTTCCTCGACGACGACGAGCGGCGCACGCTCCTCGTCGACTGGAACGACACCAGGACCGACTACCCCCGCGGCCTCTGCGTCCACGAGCTCTTCGACGACGTCGCCCGGAGATCGCCCCACGCCGTCGCAGCGCTCTTCGACGATCGCTCCCTCACCTACGCAGACCTCGCGCGCCGCGCCAACCGCCTCGCCAACCACCTCCGCTCCCTCGGCGTACGCGCCGACCACTGCGTCGGAGTCTCCCTCGAGCGCGGCTTCGACCTCCTCGTCGCGCTCCTCGCCGTCCTCAAAGCTGGCGCCGCCTACGTACCCCTCGACACCTCCCTGCCCCCCTCCCGCGTCGCCTTCATGCTCGATGGCTCACGCGTGCACGTCGTCGTCACCGACGCCGAGCACGCGCCGCGCTTCGACCTCGTCGCCCAGCACCTGGGCCATCACGCTCTCCCCTCCCTCGTACGCGTCGACGCCGACGCCGACGCCATCGCACGCGCCTCCGACGGCGCCCCTCGCGCCTCCACCGCGCCCCACGGCCTCGCCTACGTCCTCTACACCTCCGGCTCCACCGGCACGCCCAAGGGCGTCGGCGTCGAGCACCGCGCCGTCGTTCGCCTCGCCCGCGCCACACGCTACTTGCATGTTACACACGAGGACGTCGTCCTCCAGTTCGCACCCGTCGCCTTCGACCTCTCCACCTTCGAGCTCTGGACCACCCTCCTCCACGGCGCGCGCGTCGCCATCGCCCCGCCGGGGCACGTCTCCCTCGAGCAGCTCGGACACACCATCGTACGGCTCGGCGTCACCACCGCATGGCTCACAGCCGCCCTCTTCCACCGCATGGTCGACGAGCAGCTCCACTCCCTCCGAGGCCTCGAGCGCCTCCTCGCCGGCGGCGACGTCCTCTCCCCCGCGCACGTCCTGCGCGCCCTCGACGAGCTCCCCCATTGCCGCCTGATCAACGGCTACGGGCCCACCGAGAACACCACCTTCACCACCTCCGCCGATCTGCGCCGCTGGGACCGCGAGGGCTCCGTACCCATCGGCACGCCCATCGACGACACCTCCGTCTACATCCTCGACGACCTCCTCCACCCCGTACCCCTCGGCGTCGTCGGACACCTCTTCACCGGCGGCGACGGCCTCGCACGCGGCTACATGAGCCGACCCGATCTCACCGCCGAGCGCTTCCTCCCCGACCCCTTCGCCGCACGCGCAGGAAACCCCGGCGCTCGCATGTACCGCACAGGAGACCTCGCCCGCTACCGCCCCGACGGGAACATCGAGTTCTTCGGGCGCGAAGACCACCAGGTCAAGCTCCGAGGCTTCCGCGTCGAGCTCGGCGAGATCGAGGCCGCGCTCGCCGAGCACCCCACGGTGCTCGAGGCGGCGGTCATCGTGCGCGACGACGCGGCGGGCGAGAAGCGCGTCGTCGCCTACCTCGTCGCGGCCGGCGGGGCGAGCGTCGCGGCGAACGACCTGCGCGAGCACCTCCGCGCGTCGCTGCCCGACTACATGGTCCCGACGGCGTTCGTCGTCCTCGACGCGATGCCGATGACGCCGAACGGCAAGGTGGATCGGCGCGCGCTGCCCGAGCCCGGCGACGCGCGCGCCGCGGAGGAGCCGTTCGTCGCGCCGCGGACGAAGGTCGAGGAGCGCCTGGTCGCGATCTGGGGCGAGGTGCTCGGGGTCGTTCGCGTGAGCATCACCCAGAGCTTCTTCGATCTCGGCGGGCACTCGCTCCTCGCGACGCGGCTGATGTCGCGCGTGCGCGCCGCGTTCGGCGTCGAGCTCCCGCTGCGGACGCTCTTCGATCACCCGACCGTCGCCGGCTTCGCCGCCGAGCTCGCGGTGCGGTGCGTCGCCTTGCCGAAGCTCGATCCGCTCGTCCGTTCGGCGCCGTCGTTCGACGCCGAGGGGCGGAGCACCGGCCCGGTGTCGGTCGCGCAAGAGCGGTGGCTCGTCAACGAGCGGTCCGATCCGCACCGCCCGCCGTCGATCCGGAACATGCCGATGTGCGTCCGGATCCAGGGCCCGCTCGACCCGGCGCTCCTCCAGCGCACGCTCGACGCGGTCGTCGAGCGCCACGAGATCTTCCGGACCTACTTCGCGGAGGAGGACGGCCGGCTCCGGTTCGTCGTCGGGCCGGCGGCGCGGCTCGTCCTCGAGCGCGTCGACCTGTCGGGGCTCGCGCCCGAGCCGGCGGAGATCGAGCTCCGACGGCGCGTCCGCGAGGACGCGGCGCGGCCGTTCACCCTGGTGGAGCTCCCGATGTTCCGCGCGTGGCTGTACGTGGTCGGCGACGAGGACGCGGTCGTCCTTTTGTCGACGCACCACATCGCGTGGGACGCGTACTCGGAGGCCATCATGCTCCGCGAGATCGGCGCCGCGTACCACGCGCTCACCCGCGGCGAGGAGCCGCGCCTCCCGCCGCTCCCGATCCAGCACTCCGACTTCGCGCGGTGGCAGGACGCGCAGCTCCGCGGGCCCTACGGCGAGGCGCTCGAGGCGTACTGGCGAACGCAGCTCCGAGGGACCGTCCCGCTCCTCGACTTTCCCACCGACCGCGAGCGGCCGGAGGTCCGGACCTACCAGGGGTGCGCCGCGGCGCTCTCGCTCGGCGGCGAGCTCTCGGCGGCGGTCCGCGCGCTCGGGCGGCGCACCGGCTCAACGCTCTACATGACGCTCGTCGCGGCGTACCAGACGCTCCTGGCGATCGAGACCGGCGAGCGCGACGTCGCGGTCTTCACCAACGTGGCGGGGCGCGACTACGCCGAGGTGGAGGACCTCCTCGGCTGCTTCACGAACATCGTCCTCGTCCGCACGAAGCTCGCCGAAGATCCGACGTTCGAGGAGATCCTCGGCCGCACGCGCGACGCCGTGCTCGGCGCGTTCACGCACCAGGCGTTCCCCTACCAGCGGGTGAACGCGATGACGACGCCGTCGCCCGACTACCGGCGCGCGATCAACTACCCCGGGTTCAACCTGCAGAACGTGGAGTCGCCGCCGATCGCCATGGACGGGCTGACGTTCACGCGGCCGAAGGGGATCCTCGACGGCGTCGTCGTCGCGAACATGTTCTTCTTCGCGGTCGAGGAGGAGGGCGTCATCCGGATGCTCGCGCAGGCGAACGCCGACCTCTACGACGCGTCGACGGTCGCGCGCCTCCTCGGCGAGTACCGCCGCCTCCTCGAGCTCGCGTGCGCCGATCCGGCGCGCCGCCTCGAAGCCCTCGCCGCCGCGGTCCGGCCGGCGCCGTAGCAAGAGGAGCGCCGCCGGCGCGACCCGACGGCGGCGGCCGGCGCGCGGGGGCGATCACGGGGCGGCGGCGCGCGCCCTGGGCGCCCCGGGCTCGCCGTAGCGGACGACGACGTAGCCGACGATCGCGCCGACCAGCGCGCCGGGGAGCATGATCTTCCAGTAGTAGCTCGGCTGACCGTACTGCACGGCGTTCAGGTGGGCGATGGGCGCGGTGATCGCGCCGGCGACCGCGGCGCCGATCGCCACCGCGAGGGGCGACGACCGCATCCGGCGCGCGACCACGCCGACGATGACGCCGGCGAGGAGCCCCTTGATCGACGAGCCGACGACGATGCCGGCGATCTGCCCGGCGATTTCGGGCGCGGAGACGAGCGCCGACAAACCGTCGAGCGCGCCGAGGACGGTGCCGGCCACGAGGCCGGTCAACGGACGATTGAGCATGGGGTCTCCTTGCCGCGGTCCTTTCCGGGGGCTCGCGGCCTCTCCGTCGGATCTTCCACGCCGCGCGCCGATCCTTTTCGCGGCCTCCACATTTTGTGATGTGACAATCGCACCATGCCGGCCGGACCTCCCGCCTTTCCGACGACGCACGCCTCGACGCTCCTCGGCGCGCGGTCGGCGGACGAGGCGGAGCGGCGCCGCTCGCTCTCGGCGCTCACCGCCGCGTACTGGAGGCCGGCGTACAAGCACGTGCGCGTGAGGTGGCGAAAGCCGCGCGAGGACGCCGAGGACCTGATCCAGGGGTTCTTCGAGCGCGCGATGACGCGCGACTTCTTCGCCCGGCACGAGCCGGAGCGGGCGCGCTTCCGCACGTTCTTTCGGGTGTGCCTCGACCGGTTCGTGTCGAACGCCGAGAAGGCGCGGACGCGCGAGAAGCGCGGCGGACCGCGCGCGCTCGCGCTCGACTTCGACGCCGCCGAGAGCGAGCTCGCGAGCGCGGGGCCCGAGACGCCGGACGACCTCTTCGACCGGGAGTGGAGGCGGAGCCTCTTCGCCCTCGCGATCGACGCGCTCCGGACGCAGTGCGAGCGCGACGGGAAGGCGCCCGCGTTCCGCGCGTTCGAGCGCTACGATCTCGCCGATCCCGACGACCGCCCGACGTACGACGCGATCGCGCGCGAGCTCGGCGTCCCCGCGACGACGGTGACGAACCACCTCGCGTGGGCGCGGCGCGAGCTGCGGCGCCTCGTCCTCGATCGGCTCGCCGAGGTGACCGCGTCGCCGGCCGAGCTCCACCAGGAGGCCCAGGCGCTGCTCGGCCCGGGCGCGGCGGGCGCGTGATGTGGATCCCCGACGCCGTCCTCGATCACGTGGGCCGGGTCGCCGACGAGCCGGACCTGACCGGGACCAAGTACACGCTCGCCGGATACCTGGGCCGCGGCGGGATGGGGACGGTGTACCTCGTCCACGACGGCGAGCTCGAACGTGAGGGCGCCCTCAAGATCGCGAACGGCGTCGCCGGGGACGCGCTGTGCGATCGGGTGCGGCGCGAGGCCCGCGTCCTCGCCCGGCTCGAGCACCCGGGGATCGTCCCGGTGCACGACGTCGGGGCCCTCGCCGACGGGCGCGTGTTCTACGTGATGAAGCGGGTGCGCGGCGAGCGCCTCGACGCGTGGCTCGCGCGACCGCGCGCGCTCCCGCAGGCGCTCCGCCTCTTCGCCCGGATCTGCGAGACGGTGGGGTTCGCGCACGCGCTCGGCGTCGTCCACCGCGACATCAAGGCCGAGAACGTCATGGTGGGCGAGTTCGGCGAGGCGTTCGTCATGGACTGGGGGCTCGCGCAGGAGGCGCGCGGCGACGACGCGGGCGCGGTGGTCGGCACGCGCGCCGCGATGGCGCCGGAGCAAGCGCGCGGCGAGCCGGCCGACGCGCGGTCCGACGTGTACTCGCTCGGCGTCCTCCTCGCGCGGATGGCCGGCCCGTCCGCGCCGGCGCCGATCCGATCGATCGGCGCGAAGGCGACCG
>Ga0207710_10000687_pt1 | contig 18959 bp, 9 predicted proteins | sample KBSS24metaG_FD_184400 | JGI IMG/M metagenome (GOLD analysis project Ga0207710, IMG submission 184400) | Switchgrass rhizosphere microbial communities from Kellogg Biological Station, Michigan, USA - KBS S2-4 metaG (SPAdes) (version 2) | ecosystem: Host-associated > Plants > Roots > Rhizosphere >...
TGGGGGCAGTGGCTACTTGCTCCTGATCCGCACGTGCGTAATACTAGTTAACCCGTAAGAGGTGAATGGTTCAAACTCGAAGCTGTTTCTGGTGAAAGGAGTTGGCACTCCTAGTATGCAATGTCAGGTGTTGCTGGTTCACACTACTAGGCAAAGCAAAGAACCTTAGTGGCTTCAATCCAAACTGTGAACCTGTGGATGGAACAGCGTACTACCCCTAGGCACCTTCATAACCGTTACCTACCCCACCACGGGGAGTTAGGTTCAGGCTTCTAACCTGGGCATCGTCCATGATGGGCGGCTCCCCTAGTATTTTTGGGTTATCAAGCCCTATAATGGTTTGTATAGTGGGTATCGATTAAGCCGTTTAGTTTAAACTAAGAACGCCTGGTTGTGGCCCAGGAAGTTGGCGGCTCACTATAAGCCAAGGTATTAAGTAAGGTTTCTATAGTGGACAGAAACACTAGGCGGTGACTATATGTCACATCCTTTTGCGACATGTTCGTGCTGTTCTTCCTATTTGGATGGATAGGTGGTATATCTTGCCTGGCCTTCCCTGCCTTTCTGTGGGTGAAGAAGCCTAGGTCTGGGAGTGGGGTGGTGACCGCGGAAGTAGGGTTATATCGAACGCCCTTCTCTGAGCGAGAGTGGCCCCGACCTCGACGAATGCCCAAGAAGGCGGCTATAGTGCGGTTTGCAACCGATAGGACACTTCCTGTCGACTGCAAACCTGGCGTGTGCTATGATGCCGGCGGCCTTGGGCGGTGGTTGGAGAGAGCCGGGCTCACTCTTGCGGGGGAGAAGGGTAGTGGGTATGACCACTATCTTTCACGGGCGGTGGGGAGGGGTACTCCAGGTAATAAGCGGGTGGCGGCCAACATAATGTGCATCCTTGGTCATCCCGCACATTATGGGGTTTACCTCTGGGTCAGAGATGTAGACTTCTTGAAGAAGCACTTGGGAAGTAAGCCAATCCCAGTCTTCTGCAAGGAGCTACATGATTTCTACCTGATTCGGGGGTATGCCAAGCATATCCCAGGCCTGCGATATGCTTTGGTAACCATTGCGCATATTACCTGGAAGTAGTCCTCTTCACCCTCCCACCCTACTCTCGACCTAAACCTCAGGTCACTGGTCACATCTATAATGTGCTATAGTGTGATAGTGACAAGACACGCCTTGATGATGATCTCCTTCATGGTAATGCCTACACTGATAGGTGGATATGGTAACTACCTTATCCCTCTTCAGGTAGGTATTCCAGACTTGATCTTCCCTCGACTCAACCTGCTTAGACTATCCCTATTACCAGGAGCCTTGCTGTTTCTGTTCGTGGGTATAGTGTCTAGCGGAGGGTCTGGGACGTCGTGGACGGCATATCCTCCTCTTAGGACAGAGGGGCATTATGGAATCTCTGTTGATTTTACCATCATCAGACTCCATATTGCCGGGGTATCCAGCTTGGTGGCGTCACTCAACTTCATGACCACTATCCTAAAGGGTAAGGGTCCTTCAACCTTGGAGAGACTCTTACTCTTAGGGTGGACAATGATTGTGACATCATTCTTGCTGGTACTCAGCCTTCCTGTCCTAGGGTGTGGATTAACCATGCTCCTGATGGATCGAAATGATAACACCTGCTTCTTTGATGCAGGTGGAGGGGGTAATGCCCTTCTCTACCAGCATCTCTTCTGGTTCTTTGGACATCCGGAGGTGTATATCTTAATCCTCCCTGCCTTTGGGATTGTTAGGCATGCATCAATTCTAGTGTCGGGAAAGGATGAGATTGACACTTACCTCGGCATGGTATATAGGGTCCTAAGCATTGGGCTCATCGGGACTGTAGTGTGGGCACACCACATATACATCACCGGTATTGATGCTGACTCTCGGGCCTACTTTACCGGGGCCACGATGGTAATTGCCATTCCAACCGGCATTAAGGTATTCACCTGGTTGCTCACCCTGTCCGAGACGAACATTCGAGCGAACCCTGTGATTAGATGGATCATAGGGTTCCTCTTCATGTTCACGGTAGGGGGTGTTACTGGGGTGATCCTGTCGAACGCCATCTTAGATGTGGACTTCCATGATACATACTTCGTGGTAGCCCACTTCCATTATGTGCTTTCAATGGGGGCGGTGTTCGGCATCTTCACTGGAATCTCTGTTTACTGGCCAGTAGTGAGTAAGCTGGTTTACAACAGAGAGAAGATGCAGTCATTCTTTCTGCAGTTCTTTGTAGGGGTGAACACCACGTTCTTCCCTATGCACTTCCTAGGACTGCAGGGTTGCCCCCGGAAGTACAAGCAGCTATCGGACAAGTTCCGGTTCCTAGTGAAGCTTAGATCACTAGGATCAGCCATGGCAAACGTTAGGATATGGTTCTTTATGACTATGTTCATGGAGACCATAATCTCGTTTCGAATGATTGCTGTGATTAACTCCTTCACTAGGAGGTGTGAGATGCGAGTAGAGCACACTGCTCATTCCTTCGTGAGTGGTGTTGCTGTCTGCTAGGTTATTATAGGGGGCGCACAACCCTCTATGAATCCTTTTTCCTGACTGTGGAGTTTGCTTAGCTTAGAAATTAGAGCATCTACTTTGAATGTAGATTAGTGCCAAACTAAGCTTATCTGTTTTATAAACATTGGTATTGCATACCAGTGGAGGAAATTAGCAGGGTAGCCTGTTAAATTCAAGGGATGGGTTAAGGTTAGCTTGAAGCTGCAGTTACAATGAGATTTAAAGCTAACTTGGTGTTGATAAATCGTCCATCCTGATATGAGTTTGTTTGAATAGGCTGTGCAAGGTACAGCCGTGTAGATTCGGGTGAATTAAGTAGTGCCAAGGGAAGGGAGTCAGTGTGTTCATCCCGAAACAAGTAGGCAACTTAATAGTGAACGCCGTAATCACCATCATTATAATATCATTACACCAAAACGTAGGTGTATCTACAATCTCCACATTAGTAGATAGGTGAAGGGTTCTGGGGGTGTAGCGAGAGGCCCTAGAGTGCAGTTGGGGTGCTTGGCCCTAGGAGAGCAGGCTGCCAGAGGTACCATGGCGGTACCCCTAGGAGGACGTGCTACGTGAGCGGGCTCAGTTCCTCTGGGTACCAATCTCTCTCAACTAGGAGGGGGAAACTAGTGTGACCAACTAGTGCCGAAAGGCCATCCTAGGTACCCGCCGTCTGTACCGCGAACCCCTAGGAGCAAGAACCCGCCAAACCGGAGCCTGTAACAAGTAAGGTAGCCGGTGAGGTGCCCGAAAGGGCTGTGTGCAATACTGTAATATACTGCAATATGGCCAGCTTACTAAGGCTCCCTTGCGCCAGTTTATTACAGACCTCGCCGATCTCGTTATTGGTCTGCGGTGCCCGGTGCGTCAGGTTTAGCAACCCGTCAACGGCGGTCTTAAATGCCCTTGAGGACCCAAAGGTAGCATAGTGATTTGCCCGTTGATTGCGGGTAGGTAGGAATCCGTCAACGCAGGGGACTGGTACTCGCCTTTGATCGAACTTAGAGTCCGACTAAGAATTGTCGGATGTAATAGAACCAAGAGAAGCCTTCGGAAACTCTATAGTCATACTTAAAGGCTTTGCGCTATAAACGTGAAATAGGTCTTACCTGGGTACGCGGCCGTATCTAGAGGGATGGCGCCATAAGAGTGCGGGTGCCTCACTAGCAGCGTACTGAAAGAAAACGCTAATATGCTATGGCATCTCGTGTGGCTCTGGCACCCGCAGCATTCGGATCAGTCTTGTGTGGCCACCCAGCTTGGTCATGCTTGTTGGGGAAGGTACCAAGCGGCGCTGCTGTACTCTTAGCCCTGAACTGAAAGAAACAGCCCCCAGTAGGGGGCCGAGTGGTTGTGGAGCGGTAAGTGAAGCAATCACAACCCTACTGGGGTAGGGCGGGGGTGGAGTCCAATTGTCGTCAGTGGGTGACCGCTGATTTACTACCACCCTGGCTCCTACCGGCAGGTGGGTGGGGTGCTCCTGATAACCGTCGGGAATAGGAGTTAAGGGGTAGTCAAGTCACCCATTGAAACGAACGGACGAACGGGAAGAAGCCTTATTAGTGTGACAAGTCTGCTGGGGCAGCAAATTTCGATAAATAGGCAAAGCTATAAGAGTAGACGGGAGGAGCATCACTCCCGTATTTACAACTAAGAGTTACTCCGGAGTTAACAGAACCGTCTACCGAGTATGTTTAAATGGTGGAGGTTACATCGGTGTTGTATCTCGATTGTGTACTTAGGTAGCAGACATACTAGACTTACCTTCATGTTAGTGTTAGGACCACGACACACTGCATGAGACTTAGCGGGCGCGTGGTGTGGCACAAGGGCGAGGGTCCTAACTCCTCAAACTGATAACCTTGTATATAGTAGCTTAGGTGAGACTGTTAGTAGCCTTTTCTGCTATATACAAGGGCCCACGCGTAAAGCATCCGAAAGGAAAACGGATGTCCCCAGGAAGTGTAGGAGAGGGTATAATAACCTCTGGGAGCTATTCCCTAGCAGAACTGGTAAGGGCTACTGGCCTCCGTGCGTATCGGAAACAGAGGTGTCATACACACTCGCCGAGAAAGGGGTCAGTAGTTCGTAAGGACCAACCTTACCTGCTACCTATACTTGTTGCTGGGGGACGAAATACCTGGTGTGGTTCCTAGGATCACAGTCTCTTTCTAGAGGGGACAACCAGGTAGACTAGTTCGGCAACACACCATACGGGCGGTGTCCAGGCCTCAGGGATCCTGCTATGTAAGGTGTGGGGTGACTGGCCTGGGAACGCAACCCTGGCCTAGCAAGCACCAGGAATGGTAGGTAACTGCTATTAGCTCGCGACTGTTAGTAAGTGCCTATCAGGATAGGTGGACTGCTAGGTTAAGATGCTGGCTAGTAGCTCCTATCCCCAAACAGCGGGATATCCCGGGTACAGTGGTAAGAGTGTGTGTAGCGTCCCTGCACCACGTTATCTTGTAGTATAAGCTAAGCTTGCGGCCTAGGTATGCTGCTAACGGCACAGCCAGAGGGCATGCGAACCCGTTACTATAGGGTACTTACCACTGATCCTCAGCCTCGGAAACACTAGGTCTTCTTAGTGTGGACGGAAATGAGGTAATTAACGCAGGGGGGACCAGTTTGCACTCGTTCTAGCCAGACCTGTTCCACCTAGGGTGCAAGGTTGACCCCTAGAGAGGTTGGATGGAGATCGCAAAGTGGTGTAGGGATCCTGCCTTTTTAGCCGGGGGTGGGTGATCTTACCTGTGGACTGAGTTGTCCCCCTACCCCTCCTAGGATGAACTTCCGTGCCTATATCCTCGCGTTTACGCTAAAGTGGGGGCTGGAGGGGGGCACACGAAGCGAAGTCTCAAAGAGAAGGGTCCTAACTCCTTCTCCTAGATATTAGCCTAGTGTGTTGCAAGGAGTCTGTTGCCCTTAGGCAAACGAGCCCTGTCTGCACATTCGGACTGTTCCGCCGAAAACTAAGTGTCTCCCGAGCGTGATATTAGTTTAGCTCGGCGCAAGCTAGAGCAGTTTATCTGGTCTAATACTCAATCGTGTGGCAGCTCAGTACGAGAGGAACGGATGTAGCGGCTTAGCCGACTTGATTAACCCTCATGCTTGCCAGCATGTTGTAAGAGGGCCTAGTTTAAGCTAAGAACAGCGGTCTGCAAAACCGAGAGTTTGTGCCCTGTATTAAACTCGATCTCGATGTTGTTGGGTAGGATATCTAGTCCGTGGGATTCATACTCCCGATGTGCTGTAATAGGCCCCGGCAGGTGCAGGTGAGTAAGGTATCTCAAACCCTGCCCAAAGGGGAGTTAGGTTCAGGCTTCTAACCTGGACATCGTCCATGGTGGGCGGCTCCCCTATTTAAGGCAAATGCCTGGTTCGTCAATCTAGTCTGATACTATAGGACGCCTAGCTTGATACTAGGGGCGTAGTGTTGGCTGAGGAAGGTGCCTACAAAGTGGCTAGCGTTCCTCCTGTGGTTTCTTGTGAACCTAGCCCTTTGGCCGGTGCTTATCTTCACAGGACTCGTGGATCCACGGGATGGTATCCTCGGGTTTGTCCTCTTCGTAGGTGTAGCTCTTCTATACACGGCAGGGGAAGACACTCCTAAGGGGAGAGGAATGTAGGGGGTGAGACCAGAGTCTCTTAGGGCTCTTTATGACGTTTTGAGCTAGTGAGACCACCTCATATTGGTGCACCATCATGGTGGTCTACAGCCCGAGAAGATTAGGGCAGTTTACTATATGATGGTGTACATAGGTGTGGTCTCTTTTCTACGTCATCATGAGTCTATAGCTTATGGGACTCTATATCTCACCCCTCCTGTCTATGCCCTCTTATTCTGGGGAGAGCTTGTGAGGTTTAGGTTTAGTCTTGAGAGTGAGAGAAGATCATCGCTCATAGATTATCCAAACTACTACCATAATGCTACCCTCATAATATGCAGTGGTATACACAGGCCAACAGGTTCACTGCCGTTCTTGGTGCTTGTTTCCACAGGTTGCATATGGTCTTTGGTCATATCTTCCTAGTGTTTAACTTGTACTAGAACGTGTAGAAGAACAAAAGACTGTTTATGTCCATTGGACTATGAGATTGATCTCAAATAACCCTTATAGGGTATCAGTCTTCCGATAGCTATAGTTCTTGGCATAGGAGGAGACAGAACTGAAAGGAGCCGCCTTGGCAGCGTAGCTTAGGAATTACGACGGTTAGCTCGGGAACTACCAAAGACCCGCCTTATCTCCGAAGGGGCCACGCGCAAACGGCGTTGAACAACTATTGCCGTACCACCGAAACACATGAGACTGTTTTTTGGGAAATGTAACTATCAGGCGCAGGTGAGTAAGGTATCTCAAAACTTGCCCAACACGTAGTCTAGTCTAAACTTGGACGGCTGTTATTCAGTCAGGTAGAGCTACGTGGTTGGGTACCTATGGAACGTTTGTAAGCGGTTCATAGGCACGGTGTTGCCCATCGCTATAACATTGGTAATATTGATACGATGAGCTGTGGGCCTTTATCTATTCCATCTCGGATGGTACGGTATAGACCGAGTGTTGGTGCGGGTGGAGGCAGGCGAGCTGAGGCTAGCCTACGCAGCGTGGGCAGTAATCTGGTACTATGCCACAGCATTCTTGGTAGGCATTACTGTGTTACCAGTGTGGGGACCTAGAAGACGGGTCCCTATTCTATTGGTACTGGTAATGTTTAATGCCTTCCTAGGATGGTGGGTGTGGCCAGAGCTGCTATGGCACTGGCATGACTGTGTAGGTTATGAGCCTTATGACGGGGCCCTCGCCTGGCCTCATATCTGCTGGTGCCGAATGAATGTTATCATTCTTATACGGCTCGTTGTCCTATTGGTCGTACTAATCTGCAACCGTGTTAATGGTAAGAGGTCCGACAGCGCAATCGCTGGTATTCTTGGGATCTTCTTTACGGTGCAGCGGATAGTAAAGAGTGCCAATGGTCAGGCACCAAAGTCCCCTCTAAAGGAAGCCCTAGAGTATGTGGCAGAGGAGGTGTTGGATAACACCGTGGACTGATTTACTGACCAGTTGGTTAAGGGCAACGAGGCCGCCGCACAGGGCCGACTACTAGACGCTGAGCGGGAGGGGGTTCGAATGGTAAATGTCTGGAAGAATATCCATCAGGAAATCATACTCTCCTTAGGATACTTCCCAATGGACATACCATGTCGGGCTATGGGGCCTCCTCTCCCAGCATTGTCTACTCCTTTAGCGGAGTATCTGGCCGCCCAGGAGCTGTTATCACCAGTGGGGTCAATTATGACCTCATTGAGAACCCATGTATCAGCGGGCGCAGGACCAGTAGTAGTTTGAGACCCCGAGTCCCCCACAGGAACGGCAATCGTACCTGTCTTTGACAGAGCTGAGCGAGCTCTAGTAAGGCTCAATAGACTAGGGAACGCCGGTAGGCATCTTTGGACTCCGAGTAGGAGGAAGTAACCCATGCCTGGGGGCAATACAAATAGAGCGCCCACAGCTCAGTCTTTCAGGTACCCAGAGGTAGGTAGGATGTCACGGTTTCACAACCGGTATTAGCAGCCTCTGGAGTACATCGTAGTTCTTTGCAACGCATGGCACCTTTTAGGTGTAGTTGGGACCAGTCTATAGGCTTAGCCTAACCAGAGAAATGAGGTTGCCCTCTCTGGCAGCACCCACATTAAGGTCTCGGACTGTTCTGCCGAGTAAGGGGTCGTGACGCCTGGTCAGAGCTTAGGTGTAATCTCGGATTGTTCTGCCGAGACAGGGGTGTCTAAAAGCTCTCACCCTTGTAGAGTGCTGATGTACTATCCCAAGACCACGTGTCTGCAGAGAGTCAGCACTCTATCTCTACCTAGCAATTCCAGCTTACTTCGGAGGCTAGGTAGACACCTTTCACGACATTGCTGGGGTCAATGCGTGGTGGCCTAGCTCAGGGGGCATAGTGTCCTGGCACCCTTTCCCTCTTCAGGGTAAAAAAACGAGAAGAGGGCCGCTGTTCGGATGACAGGGCAGGAACACCCCGAATCAGCTCTAGTGTGTTCTAATGAAACCAGAACACGCAGCGTGCCCAGGGGACCAGACCTTTTTAGACTGGTAAAAGACTGTTTATGTCCATTGGACTATGAGACTAATCTCAAATAACCCTTATAGGGTATCAGTCTTCCGATAGCTATAAGCTATAGTTCTCGGCATAGGAGGAGACAGAACTGAAAGGAGCCACCCTGGCAGCGTAGCTTGGGAATTACGATGGTTAGCTGAGAGCTACCAAAGACCCTTCTTACCCTCCAGAAGGAGTATTGCGCAAACGGCGTCGAACAAGGTTGCCTACTTAACCTTAAAGTAGAAGGGTGTTTAGCTACCAGAGTGCTTTCATTTTAAGCAGCCCTCCTCACGAGGTAACCTACACAGGCTAATCTAACATAGGATTTCTAGTATTTAGGATCGTAGTCCTGTGTGAGAGGTTACCTCAACCGATTGATGTCATTCTTCAGTCGGGTGGGGAAGGTGCTTGGCCTCGTCTTGCATATTGTATCTTGGGTTACAGGGGTTTGTATATTCACAATGGGGTGATCTTGGGTAGAAGCAGCGCTGAACTCCTCTTTCTGGCTTGAGGGAACCCACCAGTTCGCCATGCAGAATGTGATTATTGGGGGAACCACCTGGCTATTCCTAGGACTAGCTATGCTTCCGCCTATCCGGAGACGATTGGGGGTTATCCCTTTCCTCTTGGTAGGTGGATTATATGCTATTATCTTAGGGTGGTGGGTGTTCCCCCACACTGCATGGTGGATCCACTCTTGGTGGGTTGGTTACTGGCCTCGGCCTCCATTCTTGGGGGTTCAGTGAGTTGCTTTCTACCCTTGGGTATACTTAGTAAGTGCCCTAATCTTGCGAGCCCTTCTCCTGTTTGTAGCCTGACTAGTGTCTGGTACTGATAGCAGTAACAGCTTAGCTATTGGATGAGCTGCTTTCTTTGCTGCTGTTAAGTCAGGTGCTAAGAAGGGTGCACAGCTATATCTCGATACTCCTAACCCTACCTTTGACGATCTATGCGCTAAGGGCGCAGAGGAGATCGCAAAGAAAGTGGGGGAGTGGTTTATTCGAGAGGTAGTGAAGGGGGAGCACCAGGAGCTGCTTGCGGCAGTAGAGGAGCGGGCGTCATGGCCTTATCGGCACGCGCTAGCAATGCGAAACGGCTATTTAGACGTTGCCACCCTTCACCAGATCATCTTGCCGAGACTGGTAGGGAAGAGGGTATACGTGCCATTGCTAGCGCTCAACCCTGCCGACCTTGCCGCAGTAACTAACCTAGGGCCACTCCATCCGTCTGCAGTCGGTAGAAATACCGCACTGACGATGTATAATGGGGTGGCATCTGGACTACCTGCTGTTTACAAGGACCCTGTAACAGCAGTCGTAGTCCCCAGGCTTACTTGGACTCCTAGCAATGGGAAGTAGCCAATGCCTGGAGGTAGTACCCAGGGGAAACCACTCTCACACAGTTTTAGTAAAAGCCATATTGGCAACGCGTGTGTAGAGTCCCCAAACGCCCCATTAGTAACTGCTACATGCGGTGAATCTGTAAGAGCCCATTATAGTACCATATTACTGCGACTAGGCGGGAGTCAGCGGAATTCACAAGCCGTAGCTGCCTAGTTAGCTGATTGTTGTTTTATACAGGGGCTTATCCTGTTTGATGTGGCTTGTAGTTATGTGCCGACTATAAGGAGGTATACCTACTGGCCCCACAGTCTCTTTCTAGCTGTAGGGGATGCTAACTTTAGGGAGCCTAGCTGAAAATGCCCACGTTGGCCACCCTAGTATGTGAGGTGCGCAACGCCCAGAGTTTGGTGGCTGACTCCTACCCGGGCTAACCTATTGTAAGGAGTCACCAGGTAAACCTGGTGGCTGATAACGACTGTTAAGGCATATAGGCCGTGAGACTTGATCTCGATATACCCGAAAGGGTGACAGTCTTCCGATAGCTATAGTTCTCGGCATAGGAGGAGACAGAACTGAAAGGAGCCGCCTTGGCAGCGTAGCTTAGGAATTACGACGATTAGCTCGGGAACTACCAAAGACCCGCCTTATCTCCGATGGGGCCACACGCAAACGGCGTCGAACAACTATTGCCGTACCACTGAAACACGTAATGCCTTTTAGACTTGAAAACACCTATTAACCTCGATTAGCAATCGGGGATGGTGTATTAGGGTCTACGCCTCATTGTCAGGTTGGCACCTTGCCTGGCAGTGTTGCGCATACTGGGTGATAAACGGTGTGCGTGTGTTTCAGAGGGTTAGATTCATGTCTAACATGGGATTCAAACCATATTGGTATATCCCTACAGCATGGGACAGCAAACCTAAACAGTGAGTGACCACACTGTCTAGTTTAGGCTGTTAGGTACCCTTTATCTGTGCTGATTCTCTTAATGCGACGCATATGTTCTGCCTAATTCCGATAGAGGAAGGGGTAGCCGTTACAGGGAGGGCTGAAACCCATTAACTGTAGGGTGTTGGGAGTTGTTCTCCTTCATCTAGAGACCCAGCAGAACTAGTTTGTAATGGGCGTCGCAGCGTAAGTCGTAGTAGAGACAACTCTGGGTTTAATCCCAAACTGGGGTAGTACTGGCTTGGAAACCGTTAAGGTACTAAACCAGTGAGATGTACTCGTATATGCAGCATTTCGGGGCCGCCGGCATAGTATTCTTGCTGGCATTAACTTGATAGGCCATGTGCCTATCAAGCGGCCTAGTTTCTAAGGGACCCACCAGTCTTATTGTTGGTTCGGGGTGATTAACCGTCCGTAACCTAGTTTAGTTGCTTGTGTACCCAACTAGTTGTGTAGTTACTTGTCGTTAGGGTGTGATAGGATCACCCGGGATATAGGGGTACGTTTGGCCGCGTACGAGAACCCTCCTGTCCCAATAGGTCCGGGGTACAGAGTAACTAAACGCTTATACTGGTGGGTGAGGCCCAGCCTTGTAGTATACTAACTGCCTGATTGAGTGAGTCGGGCTATGGTTAGTATACTATGTATGGTTTCAACCACTCAACATTAGGACCCACCGTGTTGCTTGGATTCGGGGGTGGATATCCTCGAGTGTTGAGAGAGTGAGTGCTTTCTCGCGCCACCTGGTATGATCTTCCTTATGGTTGCATTAACCGGGGAAGAGGGCTTTACCAATAGCCTTTCAAAAGCTAACGGGAGGTAGGGTTAACAACCTAGCGGAGCCCACGGAACGCTGACAATGGGGATCAACCCTGTCAAGGTAGTGACCCTGCCTTGGCATGCCCCGGCGTAGAGCGCGTGCTGCTAGGTGGTAAGTATGATCTAATCGTCGGGGGATGGGGCATACTAGAAGTGTACAGTCTCCAATGGAAACTAGCGCCCTGACGGACTAGTTTAATCCGTCATCCGATAACCCCTCCCTAACCCTGGGGTAGTAGGCTCTACAAACCCTAGCTTAGTGGTGAGGGGCGAAATCTCCAATCCGCTAGGTTAGGAGGAGTCTACTATCATTCTCTTCAGGGCGGGAGGAGGTGTTCCCTTGCCTAGCATGTGGAGTCGGCCCCCTGCCGTACACTACCATTCCCGCCTCTAGCGTTGAAAGAGGGTGTTAACCCGTACAGCATGGGATAATACTTCCTGTGCGCTGGCACGGTAGTAGCGGGCAGACAGGCAGAAATGTCAGAGAGGGGGATTTAACAGGCTGGATTATCACCCAGCTTGTGATCCCAGTGTTCGCCCTGACAAGTATACGCAATGTAAGCTTAGCGGCTGAACAACGCGAATGTCCTCACAGTAGGAAATCAGGGTACCAGATCGAACGGCAATACCCAGGGACTAAAAAACCCAATATTGGCTCGTGTTCCTGCACTACTGTGTTGTGCCTCATAGGGAAAATCAATGCATAACATACACTATCAGGAGGTCTCTCAGCGGTAGTATGTGGCGGCGCGGTAGAATGATTGCATGTCCCTTATGTGGAGGCTAGCTTGGGATAAGAAAGCGGTTTCACAACCGTGTACGACCTAAGTAAATAACGCATGTTTAAAGTGCGAAGAAATGGAGGAAGCATGGCGGGCAGCAGGGTTCCATAACGACGGGGGTGTGACTATATGATCAATGGTGACCCCACCCTGTCATCCGCAAGTAAGTTGGGAAACGTCTGGCTGTGCTTACTGTGCCCCTAAATCCTCATAATGGGTATCAGTGTAAGGTTCCAGAGGGGGAAGGCCCAGAAGTATCTAGAGTGACCACTAGGTGCCAAGGGTTGTGTACCTTTCTACAGTGAACACCAGTGACGGGCTCATAGGTTCCCATGTCCATACCTGATTATATCGGGTTCCTGCTCTTGTTGCGGTTAAGGTTGCCCCACATTGATCAGGATCCAGGTCGCCCCACCCGGTCGGTAGCCACGATCGAAGCGGCGCACCCTGGGCTTTTGGGGCCGGGGTGCGGGAGTGTGGCGTACCTAGTGAAAGGAGTCGTAAGTAATGGAGCATTTAAAGGCCTCCATGAAACTATGTCCCTGCGCAGTACAAATCGTCCATCAAGTCCAATTTGACAGGTTACTTTTGGATTAAGTCGTAGTAAGGTAGGGGTAGGTGAACCTGCCCCTAGTAAACATAGGGGCTAGTTTAAACCAATAGAACGGCGGGTTGTTGCCCCGAGAGTCAGTCCCCTAGTGTCAGGGTAGGGGGAGTAGGACCCAGTCTTGAAAACTGGGTTTCGTCCTTATGGGCGGCTCCCCTATTTAAGGCAAATGCCTGGTTCGTCAATCTAGTCTAATACTATAGGACATCTAGTTTAATTTAGGAGCGTAGTATTGGTTGAAGAAGGTGCCTACAAAGTGGCTAGCGTTCCTTTTGTGGTTTCTTGTAAACCTAGCCTTTTGGCCGGTGCTTATCTTCGCAGGACTCGTGGATCCACGGGACGGCATCCTTGGGTTTGTCTTCTGCGTAGGTGTGGCTCTTCTCTACACGGCAGGGGAAGACACTCCTAAGGGTGGAGGGATGTAAATCGCCGCTATGAGGCGTCGGCGCCCAACAGGGTAACCACCTGTCACAGCCGTACCAGTTGGTTAACCACCAACCAGAGCTGGATTGTTCCGCCAGACCGGCATCCTGGTGGGCAGGGGTGTCGTTTTTTTGGATTTTCCTATTGGCTTAGCCGGCTAGTAGGTTTTTAGAGAAAGAATGGGGGCTAGTTTAAACATAGTAGAACGGCTGACTTCCGATCAGAAGGCTTGTCTCCCATGAGGAGCAGTTGGTGATATAGAACGATAGGGTGTGCAGACCGCCTAAGAGCTGAAGCTCCCTCTATGTGTTCTAGGAAATAGGTGTTACAATGCCTCAAGTAGACTGCCTCCCATGGACGTTGAATGGGGTATTTAAGTATGAATGCCACCCTAGTTTAAGTCGAGAACGAGGGACTCTCAATCCCTAGGTTAGTGGTGGTGTCTTAATTAGGAGGTGTGATAGGCGGTGGCTTTATGCTACGTCCCATAAGGACATCGCCATTATGTATTTCCTATTTGGATGAATAGGTGGTATCTTTGGTATGGCTCTATCAGGCCTTATGCGGAAGAGACTATCCCGACCTAACCCTAAGATCACTGGTCACATCTATAATGTGATAGTGACAAGACACGCCTTGATAATGATCTTCTTCATGGTAATGCCTACACTGATAGGTGGATATGGTAACTACCTTATCCCCCTTCAGGTAGGTATCCCTGACTTGATCTTCCCTCGACTCAACCTGCTTAGCCTATCCCTACTACCAGGAGCCTTGCTGTTCCTGTTTGTGGGCATAGTATCTAGTGGGGGGTCTGGAACGTCATGGACGGCATATCCTCCCCTTAGGACAGAGGGGCATTATGGAATCTCTGTTGATTTTACCATCATCAGACTCCATATTGCCGGGGTATCTAGCTTGGTGGCATCACTCAACTTCATAACCACTATCCTAAAGGGTAAGGGGCCTTCAACCTTGGAGAGCCTCTTACTCTTAGGGTGGACTATGATCGTGACATCATTCTTGCTAGTACTCAGTCTCCCTGTCCTGGGGTGTGGATTGACAATGCTCCTGATGGATCGAAATGATAACACCTGCTTCTTTGACGCAGGTGGAGGAGGTAATGCTCTTCTCTATCAGCATCTCTTCTGGTTCTTTGGACACCCGGAGGTATACATCTTAATCCTTCCTGCCTTCGGGATTGTTAGACATGCATCGATCCTAGTGTCAGGAAAGGATGAGATTGATACTTACCTCGGTATGGTATATAGGGTCCTAAGCATCGGGCTCATCGGGACTGTAGTGTGGGCACACCACATATACATTACCGGTATTGATGCCGACTCTCGGGCCTACTTCACGGGGGCCACGATGGTAATTGCCATCCCAACCGGCATTAAGGTATTCACCTGGTTGCTCACCCTATCCGAGACGAACATCCGAGCAAACCCTGTGGTTAGATGGATCATAGGGTTCCTCTTCATGTTCACGGTAGGGGGTGTTACTGGGGTGATCCTGTCGAATGCCATTTTGGATGTGGACTTCCACGATACATACTTCGTGGTAGCTCATTTCCACTATGTGCTTTCAATGGGGGCGGTGTTCGGCATCTTCACTGGAATCTCTGTTTACTGGCCAGTGGTGAGTAAGCTGGTCTACAACAGAGAGAAGATGCAGTCATTCTTCCTGCAGTTCTTCGTAGGGGTGAACACTACGTTCTTCCCTATGCACTTCCTAGGGCTGCAGGGTTGCCCCCGGAAGTACAAGCAGCTATCGGACAAGTTCCGGTTCCTAGTGAAGCTTAGATCACTGGGATCAGCCATGGCAAACGTTAGGATATGGTTCTTTATGACTATATTCATGGAGACCATAATCTCGTTTCGAATGATTGCTGTGATTAACTCATTCACTAGGAGGTGTGAGATGCGAGTAGAGCACACTGCTCACTCTTTCGTGAGTGGTGTTGCTGTATATCATGGGCTTAGAAAGGGCCCCGTGGCTGGTATACCTCCTCTCGGGAGGCCCCCAAAGCCGTCTCGGTATGAGCGGTTCTTGGAGGACTTTAACCGAGAGTGGGGTTATGGTCGGGGTTGGGAGAGGCCTTTCTAACCCAATTGTCACCTAGTTTAAACCATAGAACGCTGCTCTTGGGAAGCAGTAGTTAGTGTGGCAAGGGGTAGTAAGATAAGTAGTCGGCCAGACTCATCCTCTGGTAGTGAGGTGAAAGCCCTCCAACCCCTCTTCATGGTGGGCTAGTTTAAATAGAACGCCTTGCTCCGGACTTGGAAGTTAGTCCCACCATGATTTGTAATAGCCTCTTAGTAGGTTATCTTATAGCAATTGATAGTAGGCAGTTTAAGGCTCTTTAGTATAAGCAAAGTACGGCTCATTGTCGATGAGCAAGTTCCCGAGCCTTATCTTTATAGTAGTAATACTGCTACTATATCTCTTCTTCCTCCTGCAGAGTGTAGCTTACTTCACTCTGCTGGAGCGGCATATTCTGGGTCTCACCCAGAATCGGTTCGGTCCTAAGAAGACAAGCTGGTATGGGCTACTCCAGCCCATTGTGGACGGGGTTAAGTTGCTCAAGAAGGAGCAGATCTTGATCTTCAACTGTACACCTAGGGTGTTCCTAGGGGTAACAGTCTTGAACTTCGGTCTATTCTACATTGAGTTCTTAACCCTGCCTTATCCCTTCCAGTTTGTCTTCATGAACTGGGGTTACCTTATGGTGATACTTCTTGTTGGAGTTAATCTCACCTGTATCCTTATAGGTGGGGTGTACTCTAAGAGGAAGTATGCCTTCTTAGGTAGCATGCGAAGGGTGGTAGCAAGCATTTCATATGAGGTAACATTCAACCTTAATATGCTACTCTTCATGCTATACCACAAGTCGTACGGTGTGAAGAACATTAGGAATGTAGGCCTCCTAGTGTTTTTTATGGCCTTCTTCATAAGGGTCCTGGTGGAGCTTAGTCGAACACCTTTCGATTATAGTGAGTCCGAGAGGGACCTAGTATCTGGGTTTAACACTGAGTATAGTAGAGCTAGCTTCGTACTTCTATTCTTGAAGGAGTATGGCTCTCTACTGTTCTTTAGTGTTCTAACCAGCACTTTGTTCTTTGGAGGTTACTTTATCGCCAGGGTGTGCGTCTTCTGCTTTATCATTCTCTTGCGGAGAAGGCTACCCCGACTTCGAACTGATGCTACCATGAGTCTAATATGGTTAGTGCTCTTTTTCCATATTAGAGTAGGGCTCTTTTGTACATTCTACATGTTTGTACTATAGGGGTCCTAGTTTAAGCTGAGAACGACAGTCTGTAAAACTGGGAGTTAGTGATCCCTTATTGCTTTGATATACCTCTTGTTATTAACACTATCTATTATAACAAGGTGGTTTGTAGTGGTCAATCCGATTGGCGGATTAACTATCATCGGGATTAAGCTCAACTGAGGGATAAGAGAACTACAACTAAGGGTGATATTACTGGTATTAGTACTACCGGTGCTAATAGGTTGTATACCCTACATCTTTATGCTAGGAGTCTCTGGCATCACCCTAGTATCACTATCTATTACACTTTGATTAACCAGGTACTGGGGCATATCTTATAGTAGGGAGAGCTTCTATAGGGGAAGATGGCTGGTAGCAGTCGGGGTCTTCTTGTTTAACGTGTTTATCATAACCCTTCGACCGGTAACCCTAACCCTGCGGGTGTTTATCAATGTAAGGTTGGGGCATTTCCTTATACTTCTAGTCCATATACAAGGATGACCGCTAAGCATGCTGTGGATAATTGAGAGCTTTGTATACGTAGTACAGTCTTTTGTATTCATTACACTAGTACTTTCATACTTAGAGAGTTTATAGAGTCCCGAGTTTGAGCTTTAAGAACGTCTCACTTACGATGAGAAGGTTAGTGGGCTCTGATCAGTTACATGCGAAACCTAGCCGTGGTTTATGCTTGTACACCTAGTCTAGGCTATGCCTGGAATCTGGGATCTTTCCTAGGTCTGTCTCTAGTTGTGCAGGTAGTAACAGGACTACTACTCCTGCTCAACTATAACAGCCTAGAGAGGTTCGAGGCAATCCAGTTCATCTTGTATGAGGTGCAGCTAGGTTGGCTGATGAAGATTGTACATAGCAATAATGCTAGTATGATCTTTATCTTGCTCTATCTGCATCTCTACAAGAACCTGGCTGTCTCGGGCTACCGGCTACGAGGAGCCTGGAATAGCGGTATTACTATGATGTTGCTCATCATAGGTGCTGCTTTCACAGGCTACGTGCTGGTAGGGTCCCAGGTGTGGTCATGGGTTACGAGGCTGATCACCAGGTTGCTAAGGGTTGTTCCTCTTGTGGGGGAGCGAGTCTTGTACTCTGTGTGGGGAGGTTATAGAATAAGGTGGGTAATATACCAGACTATGTTGGTAGTTCACTTCATTCTACCATTCATAGTTCTAGGTATGCTGGTTATTCACCTTAACTTCCTACACTACACGGGGAGTACAGGGTCTTCGCCGACTCACAGTAGTTTGGGTAAGGTAACCTTCTACCCTTACTACTGGGGGAATAATGCCACGAACCTGGTGGTCTACCTGGTAGCCCTGCTCAGAATGGCTGCTAGAGGAGGGTTGTTGGTCTTCTTCACCTTACATCTCACTCTTATGGGGTGGAATGTGGAGGTGGGGGAGGCTTTCAACCTGGCCCTTCGAGCTTGGTGCTCTTTGTTTAGGGGGGTAGTTAGGGTACTCCCTCTTCCTTTTACTAGATCTCATCTAGTGGGGGAGGATGGGTATCTTAATACTAACCCTATAACTTATGGTATCATTCTCTACGGGCATCTAGCAGCCATCCCTAGGCAGGTAGAGATGGGCCTTCCCTATCACTCTGCTGACCTGCGAGAGGCCATCGAGAAGCTGGGGTATGTACCTCTCTTGAACATACACCAGTGCCGGCCTTCTTGGTGGAGGTCTAAGCAGGGGAAGGCACACAGCCTACACAGGGAGGCTAGTAGGGTTCTATCGGGTGGTGCCTATAGATACCAGCTGTTTGTCTCTTCTCGTTCTGCCTTCGACACTTGGGCGAAGAGTAAGCATGGCAGACGGCTGGGGGGCTATCTTAAGGTGCACGCACACTACCTTAGAACTAACAGCTTGCTCCCTGTGGCAGGTGTCTCCTACTGCATGATAGCCACGTTCCATCAGGCAGGTACGGGACATGCTGGCCAGCCCTTAGTCTAATGCATGCTAGTTTAAATAGAACGGCTGACTCTGGATCAGCTAGTTAGTCATGCATGATCAGTTACATGCGAAACCTAGCCGTGGTTTATGCTTGTACACCTAGTCTAGGCTATGCCTGGAATCTGGGATCTTTCCTAGGTCTGTCTCTAGTTGTGC
>Ga0207710_10000689_pt1 | contig 18942 bp, 15 predicted proteins | sample KBSS24metaG_FD_184400 | JGI IMG/M metagenome (GOLD analysis project Ga0207710, IMG submission 184400) | Switchgrass rhizosphere microbial communities from Kellogg Biological Station, Michigan, USA - KBS S2-4 metaG (SPAdes) (version 2) | ecosystem: Host-associated > Plants > Roots > Rhizosphere...
CCGGGTGCGAAAACGTGGCAGCAGTTCAAGTATGGGTATGGCCCGCACCTGGATGGCCTGTTTTCTCAGTCCAACTTCGGAGTGGTCACGAAGATGGGCTTCTGGATGATGCCGGAACCGGAGGCCTTCCGTTCAGGCACGGTAATGGTGTACCGGTATGAGGATCTGTTCAAGCTGGTCGACATCCTGGCGTACTTCGAGAATCTGAAGGTGATGAGCGCGACCACGCGCGTGGAGAGCCCCCTTCTGTTTGGGGCGTTCAAGGCGCCGCCACCCAGTCCCGAGTTGGCCGCGCTGCGCGCCAGAAACCCGGGTCGGGAAGAATACGAAGCCTTTGCTGCAAACAACAACGTCCCGTACTGGTCGGTCATCCTGCGCTTTTATGGTTCACCGAAGGTAACGGCCGCGCATTGGGAGTACGCCCGGGAGAAGTTCGGCACCATCGCCGGTGCGAAATTCAAGGATGGCGACTTTTATGAATTCCCTTTGAGTGAGGTCGCGGTCAACCAGATCATGGATAAAGCCCCGCTCGGTATTCCGAGCCTGGAGGCGTTTTCGATGGGTGGGCGCACGCCGACAAACCCGACTCCGAGCAACGGGCACATGTGGTTTTCACCGATCATTCCGATGTCCGGCGAGGCGGTCCAGGAATGCGAGAAGGTGTTCCGCGAGGCGTTCAAGGAATGGGGTGTCAATCCGCTCGGACTGCCGTTGCCGCAGCTCTACCACGAACGCACGTTCTTCCAGATCTATGGTTTTCCGATCAGCCATGATGCCGAGACGAATCGGAAGAATCGCGAGACGTTCAAGCGCATGATTGCGCTTGCAGCAGAGCATGGTTGGGGCGAGTATCGCACCGCGCCGGCCTTCATGGATGCCTGTGCGGATACCTACTCATTCAACAATCACGCGCTCAGGCGACTGCAGGAAAAGCTGAAAGATGCCGTTGATCCGAACGGGATCCTCTCGGCCGGTCGCTATGGCATCTGGCCTGAACATCTGCGGAAAACACGTCATGAATAAAGTTGGGTACTGCTCGGCGGCCCTGCTCCTCGGCGTTTCCCTTGGCACGCCCGTGCGCGCGCTCGCCGCTGACGCGGCGACCGTCGAGAAAGGCAAACAGGTGTTCCAAACCTGGTGTGAGGCGTGTCATGGCTCGGGCGGGGACCGACCCGGGACACTCGGACTCGAAGCGAAGTACGGCGGCAAGATTCCGGCAAGGCTCGAAGATCGCAAGGACTTGACGGCGGACTTCCTCAAGCTCTACGTACGCAATGGGTTTGCGATGATGGCGCCCTTTCGCAAGACGGAAATCAGCGACGCGGACCTGGCGGCGCTCACTGCCTATCTCACACGGACGCGAAAGTAGAAGGCTGGGACCGCGTTCGCATCGAGATTGCGAGCGCGATGAGGCTGAGGGCCATGATCGCCATGGCCATGGGTCGACCCTGGGCATCGTGAAAGACCCCCACTATGGCACTGCTCACGGTTCCAAAAACAAACTGTACGACGCCGACCAGTGCCGAAGCAGCGCCGGCCTGATGACCGGCTGACGAGATGGCCCCCGCCATTGCGTTGGCGGCGATGAGGCCGATGGTGGCCATCAGCACGAACAAGGTCACGACGAACATAGCGACACCGCCCACGCCTGTGAGCACGTTGGTGAGCAGGACAGCCGAGCAAACCACACTGAGCGTCACACCCAAGCTCATCATTTGAGAAGGCGTTCGCCATCGAAGCAGCCATGAATTGAGCTGCGAAGCAAGGGCCGTGCTGATGGCGATCACGCTGAAAATCAGGCCGGCAGTGGCCGGCTGCAGGCCATAGTGCTCGACTACCACGGCGGGTGCCCCGGTGTTGTAGGTAAATTGATAGGTGACGGCACATGCGCCGATGATTGCACAGGCCGCAAAACGTCCCTGGCGGAGCAACCCACCGTAGGTGGAGAACACTCTGGAGACAGGCAAGCGTGTGCGGCGCTCTGGAGACAGCGTTTCCGGCAAACAGGCAGCAACCGCCAGCATCACGATCGCACCGAACGCGCTCATGACCAGGAAGATCGCACGCCAACTCCATATTGCGAGCAAGGCCCCGCCCACGGCCGGAGCAATAACTGACATGAGCGCCATGAACATGATGGCAGTGGAGAAGACGCGGGCCGTACTGCGCTCATCGCTGATATCGACCACGGCCGAGCGTGCGAGCACGATTGCCACGCCGTAGCAGACCGCCTGGATCAGGCGAGCGATCAGGAATGTAACCATATCGGGCGCGAATGCCGCTGCAAGAGCCGCGCAGCAGTAACCCGCCATGCCGATGAGAAGTGGTCGGCGCCGTCCCCATCGGTCCGCGAACGCACCGAAGATGAGCTGCGCAAGCGCCAACCCCAAGAAGACGACCGTCAGGCTCAGCTCCGCACGCAAAGCGGAGGTTCCGATCGACTGTTGTATGAGGGGCAGCGCAGGCAACGACAGATCTACCATGGAGGGGCCGATGGTAAACATCAGGCCCGTCACGATCGCGAGCAGCCCGGTTCGAATGGGTGGCTCGTGCGAGCTCATGGCGACCTCTTCGATAGATACGCGGCAAGCGCGTTGAGATCCTCGTCGCTGATCTCCGTCTTGCGGAATGGCGGCATCACCGACACGCCGCGGCGCACGTACATTTTCACCAAGTCGGCTGTCAGGTCGTTACGCTCTTCCAGAAGTGCAGGGACGGAACCTTTGTATTTAGCCTGCAGTGCGCCGGTACCCGGCTTGTCTGGACCAACACCGTGACAGGCGATGCACCACCGCGTGTAGACCTGATGCCCGCGATCGTCTGCGAGCACTGCAGGAGACACAGCGGCGAACGCGACACCTGCGAGTAATACTCGGGCGAAGCTCATTACGATCTTCCATCGCGTAAGTGTTTGGGCCAGATACCACAACGACCGGCAGCCAGGATGCCGTTAGGATCGAGAGCGTCCTTGATTCTCTCGTACAAGGCGCGCAGCGCGTGATTGTTATATGAGTAGACGTTCATGACGTCATCCATGAAGGCCGGAGCAGTTCGGTACTCGCCCCAGCCATGTTCGGCCGCGAGCTTGATCATCCGGCGCACGGTCTCGCGCGTTTTGCGATTCACCGCCGGATCCTCACTCACCTCGAAACCGAACAACAGATAAAAGGCTCGTGGCGAATAGAGTTGGGGAAGTGCCCGATACAGGGGCGCCACGCCCCACTCTCGGAATGCCCCTGCGAACACCTTTTGTGCTTCGAGCACGGCTTCGGCAGACAGGGGCAATATCGGCGAGAGCCAGAAATGGCCGTGGCTGCCGACCGGCTTGTTCGGTGAGCGAGCGCCCACGAAGAATGCACCGAGGGAAGGAATGCCGAGAGAGGCCTTGTCCTTGACGGCCTCGGCCTGAGCGTCAGTCAGGGGGAAAGTGAGTCGATCGCCTTTGGCGAACTGCACATCGGGGATGGCGCTCCTGAACACGCGCATGGCGTGGGTCCACTGAGCTTCGACTACCTCGGTGCCACCGTAGAACTTCAGGTCAATCGTCCAGTATGGCAGGTCATTTTTGCGACCGTACGCTTCGAGCTCCTCCGGGCTCACTCCCGGTTTGTCCAACAGCGCGGCATGCTCAGGTTCCGGCGGCATGCCGAAGACCCGACCGAGCTGCAGTGGGCTGCCGATGCGCGTCGTCGCCATCATTGCGTTGGTGTTGTTCAGAACGCTGAAGGCCTTCATCAAGGGCACGAGATCGGCGTGTCGTGAAACCATCACAGTGCCCGAGAGGTACGCTTCAGGTTCTGCCATCAGCCAGAAGCCCATCTTGGTAACGACACCCGAGTTACCCTGAGAGAAGATCCCGTCGACGTCGGGCCCAAATCCGTAACGCGACTGTTGCCAGGTCTTGGCGCCCGGCAAGGCACCCATTCCAGTGCGCACCAGGTCACCGTTCGCCAACACGACTTCCATTCCACAGTGAGCGGCGAAGTGATCGCGAAACGGGTTCATGGTGTAACCGTTACCGTGATCGAGGGCGTTGCCGATGAGGCTGCCCCAGCCCGGATCCGGACAATCGATCCACAACTTCAACTTGTTGGCGCGGATGTGGCGATAGAGGTCGAAGTAGCTGACCCCGGGCTCGACGAGACAGGATGCGGCCTGTTCGTCGATCTCCAGTATCCGGTTCATGCGCTTGAGGTCCAGGACGACGCTGCCCGAATAGACGGGCGCTGCTCCGCCGTAGCCGAGATTACGGCCCGTGGAAATCGGGTAGATCGGAATCTTGTGTGCGTTGGCAATGCGCAGAATGGCCTGAACCTGCTCGACGCTTTCCGGGGAGACGGCGGCGGAGGCCAGGCGCTCCTCGGCCTCACCCCAGAACGGTGAGTAGGCGTCCCGATAGAGGTACAGGTCTTCCTCGGACGTGAAAACCCACTGCTGACCGACGACGCCCTCGAGCTCGCGGACGGCGGCTGAAAATGCTTTCGGATCGATCCCGTGAGGGACTCTCATTCTGATGTGCCTCTAATGCAGGAGGGCTGGCTTACAGGAGCATAGGAGGATGGCATGGCCAATTGCCCTACCGGCTCGATAGGTCAGTCGGCAAATCCGATCCCGAAACCGCCGTCCACGGCAATGTGCTGCCCAGTCACGAAGGCGGCGGCGGGTGAGGCGAGGAAAAGAGCGAGGCCCTGCAGATCTTTGGGAAATCCCACGCGATGCATTGGGATCAGCCGCCCTACTCCGGCCTGTACGTTCGGATCGTGGCCGAAGCCTCCGCCGATGTTGGTCACTACGAATCCGGGCGCGATGGCATTGACGGTCACGCCGTCTGCGGCGAGCTCCAGCGCCGTATGGCGCACAAAATGCGCGACTCCGGCCTTGGCGGCCATGTAAGCGGTACCGATCAGCGGCTCACATTTGAAAGCGGCCAGGGAGGTCGTGACGATGATCCGGCCTGATTTGCGCGGCCGCATGTGGCGGGCCGCGGCCCTTGTAGTCGCAAACACGGCAGTGAGGCTGATGTCGATGACCCGGCTCCAGCGCTCGGTCGTATAGTTCTCGAGGGCTCCGTCGGGCAAGCGCTTGCGCTCGGGGCCGGGGGCAATAAAGCCGGGACCCGGATCGATGCCGGCATTCGCGAACACGACATCGAGCCGACCATAACGGGCGGCAGCCGAGTCTATTTCCCGATCGAGAGCGGCGTGATCGGTGACATCGAGGACCGCGCCGGTGACCTCACGACCCAATGCTCGCAGGCGACGCGACTCGGTTTCGATGCGTTCGCGATTCATGTCGAGCATCGTTACGCGCGCGCCGGCTTCTGAGAGGATCTCCGTGAACCCGAGCCCGATGCCGCTGGCACCGCCCGTGACCACGACTCCGTAGTCCTTCACATTGAACATATCGAGGTAACTCATACGCGATGCTCCTCAAACGTCAGTCGTTCGGAATGACAGCCGGCGGCGCCGGTTTGCCCAGAATGAGATCCGCTGCTTTCTCGGCAACCATGACCACCGGTGCGTGTGTGTTACCTCCAACGATCGACGGGAATATGGATGCATCAGCGACACGGAGCCCCCTCACGCCTCGCACACGCAGCTCGGGGTCAACCACCGAGTTCTGATCAACACCCATACGACAGGTACCGCAAGGATGAAAGACGGTTCCGCAGGTGCGGCGAATGTATTGTTCCAATGCGTCATCGTTGCAAACATCCGGGCCCGGGGCAATCTCTCGACCGTGCTGGGTCGCAAACGCAGGCGCTGCGAGAATACGGCGCCCAAGCTTCAATCCCTCAATGAGCGGTGGCAGATCACGAGGATCGGTCAGGAGTTGAGGATCAATGCGGGGCGCGGCGCGAGGATCGGAGCTGGCCAGCGTAACGCTGCCGCGGCTGTGAGGGTGCAGCAAAGCGACGTTGATGCCGTATCCATGGCCGAACGGAATTGGAAAGCCCGATGCGTTGCGATGGGCGGGAATGAAGATGATCTGCAGGTCAGGTCGATCGAGGTCCGGCCATGTGCGCACGAATCCATGCGCCTCAAATACATTGCTGGCAAGCGGTCCACGCCGCATGGCGAGATACTCGAACAGATTCCAGACGGCTCGCGGGAAGGCCTTCAGGGAAAGTCCGTAGGAATCGGGAGCACTCGTGCGGACCATCAAGGTGGTTGCAACGTGATCCTGGAGATCCTGACCGACCGCCGGCAGTGCGTGTGTGACCTCAATTCCATGCTCGCGCAGCGTGCCTTGCGGGCCTACCCCTGAGCGCATGAGGATCGTCGGCGAGCCGAAAGCACCCGCGCTGAGGACAATCTCTCGATTGGCCACCAGGGTCCGCAATTGACCGCCGCTCTGTATCTCTACTGCGCACGCGCGTCCGTCCCGGATGACTACTCGATTGACGAGTGTGTCTGTCACGACGCTGAGATTCGGCCTGCCGCGAATCGGCTGTAGAAAAGCGGAAGCGGCAGACTCACGACGACCGTTGCGGATGGTGGCCTGACGCGCGCCAAAGCCTTCCTGGCCTGCGCCGTTGAAGTCTGCGCGCGGTTTGAAGCCCAGGGTGGCTGCCGCAGCGACGAATTTCTCCACGAGGGGGTTACGACGGGCAATGTCAACAACCTGCATCGGACCCTTCGAGCCGTGATAAGGCGAAGTCGGCCACGCTGCGTTGGCCTCCGAGCGGATGAAATACGGCAGCACTTCCGAATACGACCAACCTCGATTGCCGGCTCGCGCCCAATCGTCGAAGTCCAGGTGATGGCCGCGAATATAAACCATTCCATTGATTGAGCTGGTTCCGCCGAGCACGCGACCGCGCGGCAGCGGCAGCCTTCGGTCCGCGAGTTGGGGCTGGGGGATGCTCGCGAAATTCCAGTTGAAACGCGGGTGGCGAATGAGTGCGCCCACGGCCGCCGGCGTTCGAATGAGCCACGAGGCATCTTCGGGCCCGGCTTCAATGAGAACTACGCGAACGGCTGGGTCCTCGGACAGGCGGTTTGCAAGCACGCAACCGGCGGAACCGGCGCCGACGATGAGGTAATCACAGGTCGCGGGAATAGCCATGAATCAACAGCGGCGCAGCAGCGCTAGGCCCACTCCATTCGCCAGGCGTTACCGTCTCTCACCACCCAACCACCCGTTGCGCCCCCGAAGTGAGAGCCCAACACGAGCGCCTTACGCCCTTCGTATTTGCTGAGAAAGTTTCGCCTCGTGCGCCGCGCCTGTTCGTGATCGCTGCAGAAGTGGGTACGCCAGTCTGGTTCGGCACATTGAATGGGGTGGTGCATGACATCGCCCGTAATCAGGGCATGATGGTCATTTGATTGGATGTGCACGCTGACGTGGCCCGGCGAATGGCCGGGTGTGGGTTCGAGGCTCACCTCAGCGCACACCTGATGATCGGAATCGATGAGGTCTACGCGGCCCGCCTCGAACAATGGCTCTATCGACTCACGAACGTGCGGTGCGGGCTCACCCACGATCTGCTGGAGGTGTTGCCACTCCCGCCGTCCGAAAAGATATCGCGCTTGCGGAAAAGTCGGAACCCAACGGCCGCGCTCCAGGCGTGTGTTCCAACCGACGTGGTCGTGGTGCAGATGCGTACACAACACGGTGTCGATTTGCCCAGCGCTGCAGCCAATCGAATGCAGATCTTCGAGAAACGTGGATTGGACATTGGCAAATACGGCGTGCTCGCGCTCTTTGTCGCGGCCGAGGCAGGTGTCGACCAGGATTCGTCGCTCGGGAGTCGTGATGAGGAAGGCCTGGAACGCCAACAAAATTTCGCCCCGCTCGGTCGCATGGTCGGGTACCAACCAGCCATGCCGTTGGACGCCCTCCGGGGTCCCTTCGAGGAACAGATTGGAGGGCGGGTCGATCAGCGGCCACATCTCGACGATCCGCGTAATGCGGGCGCGACCGATCTGCCAATGACGAATGAGATCTGTGCTCACGACTTACCTGCCCAAGCTCTGGCAGCACCCTATCGCCGGCGGGGCCTGAGCTCACCTGCCTATCTCGACGACAGGTGGAGGGCCCAGGATGGGCTGACAGCATGGCACCATGGATCGGAAACCGAGCAGGTAGACATCATGACCCAGGAATTCATCGGCGCCCTGCGCAACCAGCCCTACACGTATCACCCGGGTTGGGGCGGACCAGAGTACACGTCGTGGCAGGACGAGCAGCTCTCCTGGAAGAACACTTGCTACATCGGCGACTGGTCCTTCCTGATGGATATTGAAGTCAGCGGGTCAGATGCGTTGCGCTTGTTCCGCGAAACCGCGGTCAACAGCTTCGAGAAGTTCGAGGTGGGCCAAGCCAAGCACGTCATTCAATGTAATCAGGCGGGCAAGGTCATAGCCGAAGGGGTGTTGATGCGGATGGCCGCGGACGTGTTCCGAACTCAATCGACACCCGCACTGTACTCGGCATTCCTGCTCTCCAAGGGTGGGTACGAGGCGCGCTGGCGCCATCTCGATACATTTCAGTTTCAGGTATCGGGACCCAAGGCGCTGGCAGTCTGCGAGCAGGCCACAGGCGAGTCGCTGCGCGATGTTGGATTCATGCGGTTTAAATCCGTGCAGATCGCGGGCAGGCCGGTCTATGCTCTGCGGCAGGGCATGGCTGGCGAGATCGGGTTCGAGCTACACGGTGATCGCAATGATGCTGCCATCGTACATGGCGCGGTCATGGAGGCGGGCAAAGCGTTCGGTATTCGCCGATTGGGGCATCGGACAGCGATGATCAATCATCTCGAAGCGGCCTTTCCGACCGGAATGTGGCACTACCTGGCCGACATGTTCTCACCGGAGCTGGCGGGTTACGGGCCGTTCGTGGTCGCCAACTTTGATATAGGTGGCCTGATGCCGGCACTGCGCGGGAGCTTTGAGGGCCGGGATCTCAGCGACTACTTCCTCAGCCCGCTGGAGCTCGGGTGGGGTAAGAGCGTGAAGTTTGATCATGAATTTGTGGGGCGCCAGGCTCTCGAGCAGGAAGCCGCAGCGCCACGACGGAAACGAGTGACGCTGGAGCTCGACCCGGCCGATGTCATCGCAATTTACGCTTCGCTGTTCGAAACAGGCGAACCGCCGTTTCTGTTCATGGACATTCCTCACCAAACACGCTTTGTTACATGGGCCGATGCGGTTATGAAGGACGGTCGATGTGTAGGAATATCGAGCGTTCCGGGCTACAGCCTGCATTTTCGCAAGATGCTCACCCTGGCATTTCTGGACGTGGCTCAGGCCGCGCCGGGTAATCGAGTTGAGATCATTTGGGGGGATCCGGGCTCGCGGCAGACGCGCATTCGCGCGACCGTGGCTCCAGCGCCGTACAAACAGGACACGCGCCGGTCGGACCTTCAGGCGATGGCTGCAGGGGTCTGAAACAGGTGTCGGCGCGAGCGCGCATGCGAGCGAGGACTTGGATGGGCAGATCACGCAACGGATTCACTGCACACTTCGGTCGCCGGAAAGTCTTGTTCGTGTTTTGAATATACGCGCCCCTTCTACGCATGCTGAGATCAACTCCGATTCGGCAATGCTTGGCCCCCAAGCGTCCGGAGGAGGGACGGATTCACGCTGGCACGACTGCGAATGGATGTTGATTTTGTCGGACATGGCCACTCCGGTTTCATATTTTTCCGCCCCCCGTGGGCATCTCGGCAAACGCCCGGTGATGTCCGCTCGCCAGGCTGAGTCGGTCCCTTATATACAGTTCCTTTTAGTCCAGATACCTGGGAAAGCGGGGGAGCGCCTGAATGTCTCGTGGATCGTGCTGGATAACCAGGCGTCCGCGAGTTCTCTCCAGGATGGCCTCCACCCTTGCGAACGAAGCTATCGTGTCTGCACGACTCGCATTCAGTGCCATGACCTTTGAGCCGAAGAAGTTGGACTCGTTCCGATCGGAGCGCAGGTGAAACAGATCGCCGGAGAGGAGAATGGTACCCCCATGATCGAGCTTAAGCGCCAGCGACTGGTGCCCGGGCGTATGCCCTGGCGTTGCCAGGATTCGTACCAATCCGTCGTGGAACACATCCAGATCTCGGTCGATGTACAGGGTGCGCGCGTTCTTATATTCAGAGAACGAGTCGACCAGCACAGCAAACGGACTCGGCGTTTGGAGTGCCCAGTCCAGCTCCTTTTTGTTGATGATCCAGGTTGACCGTGTAAACAGATTCGCGTTGCCAGTATGATCGAGGTGCAGATGGGAGAATGCGACATAGGTGACGTTGGCCGGCTCGAGGCCGATCTCCCGCAGGCTCTCGACCAGGCGTGTGCTGACATGAAGCGTAACGCCCTTATCGTTGTGCACGGCTGGCTTCCCGACCAGCGCATCGCCGAGGCCTGTGTCCCATAGCAGATAGCCTTTCGGATGCTGCACGAGGAAACATGGATCGACCAGGTGGCCAGCCTTCCCGTCATAGTCGCCCGTATCTGAGAACGGGGCCAAATCCTCGATGTCCAACGCGCCACAGTCGATGGTATAGAGACGAACAGCCGCCGAGGCGCACAGTGGCGAGAGCGTCAGCGCGACGATCAAAAGGATCCGGCATGCGACCAAACACACAGATGCGGACCGACCCGGAGTTGCGCCGGTCTGGCCAACCGCGACATGCGAACGGAATGGTAAAAATCCGAGCAGTTGCCTAAGTGCGTTCATACTTCGGACACTGAGTAATTGGCCACGCACATCCCCCTGCGTGACAGCTTATGACGTACGGAGTCGCCGGCGACCTACCTCAAAGATAGGCAACCGGCTCGTGGCAGACGCGCATTCGCGCGACCGTGGCTCCAGCGCCGTACAAACAGGACACGCGCCGGTCGGACCTTCAGGCGATGGCTGCAGGGGTCTGAAACAGGTGTCGATGTTCCAGAAAGACGTCCCGCAGCGTGCGCGGAGGCCGCCCAAGAATTCGCTGAACGTCACTCGACCGCACTTCGAAGAAGCCGCCGCGCATTCCCTGCTCATACGAAATGATGTCATCGATCGAGGACGTGCCGACCCCCGGTGTGTTCATGCGCTCGACATAGCGCTGGGGGGTTCCAGCCGCGGCGAGTGCCGCCGCTTCTTCTGCATCACTGATGACCACGAATTCAACGGGTCTTCCGCTCATCTCGGCCGTCAGCGCCGCCGCGTCTCTGAACGAGAGCAACTCGCTGCCGGCCACTTCGTACGTTTGGTTCTCATGACCAGCTGAGGTCAGCACTTTTGCGGCGACGGCGACACAATCCAATTTGGAAACGAACGGACTGCGTCCATCGCCTGCACAACAGACCCATTTTCCAATTGCAAGCATGCGCGGGGCGATCTCCGTCACGACGGCCTCGGCATACAGGCTGTCACGCAATATAGTGTAAGCAGCACCACAGGAGCTGAGGATTGCTTCGGTGCGCAGATGATCCGGGATGACAATTGCCGGGTTGTCGGTGCGGGCACCGCCGCTCGAGGTGTAGACGATATGACTCACACCAGCGGCCCGCGCAGCTACAATAGCGCGATAGTGTTGCTCTGCACGCCGACCGACACTCAATGTGCTGATCATCAGCATCTTCTGCCCGCCCGCGAAAGCACGAGGCAGCGAGTCTGGATCGTCGAAATCTCCGTATCGTACCTGGGCACCCAGTGCAGCCATCTCGGCAAGGGATTTCGGATTGCGCGTCACGAGGATCAATTCCGTCGGGCGAACGTGTTGGCACAGAAGATTCGTGACCAGGCGGCCGAATTTTCCTGATGCGCCGGTGATGATGATAGACATTTCGACCTCCGCGGGTTTGGCGTGAGTGTGTGCTCAGGAATGAACGAGTGGACCTATCTTGCTGATAGGTTGCGGGATCGCCGGAACGCTGCATCCACCGCATTGGACAGCAACATAGCAATCGTCATTGGGCCGAGGCCGCCCGGCACGGGAGTAATCCACCCCGCACGCTGAGACGCCTCGTCATATTCAATGTCACCCACCAGCTTGCCGTCCGCACCGCGGTTGATGCCAACGTCAAACACAGCAGCGCCCTGCTTTATCCAGTCACCCGAAACAAACCCGGCCTTACCCACCGCAACCACCACGACATCCGCGCGCGAAACCTCGGACTCGAGATCCTTGGTTCCCGTATGACAGACAGTGACCGTCGAGCGAGCCATCAACAATTCGAGTGCCATGGGCCGCCCGACAATATTGGACGCACCCACCACCGTGGCACGCAGCCCGATCAGGTTGATGCCGTACTCCTTCGCCAACCGGATCACACCAAAGGGCGTGCAAGGGCGAAGCTGCGGGCGCTTCTGCGCCAGCAGGCCGGTGTTGGTCGGATGAAAGCCATCCACATCCTTGGCCGGATCCACGGCGTCCATGATCAGGTCGCTGTCGAGCCCCTTGGGCAGCGGCATCTGCACCAGGATGCCGTCCACGCGCGCATCGCGATTCAGCGTATGAATCAGCGCCAACAAATCCGCCTGCGAAGTGGTCGCCGGCAGATCGTGGGCAAACGACTCGATTTCAGCCTCAATGGAGGACTTGCGCTTGTTGCGCACATACACGGTAGAGGCGGGATCCTGGCCCACCTGTACCACGGCCAACCCGGGGCGGCGGCCGTACTTGGCGGCAAACTCTCTGGCGCGAACCGCGACTTCGGCACGTACCTTGGCCGCGACGGCCTTGCCGTCCATCACGATCGCAGTCACGGGGAATTACCTCAGAACAACAGTTTTGTTGCCATTGCGGAAGACTCTGCGTTCCGCATGCCATTTGATCGCCCGATTCAACACAACGGTCTCGAGCTCGCTGCCGATGACAACGAGATCTTCGGCCGACTGGGTGTGATCGACGCGCTGAACTTCCTGCTCGATGATCGGACCTTCGTCCAGGTCGGTCGTCACATAGTGCGCGGTGGCGCCGATGAGCTTCACGCCGCGGGTGAACGCCTGGTGATAGGCCTTTGCGCCCTTGAAGCCCGGCAGGAATGAATGATGAATGTTGATGGCGCGCCCTTCGAAATACCGGCACGCCTCGGGAGTGAGAATCTGCATGTAGCGGGCGAGCACCATGAGCTCCGAGTCCGAGCGCTCGAACAGCTCGAACATCCGCTTCTCCTGCTCCGCCTTGCGGCCGTCGATGATCGGCAGGTAGTGATACGGCACGCCGTGCCATTCGGCCAGGCTGCGCATGTCCTGGTGGTTGGATACGACAGCCACTACCTCGATGGGCAGTGTGCCGGTGCTCCAGCGATGCAGGATGCTGTTCAGGCAGTGACCGTGGCGCGAAACCGCGAGCAACACGCGGCACTTGCGCTGCACTACGTGGAAGTGCCAGGTCATGCTGAATTGCTTACCCACGGAGGCTCCGAACTTCTCGTTCAGAGCCTCCATGGACGGCATGCCTTTGCCATTGTCATGAAACACCGTACGCATGAACGACGTGTTCCCATAGGGATCATCGTAGTGCTGTGCTTCGGTGATCAGGGCATTGTGAGAAGCCAGAAATCCCGAGATACCCGCCACGATCCCCGTCGTATCCGGGGCGGAGGTGGTCAGAATGAACGATCGGGGGATGGTGGCCGATTTAACGGCTGGCGGCAAAACTGCGCTGCTGTTTATCAAATCAACCATCCGTTGCGCACCCACATTACGATAATCGATTCGGCGACGCGATAGTGCGCCCGGGGATCGTGGCAGAAACCTATCTCGCCGATAGGGCGCGCAGCAAACAGCGCCGTGCCTGATAGGCGGCGCTGTTGGCCGGCCGTTCTGCCGCCGGGTGGTGAGTCCCCGGCCCTGCGGGGCGGATTTGCTATCCGGGTGGGCGTTCGGTCTATTCCAGCTCGAACGGATGCGGGTTCACTTTATGGACCTGGGTCCGCCGCATCTGCGTAGCCGGGCTGCGGTGCCCAGCCGAGACCCAGCGCTTTATGCAGCGACACAAAGTCATTGGTCATCGCAGCTTGCGCCTCAGCCAGTTCCTGCTCAGTTTGAATACGCTGCCGCTCAATGTCCAACAGATCGGTCAACGATGCCGTCCCGGCGCTCCGCCGCTGTTGAGTCAGATCGAAAGCTCGCGCGGCAGCCGCCTGTGCCGCAGTCAACTTGACTACGTGCTCACGTTCTCGACCATAGCGCGAAAGGGAAGTCTCCGCATCCTCCAGCGCACGGAGCACGACGGATTGATATTGAGACAGTGCCGCGTCGTAACTGGCCTCGGCTTCATGAACACGCGCCCGCGTGCGCCCGAAGTCGAGTGCATTCCAGGAAAGCACCGGGAGTCCGAAGGCAGTCAGGCTGCTGCTCTCAAACAGGTGAGACGCATCGGTAGAAACGAATCCCACTGTGCCTAACAACCGCACCGTCGGGAAGTACTGGGCAATCGACGCGCCGATCTTTGCGTTACTGGCCGCGAGATCGCGCTCCGCCGCGCGAATATCCGGGCGCCGCCTCAACAAACCGGCGGGATCGCCTACCGCCACCGTCGCGGCTGGAAGGGGAACTGCCTGTGCCTCACGCAACTGTTCGTCGAGGCTGCCGGGAGCAAGTCCCGACAGGATGGCCAATTCGTTCAGGCTATGGTCTTCGAAAGCCTGGAGCGGCAGGAGGCTCGCCTGCGTCTGCATCGCCTGAACCTGAAGGCGCTCCACGTCGACCTGTGAGGCCGTCCCGGCATCGCGCCGCAATTGCGTCAGCTCGAGCATCTGTTGCTCGATCTCGATCGAACGTCGGACGAGCCCGATGCGGTGCTGCGCTTCGCGCAGATTGACATAGGAGCGAGCCACCTGCGCCGCCAGTTGTACGTGAGTGTCAGCAAGGCGAGCCTCGCTCGACTGCGCTTGCGAGCGCGCGCCTTCCACGCTGCGGCGTGTTCCCCCGAACAGGTCCAGCTCCCAACTCGCGTCGAAGCCGACATTGAACAGGCTCGTTTGCGTCGCCCCGGAGTTGGAAGATTGGGCTCCGGAGTTGCCGGACAGGGACCCGAGCAAACTCTTCGGCGCACGGGTACGGCCGCCCAGTGCGCTCACCGACCCCTGGGGGAAGAGCCCCGTGCGTCGCTCGGCGAGTGTGTAACGGGCCTCCCGCAGCCGCGCCTCCGCGAGCCTCACGTCGGGGCTGTTCTGCAGGGCGGAGTCGATCAGCTTCGTCAACTGTGCATCATTCAGGGTGACCCACCATCTTGCGACGGGGGTCTCTTCGCTCGTCGCAGCCACGGGCCGGCGCTGAAACGTCGAAAACCCAGCCGGTGTTGGTGGACCCTTGTAATTGGGGCCGACGGTGCAGGCGCAACACAACAGCACTATGGCCCCTGCGACTGCTGTGCAACGGATGATAGATCGGGCGCTGTGCAGGAACGATCGACTGGTTCCAGCGGGCGCCATCAGGGTACTCCCGAGTGTTTTCATATACTCAATGCCCCATGGCAATGGGTGCATCCTTGGGCAGCGGTTTGAGTGCGAGCGCCAGCGGTATCATCACAATGAGGGCCACTGCAAACACCCAATTGAGATCCGCGTAGGTCATGACGGTCGCCTGCCGGTCGAGGGTGTTCGAAAGGTGCTCCAGCGCACCGGGTGCCACGAGCTGCCGCGCCGCGAAGGAATTGGCCGTGATCGTTTCGGACAAGCGGTCCAGGTGCAGCCGCGTACGGCTGTCCTGGAGAATGGCGATGGCGGCCAGACCAAAAGAGCCGCCCAGGTTCCGGGCGGCATTGAACAGTCCGGAGGCATCCGCGGCCAGCTCCGGCGGTATCGAGCTGGTCGCCGCCTGGTTGAGAAACAGGACCGAGAAGAACTGCGCAAAGCCCCGCATCACCTGAGTCAGGACAAATTGCGCACCGGCGGAATCCGGTGTCAGTTGCGCGTCGAGGAAGCAGCTCGCCCCATAGAGAGCCAACCCGAGCGCGACGGCCACCCTGACATCGACGATCCTGACCATCACCGGAAATAAGGCTAACATCAGCAGGGTCGGTACACCGCTGATGGCGGCGATGAGGCCGGACTGCTCGGAGTTATATCCAGCCACGGAGGCCAGGAACTGGGGAATGATGTAGAGAATCCCATAAATGGCCGCGCCCATCATCAGGTTCATGGCGAATGCGCTGCCGAAGCTGCGACTGCGCAGAATGCTCAGCCGAACGATGGGATGACGCGAGGTGAGCTGCCCCACCGCCACGAGCGTGAAGCCGGCGCAGGCGACTCCCGTGAGCCAGCGGATCAGCTCCGATTCGAACCAGCGATCACGCTGCCCTTCTTCCAACACAACGGTCAACGCACCCAGGCCGAGGATGAGGCCCACGAGGCCGAACACGTCGGTATTGCGTAGCTCCGCCCAATCGATCCTGCGCGGCGCAAGACCCAACAGGATGAGCATGATCAAGCCGACGCCCAGGGGAAGATTGAGGAAAAAGGCGTAATGCCAGCTAATGTTTTCGGTGAGCCAGCCTCCGACTAACGGCCCCAACACGGGCCCCATCACGGCAGTCATACCGAACAGAGCGATGCCCACGGGTTGCTGTTGAGGAGGCAAGCGCATGGCTACGATGGTGAGCGCCGTGGGAATCATGGCTCCGCCGGTGAATCCCTGGCCGACTCGGCCCACGATCATCTGCGGCAACGTCTGGGAAAACCCACACCACATGGAGAACAACACAAAAAGTCCGGTTGCGAACAGCAGAAACCTGCGCAAACCCAGGACCCGCTCGCACCACCCTGTCAGAGGGATCATGATGATCTCGGCTACCAGGTACGCGGTTGACACCCACGTCCCCTCAGTGGGACTGGCGCCAATCTCGCCCTGAATCGTCGGCAGCGAGGCGTTCACAATGGAGATATCGAGTGTGGCCATCAGGGCGCCAATGGTTCCGGCGGCAACGGCCAGCCATGCGAAGGCATCGGCCCGTGCGGGACCCGCCGGATGACTGACGGCAGCATTCATTTACGTACTCCGGCGGTGTCGACGGAGACCGTGACGGACAGTCCGGGTATCAACGAGCGGCGCAAGTCCTCGGCAGTGCGCAGCTCGATCCGGACGGGCACTCGCTGCACTATCTTCGTGAAATTGCCGGTCGCATTGTTGGGGGGGATGAGGGCGAATTGCGCACCCGTCCCGGGTGAGAAACTCTCGATGGTGCCCTCTATACGACGGCCGCCCAGCGCATCCACCGCCACACTCGCCGCCTGACCGATACGCATGCGGTGGATTTGAGTTTCCTTGAAATTGGCAACCAGATAAACATTCTCAACGGGAACGACTGACATCAATCGATTTCCGGACTGGACGTACTCACCAACACGGACCGTACGGTCCGCGACTCGGCCGTTGGCGCTCGCCCGTAACAACGTCGCATCAAGATCCACCTGGGCGCGGCGTGCCTGCGCCTGGTATTGCTCGATTTGAGCCTCGGCCTGTTGGATTTGGGCAGCGTAGGTCCCGATCAGACGCTGTGCGGCCAACAATGCCGCTGCATCGCGCTGCACCTGTGCCTGGCTCTGATCGCGATTCTGGCGCAGTTGATCGTAGCGCTCATGGGTCTCGGCGCCCGCTTTGACCAGGGCCGAGTAGCGCTGCACTTCCTCATTCGAGAAATCTGCCTGCGAGCGGCTTGCACGCAGCTGCGCACTCAACTGTGCAATCTGCGCCTGCTGCTGACCGATCTGCGACCGCGACTGAGCGATCGACGCCTTCGCCTGATCCACCTGAGCGAGCGCCTGCTCCAGACGTGAACGCGGGTCGCGCTCGTCCAGCTTTACCAGGGGCTGACCTGCTACCACTGATTCGTTGTCGCGCACATACACCGCTTCGACAAATCCGGGCACGCGGGAAGTGACAGTGATCTGATCCGCCTCGAGGTAGGCGTCGTCCGTGGATTCGACGAAACGGCCGTGACTCCAATAACGAACACCCCAGGCGGACAGCCCTGCGACTAACAGAGCCCCAGCCACGAGCAGCAACCGGCGATGTTTGGGGGTGATCCCGGGAGCAGCCGGCGAGTTCGGCGCGGTGGCGGGCGGGGTTGACACTTCGGACGTGGAATTTGCGGTCATGGTAATTAATCGAACGAGACGGTCTCGTTTCATTATAGGACGACCCAGTGTACCTTGCCAACCGCGGCAATCGGACGTGTGTCACACTGAAGAGAGTCGTCGTTGCGCCCGGCGGGCCGATTCGAGCGAAGAAGTGGTTGACGGACGGGTGGTCAGGCGGGGCTCACGCCTTTGAGGAATATAACCCAGGTTGCATCGAAGAATGCCGCTCGTTCCTTACGGTTCTCCAGACATTTGTGCCCGAGCAGCACCTGGTGAGTCGCCCAACCTGTGAACATCCCCGTTAGTGCCGCCAGCAACGTGTCGATATCGCAATCACCGCGGATCTGGCCGGCTTTGCGCGCCGCCCGCAACAACTGCCGGATTGCATCGTGAATGGGTTGAGTGATGTGATCCATGGCGTGATCGGCCAGCGCTGGAAAGCGCCTCGACTGCGCCACCAGTTCCCTGTAAAGGTCCACTACCTGCGGACGCAGGAGCATTTCCAACAGCTGACGGCAGACCTCGCGTAGCGCTGACAGCGGATCTGATAAATCATCTGGAGCAATCCGCACAGATTGCACCAGGTTATGCATTTCAGAGTGGACGACCGCTTTGAACAGATGTTCCTTGCTCGGGTAGCGACGATAGAGAGTTTCCTTTCCCGCAGCTACGGCGGCAGCGATCTGCTCCATGGAGGTGTCGGCGTAGCCGTGCTCGGTGAACAGCCGCAGCGCGGTGGTCAGTATGTTGCGATCGAGAGCCTCGGCCGCCTCCGCCTTGGGACGTCCGGCGCGGCGCCGCTCGATTCGATTGCCTGGCGAGGCGTTGCGAGGGGACATTGTGGAATGATGAGGCAATTGGGCCCCCTGGTCGACTACCTGAATGGATTGATGATCACAATGTCGCCGACCTCTCGCTGTGGCAGAAAGTTTCG
>Ga0207710_10000690_pt1 | contig 18939 bp, 13 predicted proteins | sample KBSS24metaG_FD_184400 | JGI IMG/M metagenome (GOLD analysis project Ga0207710, IMG submission 184400) | Switchgrass rhizosphere microbial communities from Kellogg Biological Station, Michigan, USA - KBS S2-4 metaG (SPAdes) (version 2) | ecosystem: Host-associated > Plants > Roots > Rhizosphere...
GCAGGCGAGGAGACGGCCCGCATGCTCGGTTTCGCGCATGCGCGCGCGCTCCGCGCGATGCTCGTCGGCATCGCGGTCGACGATGAGCAGGAACAGATCGATCATCGAATAGGTGTCGACGATGTCTCGGCGCGATTCGTCGTTCCGTAACCGCGCATCCGCGCGGGGTTGATTGCGAGCTCGACGATGTTCGTGAGACCTTCGCTCAGCGCCAGCGCCGCCTCCACGGCCTCGCCCGTGATCACGTGTGGATAACCGGGACCGACGCTGCCGAGTATGGTCCATAGGATGCTGTAATCGTCCCCATTTGCCGTCTCGACCGACCCGATCGGGGACGTCCATTCGGTGCGTCGAGTACCGCCGTCGCCCTGCACGATCGCCCTCGCGACCAGCAACGCTCGTGCGTCGTCGGTGTAGATCCCTTCTTCCTCCCATGTCGGGCGCGGCACTGTCCGGCAACGGATGCGGTGCATGACCGAGATAGGTCGAGAGATATCCTTCTCCGGTATCTCGGGGATATCCCACATCGACTCGATGAGGAACGATTCCGCTCCGATTCGGCTGGCCTCCTTGGATCCTCCCCGGAGACCCTGCCAGGCGCTCGGCCCCGCCCCCGGACGCTGCTCGCCATCCAGGACCTCGGCGATGCTTTCATCCACGTTGGTTTCGTGCAGGAACCGGAGCGCGTCCAGGCAATTGCTCTTCCCCGAAGCATTCGCGCCGACGAGCAGCGTCAACGGGGCGAGCTCGACCGCCTCGTCGGCGAAGCTCTTGAAGTCGACGAGGCGGAGCCTGCGCAGCATGGGCCCACGCTACCCGATCATCGTACGCGCTGCCAAACCGCGATATCGCTCTCGTGGATGTCGGTACGCTGTCGGCGCGCGCCAGCTCCTGCCCATTGCGGAAAGACGGTGTTCGACGATCGCCGCCGCGCGCTCCCCGCCGCGAGCGCTGCCGAGCGTCCGCCTCTTCAGCGCGCCGCGAACGGATCGGCCGGCGCTGCGCCCTCCGCGGCTTGCGCGGCGCAGCACGCGTGACCCTCGGCTCGCGCGTGGATCGTGCGCGCCGCGAGCGCGATCTGGAGCACGCCGAACGCCACGACGAGCGCCCCCGCGCCCCTTCGGACCGCGGCGCGGCGGGCGAAGGCGCCGACCGCCTCGGCGGCGGCGCCCATGGCGGCGAGCGCCGGCGCGGTGCCGAGACCGAACGCGGCCATCGTCGCCGCGCCGAGGAGCGCCGAGCCGGAGAGCATCGCCAACGACAGCGCCGAGTAGACGAGCCCGCACGGCAAGAACCCCCAGATCATCCCGAAGAGCGCGGCGCGCTCCCACGTGTCGATCGGGAGCAGGCGCTTGCCGAGGGGCTGGAGGCGGCGCCAGAGCGGGAGCCCGAGGCGCTCGAGGCTCGCGCGCGCCGGCACGACTCCGGCGAGGGTCAGGCCGGCGACGAGCACCGCGGCGGCCGCCGCGAGCTGGAGGGCGTCGCGCGCGCCCGAGAGCGCCGTCCTCCCCGCGACCTGCCCCGCGCCGCCGGCGAGCGCGCCCGCGAGCGCGTACGACGCGAGCCGCCCCGCGTTCTGCGCGGCCACGATCGGCGCGCGCCGGACGGCGAGCGGGGCCGCGGCCGGCGGCGCCTGCGGGAGGCGCCTTCGCCCGACGCCGACCTGCGACGCGGCGACGATGCCGCCGCACATCGCGGCGCAGTGGGGCGCGCTCACGAGACCCAGCGCGAAGGCCGATCCTGCCAGCGCCCAGCTCATCGCGCCTCCGGACCGAGGAACGTCGCGACGACGTCCACCTTCGCCCCTCCGCCCCGGGGCCGGAGGCGCAGCCGCACGGGGAACTCGCCGTGGTACTCGGCGCGCCCGACCGACACGAAGAACGGGACGTCGACGCTCCCGAGCGGAGCGAGGGTCACGGTCCGGATCGGGATCAAAAACTCCGCGCCCGGCGCGGCGACCGGCTCGATATCGAACGTGGTGGTCGCCGATCGTTTGCTGACGATGTGCACGTGCAGCGCGTCGCGTACGACGTCGCCGTCGAGCACGTACGGCGCGCCGGTGACGCGCATGACGTGGGCCTCGACGTCGCTCCGCTCGCCGAACGCGAAGCCGCCCGCGGTGAGCCCGGCGAGCCCGAGCGCCGCGTAGACGAGCAGCCGGGGTCGCGCGAACCGCCGCGGCTTGCCCGCGAGGCCGTCCTGCGAGTCGTACCGGACGAGCCCGCGCGGGCGCCCGAGGCGATCCATGATCTGGTCGCACGCGTCGATGCACGCCGTGCACCCGATGCAGTCCATCTGGAGGCCGTTCCGGATGTCGATCCCGGTGGGGCACACGACGACGCATCGCTGGCAATCGACGCAGTCGCCGGAGCCCTCCGATCTGGCCTTGCCGCGCGGCTCGCCGCGCTGCGCGTCGTACCCGACGACGAGCGAGTCGCCGTCGAGGAGCACCGACTGGAGGCGCCCGTAAGGGCAGAGGACGACGCAGAACTGCTCGCGGAACCACGCGAAGTTGAAATACAGGACCGCGGCCAGCGCGGTCACCCCGACGAACACCTCGACGTGCTCCTTCGGGCTGCGCCGGACGAGCGCGAACACCTGACGAACGGAGACGAAGTACGAGAGGAACACGTGCGCGAGCAGGAGGGACAGCGCGATCCAGAGCGCGTGGACGGCGACCTTGCGCCACGCCTTGTCCCAGCTCCACGGCGCGCGCGCGCGGCGCATCCGCTGCTCCCTCGGCCCCTCGATCAGCCGCTCGATCCGGCGGTACACGCCGTCCAGGAACACCGTCTGCGGGCACGCCCAGCCGCACCAGACGCGCCCGAGGACGGCGGTCAGGACCACGAGGCCGAACGCCGCGCCGGTCAGGAGGAAGACGGTCATCCAGACGTCCTGCGCGTTGAAGACGCCGCCGAACAGGTAGAACTCGCGCCGCTCGACGTCGAGGAACACCGCGGGGTGCCCGCCGATCGGGATCCAAGGCAGCGCCGCGTACGTGGCGACGAGCGCGGCGAAGACGGCCCTCCGAGCGGTGGTGAACCTCCCTTCGACGTCCGCGGGGTAGACGAAGTTGCGCTTCCCGTCGGTCGCGAGCGAGCTCTTCGGCTCGTCGATCACCGGCAGCGATCGACGACCTCGAGGGAGCGGCTGGGAGGGGGCGTCGCTCACGTCGCTCACTTGGTCGCGAATTTCTCGCCCTGCGGAGGTTTGCCGCCGGGGACGTTGCTGTTCCGGAGCGTGAGCACGTAGGCGGCGGCCGCCTGGACGCGCCGTCCGCCGAGCTGCGGGCCCCACGCGGGCATCCCCTTGGCCGGGTAGCCGTCGCGCACGCTCTGGTAGATCTGCTCGGGCGATCCGCCGTGGAGCCAGAACTCGTCGGTGAGGTTCGGTCCGACGTTGCCGCCGCCGTTCGCGGCGTGGCAGGCCACGCAGGTCGACGTGAAGACGGCCGCCCCGTCGGCGACGACCGCCGCGTCCTTCGACATGTCGACGAGCGCCTCGCCGGTGACCGCGACGTCCTTCCCCTGCTTCTCCGCGAGCGCCGCCATCTCGCGCCGGTACGCGCGCGCGGGCTGCTCGCCCAGGTCGAACACGTGGAAATAGAACCAGTACATGCACGCGAACGCGATGGCGCCGAAGAGCGTCGCGAGCCACCAGTTCGGCAGGTGGTTGTCGAACTCCTCGATCCCGTCCACCTCGTGGATCACGCGGTCCTCGCCGCGCGCTCTCGCGTCGTCATTCATCGCGGTCATGGCCGACCTCGTCCTCCAGGGGGAGCATTCCGCGGGCCTCGAGGGCTCGCCCGCGGCGCGTGACGTAGGCGACGATCCCGATGAACATCGCCCCGAACAGCGCCAGCGAGAAGAGCGGGAACGCGAGCACCGGGCTCGTCGCGAAGAACTCACGGAACATGGAGTTGCCCCTCCGTCTTGGCGACCGGCACGCCGTCGGCCTTGGGCGGCGCGGCCACGCCGAGGCGCTGCAGGTACGCGACGAGCGCGACCAGCTCCGAGTCCGCCTTCACGTCGACGCCGCTCGCGCGGAGGTCGTTCGCCGTGACGTCGGCCTGCGCCCGCGCGTCGCCGGCGGCGCCCTGGATCTGCGCGCCGGTGTACGGCACGCCGACCTGGGACATCGCGTGGAGCTTGTCCGCCGTTCGCGCGAAGTCGACCGCGCTCGTCGCGAGGAACGCGTAGGGCGGCATGTTCGAGCCCGGCGACGTCGAGCGCGGGTCGAGCATGTGGCGGTAGTGCCAGAGGTTCGGATATTTGCCGCCGACGCGCGCGAGGTCGGGACCGGTCCGCTTCGAGCCCCACTGGAACGGGTGGTCGTAGCGGGAGTCGTCCATCTTCGAGGGCTCGCCGTAGCGCAGCGCCTCGTGGACCATCGAGCGGATCATCTGCGAGTGGCACGTGTAGCAGCCCTCGCGCAGGTACACGTCGCGCCCCTCGAGCTCGAGCGCGGTGTACGGCTTCTGCGCGGTGGCGGACGCGGTCTGCCCCGCGCCGATCACGACCGACGGGACGATCTCGGCCACGCCGCCGATGAGCACCGCGATGATGGAGAACACCGTGAAGAGGAGCGGCCGCCCCTCGAGCAGGCGGTGCCACGACGGCGCGTCCGCGTCGCGCGACAGGTGCACCGCCAGCGCGCCGAACAGGGCGACGGACAGGGCGAAGACGACGACCGTGACGCTGACGATCGCGTCGGCGACCGCGAGCGCGCCGACGAGCCCGCCCACGACCAGGATCAGGACGACCTGCGGCGCGAGGACGATGCGCGCCCACGGGACCTTCGGCGCCGCCGGGACCACGACGACGTCGGCCTGACCGTCGACCGCCTCGCCGGCGCGGGCCGTCTTCCAGAGGTTCACGCCCATGATGATCATGCCGATCAGGTACATCGAGCCGCCCGCGAGGCGGACCCAGTACATCGTGCGGACGGCGAGCACGGTCTCGACGAAGCTCGGGTAGAGGAGGCCGCCGTTCGGGTCCTCGGCGCGCCACATGAGGCCCTGCGTCACGCCGCTGACCCACATCGCGATGCAATAAAGAAGGATGCCGACCGTGCCGAGCCAGAAGTGCAGATCGGCCAGCGCGCGGGAGTGGAGCTTCGTGCCGTACAGGCGCGGGATCATCCAGTAGAACATCCCGGCCGCCATGAACCCGTTCCAGCCGAGCGCGCCGGCGTGGACGTGCGCGATGATCCAGTCGGTGTAGTGCGCGAGCCCGTTGACGCTCTTGATCGAGAGGAGCGGCCCCTCGAACGTGGCCATCCCGTAGAACGTCACGCCGGCCGCGAAGAACTTCAGCACCGGATCGGCGCGGAGGCGGTCCCACGCGCCGCGCAGCGTGAGGAGCCCGTTGAGCATGCCGCCCCAGCTCGGCGCCCACAGCATGACGCTGAAGATCATCCCGAGCGTCTGCGCCCAGTCGGGGAGCGCCGTGTAGAGCAGGTGGTGCGGGCCGGCCCAGATGTAGACGAAGATCAGCGCCCAGAAGTGGATGATGCTGAGCCGGTACGAGTAGACCGGGCGCTCCGCCGCCTTCGGCAGGAAGTAATACATGATGCCGAGGACGGGCGTGGTCAGGAAGAACGCGACCGCGTTGTGCCCGTACCACCACTGCACGAGCGCGTCCTGCGCGCCGCCGAAGATCGAATAGCTCTTGAGCGCGAAGACCGGTATGGCCAGGCTATTGACGATATGGAGCACCGCGACGGTGACGATCGTCGCGATGTAGAACCAGATCGCGACGTAGAGGTGCTCCTCGCGCCGGATGGCCAGCGTCCAGAAGAAATTGATCGCGAAGACGACCCACACCAGCGTGATCGCCAGGTCGATGGGCCACTCCAGCTCGGCGTACTCCTTCGCCTGGGTGAGCCCGAGCGGCAGCGTGATCGCGGCCGCCACGATGATCGCCTGCCACCCCCAGAAGTGGACGCTGGCGAGGCGGTCGGAGGCGATGCGCGTCTTGAGCAGGCGCTGCGTCGAATAGTAGATGCCGGCGAAGATCATGTTGCCGACGAACGCGAAGATGACCGCGTTGGTGTGCAGCGGCCGGAGGCGCCCGTAGTTCAGATACGGCGCAAGGTTTGCGCCGTGGTGCGCGAGCTGCAGAGCGCAGAGCGCACCCACGAGCATTCCGACGAGGCCCCACAGCACCGACGCGGCGACGAAGCGCCTCGCGATCGCGTCGTTGTAGACGATGCGCGTCGTGCTCGGGACGACGGGCGGTTCAGGGGCGGCTGCGGTGGACATGAGTCTCCTTGGGCGATGAAGAGGCCGTGGGCGAAGAGGGCGCCGCGTCGTCCTCGGCGATGGGGAGGAGCGCGAGCCGGTCGGCGTGCTCGTAGTCGCGCCGGCGCGCGCTGAACGCGAAGAGCACGATCGAGCTGGTGACGAGGACGAGGCTGACGAAGACCTGCAGGATCAAGACCTCCACAGCGCGCTCCTTTGCGAGAGCGATGCCACCGTCGCCGCGACGACGGTGATCGAGGCGAGGGGCATGACGACCGCGCAGACGAGCGGCGAGAGCGCGCCCGCCCACGCGAGACCGACGCTGATCACGTTGTAGGCGACCGCGACGCGGAGGTTCCTCCGCGTGACGCGCGCGAGCGCCCTCGACGCGCGGAGCGCGAGGGTCACCGGGTGGAGCCCCGGCGACGTGAAGTAGAAGTCGGTGCGCGTCGGCAGGAACGGGCGGTCGATCGCCGGGGTCCCCGAGCAGAAGGCGCGCTCCACGGCGAGCGTGTCGTTGATCCCGTCGCCGATCATCAGCGCGCGCGGGTGAGCGTCGACGAACGCGGCCTTGTCCGCCGGCTTCATCCCGCCCTGGGCGCGCTCCCTCGGCACGCCGAGGTGCTCGGCGAGCGCCGCCACGCGCGGCGCGGCGTCGCCGCTCGCGATCCAGACCTCGCAGCCGAGCGCGCCCAGCGCCGCGATCTCGGCCCGCGCGTCGCCGCGCGCCTCCTCGCGGAGCTCGATCCGCGCGCGCGGCTCGCCGTCGACCGCGAAGACGATCGCCTCGCCGTCGCCGCCGAGGCGGTACGCGTGGCCGGCGCGATCGAGCGCCAGCCCGGCGCCCGCCTGCTCGCGGACCGCGAGCCCCGGCTCGAACGGCGCCCTCCCGGCGAGGGCGCGCGCGACCGCGACGCTCTTCGGGTGCGAGCTCCGGGCGACGAGGTTGTAGAGAGCGCGCGCCGCGTCGCCGTCGAGCGCGTCGAGCGCGCCCGGGTTCGCCACGGCCAGCGTCCCGGTCGTGAGCGTCCCCGTCTTGTCGAAGACGACGCGCTCGACCTCGCCCGCGCGGTCGAGGAACCCGGACGAGCGGACGAAGAGGCCCGCGCGGCGGAGCCCCGCGTAGACGAGCTCGTACGCCATCGGCGTCGCGATCCCGAACGCGCACGGGCACGTGACGATCAAGACGCCGGCCGTCACCTCGAGCGCGCGCTGGACGTCGCGCGTGACGGCGAGCCACCCGACGAAGCCGGCGGCGGCGATCGCGAGCACGGCGCCGACGTAGACCTTCGCGAAGAGGCGCCACCACGGCGTCGCGCGGGACGCGTCGGCCGGCCGCTCGCGCGTGGCGCGGAGCAGATCGACGACCGGCGATCGATCGAAGCTCTCGCGCGCCCGCGCGATGAACGCGGTCGCGCCCGCGTTGAACGCCCCCGCCGGCGCGACCTCGCCGCGCGACAGATCGCGCGGCGCGCTCTCGCCGTTGATCCAGTCGAGCGAGCAGGTGGCGCGCTCGTCCTCCAGGTCCCCGTCGACCGGGACGAGGTCGCCCGGCGCGACGAGCAGGCGGTCGCCGGCGCGCACCTCCGTGCAGCGCACGATCGCGACGCCGTCCGCGCCGCCGCCTTCGATCCGGCGCGTGAGCAGCCCCTCCACGCCGTCGCTCGCCAGGAGCAAGCGCCTGTTCTGCTCGATCAGCCGCTCCTGCAGCCAGCGCCCCACGAGCATCAGCGCGACGAACACCGTCAGCGTGTCGAAGTACGTGCGCGACGCGCCGCCCGTGAAATACCCATACGCGGAGCTGGCGAACGCCAGCGCGATCCCGAGCGCGATGGGCGCGTCGAGGTGGAGGACCCCGCTCTTTAGCCCCTCGAACGCCGAGCGGAAGAAGACCGGCCCGCCGACGGCGACGGCCAGCGCGCCGAGGCCGAGCTCGAGGGCGCGAAAGAGCCGGAACACCGGCCCGGCGTCGAGCCCCGCGTACATCGCGATGGCGAAGATCATCGCGTTCATCGCGATGGCGATGCAGACGCCCATGCGCAGGAGCAGGCCGTCGCGCGGCGCGCCGTCGGCCTTGAGCGACGGACCGAGCCGGTATCCGAACCGCTCCACGCTCGCCACGAAATCTCGGAGCGAGAAGCCGGGGCCGACGGTCATGTCGAGCTTCCCGAGCGCCGGGTTCACGACGATCGACAGCGCGCCGGCCTGGCGCGCGAAGAGGCTCTCGAGGAGCCAGACGCACGCGGTGCAGCGGATCCCCTGCGCGTCGAGCGTGAGCCGGCCGGGGGGCGCGTCGCCGGGCGCCCCGATCCCCTGGAGCGCGTCGAGCCATTTGCGGTCGCTCGACGTGCCCGCGAGCGACGCGGGGGCGAAGGCGCCGCCGAGATCGTAGTAGCGCTCGAGCCCTTCCTCGTGGAGGAGGGAGTAGACGCTCGCGCACCCGAGGCAGCAGAACTCCTCGCCGGCGCGCGGGACCGGCGACGCGCAGTGCTTGCACGCGAGGGGCGCGCGGAGCGCCGCGGGGGCGCGCGGACGGACGCCGTTCGCCGAACCTTCCTTGTCGGCAGTCGAGCTCACGATCGCGCCGGCGCCTGCGGGTCCATCCTTCGGCGCACCGGTCAGCAACGGACGTGCCGCCGGGACGGCGCGCCGCCGGTGGCGGGACGGGTCGGCGCTTTTCCCGTTTCCCGCGCGCGCCCGCGCGCCGTGACCGGCAGCGCCGCTCTCCCCGCACGCGCAGGTCCTGCGTCCGCGTGTAAGGCTTGCGCCGGCGGCGCGCCGGACGAGAGCGCGCCCGGAGGTGTCCGTCGATCGTGACGTCGGCGCGTCGCGATGGATTGAGCACCGCCCTCGACGAACTCCTTGTCCACCTCGCCGAGGTGGCGCGAAAATATTCAAAGCGTAGACTGCCGGATTCAGGGGGTACCGGTACGAGGACGCCTCGATGATGGATACGAATCCCGCCGCGGATGCCACGAACAAGCGCGACCCGAAGGCTCGCGTCCTGATCCAGTATCGGAAGGAGGATTTTTCCCTCTACCTGCTCTCGCTCGCAGCCATCTTCGTCGTCTGTTTTCTCGCGTGGCGAGCCCTCAGGAGTCCGCCGGCAGAGCTGGGGAAATCCGATTTCCCGATCCTATTTTCGGCGTGGGAGTGGGGCCACCGCGGAGCCTTCATCGCTCTGAGTGGCTCGCTCGTCTACCTGGTGATCTGCTTCGTCGTCCGGCGGGGGGCGGCGCGGGATCCGAGCTTCACGCGCACCGTCCTGCGCGGTGGCGCGTCGTACCTGAGCTACTTCGGCGCCCTCTGTTGGGGAGCACGCCGCCGAACGCTTCGGCTCCTCGCCTTTTGGTGCGTCGCGCTCGCGATAGAGAGGGTGTGGGTGACGAGGGCGCCCGGATCGTTCTGGACGCGCCAGTTACCCTGGCAACCGATCGTCGTCGCCCAGTTCCTGATTCCGACGGCATTTCGGACGGTGATGCTCGTCGCGCACCTGGCGCGCCGAGACCACGTCCGCGGGGTGCTCGAGCAGTCACCGATGAAGCGCTGGATCAAGGGCATGTCGATGTGGAATCACGTCGTTCAGGCCTACGTGACAGGGGTCATTTGCCATCTGTGTCTCATCACGCCCTGCGTCGTCTTCTATGCCGCGACCCGACCAACTTATGTCCGGGAGGCCGCGCTCCTGTTCGGGTACATCGTTTGGAACCAGTGCGAGCGTCGCCTCCGCTTCGGCGCGGAGATGCCCATCTTCTTCAACAATTTTTACAAAGATCACGCCAACTGTCATGTCTCCCGCTTCGCCTTCACGATCGTCCACGGGCACCACCATGACACGATCCCGAGCGGCCTCGCCGCCGTCGCCGACTCGGCTCCGCTCGAATCCACGGCCCGGACTTTGTGGTGGGGATGGTTCTTGGACAGCATCCTCATCATCAATTTCCAGTTCGTCTGGTTGGTGTTCAGAGGGATGCACAATCATCAGTACATTCCCGGAGTCTTTCCGTACTCCCGTTACGTGATCGCCATTTGCACGCATCACGTCCTGCATCACTACGGGAGCCTCTACCCCCTCGGCTTCGTCAGCAGGTTCACTCGCGATGGACCGTTCTACGGGCACGCCAACGATCTGTCGCACGGCTACGAAGCCGACAACGCCAAGATTCGTTGGTACATCGACCTGATGGAGAAGTACGAGGGGCTCCCCCCTCATGCTCGTGAGCGAATCCTCGCTGGCCCGACCGTCCTGCTCGGCGAGGCGGTCGACTCTGTCACCGACCCGATTCGAACCTACTCGGCCGGGGGGGCCTGATCCGCGGTATCGGCATGCCGCCGGCGCTGGATCGGCACCGTCATCCTACGGCTCGCGCGGCGGGGCCGCCTTGGGCGGAGCCCCGATCGAGAAATCTCCTATTCCCTTCCACCGCTGCGGGAGAGCCTCGTTCGGTGGCTCTTTCCACGCAAAGGCGCTCGGGCTGCTCGATTCGTCGAAGGCCCCCTCCGGGAGCCCAGCGACGCTCAGATCGTGGACGTGCACGCGGAGCCCTTCCACGCCGTAGGGGGCCTTCGCGAACGCATCGGGCAACGTGAAGGCGATCGTTCTCCAGGACGTGTCCACATCGACCGTGGTGGGACGGGGCCGCGCTTTTCTCGTTCTTCCGCGCCGCGGCCGCGCGCGCACGCTTCCGTCACCGGCAGCGCCCTCCCGCACGCGCAGGTCCTGCGTCCGCGTGTAAGGCTTGCGCCGGCGGCGCGAAGGACGAGAGCTCGCCCGCGAGGTGTTCGCCGGCGACGAAGGTCTGCACGAGGCATCGTCCCTCGACCACGACGACGGCTCGACACGGATCGCGATCTCGTCGAGGGCCTTGACTAAGTTGGGCGACTGACTAGCGTGACCGCCGTGGACAAACGCGAACGCCTGATCGCCGCCGCCGCCGAGGTGATCCACGCGCGCGGGTACGAGGGAGCGACGCTCGCGCTCGTCGCCTCGGAGGCGGCGATCCCCCTCGGCAACGTCTACTACTACTTCAAGACGAAGGACGCCCTGGCCGACGCGGTGATCGACGCGCGGCGGGACGAGCTGGTCCGGTTGTTCGCGACGATCGACGCGAAGGAGGGGGCGACGCCCGCGCAGCGCCTGCGCGCGTTCGTCGTCGCCTTCGAGGAGAACGCGGAGGTGCTCGTGCGGCGGGGCTGCCCGTTCGGCGCGCTGTCGCGCGATCTCGCGCTCCACGCGGGCGATCTCCGCGGGCGCGTGGACGTCTTGTTCGAGGTCCAGATCGCGTGGGCCGCGGTCCAGTTCCGCAAGCTCGGCGCCAAGCGGCGAGCGCGGGAGCGCGCCATCGAGCTCGTGAGCGGCATCCAGGGGGCGTGTCTCGTCGGCCTGGCCCTGGGCGACGCCGACGTGCTCCGCACCACCCTGCGATCGATCGCGCGCCGCCTCGACGACGAATGACGTGTGCGTAGCGCACAGAAAGAAGATTCGACCATGAAGACCCTCCGTAGGTTCTCGCCGCCCCTCGTCCTCTCTCTGGCCGCCGCCGCCTGCGGCGCGCCTTCGCCGCCGCCCCCGAGCGCTCCGCCCGCGCCTGCTCCCGCCGCCGGCGCGCCGGCGTCTGGTGCGCCCGCCGCGGCCGCGGCGCCCGCGTCGTCGTCCGGTCCCACCGCCGCGGCGGCGCCCGCGCCGGCCGGCTCCGCCGAGACGAGCCCTCCGCCGAAACCAGCGCCGAGCCTCGCGGAGACGCCCGCCGACCACCTCGGCACCGTCCCCGCCGGTCTCGGTCTCAAGGTCGGCGCGAAGGCGCCCGACGCCACGTTGCCCGATATCACCGGCAAGGCGGTGCGCCTCAAGGCGCTGTATGCCGAGGGGCCGACGTTCGTGGTCTTCTACCGCGGAGGCTGGTGTCCGTTCTGCAATCTCCAGCTCCACGAGCTCACGACCGCGAAACCCGAGTTCGACAAGCGCGGGATCCACCTCGTCGCCATCAGCGTGGACAAGCCCGACGAGGAAGCGAAGACGCAGGCGAAACAGGGCGTCGCCTTCCCCATGCTGTCCGACAGCTCCATGACCGCGCTCAAAGCGTACAACGTCGTCCACCGGCCGGCTGACGCCGAGGCGAAGACGCTCGCGGGATACGGCATCGACCTCGACCAGTATTCGGGACAGCGCCACCACTCGTTCGCGGTCCCCGCGCTCTTCCTCGTCGACAAGTCGGGGACGATCCGCTGGGAGCACGTCGATGAGGAGTTCAAGGTCCGCCCGAGCGCGCGGCAAATGCTCGAGGTGGCCGACCGCATTCTCGCGAAGTAGCGTCGCTGCCCGGGGGGGGGCGCGATGGCTCGAAGGGGCGCGGACATCGCAAGGTTCGAGGGTTCGGTCGGCGACGGAAGGGTCTTACGATGAGCGCTCCGGAATTTGTCGTTACCGCGGAACCGACGCCCGACGAGGGTGCAGTATTTGGAAGATCGGATCTACGAGTTCAACTCGGGCGTGACGGGGATCGACGGCGGTGAATTTCTGGCGATCTTCGTGCGGGACGAGCAAGAGCGCATCGTCGCGGGGATCTGCGGGAATACCTGGGGCGGCTGCTTCGAGATTCGTCAATTTTGGGTCGAGGAGGCGCGGCGGAGACAGGGGCTGGGGACGAGGCTGTTCGGGGCCGCGGAGCAGGAGGCGCGCCGGCGCGGCTGCACTCGGATCCTGCTGATGACGTTCAGCTTTCAAGCGCCCGAGTTCTATGCCAAACACGGCTTCGAGGTCGTGGGAGCCGTGGCGGACCACCCGCGTGGCCACCGAAATCTGCTGCTGAGGAAGTGTCTGGACGGCGGCGTTCCTCGCTAGCCGCTTCGCGGAGTGGAGCGAAATCTATCACCCGCGGATTGTTCGCCGCCGGCCGGCGACGTCACGGCGAGCGAAGCGAGGTGCGCGAGGCGTCGCGGCCGGTATAGCCTCGACGCGATGGCTCACACGACGATCGAGATCGAGACCGCGGACGGGCGCTGTCCGGCGCACGTGTTCGCGCCGGCGACGGCCGGACCTTGGCCCGCGGTGCTGATGTACATGGACGGCATCGGCATGCGGCCGGCGCTGGTCGCGATGGGCGAACGGCTCGCCGCCGCCGGCTACTACACGCTGTTGCCGGACCTGTTCTACCGCGTCGGGCCGTACACCGCGCCGGAGCCGGCGAAGCTGTTCGGCGATCCGGCGGTGCAGAAGGAGTGGTTCGCGAAGGTCTCGCCGTCGACGAGCAGCGCGGCCATGCTGCGCGACACCGAGGCGTTCCTCGCCCACTTCGCCGCGGCCGCCGACGTCCGGCAGCCGACGATCGGGATCACCGGCTATTGCATGGGCGGCCGGCTCGCGCTGCTCGCCGCGGCGAGCTTCCCGGATCGCGTCGCGGCGGTGGCGGTGTATCACCCGGGCGGCCTCGTCACCGACGCGCCCGACAGCCCGCACCTCGTGGTGGGCAAGATCCGCGGCGAGGTCTACGTCGGCGGCGCGATGGAGGACCGGAGCTTCACCGACGAGCACAAGCAGCGGCTCGAGCAGGCGCTCGCCGCCGCCGGCGTGGTGCACACGGTGGTGACGTACCCGGCGCGCCATGGCTGGGTGCCGAGCGACACGCCGGTGCACGACGCGGCGCAGGCCGAGCGACACTGGGAGACGTTGCTCGAGCTGCTGAAGCGCCGGCTCTGAGCTCGCCGGCCGACCGGGACCGGATCGGCGCCGCCACCCTATGGCTCGCGCGACGGGGCCACCTTGGGCGGAGCCCCGATCGAGAAATCTCCTATTCCCTTCCACCGCCGCGGGAGCGCCTCGTTCGGCGGCTCTTTCCACGCGAAGACGCTCGGGCTGCTCGACTCGTCGAACGATCCCTTCGGGAGCCCTGCGACGCTCAGATCGTGAACATGCACGTGGAGCCCCTCCACGCCGTAGGGGGCCTCCGCGAACGCATCGGGCAACGTGAAGGCGATCGTCTTCCAGGACGTGTCCACGTCGACCGTGGCGGGCGCGCCGAGCGGATCGGCGTGGTGGTCGAGCAGCGCGACGGACACCTCGCCTACGCGCCGTCGCGCGCGGATGGCCATACGTCGCTCGACGGGCCCGGCGTCCCCGGCGCAATCGATGAAGCGCCCGACGAGGCCGATCGGCGGCGGCGCCGGGGCAGCCACCGCGAAGCTGGCTCTCCACGCCGACGTCTTGGGCGCGTGAGTCAAAGCCTTTTCATCGTCGAGCCGATGGTCGATCCCGGTCTCGGCCTCGTACCCCTTGGCGACGGGGCCGACCATCGCGCGCGGAGAGCCGCCGACGTCCACGACGAAGACGCCGAGTCTGGGGCCGTCCGCGCCCAGGTACTTCACCTTCCCCGCGTTGGTCAGCGTGAAGTAGTCCGCCACGAACGCCGACGTACGCGAAGCGCCGAGCTCGCGGTCCTCGAACATGTCGAAATACCACCCCGTCCACTTCGGAGGCTCCGACGTGTCGCCGTACCCGCCGTTCGGGACGTGCTCCGCGACCATCCCGAGCCACCGGCGTTGAGCGTCGGAGAGCGCGACCCCAGCGCTCTCCGTGCGCGCGATGTCGCGGAGCATCCCCACCACCCGCTCCAGCCCGGCGAACCCCTTCGCGACGCTCCGGACCTTTCGCACGTGCGCGAGCAGCGCGTCCCAGACAGGGAGCACGGGCTCGACGTAGCCATCGGGGATCTCGCACCCATAGGCGTCGTACCCCTGCGCGGCGAGCAGGACGAAGGCGTGGCGTAGCTGTCCAAAGCCCACCAGCGCCGAGTTCAACCTGAAGTCCTGGTACGCCTCCTTCTGGAAGAAGGACGGCACGGTCCCGGTGGGAGCCGCGCCGACCGCCAGGATCGCCCGCAGCCAGTGCGCGTAGACGTCATCGGCGAGCGCGCCCCTGGCCGTCTCCGCGCGCGCGGCGTCCAGCTCCCGTTGGAGCGCCGGGTGCTCCTCCAGGTCGCCCTTCAAATACCGCTTCGCGCGGTCGTGCCCGAGCACGTACCCCACGTCCGCGGCGCCGACGTCGACCCGGCCTGGCGTCCGGTCGTGGACGAGGCGCGTGAGCGGCGCGGTGTCCGGCACGATGCGCGGCCCGATCAGCGTCGTGATGGCGGGGAGGACCTCCGCCCCCTCGGGCATGAAGTGAAGGCGCGCGGTGCGCTGGAAGTCGCTCCCGATCGCCGCCTTCAACTTCGCGGGCGCGCCGGCGTCGGAGGCGCGGATGCCGGCGCGTCGCGAGAGCCGAAGGAGCGCGGGAATGGATACGTCCTCTCGCCTCCCGGCGAACACACCGTAGACGTCCTCGAACGAACGAAGCTCGGTCAAAGCTCCGCTCCGTTGCGCGATCTCCGCGAGGGCGAGGGCGTCGGTGGCCTCGCGCGGAGTCTCCGCCGGGTTCGGCTCCGCTCCGGGCTGCGAGCTGCGGCACGACCGGGAGACGAGGTTGAACTCGAGCCGCGAGAGCCACGTCATCGACTCGAAGTAGCCCTCCAATCCGTCGCCGGCGCTGTAGCTGGAATGCACGTAGTGGCCGCGCGGCGTGAGCTGCGAAAAGTCGATCACGCGCGCCCGCCCGAACATCTCGACGCCGGTCTGCGGGTCGGTCATCTCCCGCTTGTCCGCGAGCTCCAGGACGCGAGCGACGTCGGCGTCGTGGCCGAAGAGAGAGAGGCCCGGCTTCGCTCTTCGCTCCGGTTCGGCGAGGCCGAGGGCGACGCCGAGGTAGAGATCCAGATCCGCGGCGGTGTCCGCCGCTAGGGTCGGCTTCGCGGCGCGAAGGCCCGCCCGCAGCTTTCGCAGGAGCGACGAGAGCGCCGGCTGGAGCGTCTTCTCCTCGATGCGCTCCAGGACGAGCTCCGTACCTCGAAACACGGCGTGCAGGATGGGATCGACACCCACGTAGAGGGGGAGCTGCTCCTGGAAGATGTCGTGGAACGCGCTCGCGTAGTCGGCATACGCGAGCCGATCGAGCACGACGAACCCGTTGGCGCGTAGTCGTTCCTGCTCGGCGTCGCGGAGGTGGAGGTGCGCATCGATTCGATCCAAGTAGGCGGGCTTGGCCGCGCCGTCCCACGGTGTCGCGGCTCCCCTGCCGCTCGGCGCGCCCGCGCGGCTCTCTCGTTCGGCGCGGGACACGTTCTCGTTGGCGACGAAGCAGGCGTCCTTCGGATCCGGCGGCGTATCGATGGTGTCGCAGAAATGGTCGGTGTCGGGGCAATGGGGATAGTTCGGAGCGAACGGGCGCGCCCCATCGAGGACGACGCGCCGGCTGACCGGCAACGCGCAGAGTTTGTCCAACGGGACGTCGTCGTCGCTCGACGCCGTCCCCGCATCCGTGCCGGCCTCGACGGACATCGAAGGAGCATGGCGGACGGTACGCGCGTCGCGGCAGGCCGGCGCCCCGCAGGTGAGAGCCGCTATCGCTATCGATACGACAATACGCCTCTTCACCGGCCCGATCGGTAGCACACCCGAGCTCGCGTGGCAGCACGCTCTCCTACCCGCGAGTCCCCGCGGATGGTGTCGTGAGGGCTCGACCCTTCCTGCGCCGTCCCGCGGATGGTGCCGTGAGGGTTCGACCCTTCCTGCGTCATCCCGCGGATGGTGTCGTGAAGGTTCGACCCTTGCTGCGCCGTCCCGCGGATGGTGCCGTGAGGGTTCGACCCTTTCTGCGCCGTCCCGCGGATGGTGCCGTGAGGGTTCGACCCTTGCTGCGCTCTCCGTCGCGCTCCTGCCCCATTGCACGACCGAGACCCGCTCTCGGCTCGAGCAGACTGCGGCGCAGCCGCTCCTCGGCCGGACGAGCCCGCGCGGCACGATGGATCTGATGCTCGATTCGCTCGACGCCTCGCTGCCGACCGGCTTTCGGCACCAGGTGGCGTTGTCGAGCGGCTCCGCGTTCGGCGCGCCCGGATCAGGGCCGTGGGGTACGAACGAGGGCGACGGCGACGACGCGATCGTCGGCGACTTCGACGGCGACGCGAAGAGCGATATGTTGATCTACTGGCCGAGCGCCCAATCGACGACCGGATACCGATACGACGTCGCGCTGTCGACGGGCGCCGACCTCCGAGCGGGCTCCAACTGGGGGGCGAGCTGGGGCGCGACCCAGCGGCGGCGCGCGGGCGACTTCAACGGCGACGGGCGGGACGATCTCTTGCTCGATTACCCCGACCCCGCCTCGCCGGTCGGCTTTCGCCACGTGGTCCTCCTGTCGACCGGCGCCGCGTTCGGCGCCGCCGGCTCGGGGCCCTGGGCGCCATACGCCGGTGACGGCGCCGACGTCGTCGTCGGCGATTACAACGGCGACGGCAAGACCGATATGCTGATTTACTGGCAGGACACCGCGTCGTCGTATCGCTACGACGTGTACCTGTCGACGGGCACCGATTTCGTCTACGCGGCGAACTGGGCGCCGGGCGCCGGCGCGTCGACGCGACGCGTGGTCGGCGATTTCAACGGCGACGGCCGCGACGATCTGATGGTCGATGACCCCGACGCGTCGCTCCCCACCGGCTTCCGCCATCGCTGGACGAACCCGACGGGGATCGAGCTCGCGTTCAACGGATTTCTCGTGAACGGCGGCCCATGGGGCGTGTGGACGCACAACCGCTGCTCCGTCCAGTCGGTGCAACCGGCGACCGGCTTCGGCGCGCCGTTCTCCGGCGACTGGGCGCCGGGCGTGGGCGACGGCATCGACGTCGTGGCCGGCGACTTCACCGGCGACCGGAAGAGCGACATGCTGGTGTATTGGCAGAGCGCGCCGGGCGCCGTCGATTACGACGTATTCCCTTCGGCCGGCGCCGTATTCACCGCCGCCGGGAACTGGCTGCCGCAGGCGGGCGCCACCCAGCGGCGGCGGGTGGGCGACTTCAACGGCGACGGGCGGGACGACCTCTTGATCGATTACCCCGACCCCGCCTCGCCGGTCGGCTTCCGGCACGCCGTCGAGCTCGCGAAGGTCGAGCTCGCGAAGGACGAGAAGCCCGGCTTCGGCGCCCCCGGCTCGGGGTACTGGGCGCAGAACGCCGGCGACGGCATCGACGTCTCGGTGGGCGACTTCAACGGCGACCGGAAGAGCGACCTCTTGATCTACTGGCAGGACACGTCGACGACGTATCGTTACGACGTATATCTCTCGAACGGCGCCGATTTCGTGTTCGCCGCGAACTGGGTGCCGGGGGCGGGCGCGTCGAAGCGGCGCGTGATCGGCGACTTCAACGGCGACGGTCGCGACGACCTGATGCTGGACTATCCGGACGCGTCGCTCCCCACCGGGTTCCGTCATCAGGTGCTCCTGTCGACCGGCGCGAGCTTCGGCGGGCCCGGGTCGGGCGCGTGGCTCCAGGGCGCCGGCGACGGCGTCGACGTCCTCTCGGGCGACTTCAACGGCGACCACAAGAGCGACGTGCTCATCTACTGGCAGTCGGGCGCGAGCACGTACCGGTACGACGTGTCGCTGTCGAACGGCGCCGATTTCGTCTACTCCGGCGGCTGGCTCGCGTTCGGTGCGAGCAAGCGCCGGCTCGCCGGCGACTACGACGGCGACGGCATCGACGACCTCATGGTGGACGCGCTCGACGGCGCGAACGTGCTGCACCATCGGGTATTTTTGTCCGACGGCGGGCAGGGGACGAACATCACCCTCAAAGGGTGCCGCTTCCGGCAGTACGGGCTGCCCGCCA
>Ga0207710_10000692_pt1 | contig 18913 bp, 15 predicted proteins | sample KBSS24metaG_FD_184400 | JGI IMG/M metagenome (GOLD analysis project Ga0207710, IMG submission 184400) | Switchgrass rhizosphere microbial communities from Kellogg Biological Station, Michigan, USA - KBS S2-4 metaG (SPAdes) (version 2) | ecosystem: Host-associated > Plants > Roots > Rhizosphere...
CTCTTCGCCACCGGCTGTCCGCTGGCTTTGGATTGATCTGACGCGATCCGCACCGTGAAGGCCTGCTTCTTTCCGTCGCGCCAGACTTGCAGCCGCGCTTGCTCTCCAGGGGAAGCCATGTGAACGCGCGCGGAAAGGTCGCCGGCACTAAAGATGGGCGTGTCGTTGAAGCGCAGGATGACATCCCCCGCCTTCAATCCCCCCTCAGCCGCCGGGCTCCCCGGCTCAACTTGCGCTACGAGCGCGCCGCCGGGCGAGCCGAGCTTGAAGGATCGCGCCAACGACTGATCGACGTTCTGCACCTGGATGCCCAGCTTTCCATGCTCGACCTTGCCTGTTTTGACGATCTGCTCCTTAACCTGATCGGCGACATTGATCGGGACGGCAAAGGCCACGCCCTGATAGCCGCCGGAGTTGGTGTAGATCTGGGAGTTGATACCCACCACGGCCCCTGAGGCATCGAATAGCGGGCCGCCGGAGTTCCCTGGGTTCACCGCCGCGTCGGTTTGGATGAAGGGAACATAGCTGCCCCCGGGGAGCGAACGTTGGGTCGCGCTGATGATGCCCGCGGTCGCCGTCTCCTCCAAACCGAAAGGAGCCCCAATAGCCAACACGTAATCGCCGACGTGCAGCTGAGCCGAGTTACCAAGTCGCACCGTGGGCAGGTCATGAGCATCGATCTTCAAGACGGCAATATCGCTGGCCTTGTCAGTACCGAGTACGCTGTCCGGGCTCACAATGAAGCCCGAGCCTGCGCTGAAGGTCCCGGTATATTCCGGAAGAATCGAAAGAACGGGTCTTGGTCTTCAAACGGGTTCCACTCGAATGGACCCTTGAACTGGAAGGGGGTAGAGGCGGCTTTTACCTCTTCGACCGAAGAGATACCCACCACCGCCGAGCGGTTCCGCGCGACGATCTCCCGATAGTTGGGCGCCGTGGCAGGCGGTATGGGTTGGGTTGGAATAGACGTCTGGGATGCGACGCCCTCGGTCGTCGGAGTGGGCGCATCAAGGGTCTTGATAAGCCGGGGTGTGGACCAACCGGCAGCGGTACCCGCGGCGAAGATCCCGGCCGCGGCCCACGCAAATTTGGTATCGCGAAGTTGCATGATCGGTCTCCTGAAAATCCGTACGTCCTGTTGCGGGCAGCTGTGAGCTGACCGTACACGAGTCAACTTAGGATTCACTTACGGTGTGAGCCCCTCGCGCGCAGTTCAACGGCGAACGTAGCCCGTAATTCGACCTATTTCAGATTTTGAAATTCATTCTTGCAAGGGAACTCGTGCAGCCTCACCGCGTGTCTCGAACGGTACTCCAGATCAGCGCCACAAAGGCAACCAACGTCAGGATTGCGCTCGCCGCATGCGAATACTCGGGTGCGATCGCGCCGCACCGAGGGAACAAACACAACTCACGGGTGTCTGCTCGAGAGCGGTGTCTGGGAGGAGGCGGTCACGCTGATTCTCGGCGTGCTCTGCGTGATCTCCTCGTGGCTGTTGGGGTTTGGCGATGACTCCACGCCGATGACCAATGCGGTGGTGGTTGGGCTGCTCGTGATGGGGTTTGCCGTCGCGGCGACGCTCACCGACCCGGCCGCGCGCGCTCGGTTGCACCTGCCGCGCCAGACGCACTGATCAGGCGGCGAAAGCGAAAGCCATGGGCACTTTCGGCGGCGCGCAGGGAATGCGACTTAAAGCGAGCCGGGGTGCTCAGGGCTGGGATCCGGCGTGCCTTGCTCATCTGTGTTGTTGTGCAGACAAACCATTGCTTGGAGTTCGCTCCCGCCGGGGACCTTATCGCGCGAAACTCCGGCCGCCAACCAGCACAAACGGTTGAAGTGGATCAGACCCGCCGACAGATCGATGAGGGTCGGGCGTTCGACCCTGACCATCCACCGGCCGGTGATCTCGAGTCTGCCTTGAAGCCACCTCATAGCGAAGGACTCTCCTCAGTTCAAGAACCACGGCCTTAGACAGGACGTGGGCCTCCAGGAGGATCAAGCGGCGGCCCGCGGCTGGAAGCAAGCCTTCCCGGATCTGAGCATCGTGCCGGAGAAACTCGTCGCTGAGGGCGATCTGGTATCGGTCTATTGGACAGCCCGTGGCACGAACGCGGGCGAGGGCAACGGCCTGCCTGCTACTGGCAAGCACCTTGAATTGAGCGCCGTCACGATTTGGAGGGTCGTGGACGGTAGGATAACGGACGAGTGGTCGGCTTTCGACCAGCTGTGGCGAGGGAGCTCGCAGATTCACTCAATCCAGCGTCGGCGTGGCCAGGGTTTCAATTGCGCCTCGGATTCGCTCTATTGCTCCTGGGACAGACACAATTTCCGCACGGCTTCCTCGTGAATAGACAGACCAAGCAGGCGTTCGTGATGTCGGTGGAGCGCGCCTATGGCGCCGGGTTACGGCGTTTCTTGTCGATCCGGCTGCGGCGGGCCCCTTCGGACCTGCCCGATATCTTCCAGGAGATTTTCGTGCGACTACTGCGGATCAAGGACCACGAAACCATCCGCAATCCCCAGGCGTACCTCTATACGGTCGCCAGCCACGTGCTGCACGAATACGCTCTGAAGCGCTCGATCGGGCCCGAAACAATGGACCCGCTCGAGCTCGGCTCCGCACTCCCGTCGATCACCGCCTCAGATCCTGCCAATGAGGCGGAGCTGCAACAGCAGATCGCAGACGTGGCGCATGCTCTGGAGAAATTCTCACCGCGTGCGCATGCGGTCCTGCTGATGTACCGATGTGAGGGAATGACGCTCGCGGAGATCGGTAAGCGCCTCGGCGTGTCGCACACAATGGCGCGCAAGTATCTGATGCGTGCGATCGCGTTCTGCGACGAATACCTGGAGGAGCACGGCGCCGAATGAATTCGAAACAGACAGTCAACAAGCCGTACCCGCAACTTCGCGAGGAAGCGACTGAGTGGTTCGTTGCGTTTTGTGAGCGGGAAGTCGACACGTCAGGTCGGGAGTCGTTCGATCGGTGGCTGCGAACGTCGCCCCAGCATGTTCGGGCGTACTTGCAGATCTCTGCTCTGTGGGACGGGGCAGGCATGATGGCTACGAACACGAAAACAAACATCGAGGAGCTGGTGAAACGAGCACTCTCTGAACGTAACGTGTTGCCGCTTTGCGCAGATAAGACGCCGTCCAAAGTCTTGACGGCGAGGAGGGCGAACTCCAAGCGCCCGACTGCCTGGACGGCTTGGCGTGCAGCCGCGGCATGCTTACTCTTCGTGATCGCCATCGCAGCTGGGATTGTTGAATGGCAGCTTACACGCACGCTGACCTATGAAACGGGCGCAGCGGAGCAGCGCACGGTGAGGCTTCCCGATGGCTCGACCGTCCAGTTGAACGCCCGATCGCGGATCAAGCTGTTCTTCACAACAGAGGAGCGTGCCGTTGACCTTGTCGACGGCCAGGCGTTGTTCTACGTAGCCAAGAACCCGAAACGACCCTTCGTTGTTCGTAGCGAGGCCGCTCGCGTGAGAGCGGTCGGAACACGGTTCGACGTATATCGCAAGAGCAGCGGAGTGGTCGTCACCGTGCTCGAGGGTCAAGTCGCGATTCGGATGAGCGGTCTTCCGGAGACCCGCTTGGCCAGGCAGGTGAGTGTGGTAACAGAGCCTGCGCTTCCCGTGCTGGTATCCGCTGGCGAGCAGGCAATAGTCACGGGCAGCGCTCCCACGCATGCCTATCGAGCGAACCTCTCCGTAGCCACGGCGTGGACTGAGGGTAAGCTGATATTCGACTCTGTGCCTCTAAGGGACGCGGTGGCGGAGTTCAATCGCATAGGTTTGCGACGCATCGTCATCGAGGATCACTCTTGCCTCGATCGTCACATCAGCGGCATCTTTCCGGCTGCTGATCCCTCACTTCTTGTGGAGTTTCTACGGCAGCGCTTTGGTCTTACTGTGACCGAAACCGATGAGGAAGTGCGCCTCAGCGGTGCAGCACATGAATGAATCGAGGTTTCAATTGCGCTCGGTGGCGTTGGTATCAATCGGCTTGTCGGCGATTGCGTGCGCCCAGGTGGACGACGCTGTTGACATGACACGCAAGTCAATCCAGATACAGCCGGAAGCGCTTCGGGCCGCACTTCCGACATTCGGTAAGGTCGAGGGCCTGCATATGGTCTTCCTCCCGGACGACATCGAGAACCGGATTACCTCCGGCGTGAGTGGCAGCCTTACTTATGCCGAGGCGCTCGAGCAACTCCTCCGGGGTACTGACCTTACCTATCGATTTCTCGAAGCGCACACGGTAGTGATTCTTCCTGCCAGGCTTGCCGGGGTGGCACCTGTTGAGCCCCGCACGGCGTCCGGGTCGGAAGATAAGATGGGACAAGCTACCGGCGCCCCTGTTGGGCCCGGGACGCGGATGACCCAGGTGACAATAACCGCGACTGCGCCCTCCGACATACAGCAACTCGAATACTTCCGTCTGCTCGCTGCCATGTCGCCCTCGGACTATAAGCACCAAGCGAACACACTGCCGTTTGTTGACGTAGGGACTGTGCGGTTCCCTGGTGGGAAAGGACCCGAGCATCGGCTCCCGCTAGGGCAGCATATACAATCTGCGGGCATCGATGGCCTCGTGTTGTGGAGAGTGTTCAAACTGACTCCGACCAAGGCCATATCGGAGCTGCAAGCTCACAATAGCAATCCGTTTCCAGTGTTTGTCGAAATCGACTTTGAAGCTACACCGTTGGGGCGGGGGCCTTACGCCGCGCTTGCTCCCGATGAGACGGCGGTCTGGACCTGGACACCACGCGGCTGCAGGCGGGCGGGAACAAAGTTCACGGCGGCGCCGCTGTCAGGCACTTCATGGCTGGCCGCTTGGGACTGCGGCAGCTACGTCATTCAGCCAAATGTCGCTCACGTGCGAGTGCTCAAAGACTGGGGCCCCGGCTGAGTCGCCGTCGTCCAAGGATATTCACCCAAAGCCAGTCTTGCGATCCACAGCCGAACTCGGCTTCTATTCTTTATTTCTAGTCCGACGCCTTTTCGGCCAGGAGCACGCCGTCCTGCCAATTCGCTGGCGGTGTCAGCCTCGGGCGCGCCGAAGTGGAATATCGACCAACTCTACTTCTCTCGCCGTTGAGCGGATTGATCCAGGAAACCAACGCTGTCCTGGACGAGGATATGGCAGTCAATTTCAGTGTCACCGGCGAGTTCGTCGGAAGATACGCCACAATCCAGTCACCATCGGCCGAGCGCGCCGCCACGCCATTGCCGCTGCTATCGATCAGAACGCCTTGATCCGGGATCAGGCGCCACCACGCGAGCGATCGCAGAAACGACCCAGTCACCGCGACTTGCTGCGCACCTTGGGAGTTGACCCACTCGCGCCAGGAACCGGGTAACTTCCAATTGTTAATGTGACCATAGGAAAAACCAGCCCCGGCCAAGTACGACCACCACGCACTTCGTCGCACGTCGAACGGCGTGGTGCCGCCGTCCGCCTCGTAACGCGCCTCGCCGTTGACAACTGGCTTCACGGGCGTGCGCGCAAAGTCAGCCTGTGCGAACTGATAATTAAGGTACCCGCTGGCCAACGATTGGAACGTGTTGAAGGACAGGTCAGCTTGCACGATGCTCGATGACCCGGCGACACCTTCTGGATGGAGCGTTACCAGATGCGCGCCTGCATCGCCCTGCCTAAGGCCGCTCACCGCTGCTCGCACCATCGGAAACGATGACGGGTCCAACGGTGAATACATGGTCCAGATGATACCCGGGGCGTCCTTATAGCGGTTTGCCAGCCAACGGGTCCAAGCGCCGACGTTCGCAAGGGTGATCCGGTTCGCCGTGACGTCATCGACGTGGTACACGCCGATGAGCAGCACCAGATGCTCTTCCTCTGCTGCGGCAACGATCGCATCCATGCGTGTAAAGAAGGCCTCGTTTGGCGTAAGAGGATTGTTATTCGTCCAGGGCATCAGCTCTCGCGAAGGGGGCAATCTATCCGGCGCGATCCACTTCGGGAACATGCCGTCGCACATGGCTTGTACGACCGTAAATCCCTGCACTCGTCGAGCGTGGAGCAGTTCCTTCGCATCCTGCGCGCTGAGCGCGTAAAGCAACTCCCATTCGCTATCCCCTTGCCAAAAAAACGGTCTACCTTTGTTGTCGACTACGTGGCGCCCGTTCTCGCTGACGCGATACACGGAGTTCTGCGCGCGCGCGATCATTGCGGGCAGGATACATACCAGCATCATTGGCAGCGCCACGCGTTCGAGAAAGTAGCGAAAGCCGCAAGAGCCGATGGATTTCATGTGCTGGTGCGATCTCAAGACGAGTAGATGTTCCGGCGGCTGCAGATTCTACATGCAAGGCCCCGCTGAGCCTCTGGCGCAGTCGGCCGAGGTGAATTGCGTCCGTTCACCGGGCTGCTCAATCCAGCCTCCACCGAGCGCTTGGTAGAGATGAACCACGGCTTGCATGCGCGCAAGTGTGATCTGCGCGAGTTGATCTTGCGCCGAGAACAGAGTCTGTTGCGACTGAAGCACGGTAAGCAGATCGGTAGTACCTTGGCGGTATTGAAGCTGAGCTATCCCAAAGGCCTGCCTCGCGGCATCGACCTCACGTTCAAGGTGATCGCCGGCGTCGCGATTGTTCTTTACTTGGTTCAGCGCAGTCTCCACGTCGCCATAAGCGCTGAGGACAGCACGTTGATAGCTCGCGATCAGTTCCTGTTGCGTTGCTCGCGCGAGATCTCTTTGCCCCACCAGCTTTCCGCCATCGAAGACGGTTTGTAGCAGACTCCCGCCATAATCCCAGACGACGCTTGGACCGTGGAGCAGCGCGCTGATGGCCGTGCTGGCGAAGCCGTCATTGCCGCTCAGCGCGAACCGAGGCAGAAATGCAGCGCGCGCAGCGTCAAGATTGGCGTGGGCACTCGCCAGGTCGGCCTCCGCCTGCGCCACATCTGGCCGCCGCAACAGCAGCTCCGACGGAAGCCCCGGACTCACAACGGGCAGGCGGATGTCCTCAGAGCCTGTTGTCTTGACTTCCAGCATCTCCGGCGCCTGCCCGAGAAGCACTGCGAGCGCAACACGCGCTTCCAGTTCCTGTTCCTGCAGCAGAGGAAGTTGAGCTTCAACCGATTCCACTTGAGCCCGTTCCCGGGCGATATCAAGGTGCGAGGACTTGCCGGCGGCGACCTTGAGCTCGATGATCGCCAGAATGGCGTTGATCGCAGTGATGTACTCGTTGGCATTAGCGATGCGTTTGCGGAGCGCGAGCACACTGAAATATGCGTTGGCGACATCGGCGGTGATGGTCAGAGCCACAGCCTCCTGCGCAAAGCGCGCAGATTTGAGTGTTTCCCGAGCCGCCCGCAGGTTGCCTTGCGCAAGGCCCCACACGTCAACTTCATAAGTCGCACCTAAGGCGAGGCCGAAAGAGTTTCCGATGGAAGAGTTTGAGCTGCTGATCGGCTGGGCATCCCTGGACGCCGCTCTTCGTCCCTGTGCTTGCAGACTGAGTTGCGGAAAAAGCTGTGCGCGCTGAATCATAGTCTGTGCACGGGCTTCCATGACGCGGGCGGCAGCGATCGCGAGGTCTCGATTGTCAATCCGGGCTCTGGCAATGAAATCGGACAACTCCGGACTGCGGAATTGCAGCCACCAATCCGGTTGTGGCCAAACCTGTTCCGGCCCTGCATCGTGCCCGACAAAGGACTCAGGCACTGGTTGTTGGGTCAGGACTTGCGGAACCTGGGTGGCGCAGCTGACCAACGCTACATACCAGGCGCCAACACTGCAGCACAGATGCAGACAACTTCGCCGCCACAAAGGGGGCGGTTTACTCACAGCGCAGCGCCCCGATAGGTCTCGAGCGGGCTACACGCACAGCATGCGCAACAACGGTGATCCAAGCGATTACCAGCGCCACCGCACCCGCTCCCATGAAGTAGGCTGGGCTCAAGGAAATGCGGTAGGCGAAGCCCTGCAGCCAGCCATGCAGGTAGTACCAGGCGAGCGGCCAGGCGATCAGGTTGGCGATCAGCACCGGAATCGAGAACTGCCACAACAGCAGCACCACCACCTCGCGGGTGCGCGCTCCGAACACCTTGCGCATGCCGATTTCCTTGGTTCGCCGGCCGGCGGTGAAGGCGGCCAGGCCGAACAGGCCCAGGCAGGCGATGAAAATGGCGATACCGACGAAGACGCCAAACATCTGGCCCTGCCTTTGGTCTTCGCTGTAAAGCTTGTCGAAATTGTCGTCCAGGAAATTTCGCTTTATGGAGGCAATCGGTGCGAACGCATGCCAGGCCTTGTCGATGAAATCCAAGGTTTGCGGGATTGTGTCGGGGCGCAGGCGCAATGAAACCTGGGCCGCAGCTTTCGGATCGTAGACGAAAACGATTGGCTTGACGGGCTCGAGAGTCCCGCGGAATTTTGCATCCGCCAGCACGCCCACGATGTTGACGGGATAGTTGTTGTACAGGACGGTCTGCCCGACCGCCTGCCGGGGCGTGAACCCGAGGCGCTCGGCTGCGGCTTCATTGATCAGAATGTTGTGTCCCGCGTTCGCGGGATCACCGGAGTTCATGGAGCTTATCTCGTCCTGCGATCGCGTCGCGGACAGCTCTCGTCCGGCTACCAGCCGCATGCCATAGAAACGCGGGAAATCCGGGCTGATCACCATTCTGTTCAACGCGATCAGTTCCGGCTGGCCGGGCAGCCTGACGCCGTCCAGGCCCTGGCCACTGTCGAATGGGGCCATGCCGGACAAGGTGAGGTCGAGAATGCCGGGGTTGGTGCGCAATGCCTGCGTGAAGCTGTCGTGACCTTCGGTGAACACACGCCCGGCGTGGCCGACTACCAGGATATTGTCGCGACGAAACCCGAGATCGATGTTGCGGGCGAAGCGGATCTGGCTGAACACTACGGTGGCCGCGATACCTAAGCCGATCGAAACCGCGAACTGCAGTACCACCAGGATGGCACGCAAGCGTCCCGAGCCCACCTGGCCGGAGCTGTTGGTGCGCAAGACCGTGGCGGGCCGAAAGCTTGCTAGAACCAGGGCTGGATAACTGCCGCTCACCAGGCCCGCCGCAACCGCGACGGCGAGGATCAGGAGCAGCACCGGCCAGCCTGCGAGCGAGTGAATATCGATGGAACGTTGCAGAAAATTCGCAACCACGGGCAACAGCACTTCCACCAGAACCAGCGCCAATACCAGCGCCAGGAGCGCCATCAGCACCGACTCGCCCAGGAACTGCAGAATGAGCTGGCGGTGCCTGGCGCCCAAGGTCTTGCGCAGGGCGATCTCGCGTGCGCGCATCATGGCGCGGGCGGTGGCCAGGTTCATGAAGTTGAAGCAGGCCACCATCAGGATCAGCAGTCCGATGGCAACGAGGCCATAGAGGGTCGTCCAGCTCCCCGGCGGTGTCAGATTCTGTGTCCAGCGCTCCGAGGTGAGGTGAACCTGCGCAAAGGGCGTAAGATGAACTTCATAAACCTGGCTGCCGCGCAGCTTGATGTTGAACTTCTTGAGCTGCCCCCCCAACTCGCGATCGAGCATCGGCGCCATCTTGGAAATTACGGTGCGCGGGTCTGTACCTGGCGCCAGCGTCACATATCCGTAGCCGTTCTGGTTGAACCATTGCCTTTCGTCCAACGTGTTGTAGTCCGCGATCGAAGTGTTTGGAATGAAAACGTCTCCCGACAGTTGAGAGTTATGGGGCAGGTCCCGCATGACCCCCGTCACAGTCAGGGGCACGGTCGTGTCCCTGCAACGCGTGTCGCTTTGTGCGCACCGCCCCTTGGCATCGGTGATGGTCCTGCCGATCGGATCGGCGCTGCCGAAGTATTTGCGCGCCGCAGTTTCCGAAAGCACGACCGACTCCGGCTGATGGAACACCTCCTGCGGGTCGCCGGCAACCAGCGGTAGCTTGATGGTCCGAAAGAATTCCGGGTCCACCACACTGACGGTTTCAGGAAATTGCCGGATACCGACCGTCAACGTCATCGGTTCCGACCACAGGCGCGTCATTCCCGTCACTTCGGGAATCTCATCGCGCATCGCTGCGGGCATGGGGAACGGAATCGTGGCCACGGCCAACGGTGGACGGCTCGGCGCATGCAGGGTTATTTCCAGCCGGTAGAGATTGGTGCTGTCGGGCACCCACGTGTCATATGACAGCTCGTCGCGCACGAACAGCATGATGAACACTACGCAGGCCATCCCTACCGCCAGGCCGACGATGTTGATGACACTGTAGAGTTTGTGGTGGATCAGATTGCGCAGCGCGGTGCTCAGATAATTCCAAAACACGGTATACCTCTGCCTAGAGAACCTGACGGATGCTTTCGGTGACGACAGCGCCGTCGAGGAGGTTGACGATGCGATGGGCGTATTCGGCATGGCTGTGCGAGTGGGTCACCATCACGATGGTTGTGCCCTCATCATTCAGCTCGGTGAGAAGCTGCATCACCTCCTCACCATTAACAGAGTCCAGGTTTCCGGTCGGCTCGTCGGCCAGAATGAGCTTCGGACGTGCCACTACCGCGCGGGCGACCGCGACGCGCTGCTGCTGTCCGCCCGAAAGCTGCGCCGGCATGTGGCGCGACCGATGACCGACCTTCATCCGTTCCAAAGCCGTGGCTGCGCGTTTCCTGCGCTCGCGGGGCGGAACGTCTGAATGATAGAGGAGCGCCAGCTCAACATTTTCCGCCACATTCAGCTCGTCGATGAGGTTGAAACTCTGGAAGACGAAGCCGATGGCGTTTTTTCGCAGCTCCGACAGGGCGCTTTCCGAATAGCCGGCGATGTTGCAGCCATCGAACCAATATTCTCCCACCGAAGGACTATCCAGCATGCCCACGATGTTGAGAAACGTGGATTTGCCGCAGCCTGACGGCCCCATCACCGCAACGAACTCGCCCTTGCGAACCTCCAGGTTGATGTCACGCAGCGCGGTCGTCTCGACCTCGGTGGTGCGGTAGACTTTTGACAGGTTTTTCAGCGTTATCATGGTCCCTTCCGTCTATTGGGGTGCAGCGGCTTGCTGGAATTCAACACGGTCCATTTTCTGGAAGGCCTCATAGCCCGAAACAATGACCTTCTCGCCGGGCTTGAGCCCATCCACTACTTCAACGTAATCGGGATTACGCCGCCCCAGCCGCACGCTGCGCCGCTCGGCGTAGGTGCCGTCCGGCACCAGGACAAAGGCCCAGTTGCCGCCGGTGTCCCGGTAGAAGGGTCCGTTCGCCACCATTACGGCCTGCGAAGCCCCTCCCAGCTCGACCTTGAGGTCGATGGCCTGCCCAACATGGATGTCAGCCGGCGCGGCGCCGCTGAAATACAGATCCACCTTGAAGGTGCCGTTGCTCACCTGTGGATAGACCTTGGCGAGCCTGGCCCGAAACAAGTTGCCGTTGACTGTGAACTGGCTCTCCTGTCCAAGGGCCGTCTGGCCCAGATAGAACTCGTCAACCTGTGCCGTCAGTTTGAAGCGGTCGGCGGAATTGACCTGACCCAGCACCGCGCCTTGCGCCTTGGATTGGCCGACTTCCGCATCCAGCGCGGTCAGCTGCCCGTCCATCGGCGCGCGTACCGTCAGAGCATCCACTCCTGCATTGGCAACGTTGCCCGGCGCGCCGGTCGGCTGACCGGTCAACTGGGTGGCACGCACCCGCTGCTCGACGTTGCGTGAGGCGATAGTCGCGGCACGGAGCTTCAGGTTGTAGTTGTAGTCTTCGAGCTCCTGCTCATAAGTGCTGGGGGCGATGGCGTTGCCATCCAGCAGGATCTTGTCACGCTCCAGGTCATTTTTGAGCTCGCTGATCCGGTGTTCGATATCCAACAGATCGTGCTCGTACTTGAAGCGCGTTTGCTCGAAAGTGATTTGTTGCGCCGCGACCTGGAGTTGCAACGCCGGGTTGGACAGGATGATCAACTTCTGGCCGCTTTTGACCGTCGCGCCATCTTCGATGAGAACCTGCTTCACCGTGCCGCCCTGGTCGGTGGTGAGATAGTCAGTGATGAACGGCGCTACGATGCCGCGGACCGCGATGTAATCCTCAAACGGGCCTACCGTGACCCTGGCGATGGTCAGCCGATTGAGGGGAACACGATAGACATTGCCTTTCGAGGCCGCCAGCAACAGCCAGACGGCGGCACACAGAACGAGGATCCCGATGAAGGCATAGGGAGCCAAGCGCCGCCAGCGGGGCGAGCGACCAAGGGGCTTGTCCATGCCGGAGTCTCGAGGGTCGCGCATGTAATGCAGAAGGCAAGCGCTATGCCAAATCCCACCTCAATTATTTCAATAGGTTACGTTTTCGGTTGGCGTTCGAGGTGTGCGCTGGCGTACAAGTGACCGGACAGCTGTGCGTATTCGGACACCATGACAATCCTTGCTCCCAGCTCCGCACGCATCCTCGTCGTCGATGATGAGGAGGACATCCTGCAGGCGGCTCGCCTTTTGCTGAAGCGCCATTTCGGCTCCGTTCACACCTTGCGCGACCCTTCCTCCCTGCTCGAGCGGGTGCGACAAAGCGCCTTCGATGTGCTTCTGCTGGATATGAACTTTGCCCCCGGGGCCGACGATGGCGCCGAGGGTCTGAAATGGCTGTCGCAAGTGTTGGCACTCGATCCGCAGGCCGTCGTGGTGCTCGTAACCGCCCACAGCGGCGTGGAATTGGCCGTGCAGGCCATGAAGCAAGGAGCTGCGGACTTCGTCACCAAGCCTTGGGAAAACGAGCGACTGCTGGCTACGCTACTGGCCGCTGTCAATCTACGCCGCTCACGCACCGAGGCCTTCGAGCTGCGCAAACGCAATCGTGGCCTGGCGGCCGCCACTCACACCGACTCCGAGATGATCGGCACATCGCCGGCCGCGCTTCGTGTATTGGACACGATCCGCCGCGCCGCGCCCACTGATGCCAACGTGCTGATCCTGGGTGAGAACGGAACGGGTAAGGAACTGGTCGCCCGTGAGGTCCATCGCCACTCACGTCGCGCCCAGGAAGTTTTCCTGCGAGTCGATCTGGGTGCAGTACCACCGCAACTTTTCGAAAGCGAGCTGTTCGGTCATCGCCGGGGAGCGTTTACCGACGCCAAAGAGGACCGCGTCGGTCTGTTCCGCGCGGCCGCCGGAGGCACTTTGTTTCTCGATGAGATCGGCAATTTGCCCCTGCATCTGCAAAGCAAATTGCTCACGGCGCTGGAGCGGCGCGAAGTCGTGCCCGTGGGCGCGAACAAACCTGAACCTATCGATGTGCGGCTGGTTTGCGCTACCAATCTGGACCCCGAGCAGCTGGCCGACCCGGATAGGTTTCGCGAGGACCTGCTTTATCGCATCAATACAGTTGAAATCGCGTTGCCGCCGTTGCGCGAAAGACGTGAAGACATCCCCCTGCTGCTGCAACATTTCATCGCAATTTACGCGCAGAAATACAACTTCCCCAACAAGCGGCTGAGCGCGGCTGCGTTGGAGGATCTGCTGGCCCATAGTTGGCCTGGCAATGTGCGCGCGCTGCGCCATGCCGTGGAACGGGCGGTCATTTTCAGTGAGGGGGCCGTATTGCAGGCCACGGACTTTTCACTTGGCGCACAGCGCATGAAGGTGATTGCCAAGCCGCTTCCTGAGGCGTCGAGGCTCGATGACGTGGAAAAGAGTGCCATTGCGCGGGCGCTCGAGCAGCATCAGGGCAATGTCAGTCGTGCCGCGGAAGCACTCGGCCTGACGCGGGCCTCTTTGTATCGGCGGAAAGAGAAATATGGGCTTTAGCCGCTTCCGGGCCGGCGTCACCGTTCGCACGGCGGTACTGTTCGTCACGATTGTTGCGATTGCAGAGATGATGGCCCGTACCCAATGGTACATGACGATTACTCTGTGTATTGCAGGGGCTTTCGTCCAAACGGGGATGCTGGTGCGATTCGCGACGCAATCCAGCAGAGAGGTCGCCAGATTCCTCGATGCTGTTTCGTTCGATGACATTTCCCAGAGCTTTTCGGGATTGCTGGGCGATAACGCCCATCGCGAGTTGGGCGCCGCGATGACGCGCGTCCTGAATCTGCTTCGCACGGGTCGCGCCGAACGTGAAGAGCAGGCTCGTTATCTGCAAACGCTCATTGCCCACGTGCCGGTAGCGCTCCTTTCAGTGAACGACGACGGCCGCGTACAGCTGCTCAATGTGGCAGCACGGCGCCTGTTTGAAACCGCGGTTCCGGACACGGCGCAATTCGCACGGTACGGCGAGGCCTTCGCAGTGGGAATGGAGTCCCTCCGTCCGGGGAGTACTGCGATCCTCAGGATGGAGCGCACCTACGGTACGCTGCAACTTAAAGCGGCTGCGACTGATGTCGCGTTGGGTGGTCTGCGCCGTCGTCTGATCTCGTTGCAAAACATCGAAACTGAAATGAGTGCGCAGGAGATGGCGGCGTGGCAGACCGTCATCCGAGTCATGGCTCATGAGGTTATGAATTCTCTAACCCCCGTATCGTCACTCGCGGCCACTGCTCACGATCTCGTCAGCGATGTGCTCAATCAAATGTCAGCAGGCGATCCACGAGCCAACTCACTGATGGATGCCCGCGAAGCACTTGAAACAGTGGCGCGACGCAGTGAGGGCCTGCTGCATTTCGTGCAGAACCACCGTCGCCTGATCAAGCCGTTGGTGACACAGATACAGGTTGCTCCGATGCAGCGGGTCTTTGCGCGCATTCATCGTCTGCTCGCCGCTGACCTCGCAGCCCGTGACATCCAAATGACGACAGGTGTCGAGCCGGAAACGCTGGAGATCCCTGCTGACATGGACCTGCTCGATCAGGCCCTCATCAATCTGGTCCGGAACGCCATCGAGGCACTGCGTGATGTGCCCGCCGGCCGTATCACTTTATCCGCGCGTCGTCATCCCGATGGCCGGGTGATTATCGCCGTGGCAGACAATGGCCCCGGTATCGCCGCGGATCAGCGCGACAAGATTTTTGTACCCTTTTTCACGACCAAGCGGCAAGGCAGCGGTGTCGGACTGACACTGGTTCGCCAGATCGCCACGGCGCATGGCGCAACAGTCGATGTCTCGCAAACACCCGGCGGTGGCGCAACCGTGAGCTTGAAATTCTGACTGCAGCCTTCTGCTCAAGCGCCCGCGAGGAAGCTCAGCACTTTGTCCCCCGTGCTCATGGGTCCGCCCTGGTGATGCTTGATTGCGTGCCACATGAGGCCCCTGGCAACCCGGTCTGAGGACGTGAAGGTGAACCCCGTGCTCTCCAGGTAATTCCTGCCGCATTCCTTGAGCTGCGTCCAGTAACCCGAGGCGGCGTTGAATTGCTGCTGTGCCCCGGCCGTCGGCGTACTCCCGCTCGAGCTCTTGCCGGTGCCCTGGCCGAGAATGCCGCCGGTATCGTCGAACATTTTTACGAACATCATGAGATCGCCGGAAATGCCCGAGTTCAGCGTCAGCATGGGCACACAAACACTTGCTCTGCAGCCCTGCTCGAACAGGGACGTGAATGCCGCGTCGTCGTAAACAATACGCGGGCGCCAGACACCATCCTTCGGGTCAGCCTTCCAGTCGTTGCGATTGCGGGTATGTTCCTGGACCATGGTGATCCATTGCTTCATCCAACGGCCCTCAAAGAACCGCGTCAGAAATTTCCACGCGAATTCCAGACAGGCGGCGATGACGTCGATGAGCGCGCTCGCGCCGAGGCTGGCCAGGTTGCCTGCCAGCTTCGCGCCTCCCTTGGCGGCGTTGTAGAGGCCCTTGGCGATCGCCCAGTTCATCTGGGTCTCGATCGCATGGCCGATCTGCGCGGGATGGCCGGGCGCTATGACAAACATGCTGCGCGCTTGATAGGCCGTTATCCGGTCCTTGGCTGCGATGACCGCCTGGCAGATGCCTTGGGTGATTGCGATTGCATTGCCGACGAAGGGCGCCGCGTGCACCAGGATTTTACCGAGCACGAAGTTGACCAACTGGACGACCAACCCGCCGATCGAGCCGATGAACCCGCCGCGCGCGAACTTGAGGGCGAGCTCCTGCACCATCTCTTTGATCTTCGCGCTGATGACCTCGTAAACAGTATTGAACTTGTCGCCAAAGAACCGCTTCGCCCGGTCTATGACCGTAGGATCGTTGGGCAGATCATTGAGCTTTATGAGCGGGACGCGCGGTTCGGGATTCGGCTCGCGGTTGCCAATCCCCTGGCCCTGGGGGGCGAACACGAGTTGGCCACCCGCCGGTAAACCTTGCCCGAGTACCGTCGCCGCCGTATCGCCCGGTGTGTTGTTGCCTATTACGCCAAGCTTCTGCAGGGATTCCCCGGGGTTATAGTTGGATGCCTGCAGCATGCCGGTCGTCGCGCCACCGATCCCCAACGCACCTTCCAGGGCGATTTTTGCCCACTGCGTGTTGATCGCGGCGTGTTGCCACAGATACAGCACACCGTGGCGCGACTCCGGTATTCTTTTTGCGAGGACGTTCTTCGCCAGCGGCTCGCTTCGCGTGACATTGTGCAGGTAAGCCATCAGGCCGCCGCTGCGCTTATTGCGGTCGACCTTCTCCCAATTCCGGCCCTTCTCGATCAGGTAATCATTGAGCGCCTGGTGTAGCGCCAGCTTGTTTTCCTCGGACCGGGCGCTGAAATATCTGGAATAGGCCTCGTCCGCCCGCATCAACGCCGGGCCGCGGGTCCGCGACAGCAACAGACTCGTGCGCGACAGCCACTCCTTCGGATCCACAATGCCCAATTTCGCCGTTGCCATGAGCGGTCTCCCCCGAGATGCCTGATTGAATATGTCGGCGGAACGCTGCCGCCTGCGGCGCTGACAGTGTATCCGATCGACGGATATCCCGCTGTGTCGCGCTCACGACCCATCTGAATGGGGTAACGTTGCTCGGGCCAGTCCCCCCCAAGGTCCACTGGCGACTGCGACTACGCTGTGACAATCGGGCAGCCCGGCGGTGAGCGGTCGCGGCGGTTGCTGCGTGCTAGCATCGTACACAGGTTGTCTGGAGGTGACATGCATGGCGTACGGTCGCGGAGAGATCCGCATTGGTCTGGATACCGGCGGTACTTACACAGACGCTGTTGCGCTTGATGGCTCGCGCGTCGTTGCAAGCGCCAAAGCGCCGACCACTGCCTGGGATCTATCGGTCGGTCTCGGCAATGCCATCCGCGCCGTACTTGCGGGCCTTCCCGAAGGCGTTGGACGCGAGCACATTTCACTCGTCTCGGTTTCCACGACCCTTGCGACCAACGCCGTCGTTGAGAATCGCTTCAGCCCGATTTGCATAGTTCTGCTGGGCTTCGATGAGAATATGGTTGAGCGTTCCGGTCTCAAACGCATGGACGGATGCACCGTTGTGCGCGTGGGTGGCGGACACGACGCTATTGGCGAGGAGTTGGAGCCCCTCGACGAATCGGCTGTCGACGCCGCGGTGCGCGAGTTCGGGGCGGGGGTCGAGGCCTTTGCGGTGGCGGGGTTGTTTTCGGTGCGCAATCCTGCGCACGAGAGGCGGGTGCGCGATCGGGTTCGGTGCGGCTCCGGGAAACCTGTCACCTGCAGCCACGAGTTGAGTTCCAATCTCGACGCGCCGCAGCGGGCACTGACAGCCGCGCTCAACGCGCGCCTGACGCCGCAGATCCGGCATCTACTCGATGCTCTGGGCCAGGTGCTCGAGCACGAAGCGATTGCGGCTCCGTTGATGATTGTGAAGGGCGACGGAACTCTGATGAGATCCGAAGTCGCCCTGGAGTACCCGGTCGAAACGGTGTTGTCAGGGCCTGCGGCGAGCGTCGTGGGTGCAGGTTTTCTGACCGGATTGGAGGACTTCGCGGTTGCGGATATGGGCGGGACGACGACTGACGTTGCGATCGTCGCTGGCGGCCGGCCGGTTGTTCGCGCCGAAGGGGCTGTAATCGGAGGCTGGCGTACGATGGTCGAGGCCGTCGACGTTCGCACTTGCGGGCTCGGCGGTGATAGCGAGGTGTACTTTGATCGCCATCAACGCCTCTCCGTGGGCCCACGGAAGGCTATGCCACTCAGTCTGCTAGCAGACCACTTCCCCGACGTACTGATCGAACTGCGTCAGCTTGCAAATACGGAGCGCCCACTGGCCTTTGCTGGGCAATTTGCGTATCGCAATCCCGGACGCGATCCCGGCGCGCAGCTCGATCGTCTGGAGCGGAGGGTCTGGGACGCCCTCGCGGAGTTTCCCCGTAATCTCGACGAGGTCGCCCGCACGGCGCCGGCGATCGGAGCGCTGCGACGACTGGTGGACCGTGGGCTTGCCACTATTGCGGCATTCACGCCGAGCGACGCTATGCACGTGCTCGGACGACAGCACGGCTGGAGTGTAGAGGCGGCCCGCCTTGGCGCCGCGGTACTAACAACTGAAGAACGTAATTCGAGAGCCCGCAAAGAACGGGATACGCCAGAAGGGTTCTGCGAGCGTACCTATCAGCACGTGGTTCGAGAGGCAACGCGTGTCATTCTCGAAACCGCCCTTGCGCAGGACCCGGGCGTCGAAACAAAAGACGGTCGCTGGGGACCGCTTGCCAGACTGATCGAGGACCTTGTTGAAGGACGTGCATTTTCGCGGCTGATCGATGCTCGAATCACGCTTGCGACGCCACTGATCGCGATTGGTGCTCCCGTCGGCGCGTATTATCCTGAAGTCGCACGCCGCCTCGGGGCCCAACTCTCTGTGCCCGAACACGCGGCCGTATGTAATGCCGTGGGCGCGGTCGCCGGGGTCGTCTCTGAAACATGCGAGATTCTCGTGAACCAGACGACATTCAAAGTCTTTCGCGTTCACGATCCCGCGGGTAGCCGAGACTATTCGGAAGCAGACCAAGCGATCGAGGAGGCGAGGCGCATCTCGCGTGAGCAGGCTCTCGCGGCAGCGCGACGGGCCGGCGCAAGTGATCCTCACGTTGAGACG